>Ga0153967_100006_pt1 | contig 161024 bp, 237 predicted proteins | sample TSFL051MetaG_FD_104688 | JGI IMG/M metagenome (GOLD analysis project Ga0153967, IMG submission 104688) | Attine ant fungus gardens microbial communities from Florida, USA - TSFL051 MetaG | ecosystem: Host-associated > Fungi > Mycelium > Unclassified | place: USA: Florida, Paynes | collected...
AAAGTTCTTGTGTCACAATTCATGACAATAATGGTCCTCCAGGTAATCCCAAATTTCTGATGCAAGTTGATACCTTTTGACATTTCGAAGAGATTCCTTCTTCAGTGTCAATGTGATTTCTGCCAGGGCCTGATGATTCCTTGTTTGCCATCTATCATAAGTGGCAGTGACAGTGACTTGGTCCTTTGGATCCGTTGCTACTTCTGGTGGGTATTTCTCTGTCCCCTTCACAATTCCAAATAAACCTCTAAGCTTCAGTATAGTCGATATCCTGTACTTCCAATCATTGTAGTTTGACCCTATATCATCCAGTGCAGGGATGTTGTAAACCCTGCCATGTCCTATATCTTGAGTTGTGCTCATCTTTATATATATGGTATTGGTTTAGACAATGGGGCCCATAACCTTTTATAATTAGTAGGATTGTGTTACAGTATCAGATGTCAATCTGATGTCCTAGAGTTCAATCCAACTCAGTCTGATGTCCACAGAACTAAAATTCACCTTAGTCTGATGTCCACAGAACTGAGGGTAGAAAACTATTCTCTTGCAAAAATAATGTGCTTACTAATCATGACAGAAAATGAAAAATAGAAATATGTGCAAAATGACGAAGGCAAAGGATTAGAACCAAATAGAGATAAACAAAAGAATGAGGCTCGAGATGCACTTACAACAACAGCAACATTCACTTAATACCATTGAGCATTAGTAGAGGGATCAAGGCCCAAAATGAAAACTTTGTATATCATTGTATTACTATTTACAGTTCTCAAAATAGCACAGGCCATATCTTCCTAATCACATCCACTCACTTTTACCCATAAATGGTTCCTTTGAATGCCACAAAGATGAAGGTGTGCAGTACATACACCATTTCTTTAACATTTTCATTTAAACATCTCGTTCTGTCAGGTTCAGCTCCGGTACGTAAGTTCCATTGTTTAAGTGGTGCCGCGACTAGGATCAACAGACACGCCAGACTAGCAGTACAACGATTGAGAACTCTACAGCAGAAGAAGGAAGCACAAGCAAAGTCATCTCGCAGAGACATAGCTACCCTCCTAGAGCGACGCAAGATCGAAACTGCTCGGATCAAGGTCGAGGGCTGTAAGTGGTGTCAAATTTATTGTTAACTCATCCATTGATTACAGAGTAGTAATCAATGAAGACATCCATGTTGAACTGTTGGAGCTTCTCGAGCTCTACTGCGAGCTACTACTCGCAAGATTTGGCCTCCTAGACCAAAAGTGCAAAAACCTTGTTTCTCTTGACCTTACCCTTTATTGATTCTCTGGTCTAGCAACCCGGAACCAGATCCAGGTACGCGACCAATAGATGGCGACGGCATATAATAATATTTCAATGGAATCAAGCCATCAACGAGGGCGTTTGCAGCATTATCTATGCTGCTCCACGAACCGAACTGAAGGGTAATTTTATGTTGTCCGATATTTCTACAAAAGATTAACTGCCCTGTCTAGAGCTCCACACCCTGAGAGATATTCTTATGCATAAGTACGGTCGGGAATTTTCTGTGGCAGTCATGGAGAACCGTAATGATTGTGTCGCTGAACGGGTATGCCGACTTTTCTTGTTGTTTGATCAATGCTTAACGGGTTCTGGTATTCTCAGGTGACACACAAGCTGATGTCCGGCCAACCATCAAATGAACTTATTGACGCCTACTTGTGCGAGATCGCTAAAGCATATGGTGTCCCCTGGGAGTCGTGTCCACAAGTTGATGAGGCTGTCTCCGACTTGAATAAGGTATCTCTCATCTAGTTCTCCAGGATGACTCTAAAAACAAGCGCCTTTAGGCTAGATACACGGCCGATGAGGATGGACCGTCTGAGATAAAAGATGAAAAGGAAGGAACATCGCCTTCGGTAACATCACCCAGCGTTGAAGAAGAGAACGATTTTTTGGCACTTATGAAGCGTTTTTCCGATCTTAAAAGGAGCTAGTGAAGAGGAAGACATGATTTTTTGAGGCAAGTAGAGTGTACTTGTAAAATAGATAAACAAGTGGCTGTGCAATCAGTGCCGTTTCTCTCCTGTCTGTATGGTGGCCACTGCAAATCAAGCAGCTCTCATCTCCCGCATCGTTAACCCACGTCAAGAAGACATGTCTGCACTTTTAGAAGAGCTAGGCCTTGCAGGCTTACCACCCCGAGAACATATTTTCCAGGATATTGAAGCAAAGCTTCTTCTGCCGCCAACTAGCTTCCCAGAGCATCTGCTTTCCACATATCAGATGTGCGACATGGATTCATACAAAGTCGTTGACCAGCTAATGGGTGAACCAGCTCATGGGACTACGATTTTCACGTACCGAGCCTCCTTAGTTTGGAGCCGTCGCCTCCGCCGACATCATTATCATTTGTACGTGCAGGCCTCGAAGGTCGGATTGTAGGGTACACCGAGGTGAGTCACAAAAACTATCTGAAATCAACCTATACGTTACCTCAGTCAGACATCGGTCAAATGTAATACGACAGGTCTTACTTCTACTTCCATCAATCGAATACCAGCCCCTGCGCAGAATTTTGTTCGAGGAAAGTCCGGATATGTTCCATTCCTACCAGGTGGACTTGACAATATAATCGAACCTGGAGAGAAGAAGGGTCCCTCTATGAACAACAAACACTTGCGCGAGGCTGCTCCAGGTCTTAGCAGAGGAATCAGATTGCTAGGGGAAGTTGAAAATAAGATTTTTAATCTGGATATCGTCGGATCAGAGGAAGGAGTAGAAGAGCGATTTAAGGAGCAGGTATGTTCCACCTGTATCTTTATCCCAATTTCGAGAACTTTTGTGCACAAGGTGATCATTGTCCCACTTGACGACGAAATAGTATCAACTCAACAGCAGAATGAAATTGATGTGTTATTGCCAGTAAGGTCCAAGTACTGCTCTGACTTTTTCTATCTGATGTCGATCATCAGAAAGAACACCTCAAGCTGATTCAAATCCATCCTCCACCTATTCGCAAAGTCGATGTTCAGAAACGAGATTGGGCTCATGTTATTGATGTCAATCAACCCCTAGTTAATTTTCACGAACTTGTCCCTGAGATGGCACATAAGGTATCCAATAATGACCTCTGCACCGGTGATGCTGTAACACCGTGATCATAGTATCCCTTCGAGCTGGACACGTTTCAAAAGCAAGCTGTACATCATCTGGAGCTCGGAAACTCTGTTTTTGTCGCGGCTCACACTTCTGCTGGAAAGACTGCCGTTGCGGAATACGCGATTGCCCTTGCTGAAAAACATATGACGAGGTGCCTTTGAGCTAACTAGCTTTCAGAATACATGTTAATTGCAGCACAGGGCGATCTATACCTCCCCGATAAAAGCCCTATCGAACCAGAAGTTTAGGGACTTCAAGCAAACTTTTTCTTTAGCGTCTGTCGGAATCCTTACTGGTGATGTCCAAATCAACCCAGAAGCAACTTGCCTTGTTATGACGACGGAAATTCTCAGGAGTATGCTCTACAAGGGGGCTGACTTGATTCGAGACGTAGAATTCGTGATTTTCGATGAGGTTCATTACGTTAACGATGCTGAGGTGACGTGAATTTGTTGATCTGAGACTAATGATGTTGATAAATACCGTAGCGAGGTGTAGTTTGGGAGGAGGTTATTATCATGCTTCCAGACCATGTCAACATCATTCTCCTTTCTGCTACCGTTCCGAATGCCAAAGAGTTTGCAGACTGGGTTGGGTAAGGTTTATATTAATCGTTTATTCAGCGTTGAAGCATATCCATATCACAGACGCACCAAGAAGAAAGATATATATGTCATTTCAACAGTGCAACGCCCAGTGCCACTCGAACATTACCTCTATGCAGGGCGAGACAAGTTCAAGATTGTCGATGCTAAACGCAATTTCATTGGGCAAGGGTACGCCTTGGTATCTATCTTGAAGTCGCCAGCTCATAGCATTGGCCTAGGTACAAAGATGCTGGAGAAGCATTGCGGCGCAAACAAGACAAAGAACGTGAAGCCGCTGGTTTGCCTCCAGTCCAACGCATAGGCGCTCGTGGAGCGGCCAGCGGCCAGCGTGGCCAGCGAAGCACCCCTGTACGTGGTAGTAGTGGGTTGAGAGGATCTGCTCCAGTCGCCCGATACAGAAGTCGTGGTGGTGGTGGACCAATGCGTACAATTCATACAGACAAGAACGTCTACATCCACCTTTTAGGCCATCTTAAAAAAGAAGCTCTGCTTCCTGTTGTGATTTTCACATTTTCTAAGAAACGTTGCGAGGAGAACGCGGAAACATTGACCAATGCCGACTTATGTACATCTGCAGAGAAGAGTGAAGTTCATGTTGCAATCGAAAAGGCGTTATCACGACTGAAAGGTGAGGGGAATGTAAATCATCAATGGTACCCCTACTTATGAGACTGGAAAGGTTCTGATAAGAAATTACCTCAGATTAGCCGCATGCGAGATTTATTAAGCCGCGGTATTGGCATCCATCATAGTGGACTCCTGCCAATCATGAAAGAAGTGGTGGAGATACTATTTGCACGCGGACTCGTGAAAGCACTTTTTGCCACAGAAACATTTGCCATGGTGATTATCAATTCTGGCTCTGAACTCTGTCCCTGACACCAGCTCTAGGGAGTCAATATGCCTGCCAAATGCGTAGTATTCTCCAGTGTCCGAAAACACGATGGTCGCAGTTTCCGAGATATCCTTCCCGGTGAATATACCCAGATGGCTGGCCGAGCTGGGCGTCGTGGTCTTGATAGCACAGGAACAGTCATTATACTCTCTGGAGATTCGCTTCCGGAGGTACGATGTTGTCTCGCTTGAAAGCAGTTGAACTCATATCTGGGACAGCAAAATGCCCTTCAGACGATGATATTGGGCGTACCGGGGAAGTTGACATCTCAATTTCGACTGACTTATAACATGATACTGAATTTGTTGCGTGTGGAAGCCCTGCGTGTCGAGGAAATGATCAAGCGAAGCTTCTCAGAAAATACATCTCAACGACTGCTGCCTGAAAACCAACAAAAAGTCACTGAGGTCAGATGTTCTGCTCATTCCTTCAAGTAAATGTGATGGAGCTGTTCTCCCTGGGCAGAACGAGAGACTCCTCTCAACTCTACAGAAATTGGAATGCGAACGATGCATAATGGATATCAAGGATTACCACAGTGACATGAAAGAAGTCATCGAGCTCAACCAGCAATTAATCGACATGGCTGTTACCCGCCAACAAGGCTCAAAGCTCTTCTCTCCGGGCAGAGTAGTTGTCCTTCGTGATAATGTCAGTTTATTCTCGAAGTCGGTGGGGAAATTAGACAAAACATTCATTTTTAGCATTTTTGTCCATTTAGCGTGGGCATTTTGTTGAAACCCGCCCCGCTGCAAGTCTTGACTCCAAGTCGAATCAGTCAAGCCAAGACTTATTTTATTCTCGCGCTAGTTTCAGCTGATGTCAAAAGTGGGAATCGCGGTGAATATAGACGGTTCACTGATCTTTACTCCCTCTGAGACCTTGCGTAGACATTGATAACCAGACGATCCTTCCACTATGGCCGCCCAAAGCTGAGTCAATGATTGTGGAGGATGGTGTGTATGAACTGCGAGCTGTTCTTACAACTAGCATCAGCCTTGTCACAAGTTGTACTATAAAAGTATGGACAAGTGCCATTCGTACGTCACTGATACTGATTTGTTTCCTCGCAGGTCGACGTTGATGAGATCGTTGAACGGCATCGCATATCGACGATGTTAGATGGTATAAAGAGCCTATCCGGGATTTTGCAAGATTGGTTGACGTCTCAAAAGGATATCCCAGAGGTGGACTGGAGCAAAATACGCCTGTTGGATTTCCAAGAAACTCTTCAGCGAAGGAATACGATTGTAAAACGGAATTCTAATAGGGGCTGTTTACAGTGCCCTAGCTTCATACCACATGTGTGTGTGCTATTCACCGCTTCAGTTGAATGACTTCACCATACAATAGTATACTATTATCCATGGAGAGCAGATTCTACGTACCAACATTGCTCATCTCAAACTAGCCATATCCGAACAGAACCTGGAATTGATCCCAGATTATGAACAACGCATCGAAGTTCTCAAGGAGCTGAAATTTATTGATGAAAACTCAACGGTTCTCTTGAAAGGGCGGGTAGCATGCGAGGTAGGTAACTGTCAACCGTATTACTTCATGTTGTTTTGATCGTGAAATTCAGATCAACTCAGCTAATGAGCTCGTATTGACTGAGCTCATCCTAGAAAATACTTTGGCTACTTATGACTCAGAAGAAGTAGTGGCTCTGCTTTCTTGTTTCGTCTTCCAAGAAAAGACAGAAGTAGAACCACTGCTTCCACCTAAACTGCAAGAGGGGCGCAATGTAATCCAAGTGATCAATGATCGCATTGGTCGGGCTCAAGATCGCCAGAAAATCGCTTCCGAAGAATTCCGATCTGTTCTTAAGTTTGGTCTCACCGAAGTTGTGTATGAATGGGCAAAGGGCATGGTGAGAATATACTATCCACCAATGGATGCTGAGTCCCTCATCAAAGTACAGCCATTTGAACAGATAACTGCAATAACTGATGTTCCTGAGGGATCGATCGTACGCTGCATCACCCGCCTTGATGAGACCTGTCGAGAGGTCCGGGATGCCGCTCGAGTAATTGGTGATGCTCGCCTTTTCAAAAAAATGGAAGAAGCACAACTAAAAATTAAACGAGATAGTAAGTTTGCCTAAGGTCAAACTCATACCCGCTCAAATTCCCTCTTTTCTAGTTGTTTTTGCTGCTAGCTTGTATTTTTGAAGTTGGTAAAAATACACAAGAATTCCTCATGTATCCAAAAAACGTCTGAAGCAATTTCCTCCTATTATTTTCCTCCGAAAACTTCATGTACATATCTACTTCTGTATTGTTTTAACTTATTACATAAATACTGGTTTGACTATCATGTGACCTCATCAACGTGTCGCGTTTGATTGACATCATCGAATTACTCTATCGTCATCTATACTTAAATCCACTTAAATCCACCTTGAGAATGTGGGAATCTCTTGCTACTCTTCTACGATGACTCCTGTCCAGACAGAATCTGGCCTTCATATCTCTCAGGATCTTGCTGCTGGTTTTTCTCGGCTCCGTCGGTGTACATCTCTTGCTGTCTCAGTGGATTCTGGTGATGCAATACTTCCAGTGGTAGATGAAGAACGTCCTAAGACTCGCAGAGTGAATCCGCAGCGGCTAGCACTGCGCCTTGGACCAGATCTTGTCGCGGAAATGGAAGCCCTGATTGTCCCTGGTGCAAAAATGCCTACTTTTGCTGTCCGAAAAGATTTTCAGGATCGTTACTGTGTGGATCGCCGGCATATATATGATTATTTCCATTCCAGAGGCGCGACTAGTTCCCCTTTCATTACCTCTGGCAGATCAATAAGGCTTTCTTCAGGTCTTCGAGTTGCCAAGGAAGACAAACATACCAATCTAAAACGCAGAAGAATTATAAAACATGAACAGGTTCAAATGTCGACTTCGGTCAGTAGACATATAGGTAAATTTGATTTATTCTCATACATCTTTGCGTAGCCTGTTCCAAAGTTGCCAGTGGAAAATTTACTTCAAGTCCGTTCTGGGCATACATTGACACCAGCAGTGGCTGCAGAATTCCTATCCGAGTCTAAGTCATCTCCACTTCAATTTGCAAGACGCACCGCTACGTATCCGGGTAATCTACATGCCAAACGAAAGAAAGCTGTCCCTGTGCAAAACATCTCTCCAACGTCCAGCCTTCCTACCTCCGCTACCCCTGCGGTGATCGACATGCTTTCGACATCGATTTCAGAGCCTGGATCTATCGAAGTGTCAGACTTGTATTCGCTGGACACAAGGGACATTGAACAACCATCTGACGGTAGCCCTCTTTCTGAAACTTACGACTCTCGACATGAAGATTTCTTACCAGCACTTGGCAACACTTGGGCCCTAGACCAATGTGATGACTTATACGATCTATTAGATGGAGAATCCTATATCCAGAATCTTCCCCATCCAGCCGAACCATTTGAGGTACAACAATTGTTTATGCGGCCTGTTGATCGTGGTTTCTCTGACCTAGTCTCCCAGTCACTCGGGGGTAATGCCAATGGGACTTTCGAGGGATTCTTCAAAACTGCAGACATTCTGGGCTACCCAACCAAAGACATATAGCATTCGGGCTACAGATTTTCCATGAACAAGATCCGTCATTTGTCTTCAGCATTTACAGTAACGAACTTCTGATGACGCACATGCTTTTGGATCACTCGAACTGTACATAAGAGCTCAGATAAATTCACAATTACATTATACAATTTCATATTATTAGCCGATCATATGGCCTGGGTTTTACTTGATACTTGGTCGTTAACCAACAACATATGACTCCATACAACCGCAACTACCGCAACTACCTTATGAATCGCTCAGTCATAAAACCTTTTCGTGGAGCTTGCTTGCCCCATTCTGCCCTAGAATAAGGCAATTGTCGATGATGAGAGGAATAATGTACATTTCTTGATCCAACATCTAATCCACCCTTGCGCAAATTGTCTCGCCGCCGGGACGAGTTCTCCATCTCTTCAGCTTCGGAAGCCAGCCGTGAAAGCGAGATGATAGATATTCGCCTGGTAGGGCGAGGCTGATAGAGAGGAAGGGAAGGCGAAGGCTGAACGGGCAGCAAAGTGGATACTTCCAAAGGAGAAGCGATCGAAGACTGTGGAGGTGAAGGATAAACAGACGAAGCCGGAAATAAGAAGCTATGTGTATTTCGAAGACTGGTGCATTGTGAGGACGAAGGATATTGTTCATTTGATGATGAGAGCTTGACGGTAAGATCCTCAGTCGAGTCAACACGTAATGCTGAAAGGAGAGTGGGATGGGCTGGATCGAGACTATGACATTCATGACTATAGGCCATCTCTAGATGTGTCCCCAAAGAGCATTTCAAACGAGGGTTTGCGTCAATTTGTGGATGGCACTCGACAGTCCCATCAACCTCCATCTGAGATAAAGCTCCAGACGACGAATGAGGCATCTGTGCAAAAAAGGGCATCAAAGGGGTTGTGTGGTTGTAGTAGTTGCTGGAGGTCTTGACATCCGTCGAGAAGGCAAGCTTTGGAACCTTCCTCTTATGTAGAGTAGGGTTATGATCGAAAGAATAGGTAGTTTCACCGTAGTTCATGTGAAACGTCGGAGTCAGAGGGAGCCACTCTTGTGGATAACAGAGAAATGATCTGGGAACTTTGGACGAGTTGATCGGTTAGGAGCCAGAAGAAGATGATGATGATACGCACTATGGGATGGAAGAGGTGTTGAGATAGGCAAGATCCTTTTATTTGAAATTGGCGGCAACTAATGGACCAGGTGCAAAGAGGAACCGAGATTATTGAGAGGGCTGCCGGGTTTATGTACAACCGCCCGCGTTTCGTGGGGTCTCCGTTCACAATTACAGGAGATATCTGAGCCGAAAAAATGAATTACCGCGAATCGGGCAGTCAAAATCGATCAGGAACGGCGTATGACCCTGGTTCTCCATTGGCTGCGGAGTGTGGACAAGCACAAGACATTTAATTAGAAGAGGTTAGAAGGTTGCGATGACGAGAGAAGCGCAGGACAGACTCATAGATTGACAAATTCGAAGCGGTGGAAATAGCTATATCAGGGAGATCAGTCAGTACCTTGCGGTGGCTAGGTCTATAAGATGACGCCACTGGCCCGAGCAGGTGTCAGGTTCTATTCGAGTTTGAGACAAAAGGGACTTGAGAAGGCTGCGGCTTTCACCATAGCAGGAGCTTCAATATCCCACACCATGAGCACAGGATCCTGTTGATAGCATCAACCTTCATTGTGTAAGATGGTATCCAGACAGTTGGGCTGGAAACGTGGCTACTACATTGCCTGAGAATCGCACATGAGTGCATGGTCGGGACCTGGAGCCAAGTCAGAATCAGAATCGTACGGCTCTGTTGTCCCGGAATTCGCGAATCACGGAGAGTGGTTGATGTAAAATGAACTAATTCCGGTTGCACTTGAATTGATATTTACCACGATGGTCAATGTTGTACCGAAATGATTCTTAGCAAGTTTTCGCGCAGGGACTAGGGGCTAGAAGGTAAAACTCCTTTTCTGGTCCGGTACTTGTAGTCGATAATAAGAAGGCAACAGCCTTTTGATGCTAACCATTCGCTAACCATTCGAGCGTGTTCCAGTCCTGGGACAGGTTAATCTTCCAGTAGCTATACCGGAGCAGTTTTTGATTATAAATACTCAACTTCAAACGAGACATATCTCGAAAAACAATACTACAAATATTGTACAGCACACGAAGACAGACACTACTGATACAATGACTCATACTCAGTGAAGATATTTCAGGCATCTTCGTCATAGTTGAATGCACCAGGCAAATTTTGCAGAAGCGCGCGATGTGCCAGTCTCGTAGACCTCCGTCGTCTGTTCATCTCCGGCTCCTCTTCTTGCTGTTTCTGAACCCAGTCCTCTAACCCACCGGACATCTTAGAAAGTCCCTTCCACTCGTGCCTGGCAACGTGGCTGCCGCCTTCAGTACTTGACCAGGCGGCACTTATCAGAACGGGCTCCTGTTACACTATGAGCACATAATATGAGCAAAATAATTTCGCAAACAGCACCTGAGAGTGCCAGCTGACATCTCGTACACATGAAAACTGGCGAGCCCTGCGAGTTGGCTTAACATCAGGAGCAGACGGATCAAACGTGATGGGTAAAGTCTTTGAGCGGTCAAGCACCTGAATAATGCGGCCATCAAGGGACCAAATCTGGAAAAGCCAGTATTTAACTAATAAAGCATATCCAGAACAAGGAGAACCAACGTGAATCTTGCCATCAGCGGATCCTGAGTATATATACTGAGCGCCAGTGCTGGCAATCGGACTGAAGTGGCATCTAATTAGAGTTCTGTAGACACTATGACCTCTGTAGGTCATCACACTACAATCCTTGGGATGGGACTTCACATCGGATTTAGGGTAGCGTGAATATCTTCCACTTCAAATTCAGTTTAAAGCTGGTTGGCACTCAGTGAGGACTCACCGATAATCATATCCACGAATGCCATGATGCCTGTCTTTGACGGACTCAAACTCTTGGCTAGATCGCATTTTTCGTAAATCCCACAGGCGCAGGGACTGATCTTTTCCGTTGGATATTACGTATCGACCATCTCCTTTCGCAGATACATATGTTATACCCTCTGTATGGCCAATTAGTACGCCAGATGGTTTTTGTGAAGCTCCTAGCGAGCGTCTGTCCCTAAAAAGCAATGATTAGGACCTAAACTCAGGTTGTTACCGTCAGCCGCACCAAATTTTTAGGAACGTGTCATCAGATGCGCTGACAAGTACATTTCCCGACGAAGTGTCAGCCCAACAACAGCTGTTGATATCATCACTATGAGCATTGATCTTGACCGTCCTCCTATTTGCCAGAAGATCATACACTGAAAGGTGACGAGTCAAGAGAGGCGGATAGTACTACAACCTCAACGGAACGCACCAAATAATTTACCATTCCCTCCAGCTATGACTTCAGTCCCATCGGCAGAAAATCTGCAACTATAGATACCAAAACTCTCATCGGAATAATCATCGTATGTATAACGACTACGAATCTGCGCTGGGTCAGAGAATGGTATAGGTATTTGCTGTGGTAAATCTTCGCGCGTGCTGGTCATGTATACCGTAGGCGTCTGGTGAAAGTCAGAATAGCAGATTCCAGTGTATTGAAGTCTTACAATAGACGAATATATCATCCTATATAAATGTCAATATTTGAAGTAGCAGAGGTGCCAAAAAATAACAGACCTTTCATTGTCAGGAGAGAGATTGGCGTCCGTGATGGTCCAGCGGCCAGCTTCTCCTTGGATAGTCCTCGAGACCTTAAGGGTTGTTCTCATACCATCATCCGCATTGTAGTGGCGTCGCTGAGGAGTAATCGGCTGAGGAGGAGCAGCTGTATCGAAGATGTGCAAGCGAAAATCTTAGAGTGATATTTGAGTTTGTAAACGGCTGATATGCTGGCATCCTTACCTTGGGCACAAGTGTAATAGAAGGAAGAATCTGGAGTATAATATCAGAATGATGGCATTATCGGTGACATCTGTTTACCAGCGGAGAATTGGCCAGTATAAATGTTAGAGGTATATTCTGTCACAGTAGTGCCATTTGAATTGGGTACCATGTCCTATCAACACTGAGGAAATGTAAGTCTTGCAAGCGTTGCAAACATACGGAAATGAGCTCCTCTCGATAACTCTCCGGAATTGCAACAGAGCTCTGAGATAGAATCTGTCTGGCAATATTTACGACCTTCCGTCGGCTCCGAGATTTAGGACCAATTCTTCCAAAATCCCCACTATATAGAAGTTCGACTCCTTCTTCAACCGGTTCCTTGACTTCCTCGTGCCAAGTTGGCCGACTGATTTGACGAGGCTCGTAAATCGAATTATCATCTTCATCATCTTCATACAACTCGTCGTCGTCGCCGTCATCATTGTCAGGTTCAAAGTAGAAGCCGGGTCCGTCGTCGGCAGAGGCAGCCCTTAGCAATCGTGCCAGACTGTGGAGGTTTATGCTCCTGAAGCTTAATGACCTCGTCCCCCCAGAGGGGCTGGATGATTGCATCAAGAATAGGTCTTTGTTTTAGATATTAATGAGAGAACTTGATAGCAAGGATAGAGATGGACCATTCAATATGTCCTGAACATCACCTGTCACAGGTTGAATAGCCTCGTCGTCATCATATGAAGGATTAGAATGAGCACGGTCTGGCTGCATGAGAGACGGAGGAAAATGGTGTCTTAATCAGGCAATCACTCTGCCACGGTCAATATCGCGGTGACGGAGATACTGATCGTGAGATCACTGGAAACAGACACACCAAACGCGCGCATACAACATCTTCTATCTTGCATTCGCATGGATACTCCTCCGTTATGCATAACGGCAGATGAAATAAATTGCCTCATATACTCATACTTCAAGGATTCTGGTATGTACCAATCCGTTTCAAGTCTCGTGCTATTGTTGATTAGTCCCATCAGGCTTTACACATTCTGCATTTACCTTGTGTAGTGAAAGTGCATTGCAGAACTCCCCGTGGTTCTGTAAACACATACCTCGTGGTGAACTCATCGAGCTGCTTAGCAAGGCCTTGTTGTATATTGAGGTTGAATCTCATTGGCGTGGCAATGAACTAATGACAGGTTGCAAGAATAAGTTCTCATTGCTGGAACACCATGTTTGTTCTTCCGACGCCTTTTCTATTGTTTCACCCAAGTCTCCTGCTTCTTCTGCAGCTTCTCATCCTGTACTTCCAAAGGCCCCTACAGACAAGACACCTGACAAGGACATGTCTACGTCTTTGGAAGGACAAGCTCATCCTACTTCCATTGAACCATCATATGATACCACCTCTGCCGTCAAGACGAATGGCACCTTGATTTCCAATGATATTTCTATAAAGCGCAAAATTTCTCCACATCAAACTGATGGTCCTGCTGAAAAACGAGCTAGGCGTGAGCCTGACGACATGGATGCGGGGGTTCCAACAAAGATGGGCTCCCGTGATGCAAATTCATCACAAACCCTTTCAGATTCAATTTCACCTGTTGCAGTTTTCACGAACAGAAGTCAGGACACTAATGCTACCGAATGTGTGCACACACGAACCGATCAGACCCACTCCTCAGACGAGTCTCTCAATGATAAGGCAATTTTGATGCTTCCTGGACATCGGGCAGAAGTTTTTGTTTGCTCATTCAATCCTCAAAAATATACACAGCTCGCAACCGGGTATGCTTATAATTTTACACTGATCTTCACGATTTACGTGTTTATGTATGAGTAGATCCAAGGATGCTGTAGTTAATCTTTGGAATCTTCCTGATCCCCCAGCGCCTGAGTCAGAATTTATGTTCTGGAATAGTCATCCAACGACTATAGACAATCACGTCGATGGGATACCAGGTGACATGACTGCATTAACATGGAACGCCGAAGGGACATTACTGGCCATTGGGTCTTACGATACAGTCCTCCGAATGTTTACCTCTGACGGTGATCCATACTTCATACATCATCAACACCGGGTAAGATTGATTGGCAATTTGTTAGCAGCCGACTCACAACGAACTCTTAGGGATCCATCTTTTCCGTGCGATTCTCTCCCAACGGAAGATGGCTTTTGTCTGCTAGTTTGGATGCAACTGTATGTCTTTTTGACGTCAAGGAGAAACGACTTGTCCGGCAGTATCGGTGTCATCAGGGTATACCTACCAGACGGACTTCTGAGAGCTCGAAATTAATCATCATCTTGTAGACCGTTGTCTGGATGTCGAATGGCTGGATGATGCAACGTTCATGACGGCTGGTGCGGATGGCAATATTTATGTGATGAAGACGGATGGGTTTGAGCCCATCAAAAGAATTAGGTCTGCGTTTTTTATTACCCAATTCTGGGAGCTAATCATCTTATCAGTGGCCATACAGATGAGATCAACCAACTCAAGTGCAATCCTTCGCGGACACGCCTCGCAACATGTTCTGATGACCATACAGCGCGAGTCTGGAATGTTGAAAAGATACAACCTGATTCAGACGAATCCATCCCTGGGCTCATAACTTCCAATCAAATTCTTGTATCTATTGTCCTCTCGGGTCATACGAGTTCCGTCACTACGATGGAGTGGATGCCAGAGCAAAACTCTAGCAGAAAGGATATATTGGCCACATCATCGTTTGATTGCACTGTGCGAATATGGGACTCTGCTACAGGCAAATGTATGAAACTTCTGACCGATCATCAGCGGCCGGTCTATACGCTGACATTCAGTCCGGATGGCAAATGGTTAGCAACTGGAAGTGGAGATGGTTGGGTGCATGTGTATTGGGTCAAAGTATGTTTGTGAGCATTTGTGTGGCCTTTACTGCTGACCAAAGGGAACAGACGTGGGAGAAACGGTGGTCCTGGTCTACGAGTCACAGCAAACGTGGTGTATTTGAGATTGCGTGGCAAATGGTGCAGGGAATTAACCGGTTAGCAGTGGCGCTCGAAAGCCATATGGTTGCAATTGTCGATGCCTTGAAAATACCTGCCCTCCAGGATCCAGATAAAATGATAACGTGACACAGGAATTTATGTATTCTATAATTTCTATTTTGGCATCAAACTTGCCGAATTGCCGCATTAGTGATGGTGACGCTACTTCAGCGGCACCAGTCAGGTTATATAAACAGGTCAAAGCAGTGCTCCAGTTTCTCCATGTTACAATTATCGATGTTCGCTGCATCTTCCAATCTACGGACTTCATTGTTACGTGCTCATCCAGGGCAGCAAGCATTCATTGCAAGCAAGCTATGTGCTCGGAATTACAGCAATTTCAGGAATTCTCCATCCGTCTTGGAGGCTCTTCGATTGCGTTCGGTGCAAAGTTGGACACGATCTAAATTTCTCAAGGGGTCGAGATTCTTCAGATCAGAAAGCAACAGTATGTATCAAGGGAAAGAATCTTCAATCTCATGGCGACGGCTTGGCACTACGGCAGTGGGTGGTTTCTCTCCGATGCTTTGTTATCTTTTATATTTGCATAGGCAGGAGTCGCTGTTGCGGTAGTTGTTCTTGAAGGAACCCTGAACAGGGATACACGGGAGTCTTTGAGTGCAGGCGAACGTTCGTATCTCAATGACAGCTTCAAGTACACGGCTGGTGGCCTGCTCGTCACCGCAGTTGCTGCGAGGCAGATTTTCAAGTCAGGTTTTGTATTTCGATTGATGTCGGCTAATCCTTGTGAGTACCTGACCTTATCCACCCAGCTGTAATTTACCTTCGTTTCAGGGGTGGTCTTGGGTGTCAGTCTGGTCGGGAGCATTTCAACCATGGCAGCTACGATGTATACACCACCGGATAGACCTATCCAGAAGCACCTCTTTTGGTTGGTATGTGGCAAACCTTTTTGCATCAGACGAGGTTCCAGCTACATATGACACTGTTATTCCCAGGCTTTCAATGCTTGTCAAGCAGCTACCTTGAGTCCTTTGTTCTTTTTGAGTCCTGCCATTCTGTCCCGTGCAGCACTTTACACCGTCGGAGTCGTTGGATCCATATCCTATGTAGGGGCAACAGCCACGTATGTTTCTCCAGGCTTGAATGCAGATAGTTTCTGATCTCTTTTGAGCAATGACAAATATCTGCATCTTGGAGGCCCACTGCTCGCCGGTGTCTCCGTCGTCGCCTTGAGCTCTCTTGCGCCGATGGTTCTGCCCTTGGGACTGCGTAGTCTCGCTTTGGCTGAATCAGTTTCTTTGTATGGTGGTTTGGCCGTATTCGGTGGTTTTGTTCTTTACGAGTGGGTATTTGTTTTCTCTTTTTGCGCGAGATTTATACTTATCTTTCTCTCAGTACTCAAAAGATTTTGAAACATGCTAGGATGATTGAAATGGGTACATACGCTCCAGACCCTCTCAACGAGTCCATTTCCCTCGAACTGGACATGCTTAATATATTGTAAGAAATGACTATCCCTTCGGAATGTAGTCACTCATTTCTTGGTAGCATTCGAATTGTACAGATCCTCTCTCGCCAGGGTAACAGGAAATAGAAGGGATCTTCACCTTCGCACAATATGTAGTCATCACTCCATCCTAGTGTACTTTAACATGCGATATTGAATATGGCACCCTATGACCGTGACTTGCCCAGTTCCTCGAGTGTACGAATGAAACTTCCCGGGTCACTAATGTCTGTTCCTCCATAAACGATACTCCTGTTGTTCTTTCCCGCCCATTCCTCAAGATTTCCAAATTCTACATATCCAATGCCGCCCACAACGAATACCATGCCCTCTGCAAAAACCATGCGTTTGGGTCTCATATTACTAGTTCCTACGTTACCAGGTAAGCCAGTATTCACACTACGAGGAGCGCGAGGATCAATGAAAATATAATCATCAGTCTCTTGCAAGGACTGATTGGAGGCAGCAGATGAATCCATGAGAGCCTCAACAAGACGAGTAACAGGGAGGAGTTTGTTCGCAGGCAGGAAGTTTTTAACTCCAGAAATCAAGCCTTCAAACGCTCCTTCTTTCAGGCGATCGGAAAGCTATGAAACAAGTGAGATATCGCAACGTGAAACTGTGAACAAGTGACCTTATTTCCGACAAAGGCACTAAAACCCTTCAGCAGTTCGCCTCCTTGACCAGCTACACCCCCGAGATTAGGGGTGGATGTCCCTGTGTTAGGTACGAACTGGCCTGACATCATGCGCGAAATTTCCCTTGTTCGCCGAACATATTCGAATGCAGCGATATCAGCACCAGAAGATTTGAGCCCTTTCTCAAGTTCAGTGATGTCATCCTTACCGATGACATGGTCTGGCGCTGATAGATAAAAGACAATAACGAGGCGAAGTTTATCCTGAGGTGTAAAATCACCGTCCGGACGGCTTGTGCGAAGAAGTTCGAGGATCGAGGCAGTCGTCTTTTGATAGAGAGGACGGTATCAATAGTGGAATGGACCCATGAAAGGAATGACGCCCACTTGTTTCGAAATAGTTTCTTCGGTGCTAAATAGCTCATCCAAACCACGTTTTTTAATTTGTTCAAGCAGTGCAGTGGCAATATGCACATGGGTATCAAGCGTCGCTTTCCTTGCGGTCAACTCTGGTAGTTGTGTGATAGCGGTCTTGAGGTGGGTGGCGTTGGCAGAAAGGTCTCTGAAGGAGATTTTGTTAGTGAAAAAGCGGATACATGTATGCATTCGCGCTCACAGTTTTGAGATATCGTCTACATCGCTGACACCAGTACTTCTGGTAATCTCGGCAGCATCCTGTTTATATTTATTCAATTCCAACTCAATTTCCTCTGCCACCTGAGGGAATGGACTAGCAGAATTGCGATCCCAGAAGAAGTCTTTGTTGTCGAGATCATAGCGTTGATTTTTCTGGCCTTCGGACACAATTACACGATTGAGTTTCATGGAAAAACAGTCCGAGAGGAGAGCTTGATACGTCCAACCATGGGAGATAACGGAAGTCAGGTCGATATTGCGGTCAAGGATCAATAGGACTGCTTTGGCAATGAGATACTTGTCAATATGAAAATACATTGTAACCTACGTGGCCGCTGGAGACTTGATAGGCCCGAGGAATCAAGAGCAAAAAGAGCATCTGAGGGGTTGGTAGACCGCGAAGCAGTAACGATAGCATCTCGAATCTTGACTTCAACCTTCTTGGCTACCATTTCTGCTGCATTTCCTTTGGGTGCTCGGATAAAGGGAACAAGACCTGAGAAAGTAGTAAATATCAGAAAGATCCGTTTTATACAACATACCAAGGGTAGCTACAACACTGAACAACCCGTTAGCCACTCTTTCGATCTCCTCCTCGATTTGTTGTTCGTTTGAAGAGGGTGAGTTCAAAATAGTGTAGGATGTAGGCGGATGAGGAGGAATTGAATTTGCGGCACCAGCGGTGGCAGAATCGTTCTCTGGTGCAGGCGGAGGGAGCAGGGAGAACAGGGAAGGTGAAGGAGCAACAAAGGACAGGTATTGGTCGACGATCTAGCTAATCAGCCATTTAACGTAAGGAAAGTCTTAAACTTACTTGTTCCACTAGCTCACTTGTCCCATCTTGTGCAACAGATGTCGCAAGCTCTTCGAGAAGAGAACGAGGAAGGGGCTCGACGAAATTGAGGTGGAAAGACTCATATAGACCTTTCTGCAGATCCTGTGCTATACGATGAATGTTGAAGAGTGTTGGCGAGACGAAGTAAACGGCAGGTACATCTGGAAGGGCAGGTCGAACCGCATGGAGTTGGCTGTGAATTTGATGATCAGATTTCTTTCAGCACCTGACCGAGTTTCCATACACATGGAGGGTTACACCAACGTCCCGTAAATCTTGAACCCGCAGAACTGTGGCCAGAATATCCTTCGTTTGTTGATCAAGCACAAGGATTTTCCAAACAAGTGGACCAGTAGTTGGTGCTTGTTTGTTGGAGACTAGTGACGAGGCGGACGTTTCTGGAGGTTGGTTCAAGTTCAAGAGAGTAAGCAGTGCTCGCGTCTGAGCTTGCTGCAGCGTCGTAGCCTATGTGATACATATGAGCATCGCTCTTTCATCTACCTAGGATCCTTACCTGTTTGGTACCGTTCAACATGAGCACTCCAGGTAATTGAGAACTCTGTTATTAGGTATGTGCACGTGACTTGTACGCCGTTCAGGACCAAATCACTTTTCGATGAGTAGTGTAGAAGATTTGTCACAAGTTATACCGGACACAACTTGACATGGAACACGAAATGTGTTTCGATTGTTTCATCAGGTCGCTGTCATCACAACAACATCACCATCATCCAATCATTGAAAAGTCACAGCCCGGAACAAATGGGATCCTTGAAGTCTCCTCTTTACTACCAGGTGAGCCTTTTCTCTTTCTCCTAATTTCCCGAACGTCACCGTTTTTCAGAATGGGCTGCATCCCTAGCAAACACTCGATACACACAGATGGTGGAATGCACCCGGAAAAGGTGCAAGTGAGGAAGGCAACGAAATATAAGAACCCAACGCGCGCACAAGTCCCTTCACCGTCTCGAGCTTCGATTTCTTCTCTTCCCCCATGGGTCAATCGACATGACCGAGTCTACTCAGAGGACATTAATGGCTTGATGCCCAGCTAAAACACTTGGTACATCTACCCTCTTGACCCACGTTCTCATGTCAACTACCCCTGTGGAACTCGTGGTTATTTCTACCAAACGAGGAAAATTATTTTACACCATGGCCAGCAGAGTATTTTTTTTGTTGGACCCGCCTTATCTGGGGGACTTCTGAATGGTTGAAAATTGATGTGGAAGGATGCTAATTCTTGGGAGAAGCTCCAATTTTGTGAGGTTTAGACAATGTTTGTGTAGTCACGCCTTGTCGGTTCTCGATCAATACATCAACCATTCAAGATTGATTACCATATTTGGATTCTCGTTGGTTCAAATTGTGACCTTTCACTTAGTCTTTTTTTTCTCATTGAAAAGCTGGACCCTGTGGACTCATGATTTATCTTGATGGTGTCTCAGCAATATTACGTCGAACATTATTTGGATCACGATATCGACGACCCAGACAACAAAACAGTCCTGTTCCACTCGACAGTCCTCCAAACCCTGCTCCGGTTCTTTCGTCGTTACCTGCCGAACCCCCTCCACTCTCAACGCCAACACTGAGTGTGTTACCGTCTCCAAACTTAGGTCCTCAGCTGCTTTCGAGCATACCGGCTCCGATCACCACTTCATCCTTCCCAAATACTAATGTTACGACTTTCACGACGATGTATCCTATCACAACCATTCTTCAAAACACTGTGACCTTGACTATTCTTACTGAGAGTGTTGTATTCTCTACCCTTCCATCCTCTACGACCTCGGCCCCCTCTCTTCAAATTTCCTCAATAACAAACCTCTTGTCCGCCTCGCCAAGTGGATCAGCTTCGCCGAACAATGAAACCTCTGTCAAGAATGTAGTAAAACCCAGCGAAGTATGCGTCGGACACGGTATTGATGCAGTCTCTGAAGGAGTTCTGGCCACTATTATTGTCTCGAGCGTACTAGGTCTGGCTCTTTGGGTGAGTTATCCAGATTTTGTTCTTTGTGCAACCAATACAGACAACATGAATAGCTCACTTTCGCGTTTGTACGACCAAAGTTTCGTCAAGTATATGGTCTCCGAGAGTGGTTCGTTCCATCCGAGTAAGTACGTCGTTACAACGAACATGGGGGTAGCCTCTCATGTCTCTATAGAGTTCGACCCAAGCCTCTTGCTTCGGGTCTATTCTCTTTTTTGAGTCCCCCAGTACCTCTCGTTCCACCCATTCCAGATGATATCAATGATGCTGGTCGTTCAGCTGGCAGAGATGCACAACTATTCCCTTCCGATGAACAACTCAGCCAACGAACGCTTTGGGTAACCTTCCTGGTTGTTCTAGGATGGTCAGTTCTCGCTCTCGGAGGTGCACTTCCAATCTATCTGGTCAATATGCCATGTAATTCCCAGCTTCCTGGTCATGCTCTTTTCACGGGGGGTTACTCTTCCCTTCAAGATCTCAGCTTGCTTCGTCTATTGCGGGTGATTGATGACCAAGCAATAGATCTCAGCGTTCTCTCGCAGCGAGCTCTTGTGGGTGATGAAAGTGATCCTCAAAATGTGCGTCTCCGCATCATCATTCTTACCATTATCGTGTTGGTTTTGGGCCTCTTGCCTGCGCTTTGGAAGATCCTGCAAGAGTATAATACCGTAGCAACCCACCGAAAGCGGTGGTTGCAGATCAAATGCGAGGGGAAGGATCTCGGCTGGCTTAGTGGGAGGGATGCTCCTGGTTTTCAGAACTGGGGAGAAAAGCGATTTAAAAAGTTCATAAAGAAGATTGGCCTCACCTCTGGTATGGATGATGATGAACAAAGCAAACGCAATCCCAGGCGGACAAATGGTTTTCCCAGGAGCGGATTCAGCAGACCCAGCAGAGACGAAGAGCTTCCCCTGAATGGCATAGATAACAATGTCGAGGTTGACATTCAAAGCCTTTTCTCTATCTCGTACGTACATATGGGTTTTTATTCCTGCCCCGAACCGATATTTGAAACCGATATTTGGTAGTGATACTCAACACATCGCATTACTTATTGATCAACGCGACGAGATTCTAGAAAATCTTGAGATAGCCGAGACGCGATATATTAGCTCTTTCCAAGTCACCACACCTGATCCTTCCATTGCCGATTATGAACCACTACCATTGCCACCTCCTCCCGATCCAACCCGACCATATATCAGCCGACCGCTTCCCCTTGGTAGAACTGCACTCCAGTACCCCCGAAGAAGACGTGCTTTCAACCGTGCATATGGTACTTCATCACTCGCGCCTACCTCATTTGTTGCGCCTTCCTCCTTCTATAAGTTGAGAGGCGTGACTGGGCTCAGTGGAGGCCGGTTGACTGATTATGGAACTAATGCTAGCTTTGCAGAATCATTCAGCTCTCGCATTGTCGGCAGCAGATTCTTAGAAGTCAATAGGAATTCCATTGCATATGGACCTCTGCCTCAGGTTTCGATGAAAAGGAATGGCCAATTGGGAGCTGGCCGTATGGAATCGGAATCCCGACGAAGCTGGACGAGTTGGATCCCTGATCCTCGTTTGCATGGACCGAATTGGGGCACTGAGCCAATCGGTGACAAAGGCATACTGGAAGAACAAGTAGAATACATTGATGACCATGGCATGAAACGGCGAACGATACAGACTACTGGTGCAATAGAAAACTCCGGAAATTACCCAATATCTCCAAGTCCCTGGCGATCACGTGAACTAGCCGCAACGGAAAGCCGTACCCTCCACAACGGCTATAATGAAGACGATGAGTGGGTTGACTTAGAAAAGGAGAACGGTCCAGGCAATGATTTTGATAGCGATTTCAATGGCATACCACCTCATGCTGTTGGTCCATCAAATTTTGGAAGGAGGAGGTTATACAAGTCGGAAGATGCTATTCTGACCGCTCGGCGTGAGACGTTTCCCCTACGTCGAGACCACGACCAAGAACCCGATATTATCCCTCCTCCTCCTCCTCATTTACGCCTTCAGCATGCTCAACCATTTGTTCGACCTCTTGATGGGCTGAATTTTGATGACCTGGGGCAAGTCTACGAGGACATCACGCATTGGCGATCTCAGCTCAAAGAAATAAACATGCAAATCAAGGATGCTCAACAGCAGAGCTATGACGACATTGCTGACGGGAGAAACATTCGTGGGTGGTTAATTGTCGGTCGTGGTTTAAGGCATGTGCCAGGGGTACAAATAATTGAAGGTCGAGCTAAGGAAGATATCCGATGGGATGTCCTCCAGAACGAGAGAAACCTCTTGGATAAGATTGTGTTATGGACCGTTGTTTGCATAATCGCAGTGCTTCTTGGTGCCGGTTGTAAGTAGAATTTATGTGAAACGATTGCGATGTGTTCATACTAACTATTGATGCCAGTGACTGCCGTAGCAGGTCTTGCAGTTTTACCGGCTCCCGATGTGGCACACTATTTACCGTTCTTGGAACCACTGCTCACAACGAATACACTCGTCAGCGGTATTGCAACTGTATTCCTGCCTGCTGTAGCCGCGACCGTTCTGACCGCGCTGGCGATCTACTACATCAGCTGTGAGTAAAATTTTCAAGGTTTGATAATCCTTCGACATGACAGTCGAACTCAGTGGCGGCGAAGATTCACGGCTCAACCTCAAGATCTGGAAATCAATTGTTTGTTTTCAGGATTGTTTTTTATGTACTGGTTTTAGTTGTCGTGATCTGGCTGACCGCCATAGCGGGTATTCTCTTCGCTCTACAAGCATTCAATACGAACTCTGGGCAGACTCGATCCATTACGAATGGTGCAGTCTATACGGGTGTGCTGGGACTCGCTATTGTAATCAGTATGGCAATCATCGCTCCAGGATTACTCTTGCTTCAACCCATACGACTTTGGAATGTATTTACAATGGAACGGCTTGCATTGACGCCCCGCCAACGATTCAGAGGTACGAGAACACCCCCTCATCGATGAATTGTAGCTAACAAATTCTCCAGCTATCTATCCCCGAACATATAATCCAACGTTTGCCATCAGTGCCTGTGTTTTAGCTGTTATGTTTTCATCCACATTCTCCTTCGTCTTCCCTGTCATTGCGCCCGCTGTCGTTCTTTCACTCCTGCTGAGCTTAGTTGGTGAGTACTTCAACAAATACAAAAAGCAAGGATTGTGCCCGCCAACATCATTCCATAGCACATCGTTTTCTTGTCGGTTATGTGTACGCCCGCACGCACTCACAGACAGGAGGACTACTCCAATTATGGCTTCTCAAACGCTGTGGAACCCTACTCTCCTTCCAGCCCATCTTTTTGGGGTTGATTTTCCTCAGTCGCAACATCTGGATTGAAGGTGCTGTTCTAACGGGAACTGGCGTTGGGGTGATTTTTTTTGTTGAGACCTATGCCACCCTGAAACTCAGGCTTCCTAGCCGTGGCTCATTGAGTCCTATCACAAGGGACTCATTGAACCATTTTGCCAGCGCTGCTGACCGCTATCTCTTGGAGAGTGCAGATGGGACAACACACGTTAGTAGTACAAGAGAGCCACTCGTCCGAGGCTCTATGGCATCGGTTTTAGAAATGATGAGCTTGACCTTGGCTGTTCAGCCTTATGCCCCGATTTATCGAGGACCCATCCCGCTCCGTGAGTTCCTTCTCTAGAATGACTCTGTTCTGACATTTGGCTCACAAATATCGGACTCATAGAAACAGAAACATTAGACGACCTAACGGCAACTGACAGGGCAGCTCGGACACACCCTAATGCCCCACCTCATTTACCTCCTCTTCCGTTCACTGATCATGCGGAAGATATGGCTGGTATACTTTATGCTCCGGAGCTAATCGCTCCTCCCCCCATAATCTGGCTCCCTAGAGACACAGCAGAGGTTGCCCTGTCTGAAGCAGAAGACCTGAAAAAATATCATAACTTGGATTGTACAGTTGACGTTCGAACAAGAAAGGAATTACTTCCCCGGACATTGTCATCGCGAGTGCGCCGTGCGCGGTAGGAAACTATTGGATGGTTTATTTCATGTCAACAGACACTAATATGGACTAAAGAACCGTATATACAATGTTGTACGCTTGATCTTTTTCACTTAAATCTGGTAATAAGATGATAACGCTTAGTCGCGAATTAGCTGATGGGTATCATGTACAGGCTCCTACTTAAGCAGCCTCTCCATCCCATTTTCTCTTTCCATCCCTGATCAATCCATTCTGTCCAATTGCTGCCAAACATGAATCCAGAGAGATCCACCTTTATTTGGCCACCCAAGATCATTTCTACATGAAACAGGCATATCAGTCAGTGAGACAGCTGAGTTGTTGGAGCATAGCTATCTGCTAGTTAACTTCACCCACACCCTACTCCTTTCTCCTGTAGACACATCCCAGACATTGGGCCCTACATAGTCCTTTGTGTCTTAGTACTAGTTTGCTTGCTGCGGAGTATGAGACTTGAATGCAGAATGTCACGTGGTGACAGAGTGTGTGTACCACAATGGTAGGTGAGTTACATAGTGATTATACTAACTACACCCAACAGGGGTAGGCTGCAGGTGTGAATGTTGGAGTTGGGTCTTCTGCGGTTACGTGGTGACAGATGTGATAAAAGTTCACTTCAGCAGCTGTAACAATAAACAAACTCACAATGTTGTTTTTGGTCATACTAAATAAGGTCATACCTAAATAAACCTCACATATATTTTGTATGGTCTGTCCAGGGCAAGTTATTTTTGGCAATGTTCAAGGAGGATAAGAATAAGATAACCACAAATCGCGTTTGAATAATTGTTCCTGCTACATTCTTCATGAGTGTCCCTTGTACAAGAGCTACATTGGGTAGGTACAAGGTCGTTGACTTCCTTCTGACTTCCTTCATGACACCCCCGAGGCTTTTGCTTCTTAGATAGTATTGCTATAAATAGCTTACAAACTGTCTCCTACTCCTATCATTTTCCTTCTCTTATTCTTATTTCTATTTTCAATGTTGAGATACAATCGGGGGAGGGTACAAACAGATAGTGAATACAAACTAAGTACACTACTTATATCCTCACTTAGAACAATAGAAATGTGAAACAAAAGAGAATCACGTGCATCGCGCAGGCTCGCATGAGATCCAAATTCCAACATTTAAGTAGACTTGTCTACCACAGACTACGACCGAGCACCGTGTAATAAATTGCTGACTCAAAAAAACTGTTCTCCTCCTAGTTCGTCTCACCGGCAGCATAGTTCTAGCGTGTATCGGCAGAATGTGACTTTGTGACAAGTCTAGATGACAGGTCATTTGATATCCTTTAAGCGCCGATTCAAACAGCAACTTGACATCAGAATGGACGCTCTCCGCGGAACGTGGACCAGTTCACGTGAGTGTTTCGGATAATTTTGATCCACAATGTGATCCGACCTCTTATAAGAAAAGAAAAGAGCACCTGCCTATTTCTTTCCCAAACACGATGTCACAGACAAACCCCTCTCCGCTACCCAACAAACAGCCTCCAAACAACTCCAAGGCCTTCATTGAGTACTCGCGTTGTCTTCGCGAATGGACCAGCCAGATGTGGTTACAGGCTGTGAGAGAAAGCCAAGAAAGAAGAGCCCTGCTTGTACATACTACGCCTCAAGAAGTTTCGATCACAGTCCCAACAACAAGCACAGACGAAGCCGCGGTGATCCACTTGTCCTTGATGCAGTGACCACCGATGACACCAACCGGATAACATGATCTCAAAGCATCATAATCGACGAGTTTACTACGCTCTCCAACGAGGTCAAAAGTTTCGTCAATGAGGGAACTTGTCCACCAGTCAGCTTATCAAAGCTCTGGTGATGTACCAATCGCTTTCATCGCTCCATTTATAATATTTATTGTCGACTACATTGCCGCTGCCCGGTTTTAGCTTGCACGTGACCGACCAATCATGCATTCGGTTCATCGGCTGACCTGGTTCCTCACTCTTATCGAGGATGTCTGCATGTCATTTCCGAATTTTTCCGCGCAATTCTGCGAGCAACTCGATGACTCCGCTTTTTTCATCCTTCCGTATCCAAGCACCGCATTCGGACATACTTCAATCCAGATCTTGCGCCATTGTACATAGCTAAAGGTCCTACTGCATCTTACCGAGATATTTAACTTGACTTCGTAATCGATTGTATACCATCTCTTCGCTGCTTGGAGCGATGACGTGGTGTGAAAAAAACCTGGCGGGGCCATGTATCTGTGTTGAAGCACGTTCCAAATATCCGTTGGCATGACCGTGGATTATACTGGATTCGCTCATGTCCACAAAGACGCGGTCCTTACCTTGTCAACGGTCTCCTGCTCTACTATTTGCAGATGATATCAATGCACCGAATTTTGAGGCTCCCTTTTATCGGAGCAGAGACTTTAGAACGTCCAGGGAAGACTTTGAGAACAAGGTAATGACTAGTGTGATCAGGGAATCACAGATACACCAACATGAAACACTAATATATCGTGGAACCCAAGCAAAGCTTATCTATAGTTATGGATTGTCATCACTATGTCTTTTTCATCTGTTTAAGTCTAATCATTTTGCAGCTCCAATGAATTTTCTGAAAGCATATTTTGCAAGTGCTCTAGGATAGCCAAGAACAGAATGTTAATTATCTTTATCTCTTGGATGGAGATTGGATGGAAATCCTTAAAGAGCGAAGATTACGTGGTTATTATGCGAGGTGCAAAGGTTTAATTAGAATATCTAGCTCCTGTCTCCATGAATCAATATTCATAGAAGGCCTGAAATTTCGTCGGATTCGAAGAAAGTTCGGAGCCATCGAGCCTCCTGCTCCATATCTTCCGGGCTTCTTGGCAATCGTTCTTCATCTGCATCAACTTTCAGTACCCGATGGGGTTCTTGAAAGTTCGAGGCAAGGTTAATTTCACTTGTTTCGAGGGCTGGGTAAACAGCATCGTTATCACCAGGGAACCGATCATTATGGGCCTTCCTGGGGAGCAAATGGAAATGAACGTGCGGTACACTCTGTCCAGCAGCTTTGCCATCCTAACAATATCATAACCATGAGAAATGCATCTTGAATAGCCAAAGATGATTACTTGCTTGGCAGGCAACAGTCAAAGCATCTGCTTCATAAGCTCGCTCGATAATTGTACCAACGCGCTGAACACTATGCATAAGGGATACTAACTCCGAGGCTATGAAATTTCCAGTCAGAAGAGTAGCACAAAAAGATGTCAAGCGATTTCGGCACCATTGAGGTCGGCGATTCGAGGGACAGGGCGAGTAGGTATAACAAGAACATCTGGAAATGCAGTGATATCTGAGTCAGTTCCAGGAGACAACTCCAAGACATACGACCAGGTACTATAGGCTTGAGGTTGACAATGGCATATGAAAAAGAGCTCCGGTAAAATGCTTGACGAGAAACCTCGAAGGTAGAGAAAAAGAGACTTGATGACATTGACAAGAATATATCTATAAATGCATCGTGGCCGATGTACAAAGACAAGGATGAACTTGGAGTAACGGCTGCTTACTCCCTTATTGTTTCGTCTGCTATCTGATCCACTGGTTATGCCTTCAGCGAAATGTCTTTGTCTTGCGATTGTCGGCAGTGTGACGTGTGGTATAAAGTATAACTTGGTCAGGAGGTCAGTTTGAAAGAGATGAAACATTGATATGAATTCATGATTGTATCTAGCTTCAGTTTGGTCAAGTAGGTATCATTGGTGGGCAGTACAGATAATAGCCTACGCTATGAGGGCCCTCGGTTAGCTTCATATGCGGGAGCCTGTCATGAAAGAAGTGGATACTCCAATGACTTCGCAAAACCTCAGGCTTATGTCAACATGACCTGAGTAAATGTTTTTAAGAAAATCGGGCAGTCCTCTAATATAGCCAAGAGGCGGAATATAGGCTCGACGCTTTGCTTAATTCGATCGCTTTCCACCTCAACAAGAAATGCATTTGAGTCACATCATTCGAGTTCAGTACTGGTAATCTGAGCCTAAAGGCTAAAATCACTTATGAAGTTGGCTGACGGCAGTGCCGTTCGTATTTCTGTGACGAGGAGTTCAACTCGTGGCCTAGTTTCCACTAATACTAACGTGCTGCTCATCTACCACTGCCTGATAGATCTCCAAGTCAGAACTCAAAGCTAACGAAGATACGAAGCCCATTTGCCGAATAGGAACACAACAAGGCTTGAGATTGTCCCTCAGCTTGTTCTTCAGCGTTGTGACAATCTACAACCACATCCAGCTGTGCTCGAGTCAAATGTGCAACGAACTTACGATGGCTTCTGCAAGCCAGGTCAGGTACTTAATAGACAACAAGCTAAATAATGTTGGGAACATCATGATGTGAAGGGAAAAGTCAATGAAAACTAGAATACAATCCGAATTTAAATGATAGCATACATAAGGACAGCGAGGTGGGGCAACATTTGAAACATAGATAATACAGAATTTGAGTTAAAGTCAATAAAATTCATTCCAATCAACATCAAGAACTCGAATCCCTCTACGTATCAACCGCCTTCTCCATTCTTTGATTTCGCCTTGCACGCCTGCCTCTTGAGCTCTAGAAGAAAGGCCCTTTTTCAGCTTCCGCACCTTGCTTGTGCGGAGGACATGCAGCCGGGGTGAGTAGCGTAAAAGCTTGTCCAATACCGGCCAAAAATCAGAGACAGGCCCGGGAATGGATAAGATCTGGAGAGGGTGCCTTTCAGAGAGAACTAGTTCAGGTAATGGGTTTTCCAGGGACAAGTGTTGCAAATTTGGACAAGATTGAAGGAGGTCCACCGGTGATGGATGAAGCCTCGTGGGCCATGATTTTGGAGTGGATAAAAGGAGTGAACGAAGTTTTTGGCCGTGAGTAGTTATGAATTTGGATGCGAGTGACATGGGGTATGGTATATCAGCATATGGCGTTAAAGTCAGTTTCTGAAGAGAAGGGAGGGGAGAATGAAGAAGGGCAAGCATAAGTGGAGAGCGATGCATAGAAAGCAAGGTCAAAGTGCGTAAACTTGGAAGATTCAATGGAACGAAAGAGTCAATATGTAATTGAGAATCTTCATCCTGACTGGCGGACGCCTCAAGGATGAGCTCTAGGTCAGTCGAGTCGAGGCCTTGACCAATGATGTCAAGGGTTTCAATCTTTGTACAACTCCGGAAGAGCTGGACAACGGGGTCTTCATCTGGGAGTGTCGAGAGCTGTGGGAAGTATGAAAAACCTTCCAATGTACGTAGATTAATTGCACCCTCGCGTTGAGCAAGAGAAGAGATTGCGCGGCGACTCATAACGAAAGACGGGCTGATGGAGAATCGTCGGAGGAAAGGCGTGAGAGGGAAAAGCTGAGTGAGAAGTGAATCAAGTTGAAGAGCCTGTTTGGCACCTTCGAATGTGAGGCCCGAGAGGTCCAGTTCGAGAACCCATCGTCCAGGGGCTGAATATGGAATTCGACGGATAGAATCCCATTTTTGATCAGCCGTGGAGAGGCACTGGTAGAATTGTCCGAGTTGTCCGATACAGGTGAAAGTGACAGCCGAATAAAGGGCAGGGGGAGCAGCATCCTTAAAGAACAAAGTAGTAGATTGAGCAGTCTGAGACACTTATCATGAGGAGGGATAGGCTTACTTTAAGAGACTTGCAGATAGTCAGGTATGAAAATGCCCATTTAGTAGCTTCCCTTCCGCCACCAACAACTGCGAGTGCAAAAATATCACCCCAAATTTCAGGAGGTAAAAGCTTGGATGGTCTTTTAGGGGGCATGAGTGGCAGCAGAAGAAGTCTTCCGGGTCGCTGAGCATATAAACGAGGCTGAAGAAATATGATTTCAGCGCCGGCTGAGGCCATTCTGTTGGACAGTCGATTAGGAGAAAAAGTCAGAGCAAAGGTCTCGGCAGTATATTTTAAGGCAATTTAGTACGTGTTTGAAACCGTCGCCCGTTGGGCCTAGCAAAGAGTCAGAAATCAAAGGTGGCCAATGATCACAGGATGAGAGGACGAAATGGATGACACCAGAATCTAAGTTTATCTCCAATGTCTACAAATGGTCCCCACGATATAAATAAAAATAACCACAGAGGATCAGTACAAAATTATAATATGTCGCTCATTTCATCCATGAATTTTTCGTAGTCATCATTTTTCTTAGCTTTTCCTTTCTTAACATCACTCGGCTGCCGAGACAAAGTACGTGCGGCGGCGAACTGGGACTTAAGCACACCTACGAGATCTGGGCACGCACTGGCTGCGGGGGACCCTTTTTTTTCATCTTGTTCTTTGTTTCCTGGGACTGCGAGTTCCAGAGGAGGGGCAGCGTTCACTTGCGACTTGACAGTCGTGGCCGATCCTGGCTTCTTCTTCATCAGGGATTTTGGCAAGAATGCAGTTGCTTCCTTGTGGAAATCACGCAATTGAGGCGCGGCAACTACGGTTGCGTTAGCGAGCTCAGCTGCAGCGGTAGGTTTAGGGGGGAGAGATGGATTTGATGGAAGTATAGAGTGCGATGCGTATTGATCGATGCGGTGCGCTTGGTATGTTGTATGAGGAATGGACGAAAGAGGATCTTGGATAGCAGACAGAGATTGGTTGCGTGGAAAGAAACCTGGAGGCAGAGGAGGGGGATGTGCCGGAGATGGTAAAGATGAGTGTGGATAGAATGGAACACCAGGCGGCGGAAACATAACTGCACCAGGAGGAAAACCAGGGATTGGAGGGGGTGGCACCATATGAGGTACTATAGGAGGAAATGATGATAATGGCGTCACGTTTCCAATTGGAAAACCAGGAGGCGAGTGAGAGGACGGCTGTGTTAATGGAGGCGGCTGCATGGAACCTGTGGACAGGTTTTAGATGGAGGATTAAGCAATTAGAGGATTTATCTTTACTAGGAGGACCTTCGGGAAGGAATATTTCATCGTCACTTTCCACAAGCTCATAACCTGCCGGTGGCGCACTCAATAAGGGGACGTCTGCATCGTCTGAAGAAAATTTATCATTTAAAGATATAAGATAGCTGATATTGCGTACTCACTGGGGTCACTATCCACCTCATCAGGCCGAAGTGCTAGGTGACGGTCAATGATTGGCATAAAAGACAATAACGGACAACTCACGACGCTCCCGGTAAGGCATACCTGGAGGGGGAACACCGAAAGGATTCAGCACTGGGTCATAGTAGAGACTACGCTCTGGATGACGGAGTAGGCCTTTCTTGTTGAACAGATTCCTCTTCTGTGGTGCAGGCTCACTGGGTTGTGCAGTTGTATTGTCGTCTGCATGCTTTCTGTGTCTGCGATACACAAGGTTGCGCTGCTCTGGATGCTCCTTAACATATTCCTCTTTTTTCTTACTGATTTTTTCTAGTTCAGTTTTGAGTTGGACCAGACGCGTCTTGTCACTGTTAGTGGATTCGAGTTGATTGATTTCCTCCTCGAGTTCTGTGAGACAGTCAGACAGGAGCCGCACAAGAAAGGGAGAGACATGCCAGTCGTATCCTTCTTGACAAGAGCAAAGTCGCGGGCTTTTGCGCGGTCGGCCTTGTTCTATTACTTGATGAGTGTAGTGCTATAGACGAGCAAGCGGGAACTGTGCCTTTTTGAGCTCTTTTTTGCGCTGAGCCTTGCCTGAGAGACATGAACAGAGGAGCAGGGCAGGGCGGTGGACTCACGGTAGGCGTCTGCGGGATTGAGGCTGCCCTTGGGCATGGAGGAGAAAGGAGGCACGTGTGTGGCGGTGAGTCACGGCATCCGAGTCTCTGCCCACAACATGTCCCATGTCCCTCTTGCCTGGGCCCAAGATGGCTGCTAGTCAGCCCACAAACCTCAACCATCTCCTCAACTTTTCTCTTCCCCCCAGACAGCCCCACCCCCTGTCCACCCCCTGCCGGAGGAGCAGGAAGACGGGCACGGCACACGGCACATGGAATAAAGAACGTGAGCTCGTCGTTTCTTGTCTCTCTTCTGGACTTTTCACACTAGACAGGCTTTGTCAACGCTCAGTATCGCTTTGTCATGAATCCGAATGGCGACTATACTGTACATTTTGCCGATCCAGACATGTCAGTCCCTTGTCGCGATCACTTGAAGCAACTCACCATCGCGTTGCTCATAGTTTCTTTCAATGGTCAGACATTCTGCAGGTCATCATACCCCGATCTCCGGTATTGGCTTCCGCTTCCGCAACACTGCTTCCCCAGGACGATAGCCAGACCAATTGCCCTATCTGCCTGTCTCCCCCTGCTGCTCCACGGATGACCAGGTGTGGTCACGTGGGTCGCTCGTCTCTATCTCTTGGTTCACAAGTACTCATCTTTCTCCTAGATATTCTGCTTTCCTTGCATCCTGCACTATTTCGGGACTTCCGACAACAAGTGGGCCCGATGTCCGATCTGTTTCGACTCAGTCAATGAAAAGCAGCTCAAGAGCGTCAAATGGTTTGACTGGAACGTCGATGATACTGTGCCCAGAGCTTCCTCGTCTTCCTCCGTCGTCCAGGATACCTTTGAGAACTCGCCCCGACAGGGATCTGTTCTTCATATGCGCCTGATCGAACGCCCACAGATTACTACACTTGCTCTCCCACGCTCTCCTACATGGCCCTCTGAATTGCTGCCACTTCATCAGGCCCCCTTTCATTTTCTTCCCGACGTTTACCAATTTTCAAAATTCATGCTTGCTACCCCATCACATCTCGTCTCAGATCTCACACATGACCTGGAAGAGCTGACCACGGAGCGCCGCCTCCTAGCTGGCATGAAAGATGATCTTGGGGTCTCTTTCATAGATGGGGCTGTGGCTAAAATTCAACAACAGATAGCAAGGGCAACCGCTCTTAACACTCCCATGTTGAGAGAGCAGATTGAAAGGGCATACAAGGATAAGCTCGAGCTCGAGGAGCGGGTGTTGCATCATGAGAAAAGACAGCTGGACGTACAATTTTTTCAAGAGGATATACCTGCCGATTTCTTAGCTATGAAATTGCCAGGAACGTGCAAGCCGATTTTGCCATCCTCTTCAGAGCTTTGGCGAGTCCAAGAAGCTTCACCAAGGTTACTGGCCTCTAAGGCACGTAATCAGCCACGCCCGCGGCGGAACATCAACCCTCCCCCACCAACGAACCAGACATATTATTACTATCAAGCGGCCTCTGGTTTACCTATTTATCTCCATCCACTCGATATTCGCATTCTTCTTGCGCATTTTAACAGCTACTCTGCATTCCCCGATTCAATCGCTATTCGGGTCGACGCGTTTTCAGAAAGTACAGTAAACGATGATCTGCGCAAACGCTGTAAATACCTCGCACATCTTCCTCAAGGTGCTGATGTCGTATTCATCGAAGCCAACCTTGAAGGGGTAGTTGGTTTTCAGGGCCTGAAGAATTTCGAAGGACTACTTAAATCACGAACTGCGAGGCGGAAAGAAAAAGGGAGAAAGGATGATCGGGCCAAGGCCAAGGCAGAGGAACGGGAGCGAGAGAAAGAGAAGTTTTGGACATCTTCTGGGGCGAACTCCATTACTGGTTCAGATCCAATTTTGGTCTCGAACCCTCCACGAGTAGACAATTTTTTAGCGCTTGGGACGGGAACGCCACAAGAAGCTGAACTTTGCGAGCCTTCGTCGCCACAGCAACAGCAATCTTTGGGTGCATGGGGTACTCGTAGTTTTGCCTCGGCACTGCATTCGCCTCCAGCACACCCTTCTCACCGAGGGCAACAGAGGAATGGGACCAATATAGAAGATGAGTGGGATATGGATGTCGCTTGGCATGAGCTGGAGCAACGAGCTGGCAGGAGGAAAAAGGCTGCTAAGTTTGTCGTTCTTGGTGGTGCTGGTGGACGTCGGCGATGATACATGCTTTGGTGAAGAAGACAAATGTGTTTTATCTTTCTGATACATAAAGCATCTTTGTTTGGTTGGTGCTAGTAAATAACATTGTACCACCTGTACCAAAACATTGTACTGCAACCTTGAGCATAATTTTTGCAATGAGTTTATCAGGAACTCCAGTAGGTCTAATGAATGTTTCATTCAACAGTTAAAGTGTTGAGCTAGATTGTGAGTAATACACAACACTAAATGAGCAAGTAAAGGAAAGAGAGAAAGAAAACATGATATGAAATATTTCTAGGATGGACAGAGTTCACTATGACTAACGGGCTTTCAAAGGCCATAGACATTGTGATACAAATACAACCATGAAAGAGGTTGAAAGAAAACTCGCAACCACGTGCGATGACATCGGTGCTATCGTAGGAGCTGACCATTCAAAAAGGCTATTCAACAAGTTTAAGAATCAGAGGCAAAAATGCATAGGATAGACAACAGCGAGAAAAAATATACGTCATTTCTAATGTCCACGGCACCAAGAGTCAAAAAAATGCTTGAGATAATCGCGACGATTCCCAGATACGTGTGATAGACTCATAGCATGCACTTGTAGTATAAATTCTAGATGAGTGAGAGATAGTTGGATGGTGCAACTAGAATTACAATTGATGTGAGCTACAGGCATGGAGGATGGAAAATTTGCTCACTCCCGACTGTTCCATCAAGCTTCCGTGCTTGCCACCATTTTCCATTCTTGTCTACTATATCCAGCAACTCACCCTTGTTAAACGAAATTTCATGAGGATCGTCAGGGTTTGCCGAGTCTGATTGATAGGGTCAGAAAGCGATCAATGACAACGGATACAAACACTTACAGTTATACAGAGCGCGAGCTTTGTATAAGAAAGTATCGGCAGGCTGCGCTGCAGGGTCCGCAGCAGAATTGGTTCCCTGTGAGCCACCAGCACCAATACCTGCCATCAAAGGAGAATGAGAACCATTTTCCGCAGCTCCAATAGATCCAGCATTAACGCCTGTTGCATTGTTAATGCTAGCAGCACCTCCAGCACCGGTAGCAGCACCGATACTTCTATTCGCAGGATCGATACTGCCGGAAAAACTGTTCTGACTGCGGAGTGCGGCATTTCCGTTTGCAAAGTTTCCTCCCATTTTGGAATCATATACGACATCCTGTGCTCCGATTCCGTTACCTTGAGCATAACCAGCATAACCATTGGCTCCTCCCATGTTATGCACAGAAGATTGAGTGCGTGTCCTTCGACGACGTGAAGGGGGTGTAAGACCACCGTTTCCCATAGAGTTAAACATGTGGAAGGCCAGGGAGTCTTCTTCAGATGTAAAATAGAGAACCCATAGGATATTGACGATAGCGAGGATGAGCCAACCGGCGGACATCGCTTTGACTGCAGCGCCCGGACGGTTGAACTGCACTCCGCTCACGGAAAATACGATAGCAATTGCACCAAATACAGATATTTGGAAACGATGCATTGCTACTGCATCTGTCGCGAGGGTGTAAAGGACGCCAAGGATGAGGAATAATTCAAGAAATACAGCAAACCAGAGGTCACCCGCAGTGCCGCCTGGAAGTCACGAATTATGTCAATATCGCTCCTTTGAGCATCGCGGACAAAGACATACGAGCTTCGACGAAAATTTGAGAAATGAAAGTGACAAACCATGCAGCCTGATTGGAGATGAACATGCCCGATTATGTCTATTGAAGAGGGGAGACTCACGATCGCAAGAACAGAAGTAAAAAGGAAAAGATAGTGAGTGAGTATTGGCGTAAAGTCAAGACCTTCACTTCCACGAGACGGCATGACTAGAGGGCAAAGAAGCTAGGTTTGGTAGGCAAGTCGGACGAAGAGACGAGGAGGGCGTGAGAAGCTCTTCCATTTTTGGACTTTGAACACTACTGAATCTGCGGGTAAATCGATAGAGCGAGCATAATGTCAGCTATCTCAAGAAAATCTTGCAATGATAGGGTTGATGTCCGCAAAGTGGAGTATATTAATGAGAGCAATGAGAGTAAGGTACCCTTGATGGGTCCTAACTATCGATGCCTCTGAACAGATAATTACTAATGCTGGATAAATTAATAAACATTGTCATACCTTTACCTACCGTAAATTGTTGAGTAGAAAAAAAACCTACCCACTAACTTCACCTGCTCCTTCCTCCATTGGTTACATGCCTTCTGTAGTCATACCTTTGATGCTGGGTCTCACTTGAGCCCACTGCATTTTAGCACGAGTTTGCTTGTCGCAGAATAAAAAAAAACATACCGTGGGGTTTATATAAGTACACTCAGATTCAGACAGAGTCAGGAAGAGCCAGTAAGAGTCAAGATGATTCTAGGTAGTATTGGAGGATCTTGACTCGAGAGTAAATCCCTTCTATGTGACTTGTTGACTTGTTGGGTCATGAGTCGATAGTCACGTGAAAACCTGCCCTAATGCTCAAATTATCGATAAGACAGGGTCGAGAAACTTTTTAGCACCCAACTGCTGAAAGCAATCTCATCTTTTAGAGATTGTCATCTACTACTCTCTCTTCTGTTCGCCGTAGAAAAGTTTTACCATGGTGTACGTTCCTTATCTATGGCTTTATTCGATTGATTAATTGACTTCCCCAGTAACTTCACAGTAGGCGAGTAAAGGCCATCCCGCAGATGATGTGGATGTACTCATGGTGTTTCATTAGATCAGATTCGCGGTCTTATGGACCGCCCTACCAATATCCGTAACATGAGTGTCATTGCTCATGGTAGGTTTTCATTCATAATTGGACTCGATGGTGATCTAAAGAGGAAATAGTCGATCATGGCAAATCTACTCTCACCGATTCTCTCGTCTCAAAGGCCGGTATCATTGCTACTGCGAAGGCTGGCGAAATGCGATTCACCGATACCCGAGAAGACGAGAAAGAACGTGGTATCACCATCAAGTCCACCGCAATCTCCATGTACTTCGAGGTCGATAAGGAGGAGGTTAGCTCCATCAAGCAAAAGACAAACGGTGAGTTTAACACTAAAGGATTCGACAAACCAGATAGCTCAATTTTGATCTCAGGCAACGAATTTTTGATCAACTTGATTGATTCCCCAGGACACGTCGATTTCTCGTCTGAGGTCACCGCCGCTCTCCGTGTCACCGACGGTGCCCTAGTCGTCGTTGATTGTGTTGAAGGTGTTTGTGTACAAACGGAGACCGTGCTTCGTCAAGCTTTGACAGAGCGCATCAAACCTGTCGTCATCATCAACAAGGTCGATCGTGCCCTTCTTGAACTGCAATCTGGAAAGGAGGAACTCTTCCAATCCTTCCAGCGTACCATTGAGTCAGTGAATGCGATTATTTCCACATATCACGACGAAGCTCTTGGAGATGTCCAGGTTTATCCTGACCAAGGGACTGTCGCCTTCGGTTCTGGTCTCCATGGCTGGTGTTTCACTCTCCTCCAATTCGCCAATCGCTACTCCAAGCGATTTGGTGTAGATAAGGGTAAAATGATGACCAAACTTTGGGGTGATAACTTCTTCAATCCTAAAACTCGTAAATGGACGACAAGCTCCAACGATGCTGATGGCAAACCTCTTGAACGTGCTTTCAACATGTTCGTTCTGGATCCCATTTTCAAAATTTTTGATGCCGTCATGAATTTCAAAAAGGATGTTGTCAATTCTATGTGCGAAAAGCTTGACATCAAGCTTACCAGTGAAGAGCGTGACTTGGAGGGCAAGGCTCTTCTCAAAGTTGTCATGCGCAAATTTCTTCCAGCCGGCGACTCCCTTCTAGAGATGATTGTCATCCACCTCCCCTCTCCCGCCACCGCTCAACGCTATCGTGTTGAAACTCTTTATGAAGGTCCAATGGATGACGAATCCGCCATTGCTGTTAGGGATTGTGATCCTCGTGGTCCTCTTGTTCTCTATGTATCCAAGATGGTACCGACTTCCGACAAGGGTCGCTTCTATGCTTTCGGTCGCGTATTCTCTGGGACAGTCAAAGCTGGCCCTAAAGTTCGCATTCAAGGCCCTAATTACCTCCCAGGCAAAAAGGATGATCTATTCGTCAAATCCATTCAACGGACTGTTCTCATGATGGGCCGTTATATCGAACCCATCGAGGACTGCCCAGCTGGTAACATCGTTGGTCTAGTTGGTATTGATCAGTACCTACTTAAAAGTGGTACTCTTACTACGTCTGAGACTGCTCACAATATGAGGGTCATGAAATTCTCCGTCTCCCCTGTTGTACAGGTCGCTGTGGAGGTTAAGAATGCTGCTGATCTCCCCAAGCTCGTTGAAGGTCTCAAGCGTCTTTCGAAGTCCGATCCTTGTGTCCAGGCCTCGATCTCTGAGACCGGTGAACACATCGTAGCTGGCGCCGGGGAACTTCACCTCGAAATCTGCCTCAAGGTACGGTTATGTTAAATTTGTCCGATCAAAACACATCTTTGACTATGTCTAGGATCTTCAAGAAGATCATGCCGGTGTACCGCTCAAGATATCTGATCCTGTTATTCCTTACCGTGAGACCGTCAGGGCCGAATCCAGCATTGTTGCCCTGTCTAAATCGCAAAATAAGCACAATCGTATCTTCAGCAAGGCTACGCCTCTTGAAGAAGAAGTCACGAAGGCAATCGAGGACGGAAAGGTTAATGCTCGTGACGATTTTAAGGCCCGAGCTCGTGTCCTTGCGGACGAATTTGGATGGGATGTCACCGAAGCGAGAAAGATCTGGTGTTTCGGTCCCGACACTACCGGTCCTAACCTATTGGTCGATACTACCAAGGGTGTGCAGTATTTGAACGAAATCAAAGATTCTTGCGTTGCCTCGTTCCAATGGGCGACTAAAGAAGGTGTACTGTGTGAAGAAAACATGCGCGGAGTTCGCGTCAACATTCTTGATGTCACTGTATGTCCCTTCCCTCTGTCTTTCGTGACTCTTCTTATGAATATGCATCTAGCTACATACTGATGCTATTCACCGTGGTGGAGGTCAAATAATCCCTACTATGCGTCGTTCCTGTTATGCTGCCTGTTTGCTTGCGCAGCCGACACTGCAAGAACCTGTTTACCTAGGTATGGTATCAGCGCGATCAATAGATGTTAGTTCGGCTGACAGTCGCTTTTCAGTCGAAATCCAGTGCCCCGAGAACGCTATTGGTGGAATCTACAGTTGCCTGAACAAACGTCGTGGTCAAGTCTTTAGCGAAGAACAGCGACCAGGAACACCCATGTTCACAGTGAAGGCCTACCTTCCCGTCGCTGACTCGTTAGGCTTTAACGGTGAGCTGCGTGCCCACACCGGTGGACAGGCATTCCCCCAGTCAGTCTTCGACCACTGGGAACAGATGAACGGTGACCCTCTTGAGAAAGGTAGCAAGATGGAGGAACTGGTTAAGAGTGTTCGTAAAAGAAAAGGTCTCAAGGTAAGTGTATCAAGTTCCAGTTGTAATGCAGTGGTTTTAATTTTTTTTCTCCAGGAAGAAATTCCTTCTCTTGATACGTACTATGACAAACTTTGATTGTGTATCGTACAACTACAATGATTTCTCTTTTCATTCTAGCGTGAGAATATGACAGTGACTAGAAATGGATAAAGCGACAACAAAGTGAAAACGTCCTCTTTCTTACTCATCACACACGTTTTCTTTCCCGGATCATTCTTTCCTTCATCTTCCTTCATCCATGGCAGCTAATCTCCCTGGTCTCTCTGCCTCTGTCACTCGTATCTTATACCTGAGTGGTTTCTCAAAGGAGCTCAAGACAAGGGACATCCAAATCGCTTTCTCAAAATTTGAGAAATCGCCTGCAGGTCTTAAAATCAAATGGAAAGACGATACTAGTCTCTTAATTGTGTTTCAGGATCCGGCTGTGGGTGAGTGTACTATCCACTAGTAACTGATAATAGGGCAGCGTATTTGCCACATCCTAAGTGTGTCGTTTCATGCATTCTGATATTTTCTTTCATAGCGAAACGCGCGTATCTCCACACCCTTGCATTTCCGCCTCCAATTCTCGTTTCATCCGATGGTCAAGCTGTCTCCATCCGGCCTTATGATGGACCAGATGCTCAGGCTATCATCCAGAATGTGAATTCTCGGGGGCAACTCAATCCTGGCGTCTTACGTTCTCACAATGTCCGATCTGCATCAATTTCCGTCCTTCCGAACACCCGTAGTATCTCTGGTGTAGGCAATGCCAACTACCGTAGTCCATATGGTAACGGTAGCAACCAACATATCACCTTGCCCGAGCTTCCTAACGGGCGAGATCGGGAACCATCTCCTACCCTGCCGTCACTGCCTTCTCAACCGACGTTGAATAGTTTAATCAGTTCTTCTTTGGGTGAGACAGTAACTGGACCCAACATCCGATCGGATTCGCATGCGATCCTAACGACAAGTTTGTAGGAGTCGACCTGTGAGTCGTCCACGTATCGGTGATTCTGGTAAACGGATGCTTGATCATGCCCTCCGCATTCGGTCCTCGAAACTCGGTCCTAGAGTTCTGAATGGAAGTAGAGGAAATGGTTCAAATGTAGCTGCTGATCAGACATTGGGAAATATGCAGCTGTCACCGGGAGGGCCTGTGGTTGCAGAGTAAAGCTTCTAATCAACAAAGTAGGTAGCATCGATGGTCATCGGCATCTTCTCGTTCCTTTTTGGATCGCAAAGCGATTTTCAGACCTATCTTTTCTAGCCTGTCTGCTGTCATTGATTGTTTCACTATTTTTTTGTCGTTTTCCACCGTTGGTTCCGACCGAGTTAGTGCCCAACCTTCTCGTTGAATTTGTATAGAATCACAGTAATAGCTTGTAGCATCTTAGTTATACCTCAGATTCGAGGGTGCACCACTCTGCTTCGATATGTTTTTGAGCCATCAAAGTATATGGATGTATATGGATGACATATGAATGACCCCAAGTTGGTTCGTGAGGCACATCCGAGGCATCTTGTAGTCTGATCATTACGATGGTTCACTCTCTCATGATTGACGATCATGGCTTTCCACATGGATATTTCGTGATCCGTTCAGTTGCCACGAACCGCTTGCTGGATATTCAGGGTGACTGCGTTGAAGATGGGACTGAAATTGTGTTGTGGCCCGAGAAAGAAGGTTCACTGGTTGAGGGTCCGCTCGTTCCTACTTGCCAAGCCATTTGTACTTATCCGTGCACCAGGATTCAGGGATCCAAATGCAAACAATCAGGTCTTTTTCATCGACACGGCTGGTTTTCTTTGCTCTAGATCCTCTGGACATGCTGTCGATATTGAAGGTATGTACTGATCCAGTGTGCGCTTTGTATGCTCCAACGATTTTACACACTACACTACATAGATGATCGCCTGGTTTTGCGTCATCGCCGCCCGGTGTCATACCCATACCCCAATGCGTATTCTCATCCTTTGCCTAAATTTCGCTTCGACTCTCAAACCAGGGAGATTATCATTGAATTTAACCACAATCCAGCATACCCCCCATCCTCAGCTGACACTGACAAAGATGGCTCCAGTTCATGGCGTAATAAAGCCCATTACTTAGTTTCTCAGCCGTTGAGAAAGACACGAACAATTATTGATGATGCATCTGAAATCATTACCACTGCCATTTCCAGCCCTATTAGTTTCTTCAGCGACACTTTTAGTAGGAAAAGCATCTCAAAACCAAAGGAAATATTTGACGGAAACATCGATCTGAAGGAAGAGGAAATTATTGACGAAGATCGTGGCCAAGAAGATGAGGTGGATGATTCGCCTGAGATTGGTAGACATGTCAGAATGGTGAGCGTCATCAAAGACAGCGATGGCGAGCTGAGCAACAGAGCCCAAAGACGGAGGCAATGGGTAGTAAGCCCCCTTCGTCGACTCAACGCCAGAACGTGTGGCACATGAAAAAATAGCCCTGTAGCACACTAATATAATCTATGTTGGAATTTGGATCTCATGCGAGCCTGCGCAATGCATGTGATTCCTTTATTTCACATTTCTTATTGTTCTAGGTAGTAGTGTACTCAGTTTGTATTCACTATCTGTTTGTACCCTCCCCCGATCGTAATTCAACATATCTGATGTGATCATTTGCATACCCCAAGTTCAATAAAGTGCCAGTGTTCATGCAGTTTTGCCGAACGGCCCCCATACGGCTCCCATTTCAGATCTTATGTGGTGGGCACAAATGACAGAGATATAGGGAACAGTAACAGAGCATAGATGCGCAGGTAAGTCCTCAGATGCTAAGAAGAGAGAGATAGAAAACGACTCTATTGATTGCTTTACATATAAGTTCTTTAAGTACTGTATTTTGGTAGTGATATGCTCCGCTAAGCAAATGAGCAAATGAGTAACAGGTGAGCATGTAAGTCAAGAAAATAAGCAGAGCAGGGAGCATTAGAGGAATGATAACGAAATGAAAAAAGATCCTTAGAATATTCTTCGTTAAACAGCTGCAATCCCTAGATGCAGTTCCAACCAGTCGGATGCTCGCAACGCTCAGTTTATATGTTGGTGCATGGCCAAAAGGCCTCACTTTGATGCTCTCGCTATGATCCACAATAATAGGCACAGTGAGTAAACATGGTATTTCTTACCTGAAAGTCTCCTTCTGGAAATAGTGTTGTTGAGTTAAGAAAACGGAAAAAAGGGAGGATGGAAACTCGTTGCAAATGCACAATGAGTCTCATCTCTGTGTAGCTCAAGGCCTCGCTTATGTCTACTCAGCATCCAGGGAACCATCCCAAAATATTTCCACATACTTCAGTTATTGTTAGAATAGCAAACTGGTGTTGTATTTCGGTTTCACAGTCTCAGCCCTATTTTGATAACAATAGACATCTTACTTACTAGCCGAAGATTATACATTACCCTGGTAGTGTCGTAACTTCAGTTCTCGCGTCGTCTTCGAGACTGAAGTGTTTTCTTACAGTTATTATTAGCCGTAAAACACCCAAGTCTAGATGGTTATCTAGACCTGTCACACAGTGACACTCCGCCACTAATCTTTTAATCAATAATTTGTAACGCGGTGTACGCAATAGTCTAGAGGCTCACTGCCTCTGATAAATATACAAATTGTGTCATACAAACACAGAAAAAGAAGCGGAGAAAAATATAAATGGGCTGGGTGAGTAGTAGGGTTGGGTGAGTAGCAGGGCATAGCCAGGTGAGCATGGATGGAGTTCCATACGTCAGGGTTTGTGCTCAAGGAGAGGGAGAGTGCGTTCCCGGCGTCTTTGACTGGTTCGGGAAGCCATGGGGGCTCTCTGGTGTGAAGGCAAGTGCCGTGGGATTAGATGTAATGGGGTCACCTACGAAGAAAGAAAAATAAACCAGCAAAAAATTAGAAGGGTAGAACGAAACAATGAGCAACAGTCCTACAATGGGAAAAGGTTGCTATCAGATGTGCGTGCAAATGTTGATGCTGCAATAGAGAAAAACAATCATTGTCGCATTCTTGCTAGAATTAAGCACCTGTACCAGGGTAGATGATTGTGGTGTATTCACAGACAATGATTTCGGTAAAAGCGGAGTTGACGTGAGGGGAGGTGGAAGGGGGATCTTTAGGCTCATCAAACTCCTTTGATGCTCCGTTCAGACCCAAAGGCGTACGCTTGTCCTTGCGTTTTCCAGGCTGACTCGGTCCATCTTTTAAACTCTGAGCTGCATCCTGCAAAGCTTTAGCTTCTTGCTCTTCAAGCATTTGCGCATATTTGTCATCAATCCCAGAAAAAGTCTTTGCCTCTGTCCCCACTACAACGCTCCATCTTCAGAAAAACACGACCAGAACACAGATTATGCCGTACAGAACTCTATGAAAATCACTCAGTGACATATTTAGAGAAGGATAACAATTCACAGACCATCCATGCACTATTCACGTATTCATAGGTCGATAGCCTTGATAGCTCGATAAACTAATTGCGCATAGGTGAAATGTGGCTGTAGTGGCATGATCTTGGCCTTTCTTACGCTTTTTCAAGTGGGCACCCTTGCCTTTCCCGGTTGGGTTCAGTAACTGCAGTTGTTTGATGGGTTCAGGGTCCGGTAAGATGTCAATCTGAGGTTCTGGAGAAAATGGTGGATGCTTGACTTTCCGTGGAGGAGAATTCGGGGGTTGTGAAGAGGGTGGGGATATCAGAAGGCAAACGTGCGCGACTGAGAGCTGGGAGAAGGACTACAGTGAAGAATTAATTAGTTGGTGCAATGAGAATCTGATAATGCAATATACCTGATTGCTTGCACATTGTGCTGTACGGGTATTGGATGTATGAATTGATTACTGGGTGTGAGAAAAGTGTAATGGCGACAATCAGTGCAGATAAGATAAGACTGCGTGACAAGTCCAGAGACTTGGCAGTTGACTAGACAGGTGACTTGACAGGTGACTTGACATCCCAATTTGAGCGGCGACTTAACTTCAAATATCCGCGCCGTCCGTTGAGTATTTCTTGCTCAGCTTGTTTCCTGTCAGTGGTGAGGTTGTTATTCAGCGGTGGTCCTCCGTTGTGTAGTTACATGATCTAGAACATATCTTAGCAGATGGGCTCCTAGTTTCAGCCGTTTCCATTTCTCAAAGGAATTTTGCAGAGCAATAAAACAATAGGCTTATTAAGCCATCGATTGCCAATGAATTGCTCGGTATGTACACCAAACAAAACAGATATATATGTCAAAGTGTTGCGCATTGGTGCATTGTGATGATGGTTTAACACGGGATGGCGCTGCGTGCTTGTTTATGTTGTAATTGTGCTGCTCAAGTTTTCTGAGAAATCCCATAGACAAATTTTATATTCTTGAAAGGTAAAGATACTATTTTAGGAACAGTCGGATCATCCCCGTGATAATCGAACTTTAGCCTCTTCACCTTCTACGATTGTAGCAGTATGGTATCTTTTTTGATTCTTTGCACGACAAACGTCATGGCTCATTACAGATGCCTTCCAGGAGAGTACTGAAACCTGGGAGATTCGACTTTCCAACTCCAAGAAATTAATCTACTTCTACAATCCAACCACCAAGGAGTCATGCTGGACACCTCCCAATGGTTACAAAAAGGAAAAAGTATTGAGTCTCAAAGGGGCGGAAAAATATCAAACTCAAGTCGACAATCTCTTCAAGGGAGAGAAGGGTCAAGTGCGGGCTAGCCATCTCTTAGTAAAACACAAGGAGAGCAGACGTCCATCGAGCTGGAAGGAGGTACTTCTTGTTTGAATCCAGCACATCCATGCAACCCTGACCATTGACCTTGTGAACATCCTGTGGTAGGCAAACATTACTCGTACTAAGGAAGAAGCCGTCAAAGTACTGAAGAATTACAAGACGGAGATTGACGAGGCCTCCGACAGGGCTGAAACATTCGCAAAGCTGGCAATGAAGCATTCAGATTGTTCGTCACACAACAATGGTGGTGACCTTGGCTGGTTTGGACCTGGGCAGATGCAAGAGGCATTTGAGAAGGCAACCTATACCCTGGATATCGGAAGTGTCAGCGATATCGTTAGCACCGACAGTGGCGTCCATCTTATTTTTCGTACAGCATGATGCCCATCAAGATCCTTTTTCGATAGTTTGCGGGACGTATACATACCATAATTGTTGAAGTGACAATCGCAGGCATGCTTTCCAAATCATGTGACTCATTATACAAACTAGAGTCTGATATCCAGTTCAAACATGGTCTATGAAGTTATAAATGATAGGCCAGAACTCATCCCTAGTAGTAAATGATTTTCTTCATCAGTGGTCAATGCTGAAATACGATCGGGGGAGGGTACAAACGGATAGCGAATAAGTATATACCTACTCAGAATGTGAAACAAAGGAATCACATGCATCGCGCAGGCTCGCATGAGATCCAAATTTCAACAGTCAATCATTAGAAGATTGCCTAGTTTTGTTCTCATAAATCTATGATGTGGTGCTCAGTCACAGTCCACAGAAGGTTTGCATCAGGGAACCGAAGGTTCATAAGTATCACTATAAAAAAGGATGGATGGAAGACCATGCAGTAATCCAACTTACAGTTGCTCGAAACCAACTACTAGATCAATAGAACACTTTCGTCATGTGACTCATAATCTCTGATGAAGTAGATAGGCTGATTCAGCTACCAAGTGGCCTGCAGTCGCTACCATGTCATTTCCACAGACAGTTGAGGCCATTACCATCCAAAATGTATGCTGCCTATTCTATATCCCCATCATAGAATTGACGCTTGATACCGGCATGCCGATGCCAGACCGGAGGGATCGAGGTGCTAGAGAAGACTACACGTCCATTTCCGAAAGTCAATCCTGGAGATGTGGTTATCAAGGCTCGTCATCAAACCTGATCTAAACATCCACTAACCTGATCCCATATTGCTTCACGGTGCACATAGGTGGAATATGCGGGGGTGAATTATATTGACACATACTTTCGGTTTGCCCTGGTCATATGTATCAGTTGCTCGAGTTGACATAACTTCGTAGATCTGGCTTATACCCGTTGAAAACACTCCCTGCAATTATCGGCAAAGAAACAGCTGGCACCATTGTAGCATTACCCACCGATCCCACTGTCTTGAGCAATATAACTTTCAAGCGGAATGGTTTTGCTGTGGGAAAGAAAGTTGCCGCTGTATGTTCTTGTCTGTAAGGATTGACCAACCTTTCATTCTAACTTTCGGCGGAGGACTTTAACGGAACCCATGCTACTTATATCGCTGTACCCTGGACATCCGTGTACGCTCTTCCGGACAGTATCTCCACGCGGGAGGGAGCTGCAGGCTTGTTGCAAGGGTTGACGGCCCTGACCTTCGTCAAAGAGGCTTACCAAGTCAAGAAAGGGGACAGCATTCTTGTTCACACTGCCGCAGGGGGACTTGGGTCATTGCTCGCCCAGTTGGCGAGACGTGCTGGCGCAACGGTGATTGGGACTACCTCAACGTTTGAGAAGGCGAAATTTGCAAAAGAAATCGGTGTAGATCATGTTATTTTGTATACGCAGGAAGACACTGTCACACGAGTCCTTGAATTGACCAATGGAGAAGGAGTTGATGCCATTTTCGACGGGGTTGGGAAGACAACGTGTGTTTTTCTATTATTTGACCTTGCTGACTATCGAACGAATTCCTGCACCTAGGTTCAATGATAATTTCAAGATGATCAAACGCAAAGGGACATTTGTTTCGATCGGGAATGCGTCGGGACCAGTGGAACCTTTCTCCCTTCTGAGGCTTATGGATAAGAATATCAGGTTATTGCGCCCGATGTGTGTCTCACCTTGATCTTTGTGTTCCTCTATTTACATGTCATCTGCAGGTTGTCTAATTATGTCTATACTCCAGAGGAAGCGTACCAATATGCCCAACAACTTTGGGCTTTGGTGACAGAGAATGCCTTAAGGCTCAACATCTTCAATGAATATCCATTTACGACGGAAGGTGCGCAGCAGGCACACCAGGATCTAACGGGAGGGAAAACGACAGGAAAATTATTGATCAAAATTATGGAATGAGCCGCTAGTAGGACTCCTATATCCAAACAGCTGATAGTCCTGATCGTCTATACTTTCCAATGTAGCGTTGATGTGGGTAACCTGCCCAACCATCTCAGCAGTCAGACTCCCAAACGTGTGCCTTGTTTGTGAGGTCATAGCTAACTATTTTGAACTCAATATTAGATTGATTCTGGGTGCTCTGTTGAAAGAATTGATCAAGGTGTAAGAGAGGAGCGAGGATATAGCATGTTAAAATAATCGGGTGAGGGTAAGATTGCTTGACCTCGGAAGGCAAACAAAAATATACCAATGACATAATTCTAACACAACGTTATGAATCATCCAGCTAAGATCGATGATACCAGTAGGGATATATGCTCAGGAAAAAAGAAATTTAGACCAGATAAACATCGAGTTGAGATGAAAAGGTCTAGTCTTGTCAAGGTTTCTCCATGCATTACGTAACAGCCCAGTCCAATTTTTGCACTCAGCAGCCTCTACCTTCATTTCTACTTGTCTAACGACTGAGCACGAAGCACTTTAATATATTTACTGAAACCTGGGACAGGGTGATACACCAACCACGCTTTTGAAAAGGGTCACGAGATCTCGTAAAATCTCATCTCTCACCAATATCTTCCATTCATCTGCGTCTGTAACTTGTAGGTTTCATGATATCATCAACAATGCTGGAATAACCCAACACATTCCATACGTAGCAGTTAAAGTACGAATTCATGGAAAACAAGGAAAGCTCCAGACCTCGCCGACCACTCCCTGTTCCTGGAGCTTCCAAGTCCCCACCAGCTCAGAGACCTAACACGCCCACAAATGAACCCATTCCGACGAGCACTTTCTATGCATCAAATGTGCAAGTTTCCCAGTCTCATCAGAGTTATCCTAAACAAGTGGGCTCTAGCAAGACGCACGCTTATCTCGTTACTCCTGAAGCACAACCTGAAATTGTGGCGACTCATTACGATGATGCAGACTTGCCGCCCGGTGGGACAGGATGGTCGTCAGAGGATTGGAATCGAAGTTTTGATCTCCCCAACTGGACCAATGCAAACACGACAGCGGGGTGGGATCGTGATGGAGACTATCTCCTAGAGCAAAATGCTGTCAACGTTCCAATTACTGGTAGACAAGAACTTGAGGAAAATCACTGGTGGGATCCTAATACTCGTGCCACTCATCAACGGCCTGGTCCTGGCATTCTCCCGCCTGTATTGCTCGAGCAACTACATGATTCCGAACATTCACTTTTTTCAGTTTCTGTCAGCAGTCCAGGTTCATTTCTCAGACAATCATCCGAGAATTCAAACACTAAAAACTCGACTCCCGCAGCTTCTGGTACAATCTTCTCCAGTTCCCCACCCTCAGATGATGAAGTTCGAACATCTATCCCTCATCCCAACGCTTATTATTGCCCGCGAGAAAACGGCTGGGTTATACTTATCTGGAAAACATCTATGATGTCTCCACCTCTTGCCCAATCATTCGAAAATTCCAATCATCCTCCCTTGCCTAATCAAGCGCGGCGGACGCAGACGGTTAACTGTGTTGGAGACAAAGGAGGCGAAACTAACAAAACCCATCATTTTCACAAATATTCAAAAGCCATTGATGCCTACAAGTTGACTCCACCTTTGAAAATTGAGCATTGGGATACAGAAATGATAGCAAAAGGTCGATCGGCAAGCTTAGATAACCGCGCTGAAAAGGATGTTTGTTCACAAGACGATCAGAGCCAACAGAAAATTGAAGAGGGCGAATTGCTCGACCTCTACATATGTTGTCAATGCTCCCTTTACTGCGTAGCTTTGGATCTTATCCCTGGAGTGATTCCTATGGATTACCTCAATATTTTCATCAAGGATAAGCGGTCCAACCCACCACCTGGTAAAAGTGGAGAACAAGCGGTTGCCATCGCCTTGGATACTATAATGCTGTATGTTAATTGCGCTCCCGAGCCCATCCACAGGGTCTGAGTATTTCTAGCGCTTTAGAGAACATCTTATGGAAAGGGGAAACAAGAGCACTCAGGGTCAACTCTACTAGCAACATATTTCAATCGAAAGTAGGATGGAATGCTACCACGTGTGTCTATTTGTTCATTCGACTCCTCCTTCCTCATTTTTCTTAGACAATGCATCTTTCAAGTACTTGGCTTCTCTGAAGAAGGTGATAATGACCTCCTTCTGCATCCTCCAAATGTGCAGCAGACAGATTCGATCGGGAAAATCATGAGGCGAAAGTTGCTCCGCGCCTGGGTAGAATTAGGTGCCTGGCTTGAAAACTTCCGCAAACAACACCGTAGGTCGTGGTTCTTCTGGTCAACAAAGCTATTCATTCTCCTTAGTCCCGTTGTTGAAGGATGTCAGAATGCGGCAGATCTGGGTCAAGATTGACAATGCCAGAGAAATGTATCAAGCAGCCATAGGTGCACATCCTGATCAAAGTTTGTGATTGATTTTTGGGCCCCTTAGCTAAATTATTGGTTGACCTAATTCCAGTTCCTCGGAACGATTTATCCATATCACAGAACGAGGTCTTGGCTCCCGTTTCTGAGTTATTTAATGACATGGGACTCACATTCAAGACATATTCTCCAGGTGACATGATGATGCTATCCTTCCTCTGTTCCTCTTACAAGAGTTGGCTAGAGCTCCTGGCCTTTGGTTATTTGGCTCAATGCCGCTGTGACCCCGAACACACAGTGCAATACTTCAGTCATCTGACCGCCATTGTACGAGCTCTCGAAACGAGTGGAGAGCCCTCACCGCTGCTACAAAATCTTTTGATATCGGAAAATATGCGTGATAGATTCACGCATGAGGACATCGACAATGCTGCAGCTGTACTTGGTTTTGGTGTGACCGGTGACTTAGGTGTCGAGTTGGAAGATGACGTCGAGGACGAATTCATTGAAAATGCCTGGAAGGAGGTTGTCAAGAAATCTTGGAAAGACGCCGAGTATGGAAGTGATTTACAAAGGAAAGCTAACGATGCTTTACGGGTGATCGCAGAAGCGAAAGGCAGATACGGTTTACGGCAAACCTGGCAGACCAAGAAAAACCGAATGATGAGCCCTGATGGTGCCTATAAACTTTTGGAGGTTCCTGGAAATGTTGATGATAATATGCTGATCACTGTATTCTCCATCCGTGTTTGTGAAAATTTTATTATTTATCATGGGTGCTTATTTAACGATCATAGGTCGAAGAGCGACCTTCTCAGATTGACGCCATGCGGGACGCCCTCAATATTATTGCTGAATCACGGGACAGCGAGCGCTTGCGTCAATTTCTCATATCTGGTCAGGATCGTGAGTTTTGTCTCCTTCGCTGGATATTTATCCAATATAAATAATGATGATTTAGCTGGGGACGTCAAGGCTGAAGTCAGTCTTGCCTTCCCCCGAGGTCTGAATCAACTCGGGAACACTTGCTATCTTAATTCTCTTCTACAAGTAGGTTTTACTTTGTTGATTCTTTTGATCTCTTGTTTGAGGTTGACACACATCTATAGTATTTTTACACAATCAAAGAACTTCGGGAATCGGTCATGACAGCAACTAAGCTTGATGCATTCATCGATGAAGAAAAATTAACAGAGGATGATTTGAAGAAGCACCGAGTAGGCGGCCGTCTGGTTACGAGACGCGAAATTATCAGGTCCAAGAAATGTAAGATACTTTTCTGCTTTCGAATCTCTTTCTGATCTTCGTTCTAGTCTTAAATCAGTTGGCTGAACTATTCTCGAATCTTGAACACTGTCGAGAAATTGCAGTTACTCCCACACGCGAGCTGGCCAAACTTGCTCTTGTCACTTCCCGTGACGAAGAGGACGACGAGATTGGAAAAGGCGGAACTGACTATTCTAATGATACTGACGCAACACTGGTTGATGATGGGCTATCCCGGCCGTCCTTGACGTCACAGGAGATAACTCTTTCACCTCCTCTTTCACCTACCTCTGTGCTTGGTAAACGAGCACGCGACGAGAAGAAAGGAACTGATATGGAGATTGACAGCCCTGTAAGCAAAAACTCCAAGGACAAAGAAGCTTTCGTGCTCTCAAATGCACCTCCACAAGCACCACTTAAGTCTGCTGATAACTCACCCGAATCCTCGTCTTCCAGGAAATTGAATGAAGGCCAGGATCAGAAGCCACCACCTTTACCTCCACGGAGGATGCCAGAGGTATCATCATCAGAAATGATGTTCGGTAAGTACTAGCACTTGAGCTTCGCCGACAGCCCTTGAATTAAATTCAATAGGCAGACAACACGATGTAGCCGAGTGCATGGACAATTGTATGTTCCAAATTGAAACTGCACTCTTGAAATTCAGTGGAGATGGCGATAAAAGCACAGAGCACGTCAGCATCGTAAAGCAGTGAGTGTTTCGTGACTCTTTTTGTCTTTTGGTGACATTGCGTTTATCCAGACTGTTCTTTGGAAAGATCAAACAGCGTCTAATTGGTCTAGTAAACGCACGCCAATCCCGTGCTTCTGTGCATGACAAAACAGATCTCTTCTCTCATCTGCCTGTCAATGTGACTGAAGATGGAACTGACATATATGATGGCCTCAGTGGATACTTTGATGATGTTGTGGACTTTCAAGGGGAAAAGGCACGGATGGAGATGTCCCTTGTCAAGCTACCCCCTATCTTGCAAATACAGCTTCAGGCAAGTTTGAACCTGAAATACCGTTTCATTATCCTGACAGACTACAGCGTGTCCAATTTAATCGTGAAACACTGCAACCTTACAAGTCGCAGGCCTACGTCAAGTTCTGGGGAAACATCTACCTGGATCGATTCATGGACGATGCAGCACCTCAAAAGAAGCTCAAATCTAAAGCTCTTCAAATACAACTAAATGCTTGTCGAGAGAGACTCCGAATTCTTTCAGATGGAAAAGTAGTAACAATCATCACTGCCCTTAATTGCTCTTTGTTGATTATTCTCTGGTTAGAACTCCTCGTTTGCTACTAGCATTGAAAACAGCATCAATTTTTTGTCTGGGCTTGAGAATAGCTCAGAATTTGGTGTTGACAATGATTTTCTTTTTAATCTCGACAAAGAACGAGTGCATGTGATAGAAGAAATTGAACAATTAGGTGAACGAGTGAGAGTTCTAAAGGAAGAATTGGAGAGTCTCTGGGCGACCTCCAAAGCAGTGGAATACGAGCTCACATCAGTTTTCATTCACCGAGGTTCCTCGCCATCTTGGGGACACTATTTTTTCTACTCTAGATACCTTCCAGATGCACCCGACTCTTGGTTCAAGTATAATGATTCAGATGTCAGCTTAGTTTCATCTGACGAAGTCCTCGCTGATACCACAGGTTCAACGGCAAATCCCTATCTAGTACGTTCTCCCAGATGATTTTGCTCTCTCCCATCGCTCTGACCGTAGTCGATAGCTCGTGTTTGCTAGGAAAGGATCCAACGTTGTGGATACTGTGAAACGATTCAAACATGATATAGAGAACGACTGACAAACTTGTTTAATATACCACCTGCATTTGTAGTGTTCAACGGTTCATCCATTTGTATATACATGGGAGGCTGTGACTCTCAGCCCTTGCAAGTATTAAGCAACTGCAACCCTGCCCCAAGCTGAGTTGTGCTCACCTTGAAAAGGAGTCTCGAGTTAGGATGTTTCGTCTAGCTCTAAAGTCTCTGAAGATCTCAGTTCGCTTTCAAGGTTTGATAGAAGTATATCCAGGTTATCGATAATCCCATCTAATCGCTCCTCAACGCCTTTCGCTACTCCATCGGCGGCAGTGAGCTGTCTCAGCAATTCTGTAACCTGAGGGTCATCAGCATCATCAGGTTTATGGTCTTGCGTCTGGACAAGGATAGATGCTGATGAAGTCACAGCTGGCTCCAAGCTGCAGCTCAAATCTGAGCTTGACTTTGTGTCGTCCGAGGAACTTCTGTCATGAGCCATGATAACTTGTGTCCAGCTCTCTTGACCTAAACCAGAGATCCCCATCACCATGTTCTTAACTCCGATTCATTCATGGTTTCTCTTCAACCATCTCTCGATTCTCTCCTTTCCTCGCTAACAAAATCTCCAATTTCTAAACTCGAACTTGAAACCTTGGTTGGTAAAACACTGAAGAATTCGGCTAGCCAGTCTTCACCAGAGAATTGGAAAAGCCAGTGGGAGTACTTGTTGAAGGATGAAATATTTAAGTTAGCGGTATGTGTTCCTTCTGATTCATGACAGCCTGTTCATATCCTCGATCAAGATGACCGAGGGAGAGGCTCTAAAAAAGGAGAACTTCAGTTATTACGAACAACTCAAAGTCAGATTGGACCTTGTTTTGACGTTTACAGAACTGGGTGAGTACAGGATGCGATTGAGCGCTGCTACACCAAGCTTGAATGCCGTTTCCAGACGCCTGCGAACAGACATTTCCATTCATTGTTCTGCAGGACCTATTAGAGATGCAGACCATCAACTCATGTTCACATATATTCTCTTGGATTGAAACGCGCTCATCAAGACTCACGGAAGGCATGATTCCTCAGAAGGGCAAGGCCCTCATCTTACTTCGAACCCTCAATGACCTTCTCCGACGTCTGTCAAAATCCGGTTCCACCACTGTTTTCTGTGGTCGGATACTTACATTCCTCAGCGGAGTATTTCCCTTAGGGGAACGGAGTGGTGTCAATTTACGAGGCGAGTATGGTACTACCTGGGAAGATGTCCGGTACCCAAAATTTGAGGGCGACATCGAGATGAATGAAGTAACTGTATCCAGCCAGGGCGAAGAGGACACCGTTATGCAAGTGGATACAGGACCGGATGCAAGAGGATTACCTCGGACAATAATAAATGAAAAGGAAGGTTGGTTTCTTGATTACTGTCTCTTGTGGCCTTTCTGACATTTCCTAATATCGCAGATTTTTATAATACATTCTGGCATCTTCAAGTACCTTTTTCCAAACCCCCCGTATTTGCCAACAAAGGTACTTTTTCGGAATTCAGAGACGCTGTCGATAGAGTCCTTCCGGTCATCAAAGAAGCAAGTGCGAAAGAAAAGGCCATGATGGGCAGTCGAGTTGGGATAGGAAATACTATATCAAAGAGGAAACGAGACTCAGAGAGCGAAGAAACGAATGTCAATGAGTACTTCTTCGCCAAGTTTTTGACGTCTCCAGACTTGCTCGATCTTGAGGTACGCTTGCGAGCTGTTGACGTTGCAGTATTCAATTTTGAGGGTTTTTGCAAGATCGCCGATACACACTTTCGCCGTCAGTTTCTCTTTCAAATAGTTATCCTTCTGTGTCATATCTTGACTTTCACGAAAACTGATAAGGCCATTTGGGCAACACCACGCAATCGATCGCTACAAATGGACTTCAACCTAGAGCTCAATGACGCGCGATGGGCTCAGGAAACCCTGAACAAAGCTTTGGAGGAACTCAAGCAAACCACCCCGAATGGATATTCATTTGCTGAAGCGATTCAAACAATCATGGAGCGCGAGAAGAATTGGGTCAAGTGGAAAAACGAGTTATGTGCACCATTTGACAAGGAGACATGGTCTGTGACTAGAGGCACTGAAAAGGTTGGTTTGTTCGAGGCAACGAGGGAGTTGCGTCAGAGATTGAGGCAGCCACGGGAAGATTGGCGATATACCCTAGGAACAGGGCCTCTGACTGAAATCTGGCAGATGGGCTATCGAGACCTGCATGACTTGGAAAATCCATTCCAGTTCAGTGGTCCTCTCATTCTCGCATTATTCATCGATTGACTATGGCTATCATTCTATAGGCCGGGTGATGTGAAAGACTTTGTTAAAAAGGTCAAATTTGAGGATAACCGGGTTGAAATGCGCAAGAAGTCTCTCGCCAGGGTTGCTGAACGTCAACTTGCTGCCCAGGAGGAAAAAGCACATAATGAGAGTGACAGCAAAGAAACACCTGCGAGCGTCGACGCACCAGCACCAATTGCGATTGCTGCAGCTGCCTCCGCACTACATCCCTCTCTCCCTCCGCGACCACTGACAACCGCTCAGCCAACACAAGCACAGTCGAGCACAAGTTCAATTCCTAATTCAATTTCGACTCAAGTTCCAGCACCAGTAGTATCTGTCAAGAAAACAGAACTCCTAGATCCTCAAATTGCAAAGTTCGAGGAGGTGCGTCTTCTACTTCGTTGGCGGATCCAATCTTAATATTATCACAGAACAAACAAAGATGGTCTTGGCTTGCACTTCGATCAGCTCGCGATCAATATTTACAGCACTTCGGCAGAATTGGTACCGGTGACATTGCGCTCCTCGTACAGGAGATTGAGAAAGAACGCATAGCCGAACGAGAGAAGACGCATAGGGCTGATGAAGTGACGAGTACCATGGATGAGGCAAATTCTGGAACTCCTGTCCCTGAAACATCGACAATACATGAGTCTCAGCCCGCTACTACTCATGATGATCAGGGGACAGATTTTGAGGGAGCGGATGGACAGCCTTGAGACATTTGTTCAAGTCACTCAGCAGTGTCTGAAGCGCTATCGGTGTAATAGTGCCTTCATTCATTCGGTGCCTACTATATCGTATATCGTTGTGGATGGGCTCAATGGTCGTTGATTTGAGTCAGTCGAAACCTTCGAAACCAATTTGCCTGTTCCTTACCAACATAAAATAAATTGAAAGCTTCCATCCTTCGTAAAAATTATGAGTGTGGAAGCACCGATAGGAATTTCATGGCGAGGCGTGGAGGGATTTATGTAACATCTTCCCTTCATGCGACATACCTTTCTTCTCTCGACGTGTCAATGTCAGTTTAATGTTGAGTGATATTCTATTGTAGCCATTCTTTACCTGTTCATGATTGCAGTTTGGGTTAAAAATAGGCACATCAGGGGCGATCATTGATAGATAACCCATACTTAGATTTTCGGTTTCAAAATTTTTCTACTTCACCCAACATATCAAGGTTATGCCCGCTGAACCAGCCCTCAAGGTATGTGTATTCTTTCTACAGATCTACTTTTCTAAGTAAAGGAAGAATGTACTGGTGACTGGTGGTGCCGGCTATATCGGTATGCTCTCCTCACAGACAAGGTGCTTCAATCCAGTCAACCCCTTTACTAGGCTCCCATGTTATCTATACTCTTCAGAAAACAAGGCGCTACAAAGTTATTTCAATAGACAACTATCATAATTCTTTACCAGCCGCCCTCGCCCGCGTCTCTCGGCTTTCTGAAGACGAGCTTCCTCAAAATGCGACATCTCTCGAGCGCGAGAGCATCAAGATTGACTCTATTAACTGCGATCTTACCAAACCCGAACAGCTCCGTGCAGTATTCGAAAAGTACGGAAAAGGTGGTATCTGGGGTGTAGTCCACATCGCGGTAAGCTCGGTATGAGCAAAATTTTCGGTGTTTAAGCCTGCTTCATAGGCGTACAAAGCCGTTGGAGAATCGACAGAGATACCATTAGTCTACTACGCTAACAATGTTTCTGCTTCAGTCTCTCTTCTTCAAATCATGGATGAGTTCGACTGCCGAAGAATTGTTTACTCGTCGTCTGCTACTGTGTATGGGACACCGCCTATCATTCCAATTCCAGAGACAACCCGACTGCAAGCAGACAGTCCATACGGCAAAACTAAGGTGATGGTAGAAACCATTGTAGAGGACTTATGCCACTGTAAGGAATGATCTCTCGCATTGTGTTCAGGTGACTCAGCCCAGCATCTTGTTTTTGTAGCTGATCCGAGGTGGCGGGCGATCTCCTTGCGCTATTTTAAGTGAGCTCCTAATTTTGCCTGTCTACAATGTACGATTTCTCCCAGTCCTGCAGGTGCCCATCCTTCTGGTTTCATTGGTGAAGACCCTCGCGGTCGACCTGGGAATCTTCTCCCCCTCCTCGCGCAGATGGCCGTAGGGCGCGTGAAGGATCCAGTCCTGAAAGTTTTTGGAAATGATTATCCTACACTGTGAGTAACTCTTCGTTGTCTTATGTTCCCAGAGACAATACTCACGAACTGGAAGCGATGGTACCTGTGTTCGCGACTATTTGCATGTTCTCGATCTTGCATCCGGCCACAGTTTGGCTCTGGATGCCCTGGAAGAGGGTTCTTCTATCTTCTCCGGAAGGAGCGAAGCTTTCTACAAAGCATACAACCTTGGAAAGGGTATGGGTATGAGTGTGCTCCAGATTGTTGAAGCGATGCGCGAAGCTACTGGTTATCAATATCAATATGAAATTATTGGTAGACGGTAAGTGAATCAGTCTCTGATCGAAACTGACCTTGTTTAATTGACGATATCCATCAGACGTGGTGATGTCCCTGATCTGACTGCTGATCCATCGTTGGCCGAGAGTGAGCTGGGCTTCAAGGCACCTCAGGACCTCAAAACAATGTGTCACGATCTCTGGAATTGGCAGAGCAAGAACCCTCTCGGATATGGGGAGCAGTAACCAGCTCTCTGAGACTTTCTTCATATAAATATAACCTGTCTACGGAAATTGTTTTTATCCCTTCGCAATGCTCTACTCCATGTTTCTGAAATGACGGAAGCCTTGCTACCATGACATGCAGGTAGGTATACTTCTGCAGTCGTGAGATGTCATACAAGCAGAGAGAGTTGGATTCTTCTTCGCACCAGGACGGCACTTAGAGCTCAGTATGTCGAGTGCTTTCCGAGCTGGAAAGTCACTTATTAAACATTATTTCATAAAACAATTCTGAATTCTGATACGCTTCAGTTGACCCAAAGTGTTCAGGATTCCGTTTAATTTTTTTGCATGCCAGCGAGCTGCATTTTGCAGCTCGTCAGGATTCACGTCCTTGAGTAGGATAAGAAATATGTCATTGTGACAACCAAACTCCCTGGTTTCTTCAAACAGTCAGAAGTGTATGTTCAGACACCACTCAATGAATAAATCTGGTTGTGAGGTGCTGCTTGAAGTAAGTAGACTTTTCTCAGCTGCGATATTGTCGACAATTGGTGAAATGCCGGGACATCGAACTACTCTTTTTGATGGAATTATCATTTTGTTGTGATTTCGTATAGGTGCACATCATCCTCACACAAAATATCCAGCTGTGTTCGTTCGATGTGAGACGAGATATCAGAAATGCAGAGGCATTCATCTATAAAATTGTAAGTAAACACATGAGGGAACGAGCTCTTTTACCTTGGATGCGAGAAATGAAAGTTTCGGTGGTTGCTCGGTTGCGCAGGGCCAGGGCTATAAGAGCATATCTAACTTTTTGTTCGCCCTCTTCCTTGTCTTTCTTCCTCAAAGCGATCTTGAGGACACTGACTAAGGCAGGAATTAGGGACGGATCATAGACCTAACGGAGTTATTTAAGCATAAAATGTTCGGCAATCCGCATACAGATGACTAACAATATCTGCACCCAGGATGACGTCGGGTTTGAGGTCATGTTCAAGATAAGATGCCAGATCACACCTTTGGTGGTTATCCAAAGAAGCGGACCAATCCAATTTCTGAACGTGCACATTTGGGTGGATCGAGGAACAATCTTTACTAGGTGTCAGAACCCCTACGAGAATGACTGAAATGCCTACTACACGGAAGAAGGATATTTTTTTTGCACCGCGCCAAGACTTCTTCGTTAATGTCGGTCAGATATAAGGTGCCGCTTCGGTTGTTGCAGCTTGATGCCGCAGCGTGCTGAAGCTGCAGCGATGCGACAACTATGCCAAGGAAGCCAACTCCAGAACCCAGCTCTAAGACTCGTCGAGTCCCAACCACATCTTCATTTTTATGAATGAGGAACATTTTGATAAAAAACATCTATACAAACCTGAGTTTTCTGAGAGGTAATGAGCTAGAACTAAACTGGCTCCCCATGTTCGTAATCCAGTGGTACCACTCTCGATTAGTCTCCTTGATTCCAAAAGAGTCGCTGTTTTGTACTCCGAGAAATCCACAGCGCTAAGAGATGATTTGGGAGGTTGATGGGGTAAGGATCGCCAAAAATACGTCACGTAGGAATCAACTGGCGGCTGGTGTCTCAAGGGCAATCGGGGTCCATAGATTTGATCACTTTTCTCTGGGATTGAGAAACTGATCTTTCTGCATCATCGTTCAAGAAATGAACAACGATGTATCAGAAATTACCTACGGGCCAGAAGCAGCAAGCAACTCCAAGTACCATTCGTAAAATCTTGGATCGATTTCAAAGTCGTGAATCTGCAGATATAGCCATTTTTCACGCTTACAAACGTAAGTTATTGGTATACCTTCTGGGAATTTTCCAGATTTTCAAGGATCCATTTCCAGAAATTCCGCTGATACTGGAGTGAAGGAGGATACGATAAGAAATGTGGGCTGAGAAACACGGAATGTAGCAAAAAATGATGGATTTTGTCTGTTGATATGTGAGTTGGCCATTCCAATAGATTCACTGGCCGAAGTGTTGCAAAACCAATGAGTAAGTGAAAGAGCTCCAGTTCAGTGTACGCCATCGAGCCCTACAGTGATCTTACCACAAAAAATAAATATCTAATCACGTGCAAACTCCCTACAAATTTTTGACATCCCACGTACATCAGCAGATGCTCTCTCTTCTCCGACGGGCCTCTAGGTTCCCTGCTGGTCCACGCCCATACTTGTGTCTCCCCACGCGTCGTAGCATCTCCTGGACGTTAACGCGATGGTCTAATGCTGCTCCGGAACCGCCCACACCCGAGGAGGAGGCTGAACTTGAAGCCACTAGTCCCGCGGTTGCCTTGGCAGAAGAGTTAGAGTTACTTGACGGGCATGTCACGGAAGGAAAATCCAAAGAGGAAATCTCGTACAATGAATGGCTGAAAACCATCGGTGTCCAGTACAAGAGTGCCAAACCAAACAACTGGCTTGGAGGTGACGTGGTAGGCGTATCAATTAATGAGCTGGCACTTGTATCTTAATGTTTTTTCTAAGCCGTTTCCAATGAATCCAAGTTTCACGCCTCCTCCTCCGCTTTCAGACGAGTTCCGCCAGCAGATTTACGAGGATTATATGAGAGACCCGATCAAAAACAGTGTCAGGAATCTATCTCAGCGTCATCATCTGAGCCTCAAGCGTGTTGATGCTATCCTCCGTCTGAAAGGTCTGGAGTATTCTTGGTACAAAGTATGTACATGCTTTTTCTCTGTTTAGACTCAAAACGATGAGTCGAACAAAATTTTCGATTAGTCTTGAAGACATCAAACAATCAATGGTTAAATTGCACTTTGTCTGACCCCTGTAAACTCTGTTATCCTTGAATCATGGCTGACTAAAACCCATTTATAGGTAGATATCTTTTCACTAACCCAGTTATCGTAGTTGCTAACCAACTTCTGTTATTTCTTCCTTTCAGGAGGTGAGTTCAGGAGCCTATATTCTTTGGGTATGATGAAACTTCGTCATCATTCGCAAATTCAAAGACCTTCTGTGGTGCCTTACATCGCCCGGAGCATGGTTAGAACTGTTTCAACCCCATCTGAATTGATTTTTCTTGGGCTTCAACTATTGAGTAGACACTGATTTTTTTGTGCAGAAAAAACAAATTCAATATGGGTTCCAACGTGGCATGGAGAAACTTCTTGGGGTTAAACCACATAGATCAGCCAAATTTCACTGGGATGGTCCTCGATGGGATACTATTGAAGCAGATCTTCTCGAGCAAGACGAAAACCGCGATGCCCAACGCCGAAGATATCAACGCCAGTATTGGGAATCCGTCCCCGAGGACGGTCGAGTAAGCTGGCACACCTCTCTGTGATCTCCATCAGCTGAACTGGAGCAAATCTAGGAACCCATCGTGCCGGCCGCACTGGAGCATGCTAAGCAACTTGGACGGGACTTCACTCAGCAGAGGGAGGATCTGAAGTCGACTCATCCTCGACTCATGATCCAAAACACCAAAAAATCATATATCAAGACACCACGGAGATCTCAGAGCCTAGAGAAGGTTGGTCGGCCGACGCTCGAGATCCGTGATGTTGGTGGCAAGTTTCTCGACCTCAATGATAGTCTCAAGCGGATTTCGATGGCAGAGAAGAGAACCTCGATGGCAGAGAAGCGAATCTCGATGGCAAGGAAGCAAACAGCAGGCAGGCTGAGGGGGCCTCAAAGGCGGAGGAAGAGACGTGAAAGGCGTGAGAAGAGGCGCGAGGATAGGCTTCAAAGGAGGCGTGAAAGGCGCAAAGCAGAGTTTCAGTCGTGAAAGTGTTCTTCAGAGTTTTCATTTGCTTAATCGTGTATTTATGTTACTATCTCCCCTTCTCCCTCAGGGATATTTTTGACTAAACCCTCTACTCTCAAGTCATAAATTGTGATTCTACCAAAGAAATCGGAACTCTCTCTGAATACGAACTTCATCGCCCGGACACCATCGTCCATTCTGGAATCGATGGGTTGCAAGTCGAATGTCTGTCGACGGTTGACGTCTTCTGGGTAGATATTTGCTACAATGCGCCACTCATCCTTGGAATCAGACGATACTGGAACCTGGATCAGACAGCGGGTTCCGACAAATCCCCCTTGAAAGACAAGGGAGATGCGACGAGGGGAAACAAACTCTGCGAAATGTAATTGGATTGATTGTGGTAGTTCCTGAGGGATGAGCTAGTGAGAGGGGATTGAAAAAATCAAGGTAATTGCCTAACTCCTCGTGATGTCCAACAAGTCTCTACGACCCCATCCGTTAAATGTTCTTTACCTACGGACTTATCAAGGGTTGAGCTGACCCTGTCCTAGTGACGTTAGCTATTCCCTGTCAGAATATTCTGACTGTGACTCGCCTGACAACCGTACTTGCATTGATCAGCGAGACGAATTCCATGTCGAAGGAGGCTGATCGTGAGAATAACAAATGATAAGAGTTCGGCTCTACTTCGGCTCTACTTGATTTCAAATCAATGTCTTATCGCGATGCACTTCCGGTCTGGCTCAACAATGCTTACACGGAGTCTAATATCACCTCTGTCCTTCGAACCCTCTCAGAGCGCGAAGCAAGACGAGAATATGTTCGATTGTTGAGTCGTAGCAGAGCTGGAGTACTGTCGGGCTTTTCAAGCGGTTCGGAGGTTTCTCATTTTCCGGTCGTCGTTCCCGAACCCCACCTGGAGTATTATTCCGTGGCCACTGCGAATCAAATGCAAAATATCCCACACAATCGCTACCTCGACGTTGTACCATATGATCGCACGCGGGTTGTTGTGGGGAGCGACAGCGCCGCAGGGAGATACCTCAATGCTGATTGGGTGCTGGAGCGGAACGGGCACAAGTGGTGGATAGCTACACAGGCGCCGCTACCTATGACAATCCATACATTTCTCAGTTTCATCATGCAGCCGATTTCCACTCCCAAAGTTCCACTCACAACGTCCAACATGAAACTTGAAGATGATGCAGCTACTCGTCCCCCAAGCCGAATCCGGACGGTTGTGCAATTGACAAAGAATGTCGAAGGTGGTCGGACGAAAGCTCATCCCTATTTTCCCACTGAAGTTGGCAAATCTGTCATTGTGCCTCCTGACCCTGAGCTATCTGTGCAGGCACTCAAGGTGATGCTCACACACACGCAAAATCATGAGGATGCCCACTGTTTACGAAGTATAGTTGCAATCTCACCTGTTGATTCAACTTCAACTATCCAATCAACTATGTTGAAAAACATGGATGAGAGCGAAGATACCTATGGACTAGAGGAAGATGATAATCACAGTGTCATCTTCCAGCACTTGATGTATACCGCCTGGCCCGATCGCGGTGTCCCCGAAGACCGTAAATCTCTACTGGCTTTTGTGAAGCTAGTCGATCAGTTGAACAGAGACCCAAATTTTGACAATCCTTCACCATCGATTTACCGAACACATGTGCTCCAGCATTGTGATGACCCTGATCCACCCATCCTCGTAGGCTGCTCAGCAGGCATTGGGCGTACGGGGTCCTTTATCGCACTGTCTTCTCTCTTACGACATAGTGGATTCTTACCCCCTGCTGCGATACCGACCCCTGCATCAGTCATTCCCTCTTCTCCGCTTGGTATGCTACCTGAAGACTTGACAGGTGATCTCGTTCTACAAGAAATAGATTTCTTGAGGGAGCAACGTCCCCGGATGGTAGAAAGGCCCGAGCAAACGTTGCTCATTTACCAGATTTTGGTCAGTGCTTATCTAGCTGCTTGAACAGCTTCATGCTGCCCAATGCCAATGCCTCAGTACCAAATTTCATTCGGAAGAGGTGGTGTTGCTAAAGGTACTTACAGGTGCTAGTAATGTCGAGTAATACAGCTGCATATTGATCCAGCGCTTGTTTTTGTGTATGCCCAACTGTCAAACAAACATGGATGTGTAAATGCTAACCTAGTGTGAATAATTCTCAAGCTTTGCTACGTTATGTTCAAGCAGTTGATATTGATCAAGAGTGCGGCAACAAGGATTGTATCAGGTTTCTCAAGAGATCTGACATCTTTGGTTATACCGATGATGTCTGATTACTATCTTTGGAGGACAAGGCACATGTTGCTCAGGTCATGAGGCTGATATGAAAGTTCTGTACAAGGTCACCATGATGTTCAGGACCATGATGTTCAGGACCCCTGATTAGATGTTGAATGTAGTGCAGCCTCCATGTTGGGAGGATGTTGAGTATCGACGCATACGTCATTGACTGGAAGACATCAAAGAGGTTAAGTACGATAGTTGAATCACTAGATTAGATGAAGGAATTTTCAGGGTCCAGAAGCAGATCGATCTAAGGTTTCTGTGTGGGAGGACGATCTGAAAATTCAGGGTCACGTGGTGCCAAGCGCAAGGTTTGATGGACATCATCTATCTGTCGACCATCACTAGACTTTCCCGCCAGGCCACCATGATGGCCCGTACAAAGCGAATATTTGGCGGTCCCTTGCAGCCTCAGCATGAGCCCATGCCAGTGCCAAAGCCTGTCGTCAGCTCTGCAGATGCCAAGAAATTTGGATTTGAGAATGTATGTTGGCCATTATAAATCTTGTCACCCCTAGTGATTATCTTTTCAGTTCGGTAATACCTGGTGTGCTTATTTATGCGATTTATTGGCCACTCCCTTACTTTCGTCTGTCCAGCTATGCCAATTCTGTGCTCCAAGCTCTCTATTTCTGCGCACCCTTTCGCGACCTTATCATACAGACTGTAGACCCCTCTCTCCCCCGTGATTACCCTCCTCCCGCTACAAATGATCTCAAAAAGCCTGCTTCTTTGCAATACTCCCTCACCCCTGTCCGTCGCAAACCCGACCGCAAGGGCTCATCGGTCGACAATCCTCCCGACTCGCTCTCCACTGCTTCCCAACCACATTACCCTATTCCGACCTCCCCGCCTACTCTCTTTTCTGCTCTCCGGTCCCTATTCCTCTTCATTTCGACACATCCGGGAGATAAGGGTACAGTGGCACCCAAAGCATTTATTGACAAACTCAAGGAAAGCAAGGAAGATTTCCGCGGGACCATGCATCAGGATGCCCATGAATTTCTGAATCATTTGCTAAACACCATTGTTGAGGAGCTTGAGGAAGAGAGGAAATCGGCACAAAACAATGCCCAAGCAGAAGACTGTGAGTTTGAGTGAATTCGATATCTCATCCTTCCTAACCGTTATCCGCATTTTTCCAGTGGCCAGTTCCCTGGCAACTCTGGCCTCTAAAGCACCTCCAACTGTCGTGACGGCAACGACCAGCTCAAATTCAGGTACTTCTCCACAGGATGCCACTCTGGTCCACCGGCTCTTCGAGGGTGTTCTGACTAGTGAAACCCGGTGCTTGACTTGTGAGACGGTTGGTGTTTCCTTCTGTTTCTAGTCGCTCCCGTTGACCAAGTATCTAGGTTTCCTCCCGTGACGAGTCTTTCCTCGACCTTTCAATAGACATTGAACAGAACTCCAGTGTAACAGCATGCCTGCGGTCATTTAGTGCGAGTGAGATGTTATGCCAAAGAAACAAATTCTTTTGTGATTCGTGCTGTGATCTTCAAGAAGCAGAGAAACGGTGGGTCTAGTGGACAGTGTAATCATTTGGTTGCTCACGATGTCTTTGTAGCATGAAGATCAAGAAGTTACCTAATATTCTTGCGCTACATCTGAAACGCTTCAAATTTCAGGAGGATGTGCAAAAATATATCAAATTAAGCTACCGCGTCGCTTTTCCTCACGAGTTACGGCTGTTTAATACCGTGGATGACCTTGAGAACGCAGATCGATTGTATAGCCTCTTTGCTATCGTAGTTCATATTGGAAAGTGAGTGAATGGTTCCCATATGCGTGTATTGCTGATCTATCCTTTAGTGGACCACATCATGGTCATTATATTTCTATCGTCAAGTCTGCTGGAACGTGGCTTGTGTTTGACGACGACAATGTATACCCTATACCTGAAGGCGATATTCCCAAATACTATGGCGACTCTCATTCCGGATCGGCATATGTTCTATACTACCAGGCTGTTGATATTGACTTCGGTTCTCTGGGGCTCAGGTCTCTTGATATCCCCCTACAACCTGAACCTGAATTCAATGATGTCAAGCTACGAACGCCTTCGCAACAGCTTGTGCCTTCACTACCTCCGGGCCTCAGTAAAATTGAGTCTCGTGAAACAGAAATCTCTGCTGTTGTCATACTTCCGCCCTCACAACTTTCCGTCACCTCGACATCTATCACCGACAAATCTTCCAACATTACACCGGGGGATTCTCCTATCTCTCCGCTTCCCAACACGTCTCCACTCATAGTACCACCCTCCCCCAGCGCTGCTCATGCAATTCTATCTCCTGTCCGCCGTGGTATTTCCAAAAATGGTCGACCAACTACTGCAATATCATATCTGGACGAAAGAGTAGACCAGTTAAACCAGTTTATACAGTCTGACTCGCCGCGATCAACTCACCATTCAGCTTCCTCTCCATCTTTGGCCATTGCTGATGATCCATCGTCTATCCCGACAGTTCCTCATATTTCGTCGTTGTCTACTTTAGTATCCGAACTCCCTAATGGAAAAATGAAAGATAAGGGAAAAGACAAGGTTCGGAAGACGAGCGGCTGGTTCAAGAGAAGAAGCTTCCGATTAGGTGACAAGTCGAAGTCCGACAAGTCAATTGATGAGTTACCACCCTCTCCTGTACTCAAAGAGCGATCTCCATCTGTCAATTGGTATAAGACCACCTCCCAAATTAAACGACATCCCTCTCAGACAGCAATGACCCATAATCTGCTATTCAAGAGCCCTAACCTGGAGCCTCCCCAAACAATTACTGCTGTTCCATCACACACCTCTTCTAGTGTGACACAACAAGATAGTTCCTCCTCAGGCCCTTCAATAATTTTGTCATCGCCAGCCACAACAGTCTCATCTTCCCCTCCACCCGTTCTTCCAAAGTCCTTTTCGAGATCATCACCGTCAACCGATCAGATAGATGTTTCGCCTTCCCAGAAATCGTCTCTAGTGCTTGGTCCTCGTTCTCGAGCATCACTGGATCATCATAGGAATGTGATACCAAACACTCGCACATATGTCACTCCAAGGCCATTCACTGCGAACGCCAGCTTGGCTCCTACACCCGATAGAGCGAGTCATCTTTCAGCTAAAGTGAATCCACCTCTTGGCTCATCCTTTGAAAATTTCTATAAACATGATATGTCAATCAAGAATGGAATGACTCCCTTGGAGTCAGAGACCAGGGACCCGTCAAATCATGTAAATGGACATCACCCTCAGGCTAGTTTAAATACTTTGTTGGAATCACATTCAAATTCACCGTCTGCATCTGCGCCATCCTTGCCTGCATCCCCAGCTTCGTCGAGACATGTTTTCAGTCACCTGAACCAGGATGTCACGACCACAAATTCACCAATCAGTACCAGTGCGCTGAAGCGGACGAAGAGAAAATTGAGTCTGACTGCCCCTATGCTTGGAATTGGGAAGAAGGAGAGGGAAAAAGATGGGCGTAAAGATAAGACTTCAATGAATTCATTCATGCAGCGATTTTGAGCTCGTTGTGTGATACTGATGGCCAGAGAGGTACGGAGACATTCTTGTTTCGCTTATTCATTCTTGATTCTGTTTTGCAACATTCCGTTCGAGTTTTTTTTTCATCATTGCCTCGGTTTTTCCGCTATCATTATGATTTCTTAATCTTCCTAAGCGTTCATTGATCGATGCTCTCCATCAGCATCCCCTCCTTGTGCTCGTTCCAACTATTCTATTCCATTCACGCAATGGATAGACTCGATAATGATAGCTTCTTGTATTATTCTGTGTAGTATTTCATGCGAACTTACGATCTCCCTCGCTTTTACTTATTTGTAGGTAGGAGTCAGCATCATATTGTTTAATTTGTCGTCATGTCGTCGCATTCTTCCGAATTGTACCAGCGCTTTGTAATACATGCCGCAGTAAAGAATATATATTAAACAGTGTATCATGGTCTCGAATCCCTACCAAAGCCCAGCCAGTCGGATAAACTGGGTTGGCTAGATACAGAGCGAGTATGTGAACAATTCCTGGAGTGCCAACAATCTTGTTCGGCAATCTCTTGAGACATTTTTTCTTTCCACCCAGCAAATCTCTGATCCGGCTCGACTGTCAAGCCCATGTCAAGTATCCGGACACCAAGTTCCCCTTGGACGGCAACACACACACGTCCTATACTCTCATCCCAGGCAATGGCATTGATTCCCTTGGAAGAGAAGGCATGAGCATCGTCCAGTCCGACTTCAATACACCCATAAAGACCGCTCGGATGGAATGGACGCTCAGTACGCATAAATGCCAACGAATTATCTTTAGGTCTTTCAGGGTATGTGGTTTTTTGGACTTCAGGAGAAAGATACCGCCGGAACCTGAGCATGGAGGGAGAGATTTTCCTGTCATGTTGAGAGGTCGTGTAGTAGACAGCGCGATAGCTTCCAGGGAGGACATGCACGACTTGTGGGTCAGTCTGATGGCATGACTGATGTGTATAGTGCTTCTGTGCCTCTGTTCTGAGAAGTTCCCATTCCGGTGTCGGTCCGTCAGGAAGTGGGGCAGGATCTACGATATACTTTGAGATGTAGTGGATCTTCCCGTCTGACGTTTGTTGGCACATGGGCCACAGGCTAAAGTGCATCAGGCCATAGGGGGTGCGTGACTGGAAGTAAATAGAGACGGGTGGCAGAGGTTGGTCTTGGAGTTTAGGGAAATTTGGGGAGGGGTCGGATATCAGAGGTTCCGAAATGAGGACTTTGAGGAGTGTGTAAGGGAGGGCGTATTTGACAATAATGCAGTGCGAGGGTGTTTGTACAGAGTGTGCGATGGGGAAGTCGTAGAGTTCGATCACCCACTCTTCGTGATCAGCTATGATGATGCACTGACGAACGACGAGGATTTGTTTTTGTTTGGGGAGTGGAAGGATGGCGCGAATAGTCTATTGAGGGATAATTGTCAAATGTGAAGAAGAACCTATTGAAAGACGCGTACTTCGTAGTCAAAATCTGGATGTTCAGTGCATTTGAGAAGGATCGGATAGGGCATCCTGCAGTTATAGAATGAGATGTAGAGATCGTCGGTCACGATGGCAACCCAAGGAGCGCCTTCATTGTCGAACGAGGCAAGGTGGTTAATATCGCCATCGATTTCAATAGAGGTTAAGAAATGGAAAGGACCATTGGTATGCTCCTCGAGTCTACGCTCATGTTCGGGTGAACCCCAGACAATGTTGGGGTCTCCAATATATTCAAGTACATTCATGGGGACACAGTACACCAGGACTTCAGAGAAGTAAGGGGGTACTCGAAGTGGGTGCTCATGGCTCATTTCCGAGAGACTGATACTGCGTTAAGTGTGGACGATGAGCAAAAATGCAAGCGGTGTGTGTATGCGAGTTGAGAAAAAAAAACGCACCTGAAAGGATGATGATTATAAAAACATCGCCTTACGCAGGTGATGAGGATACTGTAGTTGTCATGGATCTTCATGTACCGGGTCTGAATACGAAAGACCTTGGCAAAGGTTTCGACTCGAGCGATGGCTCGTGGACCGGAAGGATGATCGAGGATGTAGAGAATGAAATAATAGCGGTAGCTGCCTTTGCCTCTAACAGAAGCCACCATGTACTTGCCACCAGGAAGTAGTGACATGTCGAGCACCTCATAGTGCATCTCAAGAAGCATCCGAGCGATGACCTTTGGTTGATGAGCGCGCCAGTTGTCATCGAGCGAAATCGTCCGCGTGACGATCTGTTCAGCCTCGTAGTATGTGTCCTTGTTGGAATAGTCAAACGTCGGGCGCAAGTACATCACAGGATGATGGTTCATGCGCGACAAAAAACGCCGCCATATGGACGGTTCATGTGTAATCAGAAAGAATGCTTTGTTCACCTTGACACACCGTCATGGTCATTATCTGGCTAGAGCACGAGATGCAAGTGCTACACATACACGTCGGAGACAGATTATATCCTCTACTGCGAGGCAGGGAAAGATATAGTCTAGGTAAACCAGGAGAGGAAGACGAAGAAAAAAGCAAGAGGGGTATCGCCTGGAGTAAAGCTGGAGGGCATTGCCTGTCAGAAAGGCAGGAAGAAAGCGTTTGACAGAATCGAAGAAAGATGGCATAGCTGGTCAACAGAACGAGTCTCCATGGTGAGTATTTATTCCACAGCAAGAGCAGCAGTAGCAGAACCCAGAACCAGCATTAATTAGCCTTGGCGACCTTATTCTAACAAGGATTTCCTAAAGGAGAATATATGGCATTGTTGATTGTTGGAGGCAGAACAAACGTCACAAACTCCTGCGAAAAAGCTCTGCAAGATTAACAATGGCCGAGGCCAGTCCTACTGAGCTTTTCCTCCCGTCCTCATTTCCTTTTCCCATCAAGGTCGTCAACCTCGAGGCGAAACCGACAGACAACCTAAAGCGCGGCACTCGCCTTCTCACCTACTCCTTCGTTCACCTTCCAAAGGCTCCAGATTCCAACCCAGAAACCCGATTTGGGACCTGGGATGCTGCGGTAGAAGGTACTCTCGACGTTTGGAAGATTAAGCCCGGCGATGTCATCTCCAAAAACAGAGCAAAAGACAAACCAGCTCTCATTGTTACCGAGCCATGCAAGCACGGCATCCAACTCGGTGGACTCTGCGTGCTCTGTGGTAAAGATATGACAAGGTATGAAATTAGATGAGATTCTTCTTTTTTTTTTCTCTAAAAAATACACTTAATTCTGGTCCAGTATCGATTACACTGGTTATTCCGATGCATCTCGCGCCCATATTCAAATGACACACTCTGCGTTTGGTCCAACTGTCTCCCTCGAGGAGGCTCAACGGATCGAGTTCGAGACAGCTCAACATCTTCTCAAGTCTCGTAAACTCTCTCTCATTGTTGACCTCGACCAAACGATCGTACACGCGACTGTTGATCCTACTGTGGGTGAATGGATAGCGGAGGGTGAGGCTTGGGAGGCGCGCCAGGCAAACAAGTCATCCACTACACCACGCGACTCTGAAGTATCTGAAGATTCCGACGACGATTCTGACAGCGAATGTAATCCCAACTGGGAGGCTCTCAAGGACGTCAAGAAGTTCCGTCTCGGGCCCGAATCATTCGTTACACCACACATGAGAGGACCCCAGCGACCGAAAGGGAAGCACAAGCTCGTCGAAAACGAAGGTTGTATGTATTATATCAAACCAAGGTATGGATCAATCCACGAGACCATAGGTATGCACTGAGCTTGCTTTCTATCTTTCAAAGACCTGGCTGGCAGGAGTTCTTTGAGCAGATCGCCAACAAATTCGACATGCATGTGTACACAATGGGCACACGCGCCTACGCGGAGAAAGTGTGCGCTGCCGTCGACCCTGACGGCAACTTTTTCAAGGGACGAATATTGAGTCGCGACGAAAGTGGAAGTGAGTCAATTCTAATCTATTGCTCTGCCTATTACCGATTCTCGTAGGCATGACACAGAAGAGTTTACAGCGATTGTTCCCATGTGATACCTCAATGGTTGTTATTATTGACGATAGAGCGGATGTATGGGAATGGAGTCCAAACTTAATCAAAGTTATCCCTTGTAAGCAGTTCCTCCCCATGTCTCGAGTCATTTTCCCACTCATTTTGTTAGACGATTTCTTCATTGGCATTGGTGACATCAACTCGAGCTTCCTTGCCAAGATCGCGCCCCTGACGCCGTCTTCCACCGCCACTACAAACCCCCAGACCTCTTCCGGTAAATAAGCTCCGACCTCGTCTTCAATGTTCGATAGTGCTGACACTACAATATCAGAAAGCTCACAGTCCGAATCGCCCGAGGGCATTGAGAAAGCAGAGCTCGAGCAGAAGATCTTGCTTTCAACCAACAATGCAGCTTTGGACGAGCAGCTGGAGAAACGACCACTCGCAAAAAAGCAGGAAGAACTGGAAGGCACGATCGGTCACGAAACCAGCAATGATATTACGCAAGAGACTTGTTCAGAGAAGCAGCCATCGACAACAGAGAAACCAGCGGAAAATCAGAATGCTATTTCCAACCATCAGCCAGAGAAGTTTAAACAAGCTTTGTTAAAGAACGACGACAGAGAATTAAGCCGGATAGAGAAGGTTTGTCCCCTCCTATAGGGCATCATTTTTGATGGATGGCTGACTCTTGATCCGCAGTTGTTAAACGAAGTACATCAACGGTTCTTTGAGTCCTACGATCAGCAACTATCGGAAAAATTCCGGAACCTTCGGCGTACACAAGATTTGACCATTGATAGACCCTATGACGTGACGGTCGGTGTTCTCTTTTTATCGTTTTAAACCATCACCGACATGATACGTGACACACAGAAAATAATACCACGAGTACGCTCCGAGGTGCTTGCAGGTGTTCATATAGTGTTCTCCGGTGTCATTCCTCTGGATGTTCCACAAGAGACGACGGACTTGTGGAAACTAGGGCACATGTTTGGGGCCAAGTGCCATACCGATCTCACTTCAGAAGTAACGCACGTTGTGACAGCCAAGGTGAGTGTTGAAGCAGAGGCGAGGAGGGAATTGACGACCGACTGGTGCAGCGTGGAACCAAAAAAGTTGAAACAGCAAGAAAGCGGGGTGGGATCAAGATTGTGCGTGTTGAGTGGTTCAATGACTGTATAGCACTCTGGAAGCGACAGGACGAAGAGCTTTATCTATTTTACGAGTCGTCTTTGGCAGGGGGCTCGAACAGTCCCCCTGTTTCGGATCACCAGATTTCATCGGATCCGGAGCCTGATGCAGACGATTGGGACCTTGAGCCGGTGGAGCTGGAAGCCAAGGTTGCTCGAGAAGATGCTGAAATGGGAGAGGGCAGTAGTGGGGCAGCAGGTGCGCTACACCTCGAAGAGATTGATTGGAATGATATCAATGATGAGGTTGAGGCTGCCATGATGGAAAGCGATGATGAGAGTGTTGATGGACGTATGAAGAGCGAAGATGAGCTGACAGACGAAAGCAGTGTGGGCGGAGCAAGGTATGAATTTCTTTTGAAAGAGCGTGCGAGGAAACTCATGGTTGCAGTGTGAACACTACCCCGCGGACGAAACGAAAACGGCTGAGAAGCAGTACGCCTTCGGACGATGAGCTGCGCTCACCGCTGGCGAAACGGAGAAAGCTGGCGGCGGATCGGAATTCAAGGCTGAAAGAGGGGATTACTGCAGAGGAACTGGAATGGAATGGGGAGAAGAAGCGGAGGGGATTGGTGGATGATTCTGTCCAAGTGGAAGACGAGGAGGTTGAGGAAGATGAATTTGAGGACGACTTTTTGGCGAGAGATCTACAAGAGGAGTGGGGGTAAGATGTGCTTGATTTAATAAACATGGACCATGTATTATATGTAATGAATAGTATTACAGCAAGCGGGAAGGGCTATCTACGGCAGCTTCGAGGCGCAAAACTTCTTGGCGAAGAGCATCGCGGCCTTGCTCGAGCCAGCGACAGTACTCGACGGCGCGGAAGAGGACGCCGCTCTTTCCTCTTGTCTGGCCCTTGGTGCGACTGCCGCTGCCCTTGGGACGGCCGCGGGTGGGCATGGGAAGTGCAGGGAGGGAGTCGCCGGGTGCGAGGAGGGAGATGAGCTGGGCATAGCCGTCTCGGATGGCGTTGCGACGCTTCTGCTCTGACATGATGTGGTTGAGGCGCTTTTGGGGGGAGGAGAGGAGGGATTTCTGGCGGAGGGAGTTGTTGGCTATGTGGGGGCGCGGTGGGTGGGCACTGCGCTTGGAGGGGGGCGGGGGCGTTGGGAGGGGCGGGGCAGGGAGTTGGGCGGGGTCATCGAGCCAGAAGCTGTCGAGAAAGTCGAGGAGGTGGTCGGTCTCGGCGGGCGAAAAGAGATCGTCCATGGGGGAGAGAGAGCCGGGGACCGGGGAGGTGGATAGCCGGGATTACGTAATTCGAAGTGGGAGTGACCGGCGAGAGGAGGGGCTGTGCGCCGTTTCATCCGTCAGACCGTCAGATGTCGGGGCTTCCTGCAGACGAAGTGGTGCAAGATGGGCAGGGGACGTTGGAGACGCAGCAGCTGCAGCAGCTGGGACAGGGCCACGAAGTGGTGACTGTCGAGGGCGGGCGGAAAGGTGAGCGAGACGACTGTACGGGGGGACGGACGGCTGACGGACAGCAGCCAAGGGGCCTTCGGTCCGGCGGGCATGTGTGGCGTGCCACTCCGGCAAGACGCGGTGCAGCGAGGTGCTGCCGTGCCAAAGCTGCCTCAAGCGCGGACTCGGCGCGTCGTGCGCGTATCCCGACCCCGACGCACCGCCACCCGCTCCAGTGCCCTTCCCTCCGCCGCCGGTCTACGCCACTCTCCAGCAGCAGCAGTACTACGACTACTCCGCCACCTTCTCCGGCCCCTCCACCTCCTCCTTCCGCCCCACAAAGCGCCCCCGCCAGCTCACAGACGAGGAGACCGCCGCCATCACAAGGGGCTTCAGCCGCGGCGACTTCTACGTCGGCACAAGCGCCCCCGTACGCATCGACCCCCGCCTCCCCGTCAGACTCACCCTCGGCGAGGGCGACCATGTCCACTTTACCGTCGGCGAGACTCTTGTTCCCTGATCTGTTTTGTACTAGTAGATAGCTATTCTCAATCGTACATGCCCTCTCCTGTTCCCAGTCCGTTCTCCCTCAGTCTCGGTGCCATCACCGCCCCGTGCACCCCCATGTGAACAACCGTCCGACGCCACATCGCAGCGTCCACCCCCATCCGTCCCCTGTACCCCTCCAGAAACCCCTCCAGCACACTCTGCGCCCTCTCTCCTGCCCCCCACCGTCGCAGCAGAACGAGCTCTGCACAAAACTGCCCAACCTCCATCCCCACAATCCCTGGCCTGCAAAGCTCCCAGTCCAGCACGTGAATCTGTTCCACCCCATCCGCTTCGTCAAAACTCAGAACCAGGTTTCCGGGCCAGAAATCACCCATCACCAGCTACAACCACTCGTCAACCAAGGTCTCAAAGAACAGGCCGCCTTACCGTGTCAGTGGCATCCCTTATAGCCTGGCTCGATTCTTCCACAATCTCTTCCAATGCTCTCTTCTCCTCCTCGCCCAGCTCTATCTCTGCCTGTTCAATCGTCGACAGCAGTCGCCCATAGTAAGCCCAACTGTACAACGCTTTGGCTTCTTGATTCCCGTTGAAAAAAGCACACACGTCTGCGTTGCTTTTCCCCCACACATGCAATCTCCCCATGAAATCACCTACTTGCTTCCCGATGTTATAACCCATTACCACCGAACATCGCCCCGTTTGTATGTACTCTTTCAACGTCATCGAATTCGATCCACAGTCGCTCATGATGATCGCGTGTTCCTCGTCGTCATAGTGGTAGATGCTCGGGACTGTCACAAAGGCCGTGGCGGGTGTCCATTCCCGAACTCGCCTGAGTGCTTCTACTTCGAACAACTAACAGGTCATTTCTTTTTTTCTTTTTTCTTCCTTTTCTACCCTACCTGTCGTTTAACATCAAACGAAATATCGGTCATGCTCTTGATGTAGGATCTGCCGTGTTTAAGCACCAGTGTACGTTGGCCTTGATGAGCTTGGCACAGCCAAAGTCTGAAAACCCAGTTTCCTGTTCCACCCGTCAGAGTTTCTGCTCGAGTACAAGCATACCGAGTGGGTCTGAGATACTCCTCCACCCCTGCTTCCGTAGTGAGGTCAAAAGAAGCCATGTGAATTCTCATCCTCTAATTGACAGGTTTAAATAACATTAGTCATTGGCTAGAGTCTCATGCCAGATATTCCATCCCACCAAATGCCCACAATTGGGTACATGAAATCTATTTTTTCTAGGTCCAGCTAGACACAAGATCGGAGGTGTGTCCCTGGTGACGGTAAACGCCTCGTCGTCATCGGCATCAACATCTTCCAAACCCTCCATTCCATTCATCCCCACACTCTGACTCTCAACATCTTCACGCAAAACTCGAACACCATGACGTAAACTCGTCCGCAACCTGGCATACGTTACCTCGAGCTGTGCCATTCCTTCAGCCCAACCTGCTTCAAAGTCCGAACGCATGGACGCGTGTCGACAGGACTGGACTCCTATCGGGTCAGTCATTGCCAATGTCACCAGTCTAGGAACAAAAGGAAGGATGCGGATTTTCGACAGAGGCGGTTTGGGTGATCCAGGAGCTCGGGGAATCCCAGAGGAGTGATCACGGATAGATAGGGTCGATGTCGCCAAACCCCGCCTGCCCAGCCTCTGTCGGCGAGGTTCATTCCCAGTTCCAGGGTTCATAATCAATTGAGCAGGACCTCCATCACTGCCCAACGCCTGTTGACCCTCCGCTGCCTTTCCTTCTTCCAACCGCGCTTTCAACTCTTTTTCTCTCTCTCGAGCACGATGAACACCGACGAGCGCACATCGTTTTCCAAGTTCCCCCCATTCATCCAGACCAATCACCGCTTGCAGACACTCATCGATGATTAAATGTTTCAGATTTCTGAAGCGAGCAAGAATCATCTCAAGTTCTTCTTCTATGACGCCACACGTCGATAAATCCAAAAACTCGAGGTTGGGTACGACTGGAGATGCTTCTGGGGAATAATACACATCTTTCTGTTCCGGTAACGATATGCACAGTGGTCTGGCTACGGGCCTTGATGGGAGGCGAAGGCGAAGCGCGGTCATTGAATGAGCGATGGAAGGAGAATGAATCAACACGGATAGATGTGGGTCGAGGAGGAAAAAGACGATAGGTTGGGCAAAGGTCCGTCTCTCAGTCCTGATTTCTTGGGGGGGATCCTGAACGATGGATATTCTTGGTATTTTCTGAGGAGGCCACTTGGCCAGCGCGAATAAGGTGGAATCAAAGTATGCGCCCTGATATATATATCTATCAGTTCTCCTTCTCAACACAACGCAAATCACTGTACCTCGTGAAATTGATAGTAGGACGCTCTTTTGAGACTGCATTTATTGAGTGAAAGATACACAAAGGGATTATTTTTTTGACTTACCAAGGTCCGAATCTAATAGATAACTGCATGAGCATCCCAATTGGCTCCTGAAACAGATGTTCCAAATGCTCTGGAGAGATATTGCTGGGACCAATCCGAACATTGAGAGAGGAGAGATTGGGAAGAAGGCGGACGATGTCAATGAGCACGTCTGCATCTACTGTCCACGTCTCGACCGAGAATTCTTTGACCCATGAGGCACAAGGATCAATACTTTCTTCTGGGTCACATGGGGCTTTGCGCAGGCGTAACAAGAGCGCAACAGCTTGGCGAGCCCGTCGGATTCGGATCGAGTGGAAGAGAAGCTGGATTGGAATCGGCGCAGATGGCAGGACCCGCGACAAGGTCAATACGACCTCTGTCCAGGACGAAGGCTCCAGATGTTGGATAATCGCTGTATATAGTTCTCCAGGAAGCGTGGCCAACGACATGGGAGATGAACACTAAGCCCGATCAAATGGCGATCAATAACCCCTCTTTTTTTTCGCACCGACCATCAGAATCATTGCTATAGTACAAAAATGATAATACAGAAAGCAAAAAACTAGATCTAAGAAAACCCAGGCGTTAAGTCTAGACAAGATCCTGGTGCCTGCCACGATCGTTCAACAACCGGCGGTGCTGGCGAAGCAGGTTGGGACGACCAAAGCGCCAAGGAAGTTGGTGCCTGCCCACCACCACCACCACCACCACCACCACCAAAAGCCATGAGAGGTCGACCAACTGCGTTATTGCGTTCCCGTCTATCTGGCATGGTTCCTCCCCATACACCTCCCAATCGTTTCTGTTGCTGCGGCGGTGGGGGTGGTGCAGGTTGCACTTGTGGCTGATTCTGTTGTTGAATTGCCAGCCGCGCTAAGAATTGAGGATCGGGTGCCTGTTGGGGATGAGCTGTAGGTTCTAATGGTACCTCTGCCAAATAGGGATTGTCTGGTAATGAACGATGACTAGCAATGACCATTTTTCTGCGAATGTCAATCTGCTTCTCATCGACTGTGATCTCCTTGGCTTTCATATTCTCTCCATCAATCTCTAGCGCCTTTCGGAGCACTACGTTCTCTTCATCTAGTCTTCGTATCTCGTATTCCCTCTGCGCTGCCCAATCTTGTCGACCTGTCTCCTCACCATCGACGTCGGCCTGCTCTTCCAACGTTTGTAAAAGGCATTGTAGCTCTTTGACTTGCTGAGGTAACAATAATGACAAGTCGGGCTGCAGCCCCATGGAAGAATCGACTTCTTCTTCTTCTTCTTCCTCTCTTCCTCCGTTCATCAGTCGTAAAAGTGACTGCAGGTGACATGAGAGTCTGTGCATTGACTGCAACATAACCGTGTTCGCTGTCGTATCCGCAGCTCTACTTTGAGATTCCCGGGTCTGAATCAACATTTCGTAGTGTCGAGCAAGAGTAAGTTCATGTTGTTGTGCTGCAGTCTAGAAAGTCATGTATAATGTATATGGGTTTCGTCGTTGGGTGTGAATAAATGAATACGAAGAATCCACACACGGCATGGTTTCGAAACTTGGTCATGATCATTTCCATAGTCGATTCGTAATCCCTCAGTAACGTCGTCAATTGCCTGTTTTCTTGTAGTAAGGCCTGGTTCTCAATGATGATTTGCGCATTGAGACGTTCCGTATCAGATTCGAATTCCTCTTCCAAAAAAAAAAAAAAGAGTGGGAGTGGTCAAAAAGTGCAAAAGTCCAGGGAAAGGCCACAGAGAGATAGATACCTTGAGATATGTCAACGTTGAATCTGCGTAGCAGAAAGCTAGAGCATGCCTGTTCTGTGCGTCCCTGTTACATGTATTGAAAAATGGCCTCTTCAAGTTTTTGTTTGACCAACCAAAAGCCTGCTCTCACCTTGAGAACCAAAGCCTGGTTTTTTAACGAAGTCGCCAGTTCTTGGTTACGCGCTAATTGTTCACTGAGTTCCGAGACCAGCTGCCAAACGCGAATGAGTTCTGTCTCCATGGTTGGCAGAGAGCTTTAAAAGAAAGCCGAAGGGGGATCCAACGTGGAAATATATACAAGGTAATTGAAATCGGTATCATCATAATCTACAAGCGTCCCTCGGCCCCATCCGTGTTCGCATCAGCCAATTATGTCACAAGATCCATAAGCAAATTCTAGATGCAAAAAAAAAGTGAATTAATATTATAGAAGTGACTATATCTGTTCAATCTCTCGCTCCCAATCTTCGCCTTCAAGTAAGCAATCCCTATACAACTAGTTGACCCAATCTTGAGTAACGGCTCAAGAGCTTCTTGACATGAAATAGAACTCACATCGAGGTCAACATCACTCATCGATACCGGAATAAGTGGGGGTGCGACTTGAGATACCTTAAGCGGTGATTTGGGCGGAGGTGGTAATCTGAAAACCTCGCTTGTTCTTGTATGGTTGTTCTGAGAGTATGTTTTCGCAGAAGTTGGTGTCCTCGTGACATCGGGGGTTTCGCTGGACCTCCTAACGGGAGTACTCGGAGACTGAGCCAAGAAGGAAGATTCTAACATTGGTGGCTGCATTACAGGGACCGCAGACGACTCAGGCGTTGAAAGTTCTGGATGGGGAGACCTCGAGTAAATGGTGGGTCTATCCAAACTAGAGTCCGAGATCTTGATAGATCGAAGAGGTGAGCGATTGGGTAAGATTGGAGTGACCTGTGCAACAGGTACTGAGATATGGGTAGGTATATGGGAAGCGATGGGAGAATTTTGAGTGACAATAGCATGGTTTTTCGGCATTTTTTTCGGACGTTCAGACGTCTCTGACAATTCAAGTTGAGCTTCAACCGTTGACGACACTGAGACTTCCGACGTTTGGTTTGGAATGAGCGATTCAATTAAATCGTTTGCCCTAGACTGCATAGCGCTCCAGTCCAGTTCAGGGCGAGGAGGAAGGGTAGCACCAATGTTGGCTTGTGCATCTGCCCCGTCATTGCCAGGATCCCCACTGTGGCCTTTGATGTACTGTAAACGAACTTGTTGACCCCTTCTTCCTCGCTCGTTCAAGAGAGAGGATAAGTAGCGAATAACACTAGCGTTCTGAACAGGTTGCCCATCTAGCGTTTTGAAATCATTGTCCATCCATTTTCGTAACCATTTTCCAAAACCTATCCTTCAACTAAGTGTAATTCAGTCATCGAGGTACTCACTCACAATCGATGGAATATCGGGAGTCTGTCTTTATGAGTAGCTTGTCCTTCGTCATCGGTACAGTCTCAAGAATGCGGATAATAGCCTGGACACACACACACAGAGTCAGTAGTTGAAGGATGTGAGATAAAGGCCTACAATCAATTCAGCACGATTATTTGTTTGATCACCAGGGCACCGCTCGGCAAGGTTACTATTTTACGTCAATCCATGGTTAAAAAGTGGTATATATCGCACTGACCGTGGATCATCCGGTCTCCAGAACACGCCAACTCCGGCAGTAGACCCAACCTTTCCATTCCCTTTGCATGCTCCATCACTATAGACCACCTGCCATTGACGTTCATCCTGAACATCTAACAGAGCATCCAAGACACTAGAGATGCCACGTTTTCGGCCGGCTGAACTAGTTCCAGGCGAGGGCACTGGCGGGTTGACTGGTATATTGATTTGATCGCTTCTCATGTAAGCTTCGGCCTCTGCGGCAGTGTAAAATTTTTTGAACTCAGGTTTTGAAAAACCATTGACCTGTAATTCACACTCTTGCCTGTAATGTGTTTAGTGAACTTCTACATCAAATCATTTATATAAACTCACCATGTGCGATAGACACCAGGCGTCTTGCCTTTGCGAACAGCGTAGAAGTATTGCTTGGACATAGCCAGCACCTGTCGCGAGGGTGTACCGGGGTCCTTACGGGATGGAGAAACAGGGTTAAGCGGGCGTCGGAGAGAAGTTCTCTTGCCAATATGTGTTACAATTATGAATCTGAGAGATTTGCACCAACGGCGCATGAATGAATGTCCTAAACGAGGTCCTAAACGAGGTATTACATAATATTCCATATTGACCTCCAGAATTACAAGAAATCTGGAAAAATAGCGTAATAATCAGTCATCCTCTCCAAACATGATCTTCAAATCTTGAATGCTTTCGAGATCAGTATGACCATCCTTTCCACTCCCCCGAAAAGCTTCTCGAACAATAGCTGCCTTCCGTTTCTGTATCTGCAAAATTCTTTCTTCTATAGTATTTGCAACCTATGCATCATGGACAAATCATCCTAAGGACTGAATGATTACACCTACGATGAAGTGTGTCACGTAGACAGTCTTCTCTTGACCGATCCTATGTACACGATCAATCGCTGTCAAGAAAACTGAGTCACAGTACAGTAGAGCCACAGTTTTAGAAACCTTGATTTTCTGTTGCCGCATTCCACCAACAGTCCATCTGGAAATTCATATTATTACCAGGGGAGTTTTCAAAAACAGAAGGGACACACCATTAATACATGATTTGCAGTTGTCAGCTGTTAAAGTCGTTATCAGAAAATTATGAGTACTAGGTAGGTTCGACTTCACATTGAGGCCAACTCCTCCTGCCTTCAAGCTGATGATCAGAATCTTGGGCTCGTTCGATGGCGTCTTGAATGTTGAGATCATTGAACTCTTTTTCTTCACATCCATAGTACCATCAAAACGGTAGTGATCATAATTTTCTCGCCGGAGAACTGTTTGTATAAGATCCATGAAACCTGTGAATTGAGAGAAAACGACAGCACGGAATACTGGATCCTCCTCTTTTAATCTCCCTGGTTGAAGCGATTAATTCCACAAAAAAGAGAGTCCAAACTCGATACACACGTAAATGTCGGAGGAGGGCTTCGAGTTTGGTCGAGGACTGGAAGTCATTACGTCTAAGCAAGATTCTGGTAGATGGCTGAGAGTTGGTTGGTTCCTTCCGAACTACCTCAAGTAGTTCATTAGCCCTGATAGGGCCTCGACCGCACGCAAAACAGCTTGGCTCTTGATGCTTCTCTTCACAAGTAGCAATGTGTGTAAGAATGCAATCTTTACAGCTGCTTTGGTGTAAGAATCTCAATCTTCCGCGGGTTACTAGAGTGAACACACCATCGATGAACACATTTAGGCATAATAGTTGGGATCTGCATAATGTCAAAGCATATAGGACACTCCAGTGCATCCTCTTCTCCCAGATTTGCTAGCATAGCCTCTACAAAAGCGGCATTTTGGTTATGATCTGACTCCGAGCTGGACTTCTTGACAAGGTCACCAATATTCGGTTTTTTGCCTTCCGAGGGACCTGAGTATTTTGTTTCTTCGTTTTCCAGGACCAGGTTTGGGTGTAGTACGGCACGACGCAGCCTGTATGTAGCATCAATTCAGTTTCCAGCGAGTACCAGAGATTAGATGACCTCATGAGCATGGCCAAAATGTGAGTATAATTTTTACCGATCAGACCCTTGGCTTCGAGTTGGTCGAAGTTTTGCTTGACCTTTTGCCATATCGAGTCATAGATTTTTCGTTCCAGCGATGAGAACTCGAGGGTCTCAATATTAACCTTCAAAGACAGGATTAAAGGGGGAAGAGAATAGAAATCTATAACAAACCTCTTTGAGCGGTAGCTCAACAATTTTTTTGCCGTCAATATCGAGCATGTTCTTTTCTCTCCGCAAAAGGGTGTTCTCAAGAATTACTTGTACGATCTCAATCGCTTTTGGATCCCGAGCGAGAAAGGGCAAAGTAATAAATCTGATCACTATTAGATTAGTCGCATAAAAAGATGGGTCATAGCTCACGAGCGGAAATAAGCATATTCTGACCAAGGTTTATAGTCCAAAAATTTACTAGGAGGATCAGAAGCGTAAATGAATTCATGGAAAAGAAACTCACAGAAGCGAAAAAAGATCTTCCAACTTGTTGACGATAGGTGTCCCCGTAACCGCCCACCGCCATCTGGCACGTAGGTCATAAACGGCCTTCGCAGTTTTACTGGTCCTAGATTTGCATGCATGAGCTTCATCCAAAACAACGCGTAGCCAATAAACTAGCCCGATCATGAGCGACTACAAGCCAGAACCAAAGATTATGTGCAGAATCTCACTCTCAAAAACAGAAGATTTGAAGGATTTAGCATGTTCAGAAGCTAAGATGCCATAGGATGTGATGACAACCTTGGGAATGTTTTCGTTTTCGTCTACATCCTCAATCACAGCATCGATGTTAAGGCGATTTGAGCCATGCCAGACAATCACCTGCACGGTCCCAGGTTTACTTGATCGCCCAATTTCTTCTGCCCACTGATCCAAGAGCGAGGTTGGAGCTATAATCAAAGTGGCAGATGGAGGGGAACGCTCAGGTTTAGTCGGTTTGAAAGCTCTGTCGATTCGCTGCTGGCGCGCTTTGGTCTGCGGTATCTCTTCCCAATTCATTTCGTCCTTTCCAAGCCGACTGCTTTGTATCAATGCTGATAGCATTATGGTCTTGCCCATACCCACTATGAATTCCTCCTGAATGCGAGACAACGCCTGGAATGAGCCACTACTTACTCTCTGTGAAACAAAATGGTATCCTGAGCTAACGACGGTTGATCTGTATTACATTAATGCCTACCATCACTTGAGATATTTTCAACGCAGATCCTTTCGTCAAAATTTACCAACTACTTACGCTAGTATTCCTCCTCGACACTTTCGTTCAATTCTAGGAATTTCCAGACTGAATTCCCCTGAGTATGGATTAAAGTAGAATGATTGTTCATCAGCCGTGAGGTCAATATTTCCAGAATTAAAATTCGGTTCCGGAGGAAAGATATACCTATGCAAGCAAAACATGAACGAACAGTCGTCAAGTACAGGAGGAAGAAGCTACTGGCTCCACAATGGATGCACCGACAAAGTTTTGCGAGCATCATCTCTGACATGCTCCATCGAAAACATCCAACTAAGCCCATGTCAGTCACATCTGACTATGCAGAATATCACATACCAAAGCGCTTGCTTCTGATAGCCACGAAGAGTCAGATTGAAGCTTTTGTTAGGTTCCATCATTGGTAATGCATTATCGTTATGTTGAGCTCTGCAAAAACATGAGTGGCCAGTCACAAGATGTCAGGACGACCTCACTTTTGATAAATGAGGTTCAAATCATTTCCAGAAAGCTCCTCAGACGCATCAACCTCAATCTCTTCCCCATCACCTACTAATTCCTTCTTGGTCTTCCCATTCTTACGTTTGGCAAGACTATCAATAGCATCTTCATACTTCCGGTTGAATTTCTTTGTTTTTACCCTTGTACCAGCTTGAGGCTGCAATCCTACAGCATCGAAGAGCTTTGCTATGGAAGCTTTCCTCTCTCTCAAATAACTGATACCAGTAAAGTCGGTCAGATGTATGTCGCTCAAATAGTAACAATCCTAGCAAACCTCTCTTCCTGGGTTTCATGGTCATTGAAAAAACAGCTACTGTCTTCTTGTACAACCGAGATGCGTAGAGGTTCAAAGGCTTTGGAGAGAAGATATATGTGCAGCGTCACCATCAGACCCATACCCGTCGAAAGTTTTTCAGGGCAGTCAGTCATTGTACCCCGGATCTTAACCAGACCTAAACACTCAAGAAATAATGAAGGCCGAAGACACAAAAGGACATACCGAAATCTAGAAGTCTCGAGATCCAGCTGGCCACCTCAGTTGGCAAACGGGCAAACTCTGCACCGAGTGAGGTCACATTCCAAGCTCAGAAAATGAAAGATAATACCAAAGCCCCTCTGATTTAAGATACGTACAATAGTATCAGCCTTCTTGGTTTTTTGGAGCTTCATCATACTGGCTATCGTAACTTGTTGCTTATCACCAATTTTCTTGACAGGCCTTTGAGAGCGAGAGCGAGAGCTAGAAGATGTAGTCGGCTCATCTTTTTGTATAATCACAGAATCGCCGGACTTGACATAGCCCTTTCCGGAAGCAGTGCTCCAGGCATTCGCGATAAGTACGTCTCCTAAATATGTTGGACGAAATAAAGAGGTCTGAGGATGTATCTCAAGGGTAGGAGACAGTCTGCGCTTCTTTCCTGGAGGCTCTTGAAAATGTTCCCTAGCTGACTTGCGGGAAGTGTCCGGAACCTCGACGTCATCTTTGTCAGTGACAATAGACTCATGGGCAGTTTGGAGCGGCACATTTATATGTGCGTCTTTGAGGTCCTCTTCTTCACTTGCCACAAAGAAGAGGGAAGCAGGAGATTTTGCGGGCGTCTGGAACTCGTCCGCCGGAAGAACAGGCCTTTCTTCATGCGAACTTTCTTCACCAGGCTGGACAGGTAAGTCTTCATCATCAGAGGCAGCAAGAAACAATTTGCTAGACATATGGATAGGAATGAGAGACACAGAAATATACAGTCGGAACGCGTCGAGCGCGTCACATTCATAAATAAAGACAAATACTGTGGATAAGTAGATTTTGGTCTTCATCTTCGCTCAATTGAAGATGCAACGCTCCTTACCAATGGTAGGCTTATGTGACTGTTATATAGGCACATGGATTTTATGATTTTATAGCAACCAACTGTTGTCCTCTTACGGGAGGGGACGGATACTTCTCAAGGAAACCCTCAGCTCTTGTCAAATATATCGGCTTGCCTTGCAATCGCGGAGACACTTTCAAGCACTCTAGGGCCAAGGGGGATGGACAAATTGATTGTTAATGAGCGTGGTGAAGCTCAGATCACCAACGATGGAGCCACTATTCTCAAGCTACTCGATATCGTTCATCCTGCAGCCAAAACGCTGGTCGATATTGCCAGAGCTCAAGATGCTGAAGTTGGGGACGGGACAACAAGCGTCGTTCTTTTGGCTGCACAGCTTCTGAAAGAGATTCGCGGATACATCGAAGAGGGGGTCAGTCCTCACACTATTATGAAAGGTTTTCAAAAAGCATCACGACTGGTATGTTGATGCTTTCTGTCGAGTGGTGCATATTCGCGAGCGCGTAATAGGCCCTCAACCACATCAAAGAATTGCAAGTATCGGTGGATCGATCGGATCCAGAGTACGTACGCTTAAACATGGACCCCTTTTTGGATGACTGATTCGAGTTCACAGACGCTTCCGTGCTCTGCTGCTCAAGTGTGCCTCAACCTCAATGTCTTCAAAACTCATTCACTCTGAGAAACCTTTCTTTTCCCGAATGGTTGTTGACGCAATTGATTCCCTTGACCAAGACGACCTTGATGATTCCCTGATTGGAGTCAAAAAGATTGCTGGTGGTGGGATGCAAGACTCACTCTTGATAAGAGGTGTCGCTTTCAAAAAAACCTTCACCTATGCAGGTGCAGAACAACAACCGAAACTCTTCCACGATCCTCTTATTGTGTGTCTCAACGTCGAGCTTGAGCTGAAGGCAGAAAAGGACAATGCAGAAGTCCGCGTCGACGCAGTTGCTGATTATCAGGCCATAGTAGACGCCGAATGGGAAATAATATACCGAAAACTTCAGGCGATCGAAAAAACGGGTGCAAAGGTGGTCCTCAGCAAGCTCCCCATCGGTGATCTTGCTACGCAGTGGTTTGCTGACCGGGACATTTTTTGCGCTGGACGTGTTGCTGCTGCCGACTTGCGGAGGGTAGTCCAGGCTGTTGGTGGGTCTATTCAATCTACGTGCTCTGATATAAAACGCGAACACCTTGGCACATGTGGCGTGTTTGAGGAGAGGCAGATCGGTGGAGAGCGGTACAACATCTTTGAGGAGTGTCCCAAGGCAAAGACATGTACACTTGTGCTTCGCGGTGGAGCTGAACAATTCATGGAAGAGGTGGAGCGTAGCTTACATGATGCGCTTATGGTTGTCAAACGTGCCGTCCGGACTGGAGAAATCGTTGCTGGCGGAGGTGCCATTGAGGTCAGGAACTAAAAGGCTTTCTAGCCCTAACTAACAAGGTGCCTTTAGATGGAACTCTCCGCCCTTATTCGAAATTATGCACTTTCGATTCCTGGGAAACTCCAGCTTATTATGGTTGCATTTGCGAAAGCCCTTGAGATTGTCCCTCGCCAAATTTGCGATAATGCTGGTCTCGATTCTACAGATATCCTTAACAAGCTACGGATGAAGCACGCAAATGGTGAAAAATGGTATGGGGTTGACGTTGACGGTGTCTCAGGTATCCAGGATAATTACAACGCTTTCGTATGGGAACCAAGCCTTGTCAAGTCAAACGCTATCAGCAGTGCAACTGAGGCCGCGTGTCTGATTCTCAGTGTGGATGAAACAGTGCGAAATCCCCAGAGTGAAACAGTGAGTTGGTCATAATTTCCAGTCTCTATCAAACTGTTTACTCTTGGCAGCCAAATCCCGGCCCAAAAGCCCCTCCCGGCATGGCACAGAGGGTCACGAGAGGCCGTGGAAGGGGTATGCCCCGTCGGTGAAGGCTGCAAGTCATATTCACTGCACGATATATAGAGTTGTCTACTTTGCTGTTAAATTAAGTCGCTGGTACCTACGAGCATAGTTATGCCTCGCAAACGATGTAAAATGATCCCAGCACTAAACATTCTCTAAAGGCAAACCAAGATTTAGACAAAACTTGCACAAAAGGTGTATCAAGCACATCGACAACATAGACGACCCAGGGGCATAAGATATTTTGACGTCTACTTAGACTCTAGTCCCGATTTATGGCCAGCTCAATATATTTCATCAAAATAATTCAAAGGTAGTCCATATTGGAATAATCTTTCCCTTCTCCCCAACCTTTGAGATCCTCATCAGGTTGACCCATCTCATCCACCTTTCCAAATGCCCAGTCCCAACTTAGTCCAACAACCATCATCTTGCATACATTAAAACTTGAATAAATCTGAGTTCAAGGTATCAGTAAATCAAAGTTATCCCTTTAGTTGATCTAGACCTCTCTTCCGAGCTGAGATCATTAGACTCTTTTTGATCATATTCTCGAGAACTCGCGAGTCGTCGCAGAGCAGGATCTTGGCTGTGTCGGAGGGAAAAGTAGGGACCTGGGTATGCAGCTGCGAATTCACGCTCAGCGATGGGGGAGTCAGAAGCAGAGAAGACAGAGGAGCTGTTGGGATATTCCAGCAGCCGTCTCTGTTTATTCGAGATGTATTCCAATACTGGGGTATAGGGATGGTCGAAAATCGATGTTTCCTGTCCCCGCGCCGAACATGTACCGACACATATGAATCTGGTGTAGTAGAAGAGCGGATGTCTTGAGCTCATGGCTTCAATAAGAGCATCTAATTTTGCATCAAGCCGTATCGTGGAAACAAAAGATTCTCGGGCGGCATCGAAGTAGAAGACATTTTAGGTCATGGGCATATCTTATCAAAGTAGAAGTGTTTTGATCGAATAAGGCAAAAAAAGGGGGGGTAGCCAGAACTCACGGGTCCTCATAGTGCTGAAAGAATGCGTGCCCAAAATGGTATTTTGCTGTATGGGCGGTTATCACTTTTATCAACGTGAGTCAATGAAAACTTGATTATCTCTTGTTTATTTACCCAATGGCTAAGCACATGCGTCAGATTCCGATTAGCACAAGGGAATGGACAATTACCTTGCAGTCCGAGGGCAAGCGACTAAATCTGAACACCATGTTAGAGATGACTCAGAGAAAGACAGTGAAGGTGTCACACCCTTTGGATAAGGTGCACGACAGCCGGGCTCAGGGCCATACTGTATGTTATCTTGGAAGTAATCCGTCCATCTGTGTCATATTTAATGATATTCTGGGTCAATGGGAAGCCACACACTTTCCACGATTCCAGTATGTGGCGTCTATAAAAAATGTTCTATTACGCTTTGCTAGATTCAGATTCAAACATTGCACGTCTAGATCAGATACCGACCTCACGAGCCAATGCTAGGGCCTAAGAAATCAATGCCAAGTCAGCTAAAAGCCCAACCTCTCCATCCAAAAGATAGGTAATGGATTTTGAGCACATTATACCCTCAGGCAGCTTGTATTTTTTCTCCGAAGTTTTATCCACCGCTTCGTGAATTGAGTCCATCTCCATGTCCATTGGAGGCTCGTCCCAATAATCACCATGAGACATGAAGCCGCTATTGAGCTTCCTACATCGAGAAACATATTCTGACGGGTGTAATGGCACAATGAGCGGTGACGATATGGTATTCACGGCCTCATCAGTAATAGATGATGGTCTGGAGATCCTTTTCCGCTGGAAAACTCTTGTAACTGCCATAAGATAATACAATTAGACCGAATAGAAAGCAGGCAAGTAATATTCCAAGAAGAAGAGGGGTATCCACAAAACGTGCTCCAGAGATGATTCGCTGAGCTTTAATCAAGATGTTTTTGGTTCTGCCAAAGAAATGATATGAAGATAATCTAGCCGGTTCTGCAGAGATAAATCGGACACGCTCTGTTTCGTTATCTCTTGCGGGATGAGGATCCGCGTCGTCGTGATGTTGTACCCATGAAAACCAGAGGTAAGGCTGACGAACGGCTTGGGATGCCACATACTCAACTACACGAGGTCGCTGAACAAAAGAACGGAGCTACATTCAATGATGAGCACACCTGACAACAACATAGCGATACCACATGTTCATTGATCGTGGGATATTTAAAGCTTAGGGATACATGGGACTACTGATATACAATCAAACAGCGGCAGTCGTGTTGGTGCTTCCAGTTGAAACGGAAACGGGGTTGGATGAGGTAGATTGAGATGGGGAAGAATCAATAGGGAGTGAAGGGGAATTGGCTGGGGTAGGTTGAGCACGCCAAAGGCTCGTAGAAGACATGGAAGCCATAGAGGACGATCCATATATATCCGATGATGCGATAGCACTGCCATTTGTTGGAGGACTGGCCTCATCGACACGGCTACTGTTGGAAGGATTGCCCGGAACCATACCTGAGACTACTGACGACACATTGTTCAAAGCTCCTGGCGCATTACTCAAAGCTCCTGGTGCGTTGTTCAAAACCCCTGGCGCATTACTCAAAGCTCCTGGCGCGTTGTTCAAAACCCCTGGCGCGTTGTTCAAAGCTCCCAAGGCAGGAGATAGAGCAGAGGTAGGGAGAGGAATAGGTACTCGAGTCAGAGCATTAGAAAGTTGCGAAAGCTCTGCTTGGACTTTGTCTTCATCCACAGAACCTCCGTCTCCTGTCTTAGCACCTTTAGAGCATAATAAATCACCTATAACGGGTAATGGCACTATAGACGTGATCGTCTGAACAAGAGAACATGGAATGTCAAGAAGACCTGGACATAATTCAGGATAGGCAAACCAGGATAGGCGATTGATTCTATACCTCTTTCAACGATGGGATCACGTTCGCTCATGTCAGAACTAGCTGACGACACAAGGGCAGTCCGCGATGAAGATGACTTGACTGAACTTTCCTGGTGACCTTCACCGCTGGGAGCAGCGAGGGCAGAGGAAGATGATGAAACCGCTAGGGTAGCAATCAAGAGAGAAGAACTGGCTGGAATCTTCATGATGTAGAACACAATGGAAATATGGAGCGTTCAGTGAGATTGACAGACCACGACCAGTTGTGCATGTTTTATAGCCTTATGAGAGCCTCTTTAGGGGTTCCAAGTCGGTCTGCAACGAGAAGAGACGATGCCTTAGACATTTTGATGTTGACTACTAACAGGGGACTGCTAGTCAACAAAGCGTTGGTGCTCCATCTCCCACAACTCATTTCCAGCCCTTATATGACGCCGAGATTGCGCATGGATATTTCGATGAGTGGTATTGCTGAGTGCCTGGCGAAGAGAGGTTCCGAGGCAAGACGAGATAAGACACCAGAATAGGGCGACAAATCTAGGGAAAATGAGTCATATTTTGGGGAATCAGGGGAAGACGACAACACAATAGAAGTACCAGGACAAGGAAGAGAGGGATAAGATTTGTGAGCCCAGCTGCGTCAGCCATGGACCATGTGCGAGGAGCGAATCGGAGCTTGAACCTTACATTGTTGGGCAGAAACCAATCCAACGGTAACCTTCGGACCACTGTTTCGGTTCTTCTCACACAATGAATAGTGGCGGCGAGCCAACTCCAACAACAAATAGGGTATCTATTTGGTTTCCTTTACATTTTTCTAATTCATGTTTCCGTCAGGCGTTCGACACAGCGGTATCCAACGAGCCCACTATCGAAAGAGTATTTGCGTCTGGTATTCCGACCTCCGATCCTTATCAGTTTCGAGACGGCCTTTTCGACGATGACGCGCTCACTCTGTTGCGTCGTAGGGGTAAGGGCAAGCGTGTTGCAAAGTACCAGCTCAGACAGAATGATGTTAGTCTTAGCTACCTTCTCTCGGTACCCATTTCTTATTCTTCTCCAGCTGATTACCTCCCTCCTTAAACCAATGGAGGAACATACCGAGGACGCCCAGTCAGAAGAAGCAGCAGCACGCCTGCCCGTAGGTTGTTCGTCTTTTTGCCTTAGGATCTGACCATGTTTCCTTTTTCCCAGGTGAAAATTGCAGTGTACAGTAGTTTAATCGCTAATTTTGCACTATGCATTCTTCAGAGTAAGCCCTCAAATGATCGATCCTTGGTATAAGTTTTGATGTCTACCCTCTGCTCAGTGTATGCCGCCGTCTCTTCTATCTCTTTGTCTCTCTTGGCTACAGGAATCGATTCTGTCTTTGACATTGGAAGCAACCTTGTGCTCTTCTGGTTGCACAAGAAAGCTCAAAAGCTTGATGAGAACAAATGGCCAGTCGGTGGCTCACGTCTGGAGACAATTGGCAATATTGTATACGGTATGTGTCCCAACAGTATTATATCAGCCACCACCGCCTCTCATTGCATACTGTATATAAGGTTCCCTGTGAGCATTATATTCTCTTTGTTTTGTCCACCTGGATCTTAATGATAACAGTATGTCATCTGTCAACCTCATTGTTATCGTCGAATCTTTGAGAGTTATAATTGACAAGAAAGGAGATGGTCTTGTGCCATTTCACTTGCCATCCATCATTGCTGTAGCTGCCGCTTTGGGCAAGTGTCTTGGCACCATATAACGCCGCTACATTAACACTTATGTCTACCCTAGTTGTCAAATTTATCCTTTTTGGCTATTGTTTCTCTATCCGTAAACAGTCAAGTCAAGTCCAAGTCCTCTGGGAGGACCACCGGAATGATTTGTGGGTCAACTCTTTTGGTATGTTATTTCTTGCAGTTCATTGTAGTCTACTTAATCAGTGCCGCCGTAGGTGTCCTTATGTCCTGTGGTGGTAGCAAGCTTCGCTGGTGTTCGTATCTCACTTTTAGCGTTTTTTTCTAATTTTTTTGGGCTCAGTCGAAACAATCAGATCTTGACCCTATGGGCGGTATTATCGTATGCATTTATGCTCCTCCAAGTTCAACCCAGTCCACTCCTGACTCCGAGGCAGATCGCTTCTGGCATCATAATTGCATGGGGCAAGACTATCTATCGCCAGTTTGAGCTTCTGGCTGGGAAAGCTGCGCCACACGACTTCCTACAACTATTGATCTACAAGGCTGCAACATTCAACGATGATATCATCAAAATCGACACGGTTCGCGCTTATCACAGCGGCCCAGTACGCTTTAACTTTTTTTCGTCCTTAAGATTTTAAGGTTCAAGAGGCGATATCAGGAGTACTTTGTAGAAATCGACATTGTTATGAACGCAAACACACTTTTGTGTAAAGCTCATGACATTAGCCAGCAACTACAAGACAAGATTGAAGTTCTTCCAAATGTTGAACGCGCATTTGTTCATGTGGATTATGAGACTTCACACACACCTGTTTGTTCATGGTCGTTCAATTTTTTGTTTGAATAACTAAAAATAATTTCCAGGAACACCGGAAAACCAAACTCATCATTCTATGAGATAATGGACGCGAGATTGCTTCAGCGTACGAATTACGCGCCCCGCACGCGCTTCTTCTCGTCCTTCAAGGATAACACCTGACATCTTTTTCCATCTCGATTTAATGATTTCCGAATATTATTGTTTCGGTTACTGACGTTCTTGGCTACTGGGCCCGTTAATTTGATAACTCCAACTTCGTGACCACTCTGAGAGCATTCCGTCAACGACTGTGATATTAGATATGGTGGCTGTACTCACATGTAGACTTAGGAAGGCACGAATAAAATCTACATTGAGGGGGGTCCTGTCCCGGATACTGCCTTCACCACGATCACTTCTACCACTTACTCGATTGTCATTTAGATGTCACTTAGATCTCGACCTTGTAAGGAAAATGGGCAATTGTCTTTCTTTTTTCTCTAGGCTTCAGTAGCGGTGATCATCGTAGATCATCGTCGATCACGCCAATCAACGTGCCAATTGACGAATAATTAATTCCTTACATAATTACCGCTAGACCGCTTCATCATTCCTATCAATACCACCATGTATATAAAGTATATGAGATAGGTCACTTTACTATCTCTACCAACTACATCTACTATCAAGTCTCCACCAGGTGAGCCTGTCAGTGTCTAGACCACTGTCCAATGTTTGCTGGTGCCATTCAAACACCAATATGAGAAAATCAAGTCCAATTGACCAATAACATTTTCTGTTACCAAATTAAATGAGACGTGGAGTCAGAAGAAGTCTTACTTGTTTTCTGAACTGTCGTGGTTTGAAGGGCACTGGGTAACTCGAACATGAATGTTCCTATTATGGTGTTAGATGACTTGCTCGCAAGGAATAGGGGAAAAATCTGATCAAGGTTTGTACCGAGATGCCGGACATGAAATTTCTCAAGATAGACTGAAATTCAATGTTCTTCTAGTAAAAGATCTTCAGTGCTACTGTCGAACCTCATAAAATGTATGAAGAGTAGATAGCAAACATTGCATAACCTGAAAGCAATGCGTAAAGCATTGTCTCATCCTCAAAGTAAGTATATGCCTAAACGACTGTCATCACAGCGTAATGCGCAGGTACGTCCTCGGACTCTAATAAAGCAGCTGGACTGAAGTGACTGGGATACAAGCGAGCCTCCTAAATACTGTGTAGAGTATGTAGATGTTTAGAATACAACGAAAGTTGTTAGAGTACTCCTTATAAATAAGTAGTTGGATAAATGGATAAAAGAATAAGTGGATACGGAGATTACAAGAGGAATGCAGACGGAGTATGGACATTGATATGTCACGGCTGCTGAGAGAACTATTCCAGATTTGCTCAGACGGAATTTTCAAATAAGTATTGTACAACTCATTTTTCCTACGGGAAGTTAGTTCTGAAGGGCTTACCGATATTGATGAGGCCTGAAGAGAATTTATTAGAATGATGTCAATACGCGTGATAAGGGAATAACAACCCAGAACGAAGCATCGGTGAGGGTACTTCCCAAAATGGGTGGAGAAAAGAATCAATCCTCACCAAGCTTGGTGCTAAGATATTTATTGACAGAACCACTAGATTGATCCTTCATCCTATAGTACTGAACCGCTAGGAGAAAGAGTCTATTTTCTGAAGTAAGAAGTCAAGTTAGCAGGACTAGCATGATGATGTACGTCAGTGCCTTCAAGGGTTCTTCCGAAAGGTCTGAGCAAACCCAGCCACAACAATATGAGAGAAAAGCCCCGGGTTTATAAGTGTGGAGGCAGAACCCATCAACAAATCTAAAATGATGGGGCGACAAGTGACAAGCGAGAAAGCCTGTTGGAATTTGTAAATTTACCTCTCTCACGCTCACTGGGAGTCAAACGTTCTTACCGTCGGGCGCTGGTTTTAACAGAGTCATGCTATGGATATCTGAAAACGAAGAGTATATTCCAATGAAAGGAAGGATATAATCGTCAACTATCTTGTTAAATCATCAAGCAGATATCATCGGGCCACACGAAGAAGCTCAGTTTAGGCAACAATGTAGTGTACATCAACCGCTCCATTATCTACTGATAATCATGACGCCAGTTCCAATCCAACTCTCCGCTAGATCCATCTTTGATAATCTTAGGGATGTTCCGGGCCTTTATATTTGATAGTATCATTCTGGTGTACTGATTTTTGATCCAATAGCAATACAATATGTCCTCTGTCGGTCAAACAGAAACAGAAGAAGTAGTAGACAAGCCGCTGCATCAGGGTGATTAGATGTAAGATGCAAACCAAGAAATTTAGATACAGAGCGATTAAAGAAGTCTAATTAAAATCCCGTCCGTACCGGTTGCAGGAGAGCCACCGTTGTGTAAGATGATCAGAGTGGGAGAGGCAACGTGGATACCCAAAGATGGCAGACCAACGCGAATGTTCAGGAATGTTCAGTTCAGGCTTAAACAATGGTCAGCCTTTGTCTACTATAAATGGCAACTGTGACTGGTTGAGCTCATTAATCGAGTCATCCATCCTTCTCTCTTCCTCTCCCCGCTTGTCTCTATTTTCTGATACACACTCACTGCGGGTCAAAGACAGTCCGGCGAACATATCATAGCTGTAACCACTTCATTCTGCCACAACGAGTATATCTTCAAGGAATAATGGTAAACATCTCTTTTTCTGCACTAGAAGTCCAGCTTATGATCATATCGACGGTGATAGGACACTCGAAGTCAAGATCCAGAGGATATTTATGTTAGACAGGACAGAATCGGTGCAACAATTGACACCTTTCATCGGACTCTTCTCGGGCTAACTCAGCATCCTTTGCTCAGGAAAGGGGTCCTTTGGAGAGGTCTACAAAGGGTATTCTTGTCATCGGATTCCTCATCAACCAAACTTAATCTCGATGATAGTTTTGACAAGCGAACGCAGAAGACTGTGGCAATCAAAATCATCGACCTCGAGAGCGCCGAAGATGAGATTGAGGACATTCAGCAGGAGATACAAATCCTCTCGCAGCTAGATTCACCTCATGTTACCAAGTTTGATGTCCTGATTATTTGATTCGCACAACTAATCGATTCATTGCAGATACCATGGCTCCTTCCTGAAGGGATCTCATCTATGGATTGTCATGGAGTGAGCCTTTCTTTATAGGTATGCATTACTGGAGTTCATATTGTCTTTTAGATACTGCTCTGGTGGTTCATGTTCTGACCTGGTAAGGTTCTTTGTGGTAGACTTGCTACGCAGTCTTGATACTTTGCTATCTTTAGATGAAGCCTGGAGTCTTTCGGGAAGAGTATATTGCCATCATCGTCAAAGAATTGTTGAAAGGACTAGATTACTTGCATACAGAGGGGAAGCTGCATCGAGATATCAAAGGTGTGTTCTGTGTCTTCATACAAATTCTTCTTATCAATCATTTCCCCAATAGCCGCCAATATACTACTGTCTGCTGGTGGCGAGGTGAAATTGGCAGATTTTGGTGTCTCTGGACAACTTTCCGGCACACTTTCGGCGAAAAAGAACACGTTTGTTGGAACACCATATTGGATGTCACCCGAAGTCATCAAGCAAAGTGGTTATGACCACAAAGCTGACATCTGGAGCTTAGGAATTACAGCAATAGAACTGGCGAAGGGTGAACCTCCATATGCAGAACTCCATCCCATGAAGGTAAGAAGTTTTGCATCTTTCTGATTTCTTTTCACAGAAATTGTGATTCAGGTTCTATTCCTCATCCCAAAAAATCCGCCTCCAACCCTAGACGGTAACTTCTCCAAGTTATTTCGTGAATTCATTGCGTGTTGTCTGCAAAGAGACCCTCGAGATGTATTTACTGTTTCTTGGTATGGTTATAACCTTCGTTAATATGATACACACAGCGCCCCACCGCTAGAGACTTATTGAAACATAAGTTCTTGCGGACGGCGAGGAAGACAAGCTACTTGACGGAACTCATAGATCGATATGAGCGATGGAAGGCAGAGGGGGGCGAGAAGATTGAAGAGGAAGAATCACGCCCTGACGTCGCAGAGACGTATGCGAGTTTTTTTCTACTTTTGGTTTGCTGCTCATTCCCCCATCTAAACTTAGGAATGGGGACGGTGAAGTTGACGACCTGTGGGACTTTGGGACGATTCGTCATGGAGCTCGAACAATAGGAAGAAGTTCGATCAGGCTTTCTGGACTGCCTCTCGCGCGAGAGAAGGACGACCTACCACACAACCGAGATTCTGATGGCTTGGATGAATCTATCCAATTGAGACGAGGACATGCGTCCTCAACGTCGCCATCTATGTCTGCAAAGAGTGATCTCCCATCGACCCCTTCAGACCGTGAGAGCGTCCGGCCTGGTATCGAGTCGACTTCTTCGCCGTCTAAGACCCGATTTGAGCGAGATACCCTTAAGAACGCCTCCGTACGAAACGTTCCTGACAATTGTGGACAGCCCGTTGCTACCGATTACGCTATACCCCAAAGAAGCCATATATCAGGTCAAACAGAATCGTTGGATGACTATGAGGAATATGGCGACAACTACTCAACCAAGACAGGGGCTATGCGACAGAAAATGGCGGAGATGCATATTGAGGAAGACGATATCAATGATACTGATACGACGATGCTGGACTCCGTGATTCTCCCTGTCATCGCATCAGTGAGCACTTGTCATTCTCCCTCTAGCATCTCTGACACCATGATAGCTATTTCCACGAGTCTCTTCCCAAGAAGCTAGAATTGCTCTCAGTGCTTTGCAACGTGCATTTACTGAAGCCGAGCGCATCATACCAGGCGTCACCCTGGAGCTCATCAACGAAATAGTTGACTCTGTTGAACACGTTGAGGATGCTCCTTGAATCAGACGATGAAGCATAACCTTTCGCTGTTCTGGGCATATATCAGAATTTGCATGAATTCCGTGTTTTTCCAGCTCTCATCTCCAGCTTTATCTATCACATAATTCACGGACATATTTCTCAAACAGCATACTTGTCTCTTTACCCCATCAATTTCTCGTTTCATGAAATTGCTATCTGCCTGCCCCTCAGTCTTGTACATCAATTATTTTTTGCCCGGTAGTATCCTGCTCGTACTCGTAGGAAATGCGCATTGATAAATATCAGCAATCGAATGCACATTGTAACACCAAAGAAATGCGTTCTCAGCCATCAAATAAGGGCTCCAGCAGCCATTGTTGCTGACCGCTTTTTCTTTTCTTTTTTGTCCTTTTTGCCACCGGTCTTTTTCTTGGAGCGAATGACCTTGATTGGCTCTGGTGTACTCGTCCGGGGTTCATCGGGTGCTTCGTATGGTGTAAATGACGACAGATGAGCAAATTTGGGTAGACTTCCACTGGCGGTGGGACTAGCCAGGTCAGAACTTGCATCTGCAGGTATCACAGTTGATGGCGTGACATTTGAGGGCATTTCCCCGTCTCTTTCAACGACAAAGATATCGGTTGATGAGAAGTCCTGCGTAATGGCTCTAAGGACTGGCTTTCGACTTGATGCATCTGTGTCTAGAGTCGACGGCACTGTAAAGGAAAAGCATCAAAGGAATGACTAACCTGGTACTATTGATGGCATGTCCTCCAAGTGGACCACAGGAATATTGCTTATTTCTTCATCAGTCGGTTTAGATGGTGTGTCATCAAGAATATAATATGGGTCATCTTTCAGTTGTTCCCTTCTCTCTGCCTTCTTCTGCATATGGTATCGCCTTGAACATGAATGGCAGCCATGTCAAAGACTATGCTCACCCGTTCACGCTCTTCCGGTGTTTCAGCGTCTGTATCGATGGGTGTAAGGATATCCCTGTCCTGGAGTAGACCTGGTTCTCTCAGTTTTCTTGAGGACGTTCTGGACTTGTTGCTGTTCATATCCTTTTCTTTCTCTTTTCCTTTTTTACTTGTCTTCTTCTTTTCGGGGGCAACCACGGGCTCCCTTGGAGGTGGTACTATCCATGCATCAAGGTCAAGGCCATCAGGAACAGGAACATTAGCTTGGGCTTCGGAAGCGACAGGGTTCAGCTCGTATGCTGAAAAGAGTGGTTGAATCAGATAAAGACTTTTAGGAAAATTGATCTCCGCTGGACTTGTTCCTTCACCGAAAGTGTTCAATAGCGGTGTTGTAGGAATGGACGCTCTCGAGCGGTGACTATTAAGATCTGCAGAGACAAAGCTACACAGTTGACGGATATTTGCAGCCTGCGCGGGTCAACATTTCAAGAATCAAAGTGAAGGTCTAATTACTTACTCTTTCCTGGACCTCGATATGAGGATTGGTAACAAGGGCATCCATTCGCTCCTGGATGCTTTTCACTACGTTTTGCACAGTTGCTAGCTCATCTTCGTCCCAGCGCTGCGCTAATCCAGAGGTCCAGACCCCAAAGATCTTGATCGCGGCCTGGATATAGACTGATATAGTGTCCTGAGGAAGGCGAGTGATATCTGCCTGAAGGAGATGAGGTAATAATTGCTCAGGATCAGCCAACTCGCTAGTCAAAATAGATGAGTGGCAACCCAACACCCCATATTTATTTGGAATACTGACCGACAATATTCGCCACATATCCAGGCAGCTGCCCAGAGGATCTCGGAGCAACTGCCTTCCTCTTCAACATTCTGAAGCATTGAGCTATCAGTGAGTACCAAATGCATTAATTTGACTGCATAACGTCTTGCTGCGCGGACGCGACCAACGACATCGACTAGTTGGTCTCGAATGTCCGCACCAATATCTACATTTGCAACATGTGCCAAATCTACGAGAACTGAAAGATACCACTCAAAATTGGTGACATTCTCATATCTAGATCGTGAACAGACAGAGAGAATGCGCTGGGACAAGATTAAACGGTAGGATGGTGACTGACAGGGAGAAGTGAGAGAATGAGAGGAATTTTGAGTGAGAGATTGCCTGGCTGATGGAAACGGCGACGAATCTGGCAGCAGGTGAGAAAGGAGCTGCTGCACGATCGACTGCAGATTGCTTCGGTTGACCTGATAACAAGTATGTAATCAATCATTAGAGATAACATGGACTGTCCCCACCATTGCAGTGACCAAATCTAAGGCACGCATACGAATGCTGATATCCGAATCGTTCAGGCTAGCAAGTATCGTATCTTGATAATCGGCAAGGAGTTCAGGATGACTTGGAACAATTTTAGTCATGGCCAGTAACGCAATATACTTCACTAGCAGAATTTGAGAAAAGCGAATGAGAGGTCCAAAGAAGAAACCCCACAATTTTGATCGCTATCCTGAATAAAGGCAGCAAGTTTTGAAACACACAACTTGGCCAAGGAATCGCCTGAAGAACCCTGTAACATGCCTCCGATAATACATGTGTGGACACACTCATACAGCAAAGAGATTGCAGGTGTAGTTGAAATGAGTTCTGTGATAGGTGGCTGTAATTTCTTCAAGAGCCTCGGTTCGTAGGGAGAAAGAGATCCAAACTAATGTTGAATTAACGCAAGCAGAAGTAGTCCAACAACTGCTCACTAATTTGACAATCTTGATGAGCATCCAATTATTTGTCGAGCTGGTTAACAGATGAAAGAACTGGGGAACTAATGTGAGATAGTCCCCGGGTCTCCGTCTCGCCAACTCGCACAGAACGTTTACAGTAGCTGAAACAACGCCTAATAGGACTAAAAACCATGATAGTGCCGTCCAAAAGCCTGGCCTACCTGGGTCTGGATCATCTAATTTCTCAAATAATCGCGGGTGGGCATGTGATCCTGCCTCAGGATATTGTTCGAGAATTTTAAATATCCCCAGGACTGCCCTCTTGCGTATCTGAGCACGAGAATGATTCAACATAGCCACTAGATCAGTTGCAAGATCACGGGCAAGGTCCGGCGTGAGGAACGCGGAAAGCCCGTTCAGAGTTATGGCCATGTCGGCAGGATTAGAACTGAGATCCTGCATCGGACAAATGGTTCAGCAAAGGTTAATCCAAATGCGTTTTCTCGTGCTAGCCTTTTTCAAGAGATTTGTAGTGAGCATAAGTACGTCCGTATCCTCGTTAAAGGACTGCGCAGCAGCGAGATATCCAACACTTTTCAAATGAAATCTTGGGGAAGACATGGCTTCTACAACGTGAAATGAAGCCCAGCTCATGTCATAACCTAGCATATCTAGCTGAACGAAAATGAACTGGCGTGGGCACGACCATCAGATCAAACATACGTAGGTGAGTTTCATGACAGCCCCCGTCTTGAGCTCCATATCGTCATTCTTGATTTCCCGTCTAATCTCGTCAACTGCTTGCGCTATAAATTTCGACTCGTCTTTTTTGTTGGCACGAAGCCCACGGATGAGGTCTTGAAGAGTACGCTCCCACATGTCTAGGAAGAGATACCTTACAGCAAGATATCTGGGTGTGTCTTCGACAGATGTCCTACTCTTAGGTCGTATCTAAAGTCCAATTATCAGACTGAAGGAGGATGATGAACAGTGCTGCGTTCAGATGCAGTCATGAGAAGACTCAATCAAGGAGTTCGACCGACTGGCACGTGTTCTGAGTTTTTTTGGATTCAGCATTTCTATTCTGCAACAAGCAAACTAGTATTAAGACGCGGAGGGCTATAAAGGGCCCAATGTCTGGGGCGTGTCTACAGGAGAAAGGAGTAGGGTGGGCGAAGTTAACTAGCAGATAGGGAGGATTGCAGTACGTGTTCTGAGTACATATTCATGGTCATACCAATGAGTTGATTTTGTAGTCGTATTTCCAATTTCAGGATAACACCATAATTCTAAACAGCAGAACCGATTTACGCACTGTATCACTCTTCTGTCACGTATTCAATGTCATTTATTCGATGTTACAAGACCACTTTTTACCATGTCAGAGCCACTTCGCTTACCGATAACGTCCCAACGCGTGCTACATGCTACGACACATCTCGGTAACCAGATATTTCATCACCGGATCTCGCGGATGGACGTGCACTGACAGCCCAAAACATATACCTCGAACCGACAGCTGAAAGATTCTTCTGTGTTGTTAGAACTTATAGGTACCAACTCAACGAAAATCATGGAGAGATGGTCAATTATAATGTTAGAAAGAGTGGTTGAAGAATATAGAGAGGGAAGTTATGAATGATTTTGATGAAAACTCGGGGGTATCGATGTTTTGGGTCCCAGAATAATGTTCATCCAATTTCATAGGGATAAAGGTTATTTATTCTCAGATCCAGAAATTCAGGCCCCTCAAAGATAAACTCGGTCTCAGATATGTATTCCGGAAAGCCGTCATTAGCGGGAAACTGCCGTTCTATTGACCAGGTACATACAATCAACAACCCTCCTTACTTAAAACATACCCTTCCTCTGAGGCACGACGCCTCTGGGGCTTATCTGCTGTCCTTGACCGGAACTACTGGTGTTCCCCGTACTGATAGCCGCAAGTAGACTATCGGGTCTATGAGTGGATCTAGGCGGCAATGCCGGATTCGTCTTGATTCTTAAATTTTCAATTGGATTTCCAATTCTACCAGTGTTACTCAAACCCTCTCGGTCACTCAAACTCCCTGCTGTTGAAGGCCTTCTTGTAGAACCGAAATGCCCTGAATTCGACTGACCGCTGACAGGTGACGATAAGAGAGCTGGAGAGTCACGACCGCCATTTACGACGGGTGTTACTCTATCTGTTCGACTTCGGGATCGTGGGATTGCAGATGTGTTGAGACTGAGCCCTTGTCCTGTATCAGGCAACGGCGTGATGGGTACAGGCGATACTAGATTTGTGGATCCTCCACCCGTAACATCCGTAGGTGTACGACTACGAGATGCCAATGCGGAAGATGATGATGGTTGTAGTGATTTCAACACCGAAGAGAGCTTCATATCTGGTGTCGATGGGGGTGGTGGGGTGAGGCTCCCTGAGGTCGCAGGTTCTCGGAAAGCAGATGGCGGCGCTGGTGAACGACGGCGCGTTGGTGCTGAGAATCTTGGCAGTGCTACGGCTTGAACTGGTGAAAGTTCTGAACTGGTGTTGCCGTCTGGCGGTTGAGTAAGCTGAGAGTTGGATCGTCCTTGTTCGAGCTGTTTGACTAGTGTGGCCAAATTTCCTTGCTTGGAAATCCGATGCGCACTGAAAGAGAAATGCACACAGCCATTTTCAGGTTCTTTGGGGTTTTCAATCAGCAGTTGATCGAGGAGATAAGTGAAGTCGAAGCCATGTTCTCGGAGGAGCTAGAGAAGGAATGCTCGTCGAAGATTGATAAATGAGACAGTAGAGATACTTACTTTGTTATTCTGCATGTGGGCGATGGCTATAGCTTCTTCAACGAGGGCGGGTTCGACATCTTTGGTATAAACTTGTTTCCTAAACATCTCGGCGAAAACTTTGATCTGTTCTTGAGCCCATACAACGAGAGCTTAACGACATGGTTAGATGCTGAAGTCAAGTTGTTTCACTTGACTTACCACTTGTTGACTCGTTGTCATTGAAACTGCTGAGATACCAATCGGCTGTGTGTTTGATACCTGTGAACCAAACAACACTGAGATCACCCACGTATGAGCTGATGTCGCCCTCAAAGCGAATCCTTCTCATCAACCCCGTAATTACACCTGTGCGCATCTCCAGGTAAGCTTTACGAGCTGCAGCTGCAGCTTTCAAGCGTATAAGGAGGGTGATCAGCATAATGCAGGTTGTTTTCCTGTTGGAAGGCACCAAAAGGGATGAAAGAAGGGCAGCAGTTAATTGATTAATCAAACTCGGGAGTTTGGTCTGCAAGGTGGGGGTGACTGATGCACGAGCCTGGCCTGATGCGGGGGTAAATGCAAGATATACAGATTATCCAGAAGTTCAAAAATGCACCTTGGTCGACAAGATCAACGGCCTTGGTCCACTCACGGAGGGCGATAGCGACAGTCAAATCATCAGACCACTCTCCTACCCATCGAACATCTTGTTCAGCTTTTCCTTTAGATTGATCAGCCCCATTGAAGGCGTCGCCGCCTCTTTTTGCTAGATCCGACATCCACTCAGGCACTGGCATTGGGGGTACAGCAGAAGATGTCTAGACTGGATGTAAGGATGGGAGATGAGGGATGGAAGATGACAGACATCACCGCCCTGCCACATGCTCTTTCGTCGTTCGTGTTCGCCTTCGCGTTCCTTGCGCTTCTTGGCAGCGAGATCGTCTGCAACCTGCCTGAACTGAGCAAGGAGAGCTTTCTTGTCTGAAGGTGAATCAGATCTGTAGACATGAGTCTCCTTGCCATGGCGGATCTTGAATACATTTGTCATGTCTGATGCAAGTTAGAGTTGATATTAGATAGATAAATGCACGCACTGGAAGAATCCTTGATGTCAAGTACGAGAATGTCATTGGGAGCCCAGCAGTTCTCAGCCACAAGTTTGCCTTGGTTCGATCGATCATCGCCTGTGTTTCTCCTTCTCCTACGAGCGACTAGGACGGCATCATCGAGGATAACAAATTTTACCTTGCCAATGATCTTGTAGGTGGCGGCATTGAGGGCATAAAGGCCGTCCACTTCGCCGATGACATGACGTCCTGGTGTGGTGGGAACCAACTTTGCCGCACCTTCGATTGAGGCATGGAGAGACTGCATCTGATTCAAGTAGAGAACACGAAGATCAGCAACAGAGGATCGTTTGTAGGTGGACAGGGCTGCTGTGCCCGAGGAGGTAGGATCAGGGATGTGGAGGATAGAGGGCATGGATTTGTAGTCTGAAAGCAGGTCCTTGAGTTCGAGCATCTCGTTCTCAAAGGCAGAAATTTCCTTTGATATAAGCACAAACTCGGCATAGCTGAAGCATGCGTCAGAAAAAGGTCAACAAGAAGAGGCGAGGCATACTTTTTGAAGACGGAGCGCTGGAGATCGGATGCAGTGTCGTCCTTAGCTGCACGAAGAGACGACTGGAGCGACTTGAGCTCTGCCTCGGTGGAGTTTGCGAGCTTGAGCTTGATGACTGGGGAGTGTTCATGTTCAGCAGGTGGGCGACGGTGTCGGCAGAGAACCTACAGGCATCGGGGTCAAAGTCCTCGGCGGAGAAAAGCATCTTGTCGTCGGGGGGAATGTCGGCATAGCGCATCGACATGCGCTTCCTGAGCTTGTCGTCGACTCTGGGCACACGCGCATGGATTTTGCTCGGCGAACGCGCTGGCCTGCGTGTGGCGTCGGACGGGCGGCGCGTGCGGAGAGAGTCCATAGTCGATGACGTAATACAAGCCGTTGATGACAAATCATGATTGATAACATAAGCAGTGCTTTCTATCCCTCGCCTGGCTCTTGTCTCTTGCCACCATGGAGGACCCTGTCCCGCGCCAGCTCTGGCTGCCCGACGCTAGCTCCTCCCCCGAGCACGATGACTTCTTTCCTGCTGCCCAAGACCTCCCGCAGTCCCCTCCATCCGCCCCTACCCCGCCCATCCCTGCCTCCTCTCTGCCCGCAGCCCCCATCCTTGACCACTCTCATCTTCGCCCTGGGAAACAGGCCGCCCTCCTTTCCCACGAACGGACCCTGGAGCTCTACCGTGCGAATGCAAAAAAAACCCAGGATCCAGATCTTCAGTTCGAGTTTGCTGTCTTCATGATTGATGCCTCAAAATCCTTCCCCATTCCCCCCAATACCCCAGGCAATCTTCTTCAGGTAGAAAAGTCCATTGAGAAGCGTGACGATCTTGTTCGCGAAGCATCCTCTCTCCTCAAACGTCTGGCAGATAGGGGTCATCCAGCAAGCCAGTATTTTCTCGCAGACTGTTACGCTAATGGCATCGGCACTGTAAAGGGAAAACAGGACTTTGATCGCGCATATCCTCTCTTTGTACTCGCCGCTAAACATGGTCATCCCGATGCTGCTTATCGTGCTGGCACCTGCTGCGAAAATGGTTGGGGCTGCCGCAGAGAGTCAGCCAAGGCCATTCAATTCTTCCGTAAAGCGGCGGCTGCCCTTCATCCTGGTGCTATGTATCGTCTCGGCATAGCTGAGCTCAACGGTGAACTTGGCCTCTCCAAGAGTCCAAAGGAAGGCGTCAAATGGCTCAAGCGAAGTGCCGAGCATGCAACTGCCGAGTTTCCTCATGCCCTCCATGAGTTGGCCCTGCTTCACGAGCGCGGCATCGAAAACGTTGTGTTTGTTGACTATGAATATAGCACAGAGCTCCTAGCTCAGGCTGCGGAGCTTGGTTATGCTCCAAGCGCATATAGGCTCGGTGAATGTTATGAATATGGAAAGATGGGCTGCCCCCAAGATCCTGCCTTGTCAATTCACTATTATGTATGTCGTCTTTTGTCCACCTTCTCTCTCTTTCTCACATACATACTCCCTTCTGGGCAGAACATTGCCGCGCAGCAGAATCATCGTGATGCCTGTTTTGCGCTCACTGCCTGGTATCTCGTGGGTTCTCCTGGTGTCCTTCCCCAGTCTGACACGGAAGCCTTCCTCTGGGCTCAGAAAGCCGCCGAAGCCGGCCTCGCCAAGGCTATGTACGCTTGCGGATATTTCCTAGAGGTCGGCATCGGGACCTCAGCTAATGTGCAAGAGTGCGTCTAGTTTAATTACTTGATTTCTCTCTCATCATCTTTTAGAGCTATGTTGTATTATAAACGTGCTGCAGACAAGGGTGATAAACGTGCCACTCAACGGTTGAAGAACTCACAGAATGGACCGATGCATCAGCCAGGTGGGCCAGGCTCCGTTCTGCATCGTGAGCAAGGCGACTCGGATGCTGGAAAGATCTTAAAGGACAAAGAATGTGTCATCATGTAAACGGTAACTCTTGATGCGGTGCGTATTGTCGAAAATTGGAGACTCATTTCAAGTTTATTTGCATATTTTTTACTGGTTTGAACTGTTTCTCTTTCCATGTTTTAGGGTATTATTTATCATCACCATACCTTTTTCATCTGTATCTTTATTTCACCATCCTCGCAGACTATACCTCTATTTTCACATAGACACATCCGAGTAGCACTATCATTCACGTCACATACCTACTCGGTATAACTTCTTGCAAACACTTGTATCGCACATTTAGTTAATTAGTCAAGACAGGACAGTATATAGTTTCTTCACCTGTTATTGTTCCGCGGCTACTTCATCATGCATCTGTCAATTCTTGTAAGCTGAACAATGTTATAGTATTCATATACGCCTGGTGCACAATCTTCCAAAAAGGTACTTCCTCCCCCTGCTCGCCTTTGGTTGAAGCGTCCTCTCTTGCTTCCCGATGGAGATGATAAATCACCCATGCAATTCCTCCTATGGCACTAGGTTCATTACGGCCTTTAATAGGTCGACCCATGGTAAACCGCTCAGGTTGTGTCGCAGAAGGAAAGAAGATAGAACGGTAGTCATTTGGGAGATCATTCAAGTAAGGTTTTGAGGCATGTGTAGACATGCATGAGCACCAAGGTGCATCTAGTTGACACATGAGGTATCAGAGGAAGCTAGATTTTGAGATCATACCAGTCTCGAACAAGATCCATTGAGGAAGGATCGATAGTGCTACCTCTAAGTTTGAGGGCGTCTTCAACGAACACCCGTTCAAACTAAGGTCGATACTATTTAACCTGGTTGTAGTAGTTGATTAATTTATTAGCCAATTGCTCATCTACGATGAATTAGTCAATCTTATGGTCGCTTTGCCCACGATACAGAATACCAACATAGTCTCGTGCTTCTTCCGTTGTCCCTGTAAAGCTATGAACGACACCTCCCATACCTCCAACATCTCTCCCACCCTGAATTCCGAACCCTTCCTCGACCAAGATCTGGACGAAATCCTGATGTGCTGCACGGGAGTGCAAGAACATCGGTAGATGGTATTTTCTTGCTAACGACAATTGCATTCGGAAATATTTTTTCTGAACGTCGATAGGCGCGTGATGTGTCCGGTCATAGTCTAAATCATGATGTCAACTTATGTTGAGTAGATAACCAAATATCTACACCGCACACACCTAAACCCAATTCACCTAATGCAACCACTCTTCCCCTACCTGTGAGATTCGCTGAGATAAGATCATCGAGAGCCTGAAGATACCCTTCTGGTCCATCTTCGTCGTATTTATCAAAATCCGTTGTACGAGTAGGATGACACCCTACAGTGGCATAAAAATCTATACAACTTCGAAGTTTGTGAACTTCGCGATGTGAGAAGGCTCCTATAATACTGACTGTGTTCCTTTGCAAGCCGGACCGCGCTTTTTGATTCACGAAGACTTGTACCAGTGATAATGAGGGACTTGACCCCGGCGGCTTGACAGCGTTTTTTCATCTCTTCAAGATCATCTGCAAGATTTTGCTTGTTTTATCGCAGAAAAGTGATGAAGGTGCAAACCTTGATGTTTGACTTTCCCGTGGTATATTCCTCGGAAGACGGGATCAGTTAGGTTTACTGCAAATTTAGCTGTGAATTGTCGGAGACTACATTGAAGGACATACCGGCGATGTCTAGAGAAGGAATCAATTCAAGGAGTCAACTTAGAAGCGTGCCTCCTACCAATAAATCGCAAGCGAGAGAGAGAGACCGGATTACTGACACTTGTATGTCTCTCAGATTGGATAAGTCTCTCGCAAATACCCGTGCTTACGCAGAGGTGTTGAAAGGAGACGTCACCCACGCCGTTGCTGGCGCTGTATACATCCGTGAGGATGAATTGTTTTATGGAAAACTGGTTCGGTGACATCACCGGCCGATCGGGTCGCTGAACTTCTTTGCTTCACACTTGCACTCAGGCCATGGAACGCGCCAAACAACTCGTTGGGCATTTTAAATCTAATGGGCTAGCTGCTCTTGAACGCAGAAATTCAGACGACGTGGTCATTACTATGGCGATTCGTTCACCTCTCTGTAAAGCGAAGAAGGGAGGGTTCAGGAATGCAAGGTGCATGGTACCTGCTGAACCAGCGCCTGGTCGTTTCTGACTCATGACGTAGAACGGATGAACTCTTGCTGGAAATTTATAAGGTCTGAATTCCAAAGTCCATGGGATTCACTGGTCTAAATTTTCATATAATAATCAGCACTCTATTACCCAGTCGAAAGTTGACCCCAAACTCGTCGGCGACATTTGTGTTGGCACTGTGCTCACACCTGATGCCATGTACGCTGCTCGTTCCGCAGCTCTGGCAGCTGGATTCTCGGAAACTACTCCTGTCCAGGTAGTAAACAGATTTTGTTCCAGTGGTCTCATGGCAGTTAGCATCGTTGCTAACCAGATACAAAGTGGGGCTATTGATGTGGGGCTGGCTGTTGGCGTTGAGAGCATGTCTGAAAAGTCTGATCCATCTTGATACCAACCAGGTACAGTGCTAACATCAGTTCTGTAGCCCCGATAACGGTGGTCCGGAACAAAGCGAATTGATTTCCTGCAACAAGGCTTCTCGTGATTGTAAAGAACGTATGGGGTGGACTAGTGAAAACGTTGCCGTCGAATTTACCGTCACTCGCGAGGAACAAGATGCCTTTGCCGCGAAGTCTTTCCAGAAAGCGGAACGTGCTCAAAGGGCAGGATATTTCAGAAAGGAAATCGTACCATTTACTGTAATACAAGAAGATCCCAAGACTGGAGAAAAACATCAGGTTGTTGTAAGTGAGGATGATGGGATCAGATACGGTACAACGAAAGAAGGGTTGGCGAAGATCCGACCTGCGTTCCCGCAATGGGGAAACTCGACCACGACCGGTGGAAACGCTAGTCAAATCACAGACGGTGCTGCTGCTGTGTTATTGATGACGAGGAGAAAGGCTGAAGAACTTGGGTTGATTATTTTGGCCAAATATATCATCACCACCGTTACTGGTGTGGCACCGCGTATCATGGGTATTGGTCCTGTGTATGCAATTCCGAAAGCACTTTCGCTTGCCGGTATAACAATTGATGATGTAGACCTTTTTGAAGTAGGTTAGATCTATCTTTGTCTATACCTGTGCTCACAATGTTTACTAGATTAATGAGGCGTTTGCTTCGCAATGCGTTTATTCTGTCAAAGCTTTGAATCTTCCGGTGTGAGTCTTCTAAATACGATAAACCAGATGATTGAGCACTGATAGACTACCAGGGAGAAGGTACAGCCCTTTGAATCAAGCAGATGATTCCTTACATCTCACCAATCAACAGGTTAATGTCAATGGAGGTGCCATCGCCTTCGGTCATCCATTAGATAAGTCTGATTGATGGATGTCTTCGTGACGGTTGACTGATTTTCTTTGCTACGTGCTACTGGGGCGCGCCAGATTGCGACAGGTCTCAATGAGTTACATCGGAGAAAGGGCAAGGTATGTCGATATCGTGCTTGAGCACGGCATACCCTATATTGATTAGTAATCTTAGGTGCTTGTAACCTCCATGTGCATTGGCACCGGTATGGGTGCTGCCGGTGTGTTCTTGGGGGAACTATATGAGTAGAACTAGTCAAGCACTGAGTGAAAGTAGTCTTGAATTGGGTGGTAGATGTTTTGATCTCCATGGATTGCATTCCTATTAAAAGGCATTGACAGTCTACGTCCAGTCCCACAGTCTATTAGGATACTGATGACCATCCACTACACATCTCTGCCGTTGTACTCGATAGTTGTAACCTCCTTTAGTTGTATGGAACGATCCTACCGTCAGGGGCTTTAACGGCGTCTTCAACTCGGATGCTCTGGCGGCTCTTGAGCTCACGCTTGTATGGAACAATTGTACCATCAGGAGCCTTCACTGCATCCTCGACAGGAATGTTCTGACGTTTCTCCCGTTTGTTGTAGGGAACAATTTTCCCGTCCGGAGCTTTAACAGCATCTTCGACGGGAATGTTCTGGCGTTTATTGTAAGGAACAATTCGACCATCAGGCGCCTTTACTGCATCCTCAACAGGAATGTTCTGCCGAACTTCGAGTTCTCGTTTGTTGTATGGAACAATTTTGCCGTCAGGGGCTTTCACGGCGTCCTCGACAGGGATATTTTGACGTTTATTGTAGGGGACAATTTTCCCGTCTGGAGCCTTGACGGCATCCTCGACAGGAATGTTCTGTCGAGACCCAAGTTCTCGTTTGTTATATGGTACAATTTTGCCATTGGGTGCTTTGACCGCATCCTCTACCGGAATGTTTTGGCGTTCAATGAGTTCCCGCTTGCCATACGGTACAACATTTCCGTCAGGGGCTTTGACAGCGTCTTCGACTGGAATGCTCTTTCTCCGAACATAAGCATTGAGTGGCCTGAAAGGGGTAGATCTGCGTTGTTGCAAAGCACGCTGGGATAATGTTCAGAGTTCCCTGTTTCGAGGAATAGATGAACGTGACCCACTGTAATAGGCATCGGGATTTCTAGAGGAGCTCCCATGGCTTGGATTGCAAGTAGAGCGAGAAAAGCAGAGATAATGGATAAGGAGCGCATCTCCGAAAAAAAGGTGGCAACTTGGATCGACCAAGGGACTGAAGAAATTATGAACGCGCCTGCGGTCTGGAGAAAGAAGACGGATTCTGAAAATGTGTCAACTTCATCTTGAGTATGATGCACATGATAGTGACTTACAAAGAGAAAAGAAGGAAGAGATTTAAGTGAAGGGAAGAGAGAGAGCTAGGGTGGAGACAAGTGCCTTTTGTAGCGCATGATGTTGGAAACAGAGTCGCAGTATGAAATGCATTTCATCGAAACCATCACTCATCTGTCGTTGTGCATATCGATGGTGGCCAGGCGGCTGTTGGTCGTTATGCTCATCCAAAAATAGATTTCCCCATTTGTATGACCCGAGTTTTGTCATCGAACCTTGTGATTGCAACTTGTTGATTTTTCCTGAATGTCTGACCCGCGTTTTGCTCGACTTAAAACTGATCCTCGTTTTCGACCCTCTAGAAAGAAACACCAAAAGGTTGTTATTGATGAGCGGTTCAAGCCAGTCTTTGATCAAGCAAAGAAGGGGAGGGGCAATGCTAAACGTGAGCAGTTGCCGCCAGTGCATTCCCGACATGCCTCATTGACGAATAATTAGCCCAAGTGGACAAGTATGGTCGAAAGCTATCTAAAACCCACGAAGAAGACAATCTTAAGAGATTCTATCGGTTGGCTGAAGATGGCAAAGATGATATCAAAGCTGGAAATGTGCAGGGAGTGACCAAATCCATTGATTATGCTCGGGGTGAGGTTCTTCTGGAATCATCAGATGAGGAAGATGGTCAGGCAGCAGGGGACACTGAAGAGTCTAGTCAAAACGATGCCGATGAAATCCTTCGACTTGGTGGGAGCGACGACGAGTTGGATATTGACCTTGATGAGGATATCTTCGCCGAACTCGATGCACAAGTTTCGATGTACGCGAAAGTCAGTGAAAACCTCGAGGAAAAAGAGGAAAAGCAAGATATTGGCGTCGCCAATCGAACTCGACGACTCGCAGTGGTCAATCTGGACTGGGAATATGTTCGGGCCTCACACCTCTACAAAATTTTCTCATGTCTTGTCTCTCCCATTGCACCACATATCCCGGTGACTACTTCACAGAGTGTGGGAAGGGTCAATCCGAAGAAAGGCAAGGGTGGAGCCTCACCCATTGCAAGAGGTACCGTCGTTTCTGTCAGGGTATTTCCATCTGAATTTGGCAAGGCACGGATGGCCAAAGAGGAACGTGAGGGACCCCCAGCCGAGATCTTCAAGAAGAAGCGAAAGGATTTGGAGGAAATCAATGAAAGGACAGTGTACGAATTTGGGGACGGGGATGAGTACAACGACGATGCTCTGCGGCGGTACCAGCTAGAGCGCCTAAGGTGGGCATGCGAATCGTCACTCCGCCCTCAACCGTTCCTGATAGCGTCCACAGATACTATTATGCTATTGTGGAATGCGACACGAGAGAGGCAGCCTCCCACATCTACAATCAGCTAGAAGGCACAGAACTAGAACGGTCTGCTAATGTTTTTGACCTGAGCTTCGTTCCTGAAGACATGATATTTGACAATAACCCAAGGTTCGTCCAAAAAACTAATAAATTATTCGTCAAGTGACCTTAATGAAAGGGACGAAGCTACCGAGGAGATATCAACAAACTACAAGCCGGTAGACTATGTCACCAACGTATGCTTTATACTTGCGTCTGTGCTTTTCATTTACAAATGTCCCTTCAGGCCTTGCGACATTCCAAAATCAAACTCACTTGGGACGAGGATGATCCGGAGCGACACCAAGTAACACGGAGGATACTGACGCGCCAAGAAATTGATGATGGTGATTTCAGGGCCTACATCGCGTCTTCTTCAGAAGATGAACCTAGAGTTGATGATGAAGACAAGATCAAGATGAATAAAGACAGTTCTCGGCAGAAATTACGTGCTATGTTGCTCAGCGGAAACAACGATGCCCTTCCGGAAGGATGGGATTATGGAGAAGGAGGTGACATAGATATGGAAATCACATTTACCCCAGGTCTCAGTCAGAAGAAAGAAGAGGAGACAACTTTGGATAAATATCAACGAAAGGTCCGAGAAAAAAGGAAGAAGAGAAAGCAAGAACGTAAAGAGAGTGAAAAATCAACGTCAGAGAAGAAAGATAGCGGTGGAAAGACTCAATACGATGGTTTCTTCGGCTCTGAAAGCGATGAAGACGATGTAAACGACAGAGAAACTCAGAGAGTTTTTGGTGAAAATGCAAGAAAGAAGGAAGACCGGCAACGAATATTTACTCCTCATAAAGAAGCTACAGTGAAAGAATTGTCTTCGCCTCAGAATGTTCAAGAGGAATCCAAGCACTTCGACATGAAAATGGTTCTCAAAGCTGAGAAGCGTAGAGTGAGAAGCAAGAAGGATAGGAAGGATACACATGAACAGGAGTTACAGGAGGATTTCACCATCGATGTAAATGATGTCCGTTTCAAAGCGTTACACGAGGATCACCGATTTGCTATTGATCCTACGAGCCCTCAGTGAGTGTCATACATTGTTCATAATGGCTTGTTTGCCTACTCTCCCTACTAGTTTCAAGAACACAAAGAGCATGAGGGCATTTCTGTTGGAACGAAGGCGAAAGCAGGCCAAAGGCAGGGAGCGGCAGGAAACTCAGCTTCAAACAGGTAACGGATTCAATGACGAAGGGCTGGAAGGCCTTGTAGAAAGGGTAAAACGCAAAGGCCAAGAGGCCCAGGGCAGCAGTAAACGGAGGCGAATGTAGTTACCAATTAATTTTTGGATGTTCATTTCATACTACAAAATTATTCAAGCAATCCAAGACTGCGGTGTCTGTGGATAAATGGGCGCCCATGATGATTGAACATCAAGCTACTACATGATGTTGGCGTTGGATAAGTCGAGTTCAGGGTGCTGATCTTGGAATTTCTTGAGCATCTGTGCGGGGAAAAGAGTCAGCATTTGTTTTGCAAGCATGAGAAGGATCAGCACCTCTGCTTTTTTGATCTCATCCGAAGTGGGCTTTCCAAGTTGCTAAAGTAGCTCAGTGCTGCTAGGTCGTAGACAACAGAATGACTAACCTTTTGCTGATTGTCGAACTGCAGAGAAATTACGTGTTAAGGGCGCTTGCTTACATTGGATGATTAGCTTACCATCATCTTTTCAACGATGCCTCTATAAGTAACGTCACTATAATGCCAACGAATCAGACAAATATGTTCCAGGTCGCTTACCGTGTCTCCGAATCCAGATCGCTCAGTTTGCTGTTAGGAGGCTCAATCTTGCTGGTATCGATCTTGGGATGATGGGTGAGGACGTTCTCCCACCATGTTTGGTTCACTTTTTCGAGGGTAATAATGATGTTTTTTTGATCCTCTTAGAGGAGGTTGTAAACAAGAAACAAAGAGCGATAGGTCCCACTCACGAATGGTCCAACTACTTTCGTCAACCTTGATTTCTTTGCATAGGTTACCGGCGAGTATGGGATCTTGGTTCCTCAGACCAACACTAAGCTTTGTCTTCTGGATTATCACAGACAAGTCTTTTCCTCTTGTTCCTTGAGGAACTGGGATATTTATCTCGACCTCCCCGAGTTCTTGTCTCCATTGATATGGTAATGCTGAGATAAATAGTTAGAGATGGTGGTGGTTCGTTGATAATTCGATTGAATAGTTACCAGCCTGCTCAGCAGCCTCACGCTTACGATCTGCTTGATCTTTAGTTTCTTGTTGCTCAGTAGTGAGGTTCTCCTCAGTGTCCGACATCGATGATCCAAAGATTATGTGGTCTAGGATGACATAATCATGGGCTTTGTTTGGCCGGCATATGTCCTTGGTCACATTCCACGGTCAAAACTCGTGCTTGTGAAGCTTTCTTTCTTCCAATATTTGCTTTTTTTCAGCCTACGCCCTGGCTCATGGGGAGTACAGAATCCTGGTCTGACTTTGATGTACGTTGTAATTCTCATTTCATTCCTTTTTTCCTTAATTGTTTATAGGCGATCCGACACAGTATCAAGCTCAACACAGTGGACAAACTTAAACAGATTCTGACAGGCTTTAATGACGAGTGTGGTACTCACCACAATCGCTCAGGCAAAAAGCAAGATCTTATAGATAGGGCTACTTCTTCCTTGGATCAATGGTACAGCACAAAAGCGGACGACAAGTGGTCGAAGGCGAAGACTGTCATTGCCCAAGTTAGGTCTACTGGAATGTATGTGTGTTTCTTCGAAACTCACCTCGCCATTGACGCGTGTGTGCCTGTCGAAATTATTCTCAGTGAGCTTCGGAAAATGCATATTGATCTATTCTCCCAGGTATTCTGCGCCATCTAATCCGATGGCTTCATCATCTACCTCTACTTCGAACCTACCAATGCACTCGTTATATCACGCGAATAACATTGTCAAGCCCAACTATCAATCTCCGAACTCTGGCCCAAGCGTTCTTCCACGCTATGATCCATATGCTCCTCCACGTCGACCTGTTGCTCCTCCTGCGACAAGTACATCTTCATCAGCATTACAGAAGCCTACAGGTATGATGATATGAATTGCAGTTTCTGTTTATGATTCTGATATACTTTGCAGCGATTCGATTCAAAGACTCTCCGTTCTTCCATATAGAGCAAATATTGTCGAGTGTTGTTGAATGCCCAGGTAGGAGTTGAGAGGCAGATAAGATGATTTGCTCATTTCTTCCCCTAGAGTCGGCCAGTTCCACTGATCGTCGGCAACAGCACGTTAATTTCTCCCTTTCCGCGGAATCAATTAACAAACTTCGGGCTCCTGGGTATGTAAGAATGTTTCAACTGTTGGACTGCACTGATTTCTCAGCAGTTCAAAGTATCAGTTACGTCTCTTTTGCACCTCTTCCTTTTTCTATTCTGGCCATTCCACCTTCCGAGCCACCAGCTCCCCCTGTTTGGTTGAGTTCCCGCCCACATGTGAAGTTCGTGTCAACAACGTGCAACTCAGTGCCAACCTCAAAGGTTTGAAGAAGAAACCAGGAACAGCGCCTCCTCCTGATATCACCAAGCTAGCGCGCCTGACGGCTACTCCCAATAGGGTCGAACTTGTTTATGTGAACAGTCAACAGCCTGTGCAAAATAAGGTTTGGGCGTGTTCCTTTCATGTCGAGTCTATTCTAATGTAACTTCAGAAATACTATATGGCTGTGATGCTCGTTGAATACACAGGGGTTGAAGAGCTTGTCGAGAAACTCAAGTCCTCCTCCTATAAAAGAAGTGAAGATCTCAAGCAAAAGAGTGCGTCCTTGTACTGTATCCCTCGTGACGATCTTCCGCTGACTGAATATCCAGTGGCTGAGTCAGCAAATCTTGATGACGATATTGTCGCCGGGCCGTCGAAGATGTCCCTGAAGTGCCCAGTATGTATATCAAGTCCCAGGCTGCTGTGCACTGACTATCGGTCTAGCTTAGTTTCATGCGGGTGGTTACCCCATGTCGATCCATGAAATGTGTGCATCCACAATGTTTTGACATAACATCTTGGTACTCTATGATGGAGCAAACGACGACCTGGCTGTGTCCTGTTTGCGAAAGGCAACTGGATTACCGGGAGCTTATAATCGATGGGTGAGGGAAGGCCTTTTCTCTTCTATATTCCCTTGGCTAAGCCTTGTTATGCACCGATAGTTACTTTGATGAAATTCTCAAGGCAGTACCCGACAGTATCGAAGATGTCATTGTGGAAGCTGATGGTGAATGGCATACAGCAGATAACAGATATGGCAGCGCAGCTTGGAGGGCCAAGAATTCTGTCATCATATCTGTCCAAATGCCCAGAAAGGAGAGCCCCCCATCCGTTAAACTTGAACCGGAAGTTAGCATTAGTAGATTCAATGGTCAACAGAAGACAGATATTTCTTACATCTTTTTGTCGGACGATGATGAAGACGAAGTTCAAAAGGAGCTTTCAACGTCCAATCACTCTATACGCTCAACTCCTCAGCGACTGGGTCAGAGCAAGGCGCCCAACGTGATTGACTTAACGCTCGATTCCGATGATGATGAACCTGCCCCCGTTCAGCCTGGAAAACGCAAGATGACTGAGGTTGCAATCGGGGCTACTTCACCGACTGAGCCAATTTGGAAAAAAGGTCGCCATGAATTTGATCATCAACTTCCCTCCATTGCCTCACTCCAAGACTCGGGCTCGAGTCCACACTTTCGAGTGGTAAGCAACGGCAATCAGCTTCCGCCACCTCATCCCGGCTCTCCTGCACGTTTCTCATATTACCCGGGGACCTCTACGACACCTAATTCCCTTTATAACAGTCTCTCAATCCGTGGTAGTGGTCCTACATCCGGTTCTCTTCAATTATTGCCTCTGTCTGGATTGCCTCCCCACCGTCAGAATGGTCAGCCCCGTTGGCCGTAGTGAAGTGTTTTCGCTTGCATTACCTTAGCTTTTGACATAGTTTACTTATGGCCTAATGCCCATGTCCATGTAGTTTATGCATCACAATAGGATTTTTGATTGTATGCTATGGATCACAAACTGTTGACTCTATTGCTTTGAGATTGGCTCTAGGGTCGCCTTAGCCGGGGACTTAGCCGGGAAGTCAGCGGACTTTAAATCGCCTCCGGTGCTTCCCGAATGCTTTTTGACATGCGAAGTTTTACCAAGTTGTCACCTATCTTCTACCCTCTACCTTTACCTCCACTCACTTTCCCTGGTTCACCTCTTTAAAATGGCTGAAGGAAAGCAGACTAAGAGCGCCAAGGATTTTACAAGTAAGTGTGAGCAGTCTTGATTATGAAGCAACATTGAGCAGTTTTTTGTCTTGTGCAGCCGATTTCCTCATGGGTGGTGTCTCTGCTGTAAATATACTAGCATCTACTCCTTCCTGCAAATCTTTTGAAGCATTATTTTAGGCTGTTGCTAAAACAAGTGCTGCTCCTATCGAACGTATCAAGCTCCTTGTCCAAAACCAGGATGAGATGGTATGACCTGGCATCTTGTACCGTTTCAATACGTTGACACGTCACATGTCTTTTAGATCAAGCAGGGTCGTCTTTCTGAGCCATACAAGGGTGTCAGCGATGCTTTTATCCGTACTTACCGAAGCGAGGGTGCCGTTGCTTTCTGGAGGGGAAATACTGCCAATGTCATCCGTTACTTCCCTACTCAAGCCCTTAATTTCGCCTTCAGTAAGTTTCTACTCAGTGCCGGTGCTTTCATTCTTGACGAGATTTCTAGAGGACTACTTCAAGGCGATGTTCGGGTTCAAGAAGAATGAAGGTTATTGGAAATGGTTTGCTGGCAATGTCGCCTCCGGTGGTGCTGCTGGTGCTTCCTCTCTACTATTCGTCTACTCCCTAGATTATGCTCGTACCCGTCTTGCCAATGACGCTAAGTCTGCTAAAGGTGGAGGAGAACGCCAGTTTAACGGTTTAGTCGATGTCTACAAGAAGACTTTGGCTTCCGATGGTATTGCCGGACTTTACCGTGGCTTCGTCCCATCTGTCGTCGGTATCATTGTTTACCGTGGCCTGTACTTCGGTGTCTATGATTCGCTCAAGCCCGTCGTCCTCGTCGGTGCTCTTGAGGGTTCGTTCTTGGCTTCATTTTTCCTTGGCTGGGGTGTTACTGTTGGTGCTGGCCTTGCTTCGTATCCTCTTGATACCATTCGGTTCGTCTATTATGTTTACATTGCTGATATTGCTCATGGAAATGTAGTCGTCGCATGATGATGACTTCTGGGACCGGGAAGAACTACAAGTCCATGGCTCACGCTGGCTCTGAGATCATCAAGAAGGAGGGTGCAAAATCTCTCTTCAAGGGTGCTGGTGCCAACATTCTACGTGGTGTTGCTGGTGCTGGTGTACTTTCACTCTATGACAAACTTCAAGAGATCTTGTTCGGCAAGGTCTACAAGGGAGGCTCTGGGTAGATGGTTAAGTTACTATTTTTTACATATACACTGCGCATAGACTGTCATTTTTATAACCCCCTGGGTGTTTTACTATACCCTGGTAAAAGTTAGTACTTTGAATCTAGCGTGGATAATATTTACTTAGTCAAGATGGGTTGCCACTGCGAACATTAGTTCTGAAACCATAGATTTGAAATGCATTTGTTTATGTCTGGAGGACAGACATCATGGGACTACGAGGAAGAGGAAATTGCTACAGCGGGGATTAACTTTTCACTCCGCATGCCTCTATCATGGGGTTGATCCTAATGAATATGTCACCGTCAAGACAATGCAGGCCGTGAGAATTTGTGGTTTGCTCTGATCATTGCTGAACGTGTATGTGCTTGACTGGGCATGCGTTATCTATTACGTCCATTATGCCTGTCTCGGCGGGCGTATGCGACTCTGAATACGTCTGCAGAAGTCAACGCAAACCCCGTTGTTCTCAGGTCATACCAAAATGAATGTATACAGTCCTGCCTGGAGGCTCTCGCATCTGGCGTCACTAGAATCGGCGTGTCTCTACCAACGGGCTCAGGAAAGACGACTGTCTTCCTTTCTTTGCTATCTCAGATTCCTTCGCCCCCTACAAATCCGAATGCTACGCGGTCGCTTGTCATTGTCAACAGCATCGAGCTTGCAAGACAGTCTGCAGAGCAAGCTGCCCGACTATTTCCTAATTGGTCTGTTGAGATAGAACAGGGAACCAAGCACAGTGCCACAGGTTTGGCGGATCTGTACGTCTCATTTCTTGCCTCCAGTCTTTGTTTGACGTGACCAAGTACTGTAGCCACGTATCAGACCCTGGTGCGCACGGGGAGGTCTGAAAAATTTGATCCCAAGTTCTTGAAAGCAATCATCATTGATGAAGCACATCACTCTGCCGCTCCTTCGTACGCTATTGTCCTACCTAAATTCTGAATCTTTGTTGATGACTGGTCAGCTACCGCAAACTCCTGTCCCAGTTCGATCGAAATATCATTCACCCTGAACACTTGATCCAGACCAACAACCTTACACACTCTATCCCAATCATTGGTTTCTCTGCCACTTTCAGTCGACACGATGGTTTGATGTTGGGATCAGTATTTGACCAGATTGTGTATCACAAGGACTTTTTGGATATGATAAAAAACCAATGGTGAGTTTCAAAATGCCTTTTGTCCTGCTCATTGACCAATATTCCCTTAGGCTTTGTGACATTCGATTCACCAGTGTCAAAGCGAAACTCAAACTTGACAATGTTCCTATGAATTCCCAGACAGGAGATTTCAATACATCAAGCCTCGCGAACCATATCAACGTCGAGCCCTTACGCGAGTTGGTCGTCAAAAGCTGGATTGATCGAGCTTGTGAGGTCCAATTTCACCATCGTAGTTCCTTGTGTTGATTTCCTTAGCGGAGCGGAAGTCTACTCTCGTTTTTTGTGTCAATATTGATCATGTCCATGCTTTGACGAAGACATTCAGGGACTTCGGCATAGATGCACGTGGCGTCGACTCTCAAACGAATATCACTGAACGCAAATCACTTATTTCGCAATTTAAGCAGGGAGAGTTTCCAATACTTGTTAACTGCGGTTTGTCCACATTGGCCCGTCAAATCATGCTTGTTCATTTATTAAGAAAAATAGCCATATTGACTGAAGGTACTGATATACCGAATATCGACTGCGTTGTTGTGGCAAGACCTACACGGTCGCCGAATCTATACGCTCAGATGGTGTGTCTCGCTTCATTGAATACTACAATATAACTGATTGATCCGTGCCGAAGATTGGACGGGGAATGCGACTATCACCCTCCACCGGAAAGGAGGATTGCCGTGTTATGGACTTCGTAGATGTCACCTCCAGGTTGAACGTTGTTTCACTGCCCAGTCTCTTTGGCCTAGACCCTGCGGAAATAGAGGATGAAGGTATGGAGTCTACATCCATCCGTACACTGCCCTACTCACTTCCCTATACCCAGAGAATGTAGAGACTCTTGAAGCCAAGTCTCTAGCCAAGAATGCGCTTGGCTTCGACTCCGACTCTCAACATGCGGTTTTGGAATCTGTCACCTATACTGATTTCAACGATCCATTTTCACTTATGGACAACATGTTCAGCGCTCCTAATATATTCAGGATCAGTCACAACGCTTGGGTAGGGTGCGGAGATAACATTTATGTCCTAGCATGCCTACAGTATGGAGATATCAGGATTCAACCCACGCAAGATGAAAATGGTACATGACCTATATGCTTTGTATATTGGGTGTCACATATTGATGCAGATATCTCCAGACGAGATAAAATTCATCGGCTACTTCCTTCCTCAACTAGGACCAAGACTGACCAAGTCCAGAAATATTCCTAATTATCTACGCAGAAGGGACATACTGAAAGCCGAAACCCTCGAAGAAGCAGTCAAGGGTTGTGATACTTATGTAGCGATGCAAGTGCTCAAAGGCAAGTTGAGTCGTGGGTGAGTATTTCCTGAATCAATGATTTATTTATCGATGATTTAACTTCTACCCTTAGCGCATTGCGGACAGCAAGGTGGAGATCGGATCCCGCTACAGATCCTCAAAAGAAAATTGTTACATCTAAGTGGCAAAATAGTAAACTGCAAAACATGAACCAGGAAGACATTGAAAACAAAATAAAGGGCCTGACAAAAGGGGAAGCAGCAGACATAATAACACGGTGGAAGCATGGCGCCCAGGTGAGCGACCTGTAGTTTGCGCAAGATACATTCACCGAGCACCATCCAGTCTCGCATGACAAAGAAAATAAAAGAGGCGGAGGCGAGGAAGAATCAGGCTGTGAGTGAGCAAGCTAGACTGGTAAGATATAAAGTGCAGGTGGGACCCATCGTAAATTAAATTTTAGATCATTATCTCTTGTATACTTCGATCACTAGATAAATTCAGAATTCATATAGCCGAAGATTGGAGCTTCAAAACATCAGAGAGCAGGGGTGAGACCGCCAAATCGCTCTGGAGAGTCAAGATTGCTGCCTGTTGTGCAGAGGTGATTACTTGTTCTAAATTGTTTGGGTTATAGAAGACTTTGAGATCTTGAGCAAGTGATGCAAGGACAGTGCCAACAAATGAATCTCCAGCCCCTGTTACATTGGTCACATTGTCAACGGCCAACCCAGGGAAATGTTGGAGGACAATGGTTTCCTTATTGTTCCCCTGTGCTACAATGTAACGAGCTTGGGGGTTGCTCCGTTCTCTGCTCCAGGGAGACGTGGCTGCATCCTTCGCGCTGATGCGCATAGCACATATTGCGCCGCGCTCACCACATTTAATGATTATATGTTGGAAGAACGGAAGAAGATGAATGGCCATCTGAGCGATTCCTTGGTCTATTATGAAGGACATCGTGCCCTTACCAACATCAAGGTCTGTGGCATTTCTCCTCGCAAGTTGTTCCAGATCCATTCGGAATGCCGAATTGAGTCCCATACTATCAATACAGGACCACCAATACGCGTTCGATAGGAAGTTGTAGGGTTCAGCTTGGATCGAATTGTATATATGAGTGAATTCGAGAAGATTAGGAGAAAAGAAGGCGATAGGAGGTCCAGAAAGATCTTGTTTAGCTAGAAAAACATCGATGGAAGGAAGTATGGACGTGGATTTCATAATGGAGGTAGGTTCACTCCATTGGGGATTAACGATTTGTATACGCCTCGATGGCAAATTTGTACTCACAAGAAGACTGCAATGTGTAATAAACATGATAACTCGACAAGTCAATCAAGAGGGCATACCTTGGATATCGTGCTTATTACAATAACTGACCACGCCTTTGATGGCTGCTGATGACAGATTTCCGTCGATAGCCACAATTTTGGGAATATGTCTTCGTAGCTGAGGTATAATCTACCCTTTCTCAATAAAATATCGTCAATTGGAAGAAAGGGTATACCTGCTCGTCAATAAGTGCATCAGTAATTTCCATATCTGCTACTCCTCCAACCAGATTGCCAGTACTATCTAAGACCATATCACAAACCGCTGTACTTCGGTCATTTCTCAAGAGACCGTCAGTTCGCATGCCCAGTTTTTCTGTCTCTTGAATTAGAAATTTGCCAAACCCGTCTTCACCGACTGGTGCAACCAACAGACATGAGGCCTGAAGTTCTTGTGCAGTCAAGACACGGTGAGCCGCTTCTGCCATATTGCGAGCCACACCACCTAGGGATAACGAAACCTTCCCGGAGGCCGTCGAATTCTTCCCCAGAGAGGAATCAGTACTCAAGTCTGCTTGAGCAGTGATGTCAACCGCCGCAGAGCCAACTACAATGAGGTCTGCGGGTGGCTGAATCACGAGAATAAACATTCAATCTATCAAAAAGGCGAACTGCGTACCAAGGTGACATCATCTGCCTTGGTGGTTGATGCCAGAGGAATAGCAGTTGTTGCGACACCATTATTTTCAATGAATGGTGGAGCAAATGAAGTGATACTCGAATGATCCTAGAACACCTAAAGTGAGATATTTCCGATATGAACAAGCGCAGACCATACATAGCCGCTGGCCAATTTAGCATACTGGACGGCAATCTGACCACCTGATTGTCGGCTCAGACTGATGTCATAAGGCAAAGAGAACGACTGACCAACACGAGTAGTATTTCTCAGAAGAACAAGATTGGAACTCATCGAGTCCCCTTTTGTGAGTTCTGCCACGCGAGCCAGGAGCCAAGGAGTAACCTCCTTCCCGCGTTTGTTCATCCCGTTGACTTCCGATTCCGTGAGCGCTTGCTCAACTAACCTCTGAATTTCTGCCCCTTTCTTTTCGCACTCGTGAGGAATAGGAACGGCGAAAAGTGCACCATTCTCTAGTCCTAGCTGCCTTTGCGAGACTGAATGAGGTTCATGAAACCTTCATTCAAATGATGAAGATAGAATACCAGACTTACAAAGTAGCTTGGCTGCCTGTAGAGGGTCTTCTACGTTCCAGGGAACCTACATCCATGAAGTATAAGGGGAACCGAAAATCACGATCGCTCACAGTATGGCCGCTCCTTCGTGAAAAGAAAGCTGGGAAATCCCGAGTTTCTCCGTACGCTACAACTGGTACACCCAAGGTTTCCTAGAAGAAATTTGAATATGGATGGATGGAAAAAAGAAGACTGAACGCTTGGTGACTGACAAGATACTCCAATGTCCTGTTGACCGATAAGTGCATTGGTCAACTCTGGAGTTGGGGGGTATAGTATACCTTCCGATGTCCAGGATTGATTTCACACCAGCAGACACCAGCCCAACAGGACAGCGTGTTAGTTCATGGAGGTCAGCTGATACGTCCATTGCTGAGCGGCATAATTTTGATTAGTTGAATAATTCAGTTTCTTATCAACTCACATATTTGTCCTCCGCGATGAACACCGCCCAAACTAGAAGTCGTACTTCAACCTATATGACCTTGTCTCCCGAGAAGAGACAACGTACCCTCCAGTCGCAAAGACCTATCGACAGAAGAATTAATTTGGTGCTAGAAACAAGGAATTTGCAGGAGTACCTTGATACCAGTTAAGGCAGAGAAAATTAACGTAGCACTGCAAGTTGTACCTGTGCATTCAGTCAAATGTCAAGACTACAATGATGTACTTTGAATTCACGCACCTCCATCAGCCTTGAGAGCAAGTGCTGGAGCAATATCCCTTCTGGACAGTTTAGCTTTCTTTCTCGCGGGGTCAGCAAGTCGTTCAATTTCATGCTTTTCCAGTCCAATCTTTACTCTTCCGTCAATCACACCAATGGTGGCGGGAACTGACCCTGCCGCATGCACAATTTGCTCAAGCTCGAGGCCAATTTCGAGATTGGTCGGGTGAGGTAGACCGTGAGTTATGAGGGTAGTTTCAAGAGATACAATAGGTTTTCCAGATGAAAGAGCCTCTTCAATTTCCGGATGAATGTCGATGGGAGCATTGGAGCGTTCGGCAGCAGAGAGACGTGAGAGACGACGTCGCAAGATGCTTGTCCAAGCCCTGTACGTTGAATACGTAGAATACGCACGACGTGCCAATAACATTGCGTACACTAAGAAGAAATTGAAAGGAAATATGAACACGGCCCGAAGCGTCACACAGTTTTCATGTCGTTACGTCCTACTTCATCGATCGAGGGCTCAGTTCAGATCCCGGAAGGGACAATTACAATCTCTTACACCCTTGACATACAAGAAATCATTAAGTCAGTACAGGATGAGACTGCTGGTGCAACTACTGTATTCATTGGTGCGACCTAACACAACCAGATGACTGTCGGCTTGACGCTGCAGTAAACAAGGTACCACGCGCAACTCCTTTCAAGGTCCACTTTAGCACACTGCCAGGTTCAATGAGTAACATTTTGCCTAGGCAGGACCGTGGCAAGGCTAGAATACCAAGCATACACAAAATTGGCACTCAAAACTATTGCCGATATCGTCCGCGATGCCGCTAGCTCCATCACACGATCCGAGCATCAACCGCCAAGTCAGCGTTCTGCAACATACGTAGCGTCCCTCGTTCACTGTGCAGTCCATCACCGAATTGGTGTGGTGCCCATTGGAGAACCATCCATCGGTGAGCTCGACTGCCAGCCTATGAAGCATGCTCGACTGATGGGCGTGTCTCAGTCATCGCCGTCTCCTCCCCTCATAGAAAGGAATCCTTCCTAGCGTGCGAGAAGATACTAGAAGATATAAAACGAAAAGCACAGATATGGAAGCAAGAATTTTATGAAGGAGAGGATGAAAGTACTGCCCGATGGAAGGAAAATCACTGAAGATCAAGATCGTTTTGGGAAAAATGGTGAAACCATTTAGGGGCACAGAAGTGCTAATCAATCTTCCATTCTTTTGTGACAATGTCATCTTCAGAGCCGACAAATAGCTCAACGGACCAGATGACAAGAGTAAAGAATATGTTCATCCATCTCCACCATATTTGAGATGAACGATCCAGCACTACAACTCTGGGTCAGAATGGAAATCTATCAAAACAGATGAAACATACAGAGAAGTTGGGAATAAACCGTGATGAAAATCAGCTGACGATAAGTCAGAAGTATACAAGTGAGCATCGACGTCTGTAAATAACCTCAGGGAGAACTATTCAAACTCCAATGCAAATACATACTGGACAGTCAGTCCACCCGTCATCAACATCCTCTGATTCCCAGGCATCGGCGCCAATCGTAGGTAGAATCCGGGATGCAAGGTGTAAAATACTTAGACGGTATAGCAAGGCGATGAGTACAGGCTTTGGTAATGTGTTGATCATGAAGTTCAACAGAGTCTGAAGATGTGGGTATATGTTTGGAAGCAAGGGCACACTGAGCCAAGTGTAAATTAATGGGAAAGGTACTCCCACAATGAGCAACTTACTAGGAAGCTATAGGGTCGGTAAAGGATTTTTGGTCGAAACCACAGAGCCATACATTATAGGCCAGCACTACCGCTAAGCCAGATGACTCTATGATGTTTGTTCGTCGCGACACGAATCCAATGAATGTCAAGAAGACAAATGCTGTGAGTGCGACTCCAAGAAGGGTGGATGATAATGGCGATAAGGCGGCACTTGGATATGACTGGATTCATTCTTCAATGAGTAGTAGTCCCTCTAAACTATGGGATCAGACTCACTACGACAATCCACCAAGCAGATGCTACATACGCAACTGCAGCAGCTACCAACAACACAAATTGATAATTCTCTCCTTTATACACCAGTTTTTTTCCTTCTTGCCCTAACTTCTGCACTACAAGCAGACTCGAGAGACCCTCCATTACAATGAACAACGGTCCAAAGAAGCTGAGAGCCATTCCCCAAGAGTCCGCTGCAAGAGTGAGGTATGGGTTCACAGAAGAAGAATAGACATTGAAGCAAACAAGGAGCAAGAAAGGGTGTATCGGGACCTGCAGGACTGAGAGGGCTTCTGACCTCCACAAGAGTGCCAAAGTCCCGTGAATGAACGCATGGATGCAAAGTAATAGTGAAAGGAGGAGAAACGCTTGTTTTGAGAGTGTCGCAAAAGTGAGAGGAAGAAAGATGAGAATTTGGAGTACGGTCGAGAGCCTGAAATTGTTGAGACAAGAATGGGCGAGCCACGGACAGCATACCTCGCCGTTCCAGAGAGCGCGCTCCACATGATCCATGGATTCATCATTTTCAGGCCGAAGGCAATGAGAGGATGAAAATTAAGAATACAGAACAAAGGACATAGATACAGATTATTAGTACTCTCTTTGACAGTCCGACTTGCTCGTGCAATGTGACGTTCCATCACCACGTGATACAACATGGCGTCCAAACTACATCGTAGATATGAATTACATTGAGCTATCAACTATTCATTACCAACCATGTAACAAAACATCAAAGAAACCTAGCCAGGCTGAACTGTCACGTGTCTAACCTGGAATCATGAGGGTGTTTGCTTTGATGAGGATTCAATAGACCTTTTTCCTCGGCAAATTCAGTACCACGAGTAAGCGATGCAGGATCAGACGGAGGGACATAATACTTGTCAATAATCGGAATTTGCAGTAGATTCATCTTGGGAGTGACGACCAACATGTAATTTGTCTTTATTTCCATCCAATCAGCTGGTTCCGATCCAAGTAAGTTCCTTATAAGTATGACACATTCGTCTCTTACCTCTTTCAAAGGTCAAAGGTTCACTGGCAATCATGATGATGTTCTCCCGTTTGTCCGACTTTGTCATTCTATAATGACCACCCTCGGCGTATTCATTGAACTCAGTCCCGGACGAGAACCACTGTAGCTGAGGCATCAGTACAAAATTTCCAGGTCATGAAAATTATCAATACAAGAAATCATACCAAAGAAGCAGCCTCATCCTTTCTTGAGGAGATGTAACGAGTGACAACTATGCTGGAACCGTCGGTAACACAAAAATTCATCAAGCTAGGTTCGGTGACACCAGCGTCTTCAGCATACTTGTTAAGCGAAGCAATGGTATCGAGCATTGCCTTACGCAGAATTTCTGGTGAAAATGAACGAGATTTAGGGTCAGGGATCTGCAAAGAAAATTCAATAAATGATTATGATTGCTTGGTAGATATCTGACCTTGGACAAGAGGAGAGCAAATGACCACTCTGAATCAGTGTTTCCTTGCACTGTGGCGAATATGTCATCCGGCAAATCAGCTTGTAGCCGACGCTTAAACAGCGGAAAATCCGCGATATTGCCGTTGTGCATAAACTGTTACAGAAGTCAGTCTCCTCAACCCTTGGAGGTCGAAGACAACGCACCATGAGGTTACCATATGTAAAGGGGTGGCAATTATCCAGTGATAGTGTTCCAGCAGTCGTAGCACGGACGTGAGCACTGGGAGAGGCATTCAAATTCAAATTTGAACAGAGGACGAGAGATAATGCTCACAATACAAGAGGTGATTTGATTTTGACTGCCAACCGCGCAAGGTTGGCATTGTTCCATGCCTACATAAAAGTCAGCTAGAGTTTAAGGATGTATCGCAAGGGCTCACAGGTGTGACAGACGTAAAGATGCAGGGTTGCCCGCCGAGCTCAGGATCATACACGGAATCGTACCAGCCTGTCATGTGGTCAAAGATGTTCGGCAAATGTTGATGTTACTGCGAGCGTACCAACGCCAAATCCGTCTCCATTCATCGGTCGCCTGTTGTCTAGGCGCAGTCTGGAATCGAAAGCTTGGTTAATAATGGAGTGGCATGGTCGTGTGAGAAGCTAGTCAGAAAACGGAACTAAGCCTCATAGAATGCCTAGAAACAAAACGGGTGATTACATGAGATAGTTGTACCGGTGAAGTTCCCTTATAGATGACAAATCGACACATTGTTGAGGGGAGCTGTGATGTCGGAGTTTCGCTCCAATGATCTTAAAAATTTCGTCAAGGAGCTTTGTCAAGGTTTCAATGTCAGGTATAGTACATGGTCTTTTATTATTGATCCCTCTCTAACTCTTCTGACAGTAGACGCAAGTCTCTCTGAGATATAGTGCTCAAATAAACTCCTTAGGACGCTTACTTGAATCACCGCCCACCTCATCATAGACCATACCAGCGACACGATAAGCCAATTCTATAATATCGTTAGGCTGCTAACTGCGGCACAAGTGGAGTACGCACCATCGGCTCCGATACGAGCATTCGCCTCTGCATAAACACGGACGACATCCTCAGTTCCACTGGGTCGGACGAAAGTGCGCCCTCCATCATACTTGCAGACGAGCTCATCGATCCTTCGTTGAAGTCCTGGTGGATCAGTAAGACGACGTTCCGCATCAGTGGTGATGAATTTGTTCCTGTCAGCCACGGCAACTTTAACCAAGCGATTCGGCATGTCGGTGTACAACGAGTCCCATTCGATTCCAGAATATGACTTATGAGCGAGTACAACCTCAACCAAGAGCATATCGGACAATGCATCACCGATAGTCTGGTTGATGAGCTTCGTCAAATTGATTATGTGATTGAGAGCAGTCTGCTGAGCAGGAGTATTCGGCTCGTATGTCTCCAATATCTCCAGTGTGTTACGAGAGAAAAGGACTGTCCCATGGCCGTTAGCCTCAAAGTACACACCAATATCGAAGCCTTCCGCAGCTTGGTGAAGATGCTTCACCCCTGTAGAGACACATTTGACAGGCAGCCACTAGGAAGAAGTCAATTCAAATCTGAACAGCGTCAGTGAACTCGATCCTGGACACACCTGCATGAGATACTTGGTCGAAGCACCATTTGCATAGGCAGTTTGTACAATGCCGACTTGGATCTTGTTCTGCAGACCAGATAACCTCACAAGATCAACGATAAACGCAGCAACTAGGGAGGCGATTTTATCACCGTCCAGCATACGGAACTGCTTCTTCTCGTTCATATAGAAATACATGAGGCGATCAGCATCACCGTCAAGACTACATCCCCTTTGACCAGCGGTTAACTTTCCATTCAAAGAAGGCGGTAACTGTTGCATTGTCTTCACATAGTCAGCTCCACAAGTGTGATTGAGAGCTCCGGGGGTTTTGGTCGAAGTGTTTTCCAAGATCAAGGGTAGTGTATCACCCAGATGGTCCTTTAAGATTTGAGCGGCCTGCGTCCCAACACCGTTGGCACAGTCAACGATTAAAGGGCTTATTTTCGGCCGGCCTGCCTTTACAAAGGTGAATGTCGTTTCGAGACTAAACGAACCACTGACTCACAACCAACTTTTTGAAAGCATCTATCATCTTTTGAAAATAACCTGATTCCGTAGGTTCTCCGAAGTCTTTCGAATTAGTGGCCCTGACTAGATAGTGTAAGATTGGTGTGGTCGTGATGCCTGCGTCGCGGCCTTCCGCGCCGACAACATCAAGTCCATCACGGAGGGCGTTGACGAGCGACTCGCTGGTAGGACGAGTATCGCGGCCGTAGATGACTAGGGCTGGCCTCGATGTATTGATGTTCAAAGTCTCGACAATGTACTGGATGGTATTGATTAGTTCCACTGAGTTACGTGCATTAGCGAGGATAGTAGCATGGGCCTCCCAGCTGGCCTCGAGCATCTCTCCGCGGGGATCTACAAGCTTCACACCGTTATCCTAGCACGATTATGAGCATACAGTCTAAGAAATGGGTGATGCATTGTACTTGTTCAGGGTTATGGGACGCGGTGATCATGACACCGATGGCATGGCTGTTGTGCTTCATGCTCCGAAGAGCAGCCAGGATGCCGATACGAAATACGACAGAGTCAAGGCGATCACCACTGTAATGTTAATGTATTTAGTGATATGGTTTGCTTCAAAGGGCGGTAATGCATACAGCGTCCTGAAGCCAGCAGTTCCATACTGATACTGATAATAAGTGGGTTTAGGGTGTTTATTAGAAACCTCTGCGATGATCTTGTAGTCAAGGGACATCTAGTCCAAAGGAGATAGGAAGATCAAGGGAGAAATGGCCGCGTAAGCTGCACGCCTTTAATAGACGTGTCGAATAATAATAATGAGGTCATCTGACTGATCATAAAGCAGTCACAGTAGTGCTCCTCTGTTACCACCAATGCCTGCCAAATCTACCGCTCAGACCCTCCTAGACAAAGCCGACAAAAAGGCCAACTCATCGACTGGATGGTTCTCCTCTGCGTCAACCAAGTTCGAGGATGCAGGCGATCTGTATCAGCAGGCCGCCAACAGCTTCAAGATCGAGAAGCTCTACAAAGAGGCAGGGGATGCCTTCTCACGCGAGGCCGAATGTCGAGAGAAATGCAATGAAACGAATGATGCCGCGAATGCCTGGTGGAATGCTGCCAAAGCCTACAAGAAGACTCACCCCGATCGTGAGGCCTGCCTTGCTTGTTCTTCCACTTCGCCTCATATCTAGCTCACAGTCGCCATACAGGCACTGACTCAAACAATCACATATCTTTGCCAGTCTGGTCGCTTTCGGCAAGCGGCAGATCGTGAAAAGGAAATCGGCCAGATTCACCTACACGAGTTTCACGATCTCGGAAAGGCCTGTGACAGTTTTGTCCGAGCCGGGGATTGGTACGCACAAGAAGATGCTGCTGCGCAAGTGTCTTTTGCAAAGATATTTTACAAGTTATACTCATTCGTGAACACAGAACAGCTAATGCTTGTTACAAAGATGCGGCTGATTTGCTGGCCGAACTGGATCAGTTCTCACAAGCAATTGCTCGTTATGAACAAGTGGCTGATCACTCGTTGAATTCTGCATTGACAAAGTACAGTGTGAAGGAATACTGGCTTCGAGCTCTGCTCTGCGCCTTGGCAATGAATGTATACGTTTGTACCTTCTTTTCTGTGCTTTTTTCTCATGATGGTTTAGGATATTGTAACTGTCAAACGTAATGTGCTGAAGTACGGCAATCAGGACAGCACTTTTCCAAGCACTCGGGAAGCCAAGTTTGCAACTACAATGACAGAAGCAGTTGAAGCTGGTGACCAGGACATGTTCACGGCTGCTGTCGGAGATTACGACTCCGTGACCAGGCTGGATAACTGGAAAACAGCCATCTTGCTCAAGATTAAGCGAAATCTTGAGCAACCTGGCCAAGATTCTGGCTTTGGTGGACTTGTCTAGATTAGTCAGATATCTGTTTATATCTTGTTGTTCTGCTTCTTTGATTGGTCGGAACACCCAAGAATAGAATTTGACCACGCATCTACTTACAGAGACATGGGTCTCCTTACGGCTCTCGTTCTGCGCGTCCTGCACTTTTGTTACGCACTTCTGTCTCTCGTTCGCTCGCTCTGGCGTCGTCAGACCCGTCCATCTCCGCAGCCGTTGTGTGCCCCGCGTCGACGTGTTCCCGAGAACCTCGCTCTCGTTTTTGTTGGAGACACGAATATACCTCGCAATGTGGTCGAAAAAACCATTCTTCAGAGCTGTTTGAACGCTGTTGAATGGTGTCGAACCTTAGGGATATCGAAACTGACTATCTATGAGGAGCACGGTATGGATCGTCTCAATTGGAGCCAAGGCGTCGCCTACTTTCTCTTTAGGTTTGGTCCTAGAATTGGGATCTCAAATCCGCGATCAAAAATCCGACCAAGGTCTCGGAATACTCTCAAACAATACTGATAACGAATATCAGCCCTTGACACCACCAGAATCGGTTTATTCAAGCTCGTGCCAGCTTTCTCCCTGCCATAGTATAAGCGACCTGTTGGCTCCTAGAACTCCTCTTCCTTGCAGCGACCATCAAACCATCCGGACAGGTCATCGCGGTATTTTTCCAGCGCAATTGGAGTCCTGATCGACCTAACTAGGCCGTCCAGCACTACAGCCTATCTCCTTATACCTCCTTTCGTCCAACTCCTCTAAGGCTAAAATAGCAAATCTGGCCCGGTCTCTGTATCTTGATATCAGGCACAAGCCAAGGAAAGCCGGGCAAAGAGCCACAGCAGCCGACAATTTTACCTTGACGGTGGACGCAGTGAATATTTTACTTGAGGGTACGCTCTGCCTCGCTTTCCACTCGTCCTGCTGACCAGCTTAGCTAATGACGATGGGTTTTCTTCACCGGACTTCATGATTATTCATCCCATCAATCCCACATACAATCGGACTCCATTCGAGCTCCATGGCTTTCCTCCTTGGCATATACGATTGACAGAGATATAGTGAATGACAAGCTTTCTCTGATGTCTAATATTAATCACGAGCCCCACTATCTTTAGCTTCAACCAGAGTCAAAACAGGCCACAAGGATGGCAGCACTGGTTGGGAAGCCGCTTGACGTATACCCCGAGCCCAACAGTTTTGGATGAGATTAGTTTCAGAGAGGCGTTGGATGAATTTGCTGTGGCAGAAATGCGCTTTGGGAAGTAACGAAACAGATGCAGGACGAAAATTCTCGCTGGCCGCATCTGTCGAGAGCGGTTGACAAGTTGTTGCAGTTGCAGAACAGCACTCCTCCATTGGCATTGTCTGGCTGCGTTTTGTTTCGTACTGCCATCTTCGCCGTGCGAATGCGTTAGTCAAGGCTATTGTATGCTATCTTTTTCTGTCACATGTTAGAACAGAGGTCCCACCATCAGTTGACCAGCAAGACCTCGGCAATGATTCAGTCTTGATGTCCGATCTGTCCAAGCGAAGATATTGTATTAATAAGTGACTTGCTTGGATGGCGCTCAGAGACACTTTGTTCCCTCACTCACGTCCACGCCTCCATGTATGCGCCCGAGCCAGCGCCACTGCTCTCAGGTCTGTCCAGTAGTTCTTCCAATTCTCCACGTCGTGTCTCGACGGATCCAATGCGTCGAATTGGCAAGGAGTCGCTGCGATCTCACGTGAAAAAAAGAATCATTGTTTGCTGTGATGGGTAGGTTCCCGCACACCCTCAATTCCTTCGAATTGAACCTCTCGCATAGCACATGGCAAGACGGAATGTCGGAGCACCGCTCTAATGTCCTTGCAAGTCATGGTCGTTATATGCTATCATTCTGATTATCATGAGTTTTCTAATCTGTACAGCGCTTGGCAAGAGCTATAAATCACGAAGATCAGCGCCAGGATACTTCGGACCCTGATATCTCCGACAGGTATAACAAGTTTCCCATCCAACAGGTCGTCTTTTACCAGTCCGGGATCGGAACTGAGAATAATCCGTGGTCAGAATATGTAGATGGTATGGTTTACATCTAAGGTTTTGTCGAAATTCTCACGCTCATCATCATCAGGTGCTACCGGGGCTTCTCTAGGTAGACCAATGTGCACTGATTGATTTGTCGCTAACGCTCCAAATTTAGCTGGCAAAGTTGAAGAGGCGTATGCGTTTATTGCTCAGTATGTATTTTATTCTATGGTTAGCTGTTCGTTGATCTATATCCGCGAAATAGTAACTACTGTCCTGGAGATGACGTGAGTTCCATTGACCCTTTAATGCGTCTCCGTGGCTAGGTCTTACGGTTCTAGATCTATCTTTTTGGGTTTTCGAGGGTAAGTCATAGCATCAGGTGGCAAGGGCGCTCGTGATACCTTCTCAGGGTGCTTATACCGTTCGAATGGTGGCCATGCTTGTTGTACGTGTTTCTCGTTACTAAGTCATCCAGATGCTCTGGTTGATCTCCGCTGCTAGGGAGAAATCGGTGTTTTGGATCGACAGGATATGGATTGTTTCAGCAAGATCTTCATCAATTTTCAGAGGCGGGGAACAGAAAATGACCCAAAAGGTTGCCTTCGCGTTTGAGCCTTCCTGAACTGCTCCAAACTAACTGCATTCAGATCTCGAGCTGATTGAGATGAGTTTGGCTCCTTGGCTAGACCCGAAATCCAAAGGCAAGCAACGTATCAATGCTGGTAAAGACGGGTTTAGCATCAGGTGCATTTGCTTTTTTGTGGGATCGTCTCTGGTTCTGATATCTCCATGCAGGTGCGTTGGAGTATGGGACACTGTTGGTGCACTTGGTCTTCCAGACGAGCTTGTCACCAAGAATCCGAAGATTAAACTCTTCGGCTTTAGAGATCCTGGAAAACTCGGAGCTCACATACAATTTGCATTCCAAGCCCTTGCATTGAACGAAAGGAGGGGAGATTTTGTTAGTGTGGTCAAAACCCAGGGTGTCTAGAGCTCATATATATTATAGAACTGCAACAAATTTGAGCAGACAAGTGTTGGACGCAAGAAGGGGCAGGTCCTGAAGCAGGTACGTAGTTTTCTGCAGAAGCAAGCTACTCAATATAAATTTCATTAGTGTTGGTTTGCGGGTAAGGATAAACCGTTTCTCCTCGATCAGCATGGATATCTGACAGACTTGAATTGTACAGGCTGCCACTCAGATGTGAGTCATTTCTATCCGTTATGTCATTGCTGACTTCGCTCTAGGTTGGTGGAGGATACAAGAATCATGATCTCTCCGATATTGCCTTGTACTGGATGGCTGTGAGTTAATGGTGTCAATAAATCATGAGCTAGTATATTGAATTTGGTAGGCAAACGTTGAAACCCTGCTCGGGTTGGATCTCAAGTATTTGGAAAATCACCTTGAACCGGTGGCGAAATGGGGGGAACAAGAACCTCATGAGTGAGTTGAGGCGTACTTGACAGAACGCTGACTCTGAAATGACGCACGCAGTTCTATCAGTGGCATATTCGTCCTTGCCAAAACCATCAAACGAGACATTCCTGACAAACCAAATAAACAGACAAATGAGACTATACACCCTTCCGTGATGCAGCGACTGAGCTCATACCCAGACTTACAGTCTGTCGTCAAGGCATATCCAGAGCTTGTCTGTGAATTGCAACCACTCGAACGACAATTTAAGGCGTGTTGGGAAACCAAATATAACCCCGAGTCATCTGGAGCTCAGGAATATGCTGCCCAATTGGCTAAAGATCATGTGCGAGACTCTGGAATTTGGGGCGTTGGATCAAGAATTAGTCGATTCTTCACAGTAAAGGAGACTCGCATCTGGTACAGAAGTTACAAGCCCTTCAAAGAGACAAACAGGGTTGTGAGTGCGGGTCTCCCAGTCTCGGCGACTCACCTGCCCTTTCCATGAATCTCAAATTTGACACCTGAGTTATTGTAATTACTACTATTATGTTTGTATACCAATCACACACGGACTAGTTGAACACTAGTTGAATCTAGCCATGATGTACTCTTATGAACTTTTGAATATGCGTGCTAAGTACTTGAATCATCCTCCATGGCATGCTCCACCAAAAAAGATCATGATCATGGTTAGGTAATTATTCATTATAGATCTATTGCCAATAGCCATTTGATATCCTTTTTCCGTAAAGGGGGTCTATGTGCATCCATGACTGGACCAATGGAAATATCCTCCAAGAAGTCTGTAACGAGGTTTCGGCAAGTTATTGAAGTGAAAAAACTAGTAAGTAGGTATCATTCTCTTGAGTTCCTATACTCAACCCAGGATAGGAATCACGCGATCCACGGTTCCTATCAACTGCTGGAGAGTTTAGGGCTGAAATTTTCCAGGAAAACTATCAATTTCTGACCGAAGCACATGGAAATGAGCTTGAGGTGCTGAGAGGAAACCTTCAACGAGCGAGGAAGATGCTGGGCAATGCCCCGCGACATCTTCGAGACAGCTATGAGGCAGAAGTGCAACGTTTGGAATTGGCAGTTAAGAGGGCAGAAAGTGTGGTGAATAAGGAACGAATGGACAGAATACAGAGAGGAGCACTGTTAAAGGTCTCTAAAATGGAGAAGGAGAAACAGAAACAAGGGAAGGGTAAATGGTTCTTGAAAAAATGTGAGCTCTTCCGAATATCTACAATGGCCAGATTCTCATCCAATCTCAATTCCAATTCAGCGGAGAAACGTGAGCTAGTGACTCGTGCGAGATATGATGCACTTGCAGTCGAAGGGGGCAAGAGGGCAATCAAGAAAGCCATTGAAAAGAAACGGAAGAAGATAAGCCAAAGGGAAAAAAGGTCTCGACCTTTCCCAAAAACTAATATGTCACGGGGGGATCCGAGGAAAAGCAAAACTGGTGGGGAAGATGATGCACGCAAGCGGCGGAAGGTCGGATAGATTTTTCAACCTGTTCGGCTAATCTGTGTCGTGAGATTTACAGTTTTGTGATCGTAGACATAAATGATTTGTCTTCCCCCCATCTTCAATCATCCTTGTTGTTGTTGACTTCATTGGCTATGAGCTCTTTGCGGCCTGACACTTCACCCATCCAGACTAATAATGATGATACCGAATTGAGTGACATCTATCGAGGAGGTCAGCCACCTTCACCACGCCACTCTAAACCTACTAGCATCCGGTCCTCTAAATCATTATCTTCCTCTTCCTCATCCTCTCGCTCTGGTTCTATTCTGGCAGGAGGTCGACTGGGTGCTCTAGCTTCAGTGGTTGAACAGGCAATAACAAGATGGGCCAAGAGTGCCAGGGGAAGGTCTTCGGCTTCTAGTTCCACATCTTCTTCCTCTTCTTCCTCATCATCATTGTCATTGTCGATGAAGTCTTCAAGATATACGACGTCCCGTCCATCATTCAATCGACGGCGCAGGCGCAGGTCAAGTATGAGTAGCCTGCATACCATTACCTCTGAGAGAGAAATTGCGGCTCACATTACTCGAATGAAAGCGCTTGAAGAATCCAGACAGATACCACGCAGCTTCATTCTATATCTTCCGCCCTCAGCCGACTCCACACGTCCTTCAGGAAGAACTTTACGAGACTCGGATGATGACAGCCATTCAGGGCGAATCACACAGACCAATTCCCTTTCTCTTGTCTTGACGCAACTTGATGCTGTCCTTCAGACAGCAATGAGATCTTGGCGTCACCTTGGAAAAGCCCTTTGGCGTTCTCGAAGTTTTACCTCCAGACCTATCAGGCCACAAGACGCAGGAAAGCTCTCCAGGTCATCATCAAGTGGACCCCACATCCGCAAGGGGAGGAAGGAGAAGGCCCGAGAGGGCATGAGCAGTGGTGGGCGTCATATTCGATTGGCCGAGCTTTCAGGAAAACCTCCGAAGGCATGGTTTCTGGATGTAGCATCTCCAACCTGGGAAGATCTCAGAGCCATCGGCAAGGTACGAAGATTCTTGGAATTTCAGGTGGCTTTAACATCTGCCATAGCTTCTACATTTACATCCCCTCACTTTGGAAGACATTTTACAACAAGATCCCCGAGAAAAGCTTGACTTGTTCCCCAAACTTGGATACTCTTTTATTTCTTTCCGAGCCATTGAGACCCGTGAGAGCCGGGAGAAATCCCGGCGACTGCTCCAAAGAATGAACGAATATTCAACACCTATTTCAGGTCACAGCGAGGGAGTAGTCGGAGAAACAAATGTCTACCTGATCGTTTTCACCGAAGGAATATGTTGTGTGGGTATCTTGCCGCTCCTATCTAGTTGAGCTCATCGTTGAATCAGTTCCATTATAATGATGTTGCAGGTATGAGAATCACATTCTCAGATATCAATGAGATATAAATATCACTTTCAAGAGCATACTGACCGGATACGCAGTCGCATATCGCTTCTCGGAGAGGTCGCTAGTATGTCTTCCGGTGGGTGTCATCTTGTCACAGAGAACCATGGACTAAACTATATCCCCAGAATGGATCGCACATGGAATTTTGGACTCTATTGTCGATTCCTTCTTCCCCTACTTAGAAGAGATCGAGAAGGAAGTCATGGCAATTGAAGAGCTTGTTCTCGATCCGAAAAGTGATGGAACAACATCTTCAATTCACAGACCTGAGACTCAGAAAATTTCTTCGTCGCCGATCAATATTGAGAGAGAGGAGGATCGCAGATCCTCGATCTCCAACACGAAGACCAATGAGAAGCCGCCGCATGTTGATCGGGAGAATCGGCCTCGGTTTGCACCTCCTCGCCGAACCTTGACCCTCCTCCTCCGACGAATACGACGGTATTTCACAAACCGGTGGGAAGAGCGATTCAATGTACCGGAGACGCCCCCAAGTGCCACAACACTGATTCTCCGACGAATAGCCCGCGCACGAAAACTTGTAACCTCCCTCAATCGGCTGCTTGGTAGCAAGTCGGAAGTCATAACGCAGATCCGGAAGAGGTTGCTTAAAACTGGGGCTCCTGGGTCCGGAAATAACTCAAAAACGGAGGAGTTAGAGGTCGCCATTTATATGGGTGACGTTCAAGGTAATTCTGGTTACTGCATACCTCTGTCCTGTTATTGATAATTGTTAGACCACATACTGACGTTACAACATTCGCTGAACTACTATGAGCGCATGTTGAGCGAGTCCCACCCGATCTATCTGTCGCAGCTGCGTACTAATTTTGTAATGAGTCAATCTGAGGCAAGCAAGAATCTCGTGTTTCTGACAAGTGGGTCTATTGCTGTTCTCTGTATGCAGGCCCTACTTGGTGAGTTGGCCTGCGATCGGTCGAGTGAAAGCCGCTGACGTCAGGAAAGGTGTGTTCTCGATGAATGTGACTGTTCCTGCCAGCAACCCGGGATTCAGCACCTTTGGCATTGTCCTCTCCCTGGCTGTTGCAGTTCTGTTCATTTACGTAAACGTTTTCAGATATTGGTGGAAGAACAAAGGTCGAAGAAAACGAACACTCTGATAGAGTAGACCTATTTACAACGACTTAGATGACTGATTTTAATGGTTTAAATTTACATAGTCTTAAATCTAGAGATACGGGTAGACATACATACAATACAGATTATATTATGTGATCGGGAGTGTGTTTTTACACAATCCTTGCCTTGAGATGACATCATCAGCTTGTGCAAGGGCTTCTTTGACTGGAAAAAAACTTGGATGATCATTGGATAAAACTAATTAAATGAAACCACAAACCTTTCTCGTTGAATATTTCTTGTTTACGCTCAAACTCATCAAAAGTATTACGTAGTTGTTCTCGTTGACGGCGAATAGTATCGTCGACGTGTTGAAGATGCTCAGATTCCATTTTCAGGCTCTCTATCCCTTCTTGTACTTGTAACTGAAGGGTTTCTAGCCCAGATATTTGCTCCAGGTAAATTTCTTTGATTTCTTCCCATCGATAACCTGAACGATCGACCTTGAGTCGACACCTAAGCTAGTAAAAGACAACATACCAGAGGCCTGGGCATCATGGGCTGCAGAAACATACCTGGATCCCCGACCGTGGTCATCAGCCCAGGAGACAGTTTTTGTCCCAATCTCGCTCATACTCGTGCGTTTAATACAACTTCGTCTACGAACAGCTGTGATATTTGGTTTATGAAACGGCATTTCATCACCTGATAATTGCGGTGAAGACTGGACTAATGAAGTTTGCCCAATGGGGACTTCATTGGGTGCTGACGGTGGGGGACTGTCGCTGATAGACGACCCGGAGGATTCAGAATCGCCCAAAGCTGACTCAGCCTGACCGAGTTCTTCCTCAAGCCCTAGTTGTAATCGTTGACCACGAAGGAAAATTGGTAATGGGGGAGGAGAGATGACAGAGGGTCGTGTCGACGAGCATGCAACTTGATTTTGGGATACTGGAAGTGATGCGCTCCTTTCCAATTTGACTACATTAGGTTGGACTCGTGTGTGAAGTCCAAGCTCGGGTTTCGGAATGGGAGTTGTAAAGTCTTGCAAATTGAATTTAGCTGGTTGCACGATGATCAGCCCAGACGTGTACTGAGAATCAATAGAATTGCAACCTGTATGTGCAGGAATATTGGATGTAGGCTCCTTCGAAGCTCGTTTGATAGCCACTGCATTGGCTCGCTTCTGTTGTTCGCGGAACCACCTTTCCATTTCCTTCACACGGAAATCTTTTGAGGCGATACAAGTTTGGAATGGAGACAGTGAGTCTGAAGGCGGGATTGTTTCTCTTGCCAATTTCTGGCATTTACGGACCATACGGTCCTTGAGGCGACGGATTTCGATTATACGTGGCCAGTTGACGGACTTCTTTGTAATTTCATATTTCTCAAGCTTAAGCAGCTGCTCATACATGGCAGCTGTCCCAGAGGGTATCAGGACCTATGTTATTTTGATCACCAGACTGTTGTGCTGTCAAGAGATGAGAAGGGGCAAACCTTGAGCTCGTTGAGGGTATCGGTGGTCTGAATGTACCTCCAGCCCATAGGGGATTTAGGGTCGTAAGGCTCGAGCTGGCCGCGAACTGGGCTCAGCCGTAGGTATTCGAGGGGTTTAGACATACCGAGGAGAGCGTCGGATGAGATTTGTTGAACTCGACCTCTCTTTGGGGCTAGCTACATACGATACAAGTTCGGATTGCCACGGCCACGAGGAAAGCTACTGTGGGAAGCATAAACTGATCGGCTGAAAGCCGCTACTCACCACACTCTTCCATGTCCTTTGCAAAATATGAGGCGTTCCTCATAAATAATGTCTCCACAATCTCTACTCTCGAGTCTTCTCTCAGATCCATCACCTGGTTCCTTCCTGGCAGATTCAAGGATGCCGAGTTTGCATCTGAAGCGCGTTCGTGTTCCGCTCTACCTGCTCGATCATTCCCTAATGGTGCAACAGTAACAACTCTCATGAATACTATGAGCATGTATCACGACACCGTGCTTGCAAAGGTTGTGGGGAATAACCCTAAGTATCGCCCTTTGATTCCATCGTCCTTGCACACCCGATATACCAAAGCATGGCTAGGCAAGCATACCCAGTATAAATGGGCTGCGCGTGTTCTTGAACTATTGCGCTTCACGGAGCTTGTTATTGAAATGTGCCTCCGACGCAAGGTGTCCGAAAAGCTTCGGTGGAGAGGAATTGTCATCATCGAGGTGGTCAAGTGAGTTCGTGTCTTCTCTCTGGTGTCTTTCAACTTAGATGTCTACAAGGGCCGCCTTACGTCTCCTACTCCTCAAAGTTACCCGCCGCCCACTTCTCTCTCCACCTCTTCCGGAACGTGACTTTGACCCCACCATGCTCCCAACTTCCAGCACCGAGAGCTCAGCACCATCCTCCTCCTCTGTTTCCCTTCCCACAATCCCAGACCATCTCAAAAACAACCATGTACCTCTACCTCCTCACCCTCTGCTTACTTCATCCTTCCCCCCAATGCAGTCTGACACTGCTGTCGAAGACTTCCTACTTCCGAAAGCATTGACAACAATTTCTGTCAAACCATCTCTATCTCTACTGAAAACCTTGTCTGCTCCTCAAGAGTGGCTTGCAGAAATCGTGCATATCTTGCGTCCACTTATTTATGGCACGTTTTGTGCTTTTGCCTCGCAAGTGCAAATACTAAGCCTTCTTGATTTCAGCATACCTGCTTGCATGCGATCATTGGAAAAAACAATCCACAAATCGAGCCCTGATGACAGCCCTAGCTATGGAATTGATTTCCCATAATCTCAGAAGAGCCCCTTCTCAGTCAAGCGTACTGGAGAGATCCGAGTATGCTAGGAGAGATAAAGATATGTTGTGGTACCTCTTGCGTGGTTCAGTGTGGCAAAATTACACTCGGTCTGTGTCCACTTGTTGGATGCCTGAAATCTTACTTATCCAACCTTCAGGCCTAAGCTTGAATCGTTTATAACGAGTGCGAAGCGCATGCCATTAATAGGATTGTTTGGTGTGTTGGTTAAAGAATGGATTCCATTAATTGATGAGTATTATTATTGTATGTCAGTCTGCATTTTTGTTATAATCTGCTAATCTCTCTCCTAGATACTGCTCCGTAACTTATTGTTATTGTTCGTGGTTCTCAGCATCTGCTATGTATTCTATTGCTTTCGCCTCTCGATAAGCAAGACGCCAATTCGGACGTCACTCTTATCAAACGGAGCTTGCCACGCCACTCCCGATGCCCCATGTGATAGATTATCTCCTATCAGATAGTCGCCAAGTTCTTGTCCTTCTTTTCTTTAGAACACTCAGACATCTTTAAATCTCCCTTCTCTTTTCTCGTTAATATGCCTGATTCGCCCTCTTTGCTACCTCCACTGCGTCGGGTTGTCACTACTCATGACTCAAAGGGCCTAGCCACAGTTGAAAGCAATGTAGTCTTAGAACCTGAGGTGGGCTTGATCGATCAGTTCCGGTCCGGTTGTCTAGATGTTGCCTCAAAGCGAATGGAAAGCATTCAAGGAGCCCAATCAGCAGCTTTTTGGGTTACGACCGGTGGACTTCCAGTCAACGACAATAATATCTGGTCAGTATGCTTTCTCAAGAGTGTAATTTTCGTTTGGACACTGAAAACCATAGTGTTGATGGAGCCAAACGCATGATTGATGACTCTACTAACTTTGGCCTTGTCCATCCCTTGGGCACCAACCTTCGTTCTACAGATTTGGATCCTGGAGCTGCAACCCCCATGGTCAGATTTTCTGATATCATGATCTTTGTCGTTCTGATATTTGTACGTCCAGCATCGCACCAGCTCCTTGGATTACAATATTTTGGGTTTTCACCATTTTCTCATCCCCTCGACGTCATCACTGATCCTTCTCTTTTTTTCTTTAGTCTCAGGAGAGCTTATTCTAATCACCGAAGATGGTACTGAGACGCACTTGAAATACCCGGGAGATACCGTCATTCAACGTGGTACGATGCACGCGTGGAGGAATCCGTCCGGAACACGGTCGGCTAGGTGGATCTCAGTTCTCATTGCTGCAAAACCCGCCGTCATAGATGGGGAGGCTCTTATTCCTCAGCTTGTTCCCTACGAACCGAAGGTGTGATCTATGATTAGATATCTCGGGAGCCACGGTCCGTGGAAGGACCGTTAGTATGTAATAAAATGATTAATTCCTTGTGGTAACCAGATACTCCATTCACTGGAGATTTACAAACAGACCCCCATCAACTAACAGAGACGCCCCGGTAACATACCTGGCCAGATCACTTGCCAAAAAGACAACCGGCCCGGCGATATCCTGAGGAACTGTGATTGCAGTCAGCGTGCAGTCACGTGTTTGAAACTCTGTAAAGCAATCACCTCCAAGTCTTCCGAGAGCAGTGCGCTTGACCATATTTTCCCTCTTGACAACATCTGATAAGTCTTCTTTGTTTATATCTGTTTCAATTGTTCCAGGTAGAATTGCATTGGCACGGATGCCATATTTTCCAAGTGCAACAGCACAACTCTGCATGAGGGAAAGGATTCCTGCTTTGGTGGGAGTGTAATGGCTGAAGAATCCCGTTTTAGGTTTGATCAAAGCTAGCATGAGTCATCCAAGTCTGCACAGAGATGTCGAAAGAACTTAACCATTGCAGTTCGCCTCCCACCAGTGCTGAAATTGATGATATACCGATGATAGAACCACCTTGTGGAACTTGCGCCTTCATCTGATTTGCGACAGCTACAAAGAACAATCAGAGATCATACATGTGTTACGCTCGGGTATCAGTCTCACCCTGGACGACATAGAAAGATCCGTCAAGATTGACCTGTCTTGTCTTCTCCCAGACAGCATGGGGCATCGTCAGAAACTCAGCAAAAGGACATATACCGGCATTGGATACGAGGACATCGATCCGGCCGAAAGTTGCCACACCTGCCTCAACGATCTCCATGCATTGGAGAGAGTCAATCAAATGAAAGATCTTGGAATGGACCCTCTCTCACCTTGGCCGAAGTATCCGGATCTCCAATGTCACCAGGTACTGTCACAACTTTAAGAGCACCACTTTCAACCTGGCTTTGGAGTGACCGTATTTCCACCTCTGTTTCTGTATTACCCTGATAGTGCAATATTAAGCCACCTGCGCCATGTTCCGCGAATTCGATCGCACTGTCCGTAAACCGACTCAGATCTTCTGTCCTCGAAGTATAAGCAGTGTCAGAGAGTCACCAAGCTCGTCCTATTCCCCGCGAAGAACCAGTGATGCAGATGATTTTGTTCGTAACAAGGCTCATGTGGGTATCTGAGAATCTTTCCTGAGAGGTCCCGGCTACATATATGCATTATGCATAGAACATTGGACATATTATGATGCTATTCCGGGAAAGAGCGGAAAATCGGGCCGTCGTCTAGCAGCAATCTCACCCTCATGACCTTAGTACCCTCTCAACGGTTGATGCGGTGCGATTTGAATTTTGCCAATTCCATGATTTCATTATAAGAGTGCGCTAAATACAAACTGCGCGAACCATTTATCGTCACCACATCACCACAATGCCTTCAGCCAGAATGTAAGTGGCATCGATGTCGGGTTTAACATTGGCTGATTACCAATCCAGCTACTACGATGCCGATGCAAACCTTGAATTGTTGAGCAACAAGCAAATAGTTGTCCTTGGGTAAGGACTTTCTGTATCCAATTAAATACAACTGATCTTGGTTCAGATTTGGAAATCAGGGTGCTGCACAGGCCCAAAACTTGAGGGATTCTGGTATCCCCAACGAAAGTATTTTGATAGCCAACAGACAAGATTCATATGCAGAGGATGCTAAAACCAAAGGTTTCATTGTTGAGCACAACTTTGAAAAAGCAGCTGCGAAGGCTGATGGTGGGTATTCCAACATGGAGATATCAATTACTCATTGGCCCACTCCAGTTGTCTTCCTCCTCATTCCTGACCAAGTACAACCTCGAGTGTTTAATAACCTGTTCGTGCCACATCTTCGAGCCGATGCCACCATTGTTGTTGCCAGTGGTTATAATGTACTCTTCAAGTACTTGCAATTCAAGCCTACATATGACGTCGTGATGGTTGCTCCTAGGTGCATTTTCTCTTCATGACTGCACTGACGTTACTTGTGTATTGACGACACTTGAATAGAATGATAGGTTCCTCGGTCCGTTCGCTTTACGTGAAAGGAAAAGGTTTCCCTTGTTTTGTTTCCGTCGAGCAGGATGGCACAGGAAATGCCTTATCCCTGGCATTGGCGCTTTCAAAGGCAATAGGGGCAACAAAAGCAGGGGCAATTGCCTCCTCGGCACGAGAGGAGACAATAATGGACCTTTTGGCAGGTAGGATATTTGTAAATCAACAGGATGGTACTCACGTTTTACGTAGAACAAGCCCTCTGGCCCAATATCATTATGCTCTTCAGGTTAAAAAAATAGTTTTTTGTAGTCCTATGTGAAGAAGGTTGATTTCGTATCCAGGGAGGCCTTCAAAGTTCTTCAAGAGGCCGGATGTTCAGATGAGGCTTTGTGTTATGAAATGTGAGTTCAACATGTGCTTCTGGATGGGTTTGGGCAATGAGACTTGACATTCAACAGGTGGATGTCCAAGGAGCCAGCTGAAATCTTCGAGCGGGCTGCCGAAGAAGGATTCATTACTCAGGTATGATGAAATCCAATCACGCATTTCCCTATCTAAACTATTATCCAGTTGAAGCACCACTCGACTTGCTCTCAGTTTGGCCAGTTACAAGGGGCATTGAATTTGGATGGAGCTGGAGCAAGAGACCACTTCAAGGATATACTATACAACCAGGTATGTTTTTCGTCTCTGATGAGCACCCTGACGTTAACTCTGTGCAGATCCTGAGTGGGAAATTTGCGAAAGAATTTTCCGAACTTGAGGACGCTTTGGAAAAGAAGGGTGAAGGGAACCCCCTTGATGACCTTTATCGCCGATCAGAAGAGTCAGAGCTTGGTCAGGCTGAAAAGAGAGTACGATCTCGTCTTGGTTATTAGAATGGATTTGTGTGTTGGTTATATAATACATTGCTAAATTCGCGCTCTGAGTATCTGTTCACCGAGCGTCCTCTCTTCGACTTATAGTTAGCCGCAGTGGCAAATACTTTCCTTCACCCTCTACCACAACACGCCTAGAAGTGTATCCAACCGTCATCATACATTAAAGGAGGGGGATGGCTCAATTATATTGGGTCCTCAGTATCGCTCTGTCCGATTGGTGAATTCAGGAAGAAGTTCTTTCCTCGAAGCAATCATGTATAACCATATATGCCCTTGTGGTCACAATAGGGTAAAAAAATCCAAGCTCACATTCTGAACGATTGCAGGTCGGTTCATCGACAAAAATGGTGATCGCATGATGATCAAACATTTTGTCCTGTTCTTAACAGACAGCCCTGGAGCATTCGCTTGGTCAAGTAACATCGCTTAACTATCACGGAGTCATCAAGTACTGCTCCTTGATTCGCTTTCTTCTACTTTTCTTCTCTCAGTTCTCTTGTGTCTGGATCAGTTGCGAGTGATCTGTGTTTGCTTTACATTTCTCGTTAGGTTTCTCTTTGTAGCTTGGGCTGTGTATTGGAGGGTACTAGGTACTTTTACCGCAGACTGCGATCGAGCTCCGCGTTTTAAATTTTAAAAAAAAAAGAAGCTGAGCACGTGTCACAAACCAAACAAAGACAATACTTTCACCTCCACTTGGTTCTTCTTCCATAACTATGTCATCACCGGCACAGGCTTTGGAAGAGAGATCGTAGGTCCATTATTTTGCGTGGTCTTCTCGCCTCTGACATCATTCCCATAGCCAGTCTACCGATACTCTACATACTAGACGCTCTACCTCAAAGGATAGGAAGAGGGACAGACGTAGAGATCGAGGTGACCATGATGAAAGAAGGAAGAGGAGTCGTAGCAGGGAATACCGTGATCGCTCTCGAGAACGACACAGGGATAGGGACCGCGAAAGGGAAAGGCGCCGCGAAAGAGAAAGCGAAAGGCTTCATCGCAGTGGTAGAGGACACAGCCGCCACCGCGAACGAGATCGAGACCGCGAAGATCGTGACAGAGACAGAAGGCGAAAGCGTGACGACAACGACGAACCGGAGAGTGAAGACCGCAATAAGAGAAAAAAACCTGACGAGGATGTCGACGACCTTGGTCACAGCCCTCATTCAACCAACAGAGACCGTTCTCCCGATAGAAGGCCTGGAGGTAGGACTCCTCTCGATCCACGAGACGAATTCGATGATCCACCCAGATATCGAAGGGATCACCGTCGTCGAGAGGGTAGGCACTCTATTGAGGATGAGGATGAATACAGGGAACGCCGTCAGCGAACAAGAAGTCCTCCGCCCCCTCCTACTCGGTATGTGATTTGATACAGCAGGTCAATCGTTTACCCACCTTTTTGTTAGACGACTTTCGCCTTCATATGACGCCGGGGAAGATTATAATCCGGACGAGCCCAAAGAAGATGATTCAGAAGCTCGCTCAGTATTTGTGTCTCAGCTTGCCGCTCGTTTGACAGCCCGAGACTTAGGATATTTCTTTGAGGACAAGCTCGGCGAAGGTACTGTCATGGATGCAAGAATCGTTACGGATCGACTATCCAGAAGGTCAAAAGGGTTAGCATTTCAGTGCTATATTACCACGATGTGCTCAATGTCCAATCATAGAATTGGTTATGTTGAGTTCCGAACCATTGAACTCGTAGAAAAAGCTATTGCATTATCTGGGACTGTAGTTATGGGTCTACCCATTATGGTACAACTGACGGAAGCTGAGAGGAACAAAACTCATGCAGGTGATGGGTAAGTCTGGATACTTGGCGCTACTGCATCATGGCTCACCTTGTTGCGCAGAAGTATCAACTTACCTCCAGGTGTCAGCGCGCCTCATGGAGCAATGTGAGTTGCTTCTCGTCGTCACTTAAGCTTTGTCTTATGCCTCGCTTAAGACTTTACGTCGGGTCTTTGCACTTCAATCTTACGGAATCAGACATCAAACAGGTCTTCGAAGTCTTTGGTGAACTTGAATTTGTTGATTTGCATAGAGACTCGATGACCGGCCGAAGCAAAGGATATGCTTTTATCCAGTAAATAACTCCTGATGTTGGAATTCAATCTTATCTTATAAAGACCAGGTACAAGAGAGCCGAAGATGCAAGAATGGCTTTGCAACAGATGGAAGGATTTGAACTGGCTGGGCGCACAGTACGTCCAATATCTTCTTCACTTAATAGCTTGAGCTCACGAGTTGATTTCAGCTTCGCGTAAATACCGTACATGAAAAAGGAACAACTAAGTATTCTCAACAAGATTCCCTCGATGAATCTGGAGGTATGCTGTTGGTTTTTCCATGACAGCAGAACTGCTCACTTTGTAGAAGGCGGTAATTTAAACGCTGCGTCGCGCCAAGCACTAATGCAGAAACTTGCCAGGACTGACCAACCAGCCCCTCGACATGAGCCTACGTAAGTTTTCCTAGAATTTTCTAGTATGGTATGAATGACATTGTCATCAGTCAACGACCAAATATTCCACAGTCTATGCAGTCTCGGTCCGTCCTTCTGAAAAATATGTTTGATGCAGATGAGTATGTTCTGCAGTCGCCCTTCATCTTGTTATCAAGCTGAAAAATGTCCAGGGAAACTGAGAAGGACTGGGACAAAGATTTGGCTGAGGACGTCAAGGGTGAATGCGAAGAAAAATACGGCAAAGTACTTGCCATCAAGGTTGAAAGGGATTCTCAGGTGAAGCTTTTCCAACATCACGCTTCCACTGCTCACATTGTTCTTTAGGGTGAAATATACGTCAAGTTTGATTCTGTCGAGTCTGCCAAAAAGGCCGTCCAAGCTTTAAATGGACGATGGTTTGGAGGACGACAAGTTTCCGCAGTTTTCATATCCGATGCGATTATGCAGGCTCACCAGTGATTGGCAGTGATCATTACAAAAGTTGACAGCGCCAGCTGCATTACACACCACTAAATTTCATTTTGAACAGATGACTTCTGCCAGGGCACAAATGCTCCATATGCCTTTTGTTATTGATACAAATATCACAAATTATGGATGTGGACCTTGCACCTTTGATTGACCCATCTAGGTTACCCGAGAATGCCATCTTCTGCCACCAATTGACGTGCAAGTGAGACCTACTGAGAATTCGAGATGTGACTACATCGACATGTTTCCTTGACTGATCTTTTCATTGTTAGACCACCATTGCCCTTTGAATCAATACATGTAACGGAAGAGTGGGGACTCTGGCCCAGCCGCAAGATTTTCTGTCTTGACATCTTGCGGCCTTATGTTTACTTCTTGAGCTTTATTCCGTCTCTTGTTTTCGCGGCGCATCCACATGCCCATGCTTGGAATGCTGTTATGTCAGTCGTTGATATGTTGACTGATGATGAACACTCACCCTGCAACAAGGATAAAACAGATGGCCCCAGAAATAGCTTCACAATTCAGGAGAAAGGCCTTGAGAAGGGTCATCAATACCAATACTTACCTGACGTTATTAATGCTATTCGAACCCCTTACTTAGCTTACGTATCTAAGCCAGAACTTGGTCACTCACCCGGCAAGTACTTTGGTTCATCCTGCGCTCGAAAAATGTTTGTAGAAATCAAACCAGCTGCATTTGCAATGGCCACTGTATAAACATGCCCACATAAGGTGAACCAGGAAGCCGATGTTATCCACAAATTCCTCACCCATGATACCAGCCACTAATGCACGCCGAGACTCCTGGGGAGTGTTATTCGCGTACCTGAATCTAACGTGGGTAGTTAATTCAGCTTGTTATGATCTGCTTACCAAGTCGCTACAAGAACCGACGGAGAGAAGGCCTTAGAAGATTCATATCCTAGTCATGCCCTACTTCACAAAAAAAGACACTCACACCCATTGTTAGAAGAAAGCAAGCAAAATAAGCAATCCTTTTGTGCCGTAAAACATCGATGGAACCAAGAGCAATAAATCCAGTCAATCCTACCAGTAGCGGTCCGCATCTACGTTGATTTAATTCAACAGACCACACTTTTACAATTTATATGCTAGCGAACTAGCTCACATATGGACTGAGCGTTCTCTGAAATAGTCCGAGGAAAACGTGATTGCAAGCAAGGTGATTGCTCCAACAACGTTCGGCGCCACGGTGAACAGATTGGTCCTGACGGTTGAATATCCGAGGCTGGCAACAATTTGTGGCAAAAAATTGTTGACACTGGCCAAAGGGACGCCAAGAGTTAAATTTACTCCCGCCCAAACCCTGAACAGCGATCAGACACAAAGCGCGAATTATGAGAGGTAAGGTAGGACTGTAATACCAATACATTGGATTTTCAAGGGCTCTGAAACTGTCGCGAAGACTCAACTTCTCGTCAGCCGTAACAGATGAATCTGAGAGAATTCTGATCCTCGCTATCTCCTTTTCACGTGGGCTCAGATACCACCATGTCGCCGGGGAACGGGGAAGCCAGATGAACGCAATCAAGGCAAACAAGATAGTAGAGGCACCTAGGATGGTGGTAACGCCCAACTGGTATCATAGATAATGATATATGCGTGCTGTAAAAAGTACCTTCGACCCAAAATAGAAATTGCCATTCCTTGTACTTAGAGTGTTTGATATGAAAAACACCAAAGGCAATGAGACCTAGTCATAAATTCCGTACGTCAACCAACCGTACCAGCTTTGACCTACCTGAGAAAGCACCAGAAATGGCAGACATTGCTTGGAGCCAGGGTTAGTGTGCCAAAAGAGCGTAACAATTTGGAGAAGATACCGTAAAAGATGCCGAGTCGAGAAGCGATCTCGTTTCTCTTATAAAATGTAGATAGGTAAAATAGAACTCCAGGGAGCATTGCAGCTTCGAAAATCCCTAAGAAGAAGCGGATAGCGAAGATTTCTGTGATCTTAATAAGCCCATGATGACACTAACTCGGATATTTTCCGCTCACGGGAGAATCCTCGCGCAATAGTAGAGAGAAGGGACCTGCAAGGCATATCAAGGATGCTTGTAACCTCGAAAGGCTGTACTGACATTGAGCCCTGAGGGCAATGTTAAAACACAGAAACCAAATAACGATCCACTTACGAAGCCGACCATCATGATGGGTAGAACACGAGCCGCAGAGTAGCGTTTTGCGATCAGGGAGATAGACGGCCCAGATCTATGTTAGGGGTTCAATGAAGAGGAGTCTTTATATCTCAATTAACTTACAAACAGAATGGGACCTGGAGTATGTGAGTTGACTCGTAGGCGAGGAATATTCAATTTCCACTCACATAGAAGATCATCACGAGAATATAGTACTGAAAGATCATCAGTGTTCAGACGTGATACAGTTCAGCAGATTTGACACTGTACTTGATTGCCAGTTAGTCCGATGTCCTATCCGACGGCGTTATGGACAACGGTTCCAGTTGACCATTGGATTTTACTTCACCTTATCCCATCCTGCTGTCTTAGCGTTTGCAACATTGCCCTTGTCAAGTGCGTTACAGAGATACCTGGTAGTTTTAGTACGAAAATTAAGGGATAGAAACTCCTTACATCATTGCCAACGGAGCAAGCAGGCAAAGGTCATATTTGCACCGGAGTTTCCTCTCTTCGGTTATGCTAAATGATTTTTGGCTTTGAGAAGCGGTTTCAATGTTCGTATGGTTCTTCTCTTTGTCCATTCAAAAGCTCACGAGTGTAGCGACCTACAGTCCAGGGGAAGAAAGGGAAGGACGTTTGTCCGGGCTCAGCAGTAATTTCAATTCTTGCTGTGTCCAAAATATACCTAAAGAGGATCCATTCAGCTGCTCAGTACTCACTCATGAGATTTTGCTCTCTATCCATACACGAGTTTCCAACAAAAAGATCGTTCAAGTCCTGCCGTCCTTTGCCGTCAGATGTCCAGGACAGTATGCTATAGCTAATGCTGGAAATCCTGTTCATGTGGAGTCTTTGGCCAGGATGGCAAATTATTCAGTTTTATCATGGGTGCATCATGCGGTAACTTCGGGCCACTAGAACCGCGCGGTATTTGTCAAGTATCTTCGTATGGCTTCGATATAGTTCACATCATTCCAAACAATGATCACTCAAACGAGCACCCCTTATCACTTACTGTTGAGCCCAAGTAAAGATGCACTACGAAATGAATTTCTTGGAAAGCCGGTGGATGTCATTAGAACTCCAGCATTCGTAATAGATCGGAATATATTTGCACAAAACTGCACTCAAATGCATCGAAGGGCTTTGGAGTGGGGCGCTTCCCTCAGGGCTCATCTCAAAACTCACAAGGTCTGTTAGACATCAGCCGACTATGATTCCTAATGATCTTTGTCGTGGCTATTACTTAGACTTCGGAAGGAACGAGGCTACAGCTTGTCTCTGAGGGAGGACGTTCGGATGCTGTAGTTGTGTCGACTCTTCTAGAGGCCTGGGCGGTTGTCAACAATGGTCTAGTACAAGATGGGACGGTGAAGGATGTAAGCTGAATTTTTAACTGAAGTTAGCCTCGGGACAAAATCGACAATAACAGATTTTGTATGGTTTACCAGTTGGGATCGATAAGATTGCGGATCTAGGAAAGCTGTTGCAGGAGGTTGAACATCATGGTGCCGTCCTACGATTATTAGTCGACCATCAAGATCAAATCAAGCACCTAGAAGAGTTTGAGAAGAAACATGGTTCTTGTCGAACTTGGTCGGTTTTCGTGAAGGTTCATGGAGGTCAGAAGTGAGCACAACCAGCGTTCTACCATGTGCGACTGGAACTGATCTTGACAGTCGAGCTGGCGTCCGCCCAGAGTCTCCAGAATTTTTAAATCTGGTTAGAAGGCTTATTAAATCTCCTGTGATGGCAATCCATGGGTTCTACGGTCACGCTGGAAATTCGTACGCCTCAACATCTTTACCCCAGGCTTCATCCTTCTTGTCAGACGAAGTCCGAACCGTCAACAAAGCGGCTGAGATTGCTTTGAATGAAATTTCTGGGGACACTCGCTGCACGCAACCTTTCATCTTGTCAGTTGGCTCTACACCCACGGCGCACGCAGCCAGCACAAAAGCAAAACAACTATTATCGCAGACACTCCATGGAAAGCTGGAATTGCATGCTGGTAAGGTCTCTGAGCAATGACAGTGCCGTGAATTATTGCATTGGAGCCAGGAAACTATCCAATGTTGGATTTACAGCAGCAACACACGACACTGATTACGGCACCACAGATAGCACAGAGGGTGAGGGCCACAGTTATTTCATATTATCCAGGACGGGGGCCAAACGGCGAAGATGAAGCCCTGGTGGATGCCGGCGCAATTGCATTCAGTAAAGATACCGGCCCGTCCGAGGGTTACGGTGAAGTTGTTGGTAAATCCTGGAGATTGACTCGTATATCCCAAGAGCATGGGATTCTGATACAAACCAAAGGAGAGTTGGAAAAACTTGAAATAGGGACAGTGATTGAGATCATTGGTCAGCATGCTTGCTTAATCGCAGCAGTACGTCACTGTGGTGATAATGCAAGAGGGGTTTCTTTAACTCTCGGAACAGGGGCATCCATGGTATTATATTGTTGACAGGACTGTGAATGAAGGAAAGGACATTGTTGATATATGGGTGCCTTGGAAGGGTTGGTAAAATATTCTGTGTTCAACTGAGAGTAGATCAAACAAATATTGGAGAAGTTAAGTAAGTTTTGATAGAACTCCGCTCGAGTGGGTCAGATCAAGTCATGAACGCTATGCCCGAGCGGTTCCCCATGTCTGACATTCAACCCTGCGTTGCGACTTCGGAAATATATCAATGATAACAGGACATCTGTGGTTTTTCACAGGAGTCAAGATCCTTCAGGGACTCATGACATGTGGTGAAGCATAAGTTATACATTATGCCAGTCTAACTAAGACCCTCAACTCAGTTGGCTAGACGTATAGAGCTCAGCAATGGCTGTTACGACTCCTGTCAAGGCGGATGATCCTAGTTCTGGTGAATGGGGATTTCCACTACTGCTCCTGTGATTCTGAGTGCTTATTTACACTCCGTGTATATTCTATGAGTTCCTACAGGTAAGTACCCTATCTGCTGCTGCCCCCCCTGGCAGTATACCTCCTTCCGATCTCTCCTTTACATTGATCTCATTGAAAGATAATGAAAGGACAGGATTATCGTATTTAATTCTGGCATTATTATTTCCAGCACAATGATTATTTCATTCAACAAGATTCTTGAATGACATGTGTGGTAAGACATTTACCCGATCATGGAGTTGCTAAGCGCCGACGACACACAAAACTTCACTGACGAGCTCCCACACTAATGGGACTGGGGAATGAGGTGACTCCTCTTTAAGAGGCTCGACAACTTAAGATATAAAGACTCTACGTGGAATGAACACTGGCTAGGTAATGGATCAACTAGAACAATAATGCCGACATGTAGTTTGTCAGCAAAAAAACAATTCCTCAGGGTAAAGTGACTCGGTTCATTACTAGACGCCTCTGTTGAGGTTATGTGGCTCGCAAACGTATAGGTTGACGATGTAAATCATCACACATCTATCCACACCATTGTCCACATCCTATAAATAAGAAAACGTGATCACGTGCATGCCATCTAGTGTTACAGCCTAAGTCTGCAGATTACTTGCCACAATGTCCATGAATGATTATGACGCAGATGCCACTGAACTTTTGGAGACTTATGGTATGTTTTTGTCAAACCCTCTCAGTCTTGAGCTCACCATACATAGATTTTCTCATGAAATACATAATCATTGGTACGATCTCTCAACGTTAAGGTCTTGGTTCATGAATTCAAAGCACTGTTTAAGGCGAAGCAGGGACAGGAAAATCATGCCTACTGCACCATTTTACACATAATTCATGTAGGACCCGAAAGTAGATCTAAGCCCCACAGGACTCATGTTGACTTAGTCAAGGATCACTCCCAGCATACCATAGGTGTTGAGTTCTCGAGTAGAACAGTCAAACTTGGGGAGAAACGTATCAAGTTACAGGTGAGTTTCCTTATGACGATGCTTTGGCTAAGTGTATCACTCACATGGCTTGTGGTATGGTCATCTAGCTTTGGGATACAGCTGGACAAGAGCGCTTTAGGTGTGGTCGATGTGTCTTCTGACGTTGTATCGTTCCTCATGAAACAGATCGGTTACTCGGAGTTATTATCGGGGAGCTGCAGGAGCAATTCTAGTTTATGACATTACGAAGTGTGTCAAAACCTTCCATATCTTTCGACGCTACCAGTATCTTATGAGATCATAGCCGTGATTCCTTCTTGAACCTGGGACGTTGGCTGGCTGATGCACGAGCACTCGCTAGTTCTCACCTTGTGGTCGTCCTAGTAGGCAGTAAGTCCGATAGAGAAGAAGAAAGGGAAGTTGAATGGGTGGAGGCCAGTCGATGGGCAGCGCAAAATGGTGTGTACTGTCAAACTTCGCTACCGCTGATCGTTTAGCATCATCAGATGTCCATTTCCTCGAGGCATCGTCATTGACAGGGGATAACGTTGAAGCACCGTTCCTTCTGGCAGCCCGAACAATACTACTGGCCATTGAGTCTGGATCCCTTGATCCTGAGAAAGCAGGCAGCGGCGTAAGTTACGGAGACAGAGCACTTCGAAGAATCAATAGCTCAAGTAGATTGAGTTTTGGAAGTTTGAGTGGTACTCGACGTAAGGGAAGCGTACAATTGAAGGTTAAGAACTGGATTCCGGGGACTAAATGTTGTTGATGGCTTCATGGTAAGCTTTAGTTTGGATCTCATTCATCTGCAACCCAGCTTCATCAAAATGCAAACAATTTCGAGACTCATTGCCATTTTGTGTAGTAGCACTTGCCAGATACCCGCTAATACCAAGGCAAGACGCTATCTTCTGTTTCTCTGCTTTCAGCTTCCCTTGACACATACCATCGTTATTTCCCATTCATGATCTATACGTTTTCTGTAATTCACCAGTATAATCGGACGTGTGTTTATCATCTTTTGATGTGGGCGCAGACCCCACGCTTCAAAGAAAATCAGCATCATATGATGAAGTGTTCATATGGTATTTCACGTTAGCAGAGCTGCCACGCACCGAAAGGGTAACTGCAGTTGTCTATCCCTATCCCTACACACCGGAATCTCTCCGAAAGTGACTTCGAATCTGACCCCTTCCCATGGCTTGCATGGTTGTGACGACACTGGTCAGTGATTATCCTTGCGCCTCATGCAAGTGGGCTCATGATCCTTGATTTAGTGTATGGTGTGTAATCGAGTGACTAAAGATCGATAAGCAATTTGGTACTCTACTTACCAGGAAATTTCATCACTTGCATATTGGTGTCACATCATCTAATGGTCCTATCCGTCCACCAGGCATTCTCTAGGTTCTTCTCTGTCACAGGTTATTATATCAGAGTGTGGCTCAATCTTTTGTCGTTCGGCCTGGGTGGCCATTTGGTCTGGTTTGATTGAATGCTTACAAAAGTTCCGTCATGTCCTTCCCAGGTCTCGCTCTCGCATTATTAAAGATATCACTGGATCTATGTATGACTACCTATCTCAGTTGCCATTCAACTGGAAGGTTGAAAACCATCGTTAGTCTCATCTTCTCAGGTCTAGGACTAACCGATTTTTCCCCGATCCTCGATTTCCTGTTCGTCTTCTCTGACAACTTCAAGTGATTTGTCCATGTCGACTTCCGGAAGTTCACAATCTTCTGTATCATCCAGCCTGACACCAACCAGAGACACGGTTAGTTCTCCCTCTGCCAACACCGAAACACCTGCGTGGGTTTTTTTTACTTTATTCTATCAATATTTCATTCACCATTCTTCAGGTCAACGTCAAACACACCGAGGCTGTCTAGTACTATTGGTTCGGTATCAGGTCCCTCAATTCCTACAGCTAGTAGTACCTTAATTAGGGCCTCATCCCAGACTTCATCCGAAATCCTACTTACAGCTCTTCCAACAACCAATAGTCTGGCAACTAGCGACAGCGGAGGGAATACGAGCAACCCAGGAGGACGCACTATTCTCGTTTCAAGCAATGCTGTTTCAACGACGAACAATCAACACCTCTCGACGAACATAATTGGTGAGGCGAATTCTTCCTTTCTCTGACATGGGTCTTGAAAATCACCAGTTGTTCACACTCCACAACAATCCATTGTATTCACGACAATTACAAGCTTGCTAGAGTCAACGCCGAAGATACCAAGTTCTGTTACAGTCACTGACTCGATCGTTTCTTTAACTGCATCTCCGATTATAACAATTCTCAGTACATCAACACGAACCAACGGTAATACCACAACCTTCACACACCTAGTAGCCGATCCAGATAATACTAGGGAATCAAATGGGTGAGATACATATATGTGTGTCTCTCACCCTTGTTAATGTCAATCTCAAGGTTTCTGGCCAATCAAGGCCAAGTTGCAGGCGTCTTCACCGCCGTGGGAGCAATAGTATTGGTGCTTATTGCTGCACTCGTTTGGTTCATCAGGCGTTGCCGCCGTCGACAGCGGTACAGAGCTTGGTCTAATTCATTACAACGGTGGCCACCTCCATTTGCGGAAACTTTACGTCGAGAACCGCATGAAGCCCGTTCCATGCAGTCAGGAATCCTTGAACCACATTTTGTTAGCTATAGTAACGCTGGATATCACATTAGATCACCGTATCAGCTTACTGATGAATTGGTGAACCAGGAGTTGACAGGAGTTAAGACTGTTTCGGGTAGTGATCCCTTCCGCGATTCCCTTCAAGCTCGACGAAATACTACCATCAACGTATCTCGCGATCGAGAAACGTTGGTTATACCTTCTGATGTGTCACCTACACCGTCTTGGCACTCGATCTATCCTGAAAGTCTTCCTCACGTAGACGACGACCCAAGCCTTATGGGGTCGGAACCAAACCCTAAACGGAGGGCTTTTCCAGAGCCACTTCTTTATCGGTCTCTCAGTACCGGCCAAACGCGTGCACCACCCCGCTCGCACACACGAGAGCCCCAGATTGGTTCTATCCCATTGACTCCTCCTTCATCACATAGGCACTCTAAACTCTACACTCCCGAGATGCCGTCTCCCGGCACACCTGACTCGTTTACCTCACAAACTTGGTTTAACGTGAGACGTAATTACCTTGTGCCCACCAAACACTGATTTTCCCTTCCATTCCTAGGCAAGGCCACATACCGCGCCGGAACCGTTGGCTTCACGAGTCTCACAAGGACCGTTTGTGGAGGAATGATATTTTTGCTCCGGCATATATGATGCTCATGTACAATAAACAGCACTGAATTTATTCTACCTGCTTGATGGACATATGGATTCATGATCATACATTGTCCAAGAGCAATAGCAGGAGTTTCATGTGAGGTAAGCATGCTACACAAGGTACAATAAGAACTTTGTAATTACAGCTATATTTTACAGTTATAAAGCGTTCATTTTCAGAGCGCTATCTATAAATACTCTCTCTTTGTATATAAAGGATCGCCTTTCACAATAATACGTAGCCTCGTTTTGCCTCTGACGAGCGTTTAGAGATCTAGATGAGTTTGCCGGTGCACTACACCGCTACGCGATGCTTACTGGCTCCACTTGCACAACAGTTGTACCTTCTTCGTTTACTATCTGGTACGAGTCCCTCCAATAATACGCTGACACCGCCGGCAAGCAGTGGTGGTCTTGCTTGAATCTGGGGTGGTTTCAGAGCTATGTTATCAAGGAAAATCGATCCCAGTTGACTAGTCGCTGATGGGGTGGTTTCAGAGGAATGTACAGTGACCTGGGAAGATATATTACGATCACTAGGACCAGAGACGAAAGGTTGAGTATAAAGTAACGACTCAATCAAGTAAGAGGACACACCTAGGACCAGAGACGAAGGACCTCTAACTACCACTTAAATATGTTTGAGTATGGGGAATGGATGAAGTAACGATGGAAAGAGAAACAATAATGACGAGGTGAAAGCACAGCTATGAAACTCGAAGTTTGACAGTTGTACACAAGAAAAACAGGCAGAACACCAATCTGGTATTATATACAGCATTTTGTAATTATTGGGATGATGTTCCAGTCCAGCCAAAATGAAAATTGGTCCTTGGTAATACATTTTCTGAGTAAATAAATGAACACTGGTTTTTTTTATTACTTTCGGGGCATTTCACGGAGCCATCTACTATTCCAATAAGGTCACGGAAATCCGGAATTTCCACGCTCGAAAATTGGAGCCATCGTTTTCAAGAGAGGGGATGTCATAGAGCCTAACACGATAAGATAAACTCAGACGCCACAGTTAAACGTGAACGGCTGATGGTGTTGTACGAGTGGGATATATATGAATGACGGCACGACCGTTGTTATGGCCTGTCTACGGATAGTCTCTCCATGCTCGGGTAATATATTCATGTCATTCCATATCGCCAGAATGAACGTGGTGTGGCTGCACACGAGTTACTCCATTCTGACAGAGCCAATCTGTAAAGGGATCTGGGATCGAAGAAGTCATTTTTAAAAATGTTGGGAATGATAAATGACGTTGAAGGTGATTAGAATCAATTGTATGTGATCACAAATTCGGGGACGTAGGGCCAATTATGTAAGATGCGACTTGGGAAATCTACAAAAATAACAAGGTCAACGAATCAGACACACCTGGTCTATACTTATGCAGGAGAAGAATGATGTCTTGATTCAATCATTAATGGATAAGTCCAGATCAGCATGAACAGAGGTCATCCATGTTGGAGCACTACACTAAGAATAACTCAGGTTTTACCTCTTGATGATCAAGTGTTTCACTTTTATTGTCTTCAGGCAGAGATAAATAGAGATAGTCGAGATGAGACGTTTGCAACGAGTTTTCCCCTCCCCTTTTTGCCTGATCTCAACT
>Ga0153967_100008_pt1 | contig 153513 bp, 175 predicted proteins | sample TSFL051MetaG_FD_104688 | JGI IMG/M metagenome (GOLD analysis project Ga0153967, IMG submission 104688) | Attine ant fungus gardens microbial communities from Florida, USA - TSFL051 MetaG | ecosystem: Host-associated > Fungi > Mycelium > Unclassified | place: USA: Florida, Paynes | collected...
CAGCTCTAGAGCAACAAAGGGCAAAGATAAGGGTTCTTCTTTTTGCGCCTCTCTGTGCTACTAGAGTATTATATTAGTATTACAAAGCACAGAATGCAACAAACAAGATAAGAAAGAAATCCTTCAGATTACTTAAAAAGGCAAGTAGAATAGGTCGAGTCTGTATCCAATCATGCAATAGCCGCTCTCTGTACTCCCTGTCCATTTCCTACCAACTTTCTTTATCTCATCGGCCGACCTTGAGCCTGTTCTAAGGATTCTTGGGTGCTTGAGAGGTTCTTCGGACATTGGTCTGACCACTCTTAAGTGCGTCTTTGTTGTCAAGACCACTCCTCTCTGCTTCCAACTCTCCTAATTCCTCTTCTAAACCTTCTTCTACTCTCCCTACTATTTTCTGTTCACATCCCTCAGGTCCTTCTTCTTTCTATCCCTTCCCAATGATGTTCAGCATATCCTTGTTTTATTCTTTTATATTTGGCCTGCTGATCAGGACTGATGCATGACCTCTGATAGTGTTCCTATTATAAACCAGGGGTCAGCTATTGGGTGACATCATTATCAAGGAAAATGCTTCTAAGGTCGAGTTCGCTCTCGAGAGCACTTCTAGAGGGGAGTCCGTCTTATAGATATGATATGAGACTATCCGGAAAGCGTTATGAGGTACTGATAGTGGTGATCGCGGCCACTATTCTGCTACTTGGATAGTGTTTTCGAGCACACGACCGGACTTCTAGTGGTTATGTCTGGGGAGCCGTTTATTATGATTATTAGGTTCCGAATATCACTTATATTGCCAAAATTAATTGTCTAGCATGACACCGCTCTTGGACCTTACCATACTTAATCTATCCCTCATCTGTACCCCCACACCAAATATAAGAGTTTAGTCCTTAGTGAGTGACCTCAGACTTAATTCCACTTCAAGTCAGAGTTAACAAAAAGAATTCATTAGAGTCCTTGCTGAATTGTACTCGATACTTATACAAGTCCAATTATTTGTACATGTTTACTGATCCAATGTAATTACCTAATTAAATGAAATGAAATGAAAAGAAAAATAAATAATGACTTAGGGGAATTTGGTGGTCCATGACACCAAACCTTATGGATGTGATACAGTCTGAGTGAAGGACTAGCCAGGCTTTCTAAGCCTGCTACCCTACCAAAGGTCATCTAAGTTATCTTCACCATTAGGTCCTAGAATGAGTAGAATTTATAGTATAAGTTGTTCTAACTAGTCTCTCACCCAGATCAACTCTTACACTCATAGAATATCACATACAATGACCTCTAAAGCTTCTGATATAAAAGCAAGAGCTAAGAAGGCTCTCCTCTGCCTATTACCCTCTACCCTAAGTAATATATTAACTTTATAAATGGAGAAGACTCAATTAGACTGAAAGAAGGAAAATGTGATCTCTCTTAGCCTTCCTTACTGCTCTCCTCTGAAGTATTCCCATATGGGCAATGATAGCATCATTGCCTAACTATACATCACCCTCCTAAATCTATTCATGTGGTTCTGCTCTATTACCACCTGGCTTCACGGTCCATCTATTCCATCTCCATCAGTCAGCTTCTCCTGGCTCCAAACACAATCTAGAAATAACTCTAGTATCATGTGACTGCATCCTTGTCTTTGATCCATGTGTCCACTTCTAAATGTTAGGCCATATGTAATAAACTCACATACCCATAATAAACTTCTGATCCATCACATCTATTCTAAGTTCGTCTAAGTCTGTTCTAGATTGAGGTTAGCTAGCATTCCAAAGAAGATTCTAAAGTTCTGGTATCTAGAAGCCCAATGAGATGTTCCAACTCCAAAGACCTTGCTGCCAGCTCATCTATCTTGTCTCTCGAGGTAATAGACTATTTCAGCCCATGACAGCTTAGAAGCCATCTGGTAAGAGTACTCTGTTGGAAATCTAGGGTATGTCTGGGGCTTGTAAGAGAGTTCTAAGAGTATATTCTAGTTAGAAAATAGGGTTATAATTCTTATCTCATATTACAGTTCTGCAGCAAATTCACTGGTGGCATAATAATGTTCCTGCATCATAGTCGTCATGTCATGAAGTTGTTAATTAATTAAATAATAAAGAAAAGGAATAAGTACCAGAGCAAATTATGATAATACTAGAACTCATTTATACTTCCAGATATTAATTACCTCAATCTCTATCTAAACTTATAGTCCTTAGTATATTGATCATCATGATTGATGACCATTACCATATCACACTGGACAATTAATTTTGGCAATATAAATGATATTCAGAATATAATTATTATAATATATAGCTTTCAAGAGAAAATTAGCTCTTTAGATATAATCACTAAAAGTCCAGTTGTGTACTCATAAACACTATCCAAGTAGTGGAATAGTAACTGTGATCACTACTATCAGTACCTCATAAGACTTTCTAGATAGTCTCATCATATTTATAAAACAAACTCTTTATCTTGGCAGCCAATCTTGAGCCCATTCTAAGTGTTCTGGAGTGCTCAAAAGGTACTTCAGACATTGGTCCAACTGCTCTTGAGCATGTTGTCATGCCAGACAAATAATTTTGGCAATATAAGTAACATTCAGAACATAATAATCATAATAAATGGCTTTTGAAAGAGAATCAGCTCTCCAGACATAACCACTAGAAGTCAGGTCATGTACTTGAGAACACTATCTGAGTAGCGGAGTAGTGACTGTGATCACCACTATTAGTACCTCATAATGCTTTCCAGATGGTCGTATATCATATCTATAAGATGGACTCCTGTCACGGACTTCATTTGGCCATATCTCCACGAATACTTGCACAATTCCCACGGTCTAAGATGCGTCTGAAAACCCTTAAGAAGACCTTTTAAACGATGTCCAAAATGTGTCAAAGAAATCAGGACTTATTGAGATATCAGTTAATCAGTACCAAACACTAATCAGCAGATATCTCAGAAACTGCTGAATGTGGATGTTCACTTCCATGTGCACATGGAAGCTCTCTTCAATACTCTTCTGACAACTATAAATAGATCTTAGAGCAATAAGATCCTGTGGAGATACAAGGACCTCAAGGTTTAGCATGACACTAATCTATTACCCATAGATGCACATCAATTCTTGAACACAAACAAGGACAGCCCCTTTTATGGTTAAGTTATTGCTATTCTGGACACAAAAGGACTGCCATATGTAAAACAATAGGCAGTAGAACATGTGATGCTCTGTCCAGGTGCATAGACCATTCATTTATGTATATAAGGCTTCCTAGTCTGAGGATTAGACCTCAGACTTAACAACATCTTTCGTTGCTTAAACTACCTTGCTTGGGAATCATCAAATTACCAATCACAAATCTAGTAAGTGACCATTTGTGATAACTTTCCCCTAAAAGTGCTCTTAAGAGTGAACTTGACCTTAAAAGCATTTCTCTTAATAATGACATTACCCAATAACTGACCTTTGGTTTATAATAGGAACACCATCAGAGGCTGCACATCAGTCCTGATCAGCTATCTAAATATAGAAGAACAAGACGAGGATATACCAAAAGTTATCAGAAAGTGAAAGGAAGAAGAAGAACCTGGGAGATATAAACAGGAAACAGGAGAGAAAGTAGAGAAAGGTTTAGGAGATGTAAAGACTCAAGTTGTAGTTGCGATAACCCTAACCCAAATCTCACTCTATATCAGAGTAGACAAAGAGAACTTGTTAGAGTCCTCATTGTCAGGACCCGTGGAACAATCCCAGATCCCCCTCAGAGGGTATGAGGTTAAGACAAGGAGAACTTGACAGAGTTCTCTCTATGAATTGCCTAGCTATTTATATAAGTACACGTGGCTATGCTAAGACTATTCTAAGAGAGATCACAGTATCTATTAGCTACCATCTGTTAAGTCCTGAGTAATTCCCCACGTCAGACAGCTTCTGCCTACATGTTCTCCCACACATATGGCGGCTACCTGATAGGTGTGTGATCAAGCTCAGATCATTACTTGATCCTTCCCATGCTTGTTCTTTTATTAGATCCTAACGTTCCTGCGTCGTAGTTGTTAATTAATTTATTTAATAAAGAAAAAGATAAGTATCAGAGCGAATCATAACACTCATTGGATTCTGTACACTACTTATACACATTCTATTATTTGTCCTTATTTACTGATGCATATATATATACTTAAGTAACTTCCCATGATCCTTTTAGAAAGTTTTATTATGTAACTAAGTCATGTAATCCTTATCTTATCTTATCTTATCTCCCATTCTATTTTTAGCATGCTTCATCTAATCCATCCAAAAACAGGTCCCTTTCTTCCCACCCCTCTAGTTGTACAATTTTAGGTTTGGATGGGTTTATGATAAGAGGAATTAGAAGAGTTGGAAGTAGAGAGGCATGATATTGATAATGAAGACATACTCGAGAGCAGTTAGACCAATGTCTGAAGTACCTTTTGAGTACCCTAGAACACTTAGAACAGGCTCAAGGTCAGCCAGTGAGATAAAAAAAGTTGGTAGGAAATAGACAGGGAGTATGGAGAGCAGCTATTGCATGATCAGATGTGGACTTGACTCATTCTACCTGCCTTTTTGGGTAATCAGGAGGATTTCTTTCTTATCTTGTTTGTTACATTCTGGACTTTGTAATACTAATATAATACTCTAGTAGTACAGAGAGGCAAGAAAAGAAGAACCTCTATTTTTGCCCTTTGTTGCTCTAGAGCTTGAATGACTAAGAGCTCTTTTTCTCTTTTTCTTTTTATATAAAACTCTATAAAACTTTCCTCAAGAGATACTCACTCTAAAGGAGGACTTGGGCATTTGCTTGGACTAGAAGCTGAACTACTTGCTACGTGTTTTTGAAATAAGTTGCCAACTATATGGTCAGTTGAGAGTGAGTTTGCACAAGGGCAATGTAAGATCTAGGTAGGACTGCTGTATCAATGGCGAGCCAGCCTACTAGGCTAGTACCTTGAACGATAGTACTATGGTATAAGAGGAATGCACACCTTTGAGGTGAGAGTGCTCTTGAGTGGAAACTAAAAATATTTCTTTTATTTTAGTGTCTAATAATAACCCTTTACTATCTCATGAGCCCCTCTCTTTTTATATTTGATTACCTCCCCAGTGTCTACTCAATTGCACACAATTGTGGAACAACTTGGAGATTTTGATTCTTTGACTTAGTAGTACCCACTTTTATAAGGACGGTAAAATTTATATTCCTATTCGAAACCTCATTTTCCTTCTTACATACCTAATCCTAAATTACCTTTACTACCATTCCCCATCAACAATTAAGATACATCTGGTAGTTAATGTTAGTCAAGTATAAAGGTATAAGCTGCAAGTAGAAGGACAGAGGAAAGATACACTACAACCAGTGGTAATTAAAGGGGAAGAAGAATTGGAAGTAGAACAGATAATGAACAAAAGAAAGATATGAGAAAGAGATAAATACTTAGTATACTAGAAAGGATGCACAGCTGAAAAAGACACTTGGGAAAGCAAGAAAAACCTAAAGAATGTGATGGAGTTGGTAGAAGAATTCAAAAGAGAGTATAGTAGAAAAGAAGAAAACGAAGTAAGACAGTAAAAGGCAGAAAAAGATAAGAAAAAGTACTAGAAGTGAATAGAAGAGAATTAGAGACAATGAAAGAAAAACCCATTCTCAAAATATAGTAGAAACCCATTCTTAAAAAGAATAAAAGAAGAGAAGTATGAATACAAGGGAAGAATGATAGAGGAGTGAAATGAACAAGAAGATGAAGAAGACCAATGAAGGATAGAAGAGGATAGAAAATATTTAGAAAATTTGGAGAATGAAAATCAGAATATAGGTGATCTAAGAGACCTATACAAGAAACTATAAAGAAGTCCTTAGGATGAGGGCCCTTGAAAGAAGGATTGTAAGAAATGGTCACCCAAGTAACTCAAATAGATGGCTCTTAACTCTAAGTCAGAGTAGACAAAGAAAACTTATTAGAGTTTCCACTGGATTTGAGTACACTACTTATACCTATTGTGCACTACTTTCCTATGGTGATCATATGACCTCCCATGTGACTTCCCTGATTATGTAAGTCTGTTCTAAAAATAGAAAACAAAACAAAATAAAAGAGTCCTTATATCACAATTTATAACAAAAATAGTGTCATGAACTGTTTAATTCCTCTAAGGCAATATTTATTTATTTATTTATTTTTCATTTTCTTTATTTATCAGATATGCAAGAACTTATTACCAAATCAGGAATGGTAACTCAATAGGGAAACACAAGAGAAATATAATGTGTACAAATAAATAAATTGTATAAGTAGTGCAGAACAATTAGCAGGAACTCTAACAAGTTCTCTTTGTCAACTCTGACTTAGAGTGGAGTTAAGCCTAGGGTTGCTCACCAAAGACTGAACTCTTACAACTCCAAAGTTAGCAACTAACATAGCAATAGAAGATTAGGATGTAATACATAAGTTGAAGCCAAGGTCGTTCTCTTCGTTGTCACCAAATATAACCTCCAGACCTTACTTGGCAACACTCTAGATCTTACATTCTTTTTCATTTCTTTGATAGCATACTTGTAATTGAGTTTCCAAATATTAACTGGACCTCAGAGTAATTATATTTTTATTCCTTTTTCTTTTATCACTCTGCTACTTCTGACACTATTCTATGACACTTACCTACTGTATCTTAGTACCTGCTTGCTTGTTGTGGTATACAAATACAGAATTCTCTCTCTCTCTCTCTCCAATGATTAAGTAATCATGTGAATCAATTTATTCATGTGATCTAGATCATGTGACCTTTCCTATATATCTCTTTTGTAAATATAAACTAAAATAATAAATGAATGAATGCTTTTAGTTGTACTTCATAGGGACTGTGATTGTGCACCCTTTACCTGCCAAAGAGTCATATATCTACTTAACATAATGGTAACAGGTCTGAAGTTCAAAAAACAGGGTGGATACTAACAAGATCTTTGGTAGAATACAACCCCCAGAAGAGGAATAGTGGAGTCAAAGGAAAAGTTTATGACCCGTTGTGTAGTGCCACACTTACCACAACAGGCACATCTTGGGTTTGCAACACCCTGTGACTGGCCAAAATCCTTCAAATCACCTCAGTAGATATTATGTACGAGGAAATTAATGAAAAAGATACACGACAACGATGTGATTGAGTTGTAAAATATCGTCCAGATTCCTTTACACCTAGAGATACTTTCAGCAATCAGGAAAAGTGCTACGAAACTGTCGTTCAACATCATCCACGGTTGATATTCTTAATATGAGATAGACTAGAAGTGAGGCGCCCATCCTGGTCGATGTCACTCATCAAGGGTGAAGTGGATGGAGTGAAGGAGGATATGTGGAGTAATATAGCAAGTCCCTCGGTAACTCTAATCAACTTGGCAATGGATGATCGCAGAGCAGACGGAACAGAATGGGCAATACTATGAGTCTTAACTATGCTTGAAATCTTGACGACAACCTGAGTCTGTCAGTGAGGATTTAAATCGACTAGGGAAAAAAAAATGACTTTGAGAAAGGCCTTGGTATTTTCCTGTAAGATTCTCCTCTCCCACATCACACCGCCGTCGTATATCTTGATCAGGATGTCCGAAAGTTTCTTCATGACCGATTGTGCTTGTTCAAGAACTGCACGCACTTCCCGTTCATTTTGAACAGCTCCAGCCAGGAGCATGTCAGTGACCATGTCCAAGACCCGAGGTGCTGTCTCCACGGCTTCCTGGATTGCATTTAATACCTCGATCTCTACCTTCCTTTTGGAATTTCCAAGGGGGTCAGAAGACTTGGACAGCAAAGAGGGAGATGAAGATGGAGAAACATAAGAAATAGACTTCAGAGACCCCTGTCGAGTATGACTACTGGAGTGGTCATCGGATGTGTTTTGGTAACAGAACGGCAGGGAAGATGATGTTTTCGGTATAATAGGCGCTGTTGCTTGCTTCTTAGGTGTTCGTAGCATAGGTCCATAGGAAGCAGGACCTGATAAGGTACCTCCTGTCATTGTAGACGGCAGATCATAAGGTAGCTTTTTTCCAATTTCAACATCTTCCGAGCTGAATGAACCTGCATGACGGCGTGTGGTGCGGGTCCTTCCTGGAATGCCAGTACGTAGAGTGAGCTGAAAGGGATTTTGAAGAGTAGATTTCATGTCTGATGCCTGCATAGAGCCTGTAAGGTCTGTTGAGCGGAGATACAATTTCAGGTTGTCTACATGGCTTTGCATTGACTGCCAAGCTTCAGCAATCTCGGCTGTTGCTGCACGTAACTCGAGTAACGCCCAACGACAAAAACGAGGATCTTCACTTGGAACAATCTTTAGACGCAGAACCAGTACATTGATGACTTTCCCGAAGGCTGTTGCACAATCTCTGCATCTCTCAAGAAGATTATGGCAGATCGAGGGTGTGGGTAAAGATATTCGACTTCTGGAATCGAATTGTTCTAGTGCATGAATGAATAGCTTGATGTCAGAATGGGCCGGGTCAAGGACCTTACGTAGGGTCGCGGAAAATCCGTCATCAATGACCGGAGCGACATACTGCTCCAATGATTGATATATCTGACACATGGCGAAAAGAAACGATCGAGCTGATTCTGCTAAGATGGTCAAGTGTTGGGGAAGAGCATGCGACAGAGGAAGTGTAAAGAGACGTCTGAAATATGAATTGCGCAGTTTTGTGATTGAACTGACCCTTTCGTTGGGAGAGGTGGCAGGAGAGATATCAGGGGTACCAGACAATGAACATGGAGCAACCAATTTTGGTCCAATGGATATTGATGAAGACAAATGACTAAATGGGTCTTCACCAAGTCGGGATCCAGCAATTTGCAAGGTATTGCGAACAATGAAGTGATCTTGAACAGGTTCAATAGATGGAACGTCTGCCCGTCGAAGGTCTGGTAAGCTCTTCTTCCCGTAGAGGGATGGGACTGAAGGATGACTTAGCACCTCGGCTTCGGATACTGTGCGAAAGTGGAGGGCTGGCGGACTGGGGTCTTGCGTCTTTCTGATTATACTTGGAATCCCAGGACCACAGTGAGAAGCTGGGGAGGGCCTATTGTCAAGTGAATGATTGGGAGAAGGGTCGGAGCTGTTCGGCTGTAATACTCCACAAAGAAGAGGGGGTTTATACAAAGATGGAACCTCAAGAGAAGTCTCGTGAAGCGATTCAATGATGGAAGAAAGTGACACATTCGAATCCATCGAGTATGATCGCACATGATAAGATGCTTCATCGCGGTCTCCGTTGAGCGTGAAGTAGCACCCGGTATCACCCCTGCGAGTATGTCAGTGGGTTTTCGGTTGGACATCCGAATGACTGACAGGCGCTTTGCAAAATCAGCGTTTTCATGATATATTGAGTCGTCCAATTGAGTGCGAGAAGATTCTGTCTCAATCCAGCTCTGAATGCTCTGAATCCACCTTTTCATTGACATGGCATCTTCAGAGGCAGAGAAGTCCATAATGGTTTTTGGAGGCCATTCGATTGGATTACGATCGGCACGAAGGACGTCCAGTTTCTTGAACTGAGACAAGTAGTTTGGAAGTCGTGATATCTTATTTCTGGAAAAGCAGAATACCTGTAAGATATTCTAGCGTCATCGTATTGTCAAGAGAATAAAATTGAGTCTACTTTGAGGTTAACAAGGCTACCAGGCTCATTTGGCAACCTCCGGATTTTGTTGTGACTTATGTCTAACGTATCAAGTGAGTGAATCAGCGTGAGCTTAGGTCAAGTCAACTTTTTCTGTTTTGTCCAGTGACTGGGCGATCTCACCGCCCGGGGAAAAGTAGCAAAACTATTGTGCTTGAGATTTAGATATCGCAGACGTGTTAGGAGAGCAAGCTCCGTTGGCAGTGTTGTTAAGCGGTTGCTCCCGAGTGCAATTCTATGTGTTTAAATGAGCCTTTCGCATTGGTTTACAGGAAGGGGAAGACCAAAACTCACCGTTCAACTAAAACATGCCCATTAGGATCCGACTTCGTGGCGAGCTCTTCCGCAGCTTCAACACTTATGTCAGTCAGATCAAGTTTTGAGAAATTCAAGGACACTCCGCCGTCTTGAGATTTTCTGACAGCTTCTTTTATATGTTCATGGCCCAAAAAAAGAGATACATTGGAAGGAATCCAGTCCGAGGAACGTAGGCTTGAGCGGTCAATAGCCGACGATATCATGAGGTTGGAAAGTCTGCAATCGGATATGAGATTCCAGAGACAGAGGTAAATTGACAGAGGTTATTACGATGGCCCTCGAGCCTATGGCGTGAGCAAGACTATCAAGGAAAGTAGGAAACGCTCAGAATTGTTCGAATTCGAACAATTCAAGTCAGTGGCTGTGCAAACAGCCCAGTTGTGGTAATACTTGTAGTAATACATTTCATAAGGAATCTCCAAATTACTTGAAAAAATCAGAACCACATCGATATCGAGAAGCTTGTGGACTCGCTCCGCATCCCATGCCACCAACCGGGAGGGAAGGACAGTAGGTCACCTGGACCTAGTTCTACACTCATTGCAAAGGGCAAAACTTTCTCAGCAAAATTAGGACCATCGCCTGTAATATCCTTGGTTGAGAAAACATCGAGTGTGGATGTATTTGGGGAGACTGCATCCTCGGATATGGTGGGAGAGCCCAAATTCCGAGAGTTTTTCAGTGAACGACAACCCTCCATATACAAAGAAGTTTGTGGAGGACTCAACCAAACTGTTTTATGACCGACTACTTGAACTAGAGATTACCAAATTCGGTCAGTGGTCAATAAACATCATCAGTGACGACTTTGAAGGCACTTTACTGTAGAGATTGTAGTAAGGATCCTATGACCAGGTTGAGTCTTCCACCTTGAAATGATAGCTTCCAGCTTACAAAATGTGCGGGAGAAGTGGCCCCTTTGGGACCGAGCCATACATTTAGAATGGCTCCACTAGCGTCTTCTGGAGCCTTATAGCCAGTAAAGCCTTCAGGAGTCAGAGAACAGTAAACATAATCGGGCACTGCAATGTCATCACGAAGAGAAGGAAATTGTCGGAATAAATTATATTGGGCGAGGTATAGGCCCTCTTTGGATGCTTTGGAAATGCCAGTGGTGTCATCGAGAGCATAAAGGAAACGTTCCCAATCCATCAACACTTGGCCCCAATGTTCATCCCTATAATCGTGCCCAACTTCCACAGGTACTAGCCGCGACGAACCGGAGACAGAAAGGAGATAATCAATGGAATTCCATGAGTTATGATTTAATGCAGGCCAGTCGCGGGCATAACCTCTCAAAACAAAGGGATTGTTTGCATGAATGTTTTGGAACGAAATAAAGGATGGATTGGTATTGATGCAGGGAACCTGGCGGGAAGCAGTCTGAAATTGTAGAGGGAGAGGGCGATTGCCGTTATGAAGTAGTTTTTGCTGATATGTCGGGAGTGGGAGAAAACATCGGCTGATTTTGTCAATGAGTGATAATATCAAACCAAGTCGGCTTTCATCACCGCCACCAGCAATGATAATTGCTTGATCAAGTCGGCCTATCGACATGTGTGCAGTATTAGCTCTGGCAAGAATAACGCTGGCCAAGATGCACGAATCAGCATACAGTATCCGCCATACCCAGAGGGTAGTTGAGGTAGCACTCTGCATCCTCTTGTAAGAGAGGTCTTGCAAAATTTGAGATTCCCGAACTAGTTTTTCGTCTGGACACGACCCGCTAAACAAATAGCCTACAAGTTCGGTGAGTCGAGCATAGTGACCCCCAGATATCCGCATCAATTCTACCAGAGTTGAGTGATGAAGCAAAGATGAATTCACGAGATATCACCATCTGTTGGTAGGGTCGCACGAATGTCCTGTAAAAAGGCGTGCTCCTTCTCTTCGATGAACTTCATAGGACGGAGTACAAAATAGCGTTCTGATGCGTAATGAGACCAATCAGGATTGGTGCTAAAGATAATTGTGACAGTCACATAGTGAAGTCACAGTGCGAGAGGACAGATTTAAAGGCGAAGTTCTGTAGCCCAAGCTGATCCCCCCGTAAATAAACCCAAACACTTGAGTCTGTGACCAAATCAGTCTCCGGATCGGCGCCGGACCGGATTTGTCACTTGCCCGGTATGAGTTCAAGGTAAGCCATTGGCTGATCGCCACGCCCGTTCAGATATTGACCATAGAGAATCTAGATTGGATAGGCTCCTACTACTCCTGGATACAGGATCTTCCTCCTCAGTCAGGACCACTGCTGCAAAGCAGCTTGCCCAGTTGGCCGTAAAAAGTGTAACCAGTGACATTAATCTTGTCGAGGATGATGTCAAGTCGAACCGCCAACACGTCTCGCAAGTTGATCGCTCCGCTTGGAATGACCTTATGGCAGTTGTTGCACGAGTACGTGGTGTTTCTTTACATATGACATACTCATTGTAATGCTTAATTCTAGATACTTCCTTTCCTCCATTCCAAATCCTTTGAGACGCGTGCTGCTGCTGCTGCAGCTGTCTCACAAATTTGCTCTCTTTCTCCGCTTTGGATGCCACACCAGATAGATGAAGACAAATCAATGATGAATCCTGATTTCCCAGCGTTCTCTGTCCAGGATCTTGTATCGCAAGGCAATCTACTTCTTGCATCCTCTGGAAAAGAATTCATTAAACCAGCTGGTATACTCTCTACTACTGCTGAGGTTAAAAAGGCACGGAAGGAGGCCATGGGACGACTTGGTTTAGAATTTTTGGATGATGTAGCCGATGATATAGAATTAGAGAAAGAGCTTACTGCCGAAATGGAAGTAGATCTCGAGGGCACCAACAAAACTGACTTTACCCGGGGAAATTCACCAATGGATGTCTGCTCCGATGCTGGGGATACTAAGAAGACCAGTTCTCCCCCGACTCGCTCTCTTACTCCCATTGCTCCCTCACCCACCACCCCATCTGCACCTGATGTAGATCTCAGTACACTTTCTGCAAGAGAACGCAATCGCCTGAAAAGGAAGCGCAAACAGGGCAATAGTGCATTCGTTGCTGCCCCTCCCCCTCAGGCTCCGGGAGCCAAGTTCAGCGCAGCTCCAGTTGGATCCTCCAACAAGTATGTTTACTTTCCTCCCATGAAACACGTATGAATATGAGAACAGGGCGCGTCTAATTCCAACAGACCAGAAGGCTATATCTGGAATGCGCGCGAATAGCCCACCAAACAACGGATCAATTGAACACGACCAAGGTGTTATAGACTCAACGAAGGGAGGTGCTGTCTCACCGAAGGACTCGAAACAGTCAAAAGCATTGGAAGTAGAGCCTGGGAACTGGATCTGGGACGGTGTGGTGAAAGTTTTGGAAGTCGATCTCTTTAGCCCTGCTTGGGAGGTACGCCACGGTGCTGCACTTGCGCTCCGTGAGCTACTCAAAGTACAAGGGAAGTATGGAGGTATGCAAGGTGAGCTATTTTTAAAGGGTGAAAATCATGAAATCTCAATTCAGATTCTTGCAGAGGATCTGTCTTCAGAAGAAAACAGATTTGCTCACGAAAAATGGTGCAATAATCTTGCCGCTAAGTTTTTGTGTGTCTTCGTGCTAGACAGGTTTGGTGATTTCGTGTCCGATCAGGTATCAACACTTCTGATCTATATGTCTTCTGCTGACTTGCTCTTTCTAGGTGGTGGCACCGGTTCGGGAGACAGTGTCACAGACGATGGCTTCTCTCATGTTGCACATGCCGCGCAGATCTCTTCTACATGTCCATCAAATTTTGCTCCAAATGATTCGCCAAGACTTTGCCATTGCTGCCGCTGGCAAGTTCGAAAGCAAAAAACGATCCTCGAAAAAATCACAGGACGATGCTGAACATAATCACATTTGGGAGGTTAGGCATGCTGGCTTGCTTGGTATCAAATATGAAGTTGCTGTGCGCAGCGATATCTTTGATGACAAAAGCGGCATGAAATCAGAAGATGATTTTATCACCTCCAGTTCAGAAGGAACGAAAGTGCTTGGCGACGTCGTTGAAGCAGCTATACTTGGGTGTGTTGCTCCTCTTATTGCAGTTATAATAATCTGATTTTTTTTTCCACAGCCTTGGTGATCGAGACGATGACGTTCGGTCGGTAGCTGCGACATGTCTTTTACCTGTAACTCAACATCTAGTTGAGCATCTATCAGGGTCCCTTGAGCGTATTTTGGTTGTTCTATGGCATTGCCTCAGTGATATGAAAGATGACTTGAGCTCAAGTGTTGGTGCCGTTATGGACCTACTCGGTAATGTTCACTAAAATCAGGCTGTGATTGTTCGCTGATGGGTGGTTATAGGAAAATTGGTGACGTTTGAAAAAGTAATCAATGTATTGGCTAGTGAAACTGTCTCGTGAGTATCTCCAAACCTTTCAACCGCGACTGCCGAGTTCATCGTCTCAAAGGTTACCTCTATCTACCCTTGCCCCAACACTTTTTCCTTTCTTTCGCCACACGATACCCAACGTTCGTCTAGCTGTAGTTAACACCCTGGCATCTTTCATGGCAGTTCCACATTTACCACGAGATTGGATTTCTGTGCCGTTCCTGTGTTTGTTATTTCAAAATCTGATTTGCGAAGAACGCTCAGACATCCGAGATGCAAGTCTGTCTGCTTGGCGGGACGCATTTCGCTTATTATCCTCCGTTCCTGGTTTCTTTTCCTCAAAAATATCACAACAGCTGACCTTGGGTTGGTATACTGTGGCAATGATGCCCATCGGCATCGCAATTGACACATCAAACTTCTATTTGCCCTCGAATGCGGGTGATGGGACGCTTGAACGCCACAATGTTGATAAGAACATGCTCGCCCAAGACCTTTCACTCGTCCCTCTCGAAACGATCCTCAAAGCTCGAGTAGCTACGGCAACTGCATTGGCCTACCAACTTATCTACTGGCCCTCTGTGGTAGTCGATGATTTTTTCCGTCCCATCCTGGTGCACTATGTGGACTCGAGCAGTATGCTTCAGAAATTTCTGGTTGCTATCATATCAGAGGAATGGGCTAATGGCCATGAACGAATATTCTCTCCTTTGACTCCTCTTGTCATCTCTTCCACACTTGCAAAAGAACTTAGCCAGAAAATCCTCATGTGGTTGCAAGGGAATTCTCCACCAGCCTATCACGAAATGACTTATGCTTTGGGTCGCATACATATGGAATGCACAGCGCTTCTCCAATCATTCAGCACTGAGTGCAAATTACCCAAAACATCCATTCCGTTCCTTGGAAATGAAATCGACATAACTGGAACGCGCCAGAACTGCTTTACAATTGAGACGGCTGAGCAAGCTGTTACCTCACATTTTAATCGGTTAAAAGACAGCCTTGGACGGACGAAGAAGAAAGAGCAAGCATTCATCTGCGAGAAGCGTGGACATGTTGTTGCCAGCATTGAACGATACCTGAAAATAAAAACTCAGTATGATATCCGAATATCAGGAGCTTTTGCAGCAGCTTTCGTTGGATTTCGGGAGATGCCCGACAAAGTCAGTCCTGTCGTGAAAGGCATCATGAATGGTATCAAGGTGACTGTCAGCATATTGTAGACGAAGCTTCTCTCACTTTTCTTTTAGAGTGAAGAGAATATCGATCTTCAGCAGAGGGCGGCTGTGACAGTTGCTTCTTTTATAGAGTTTTGCTCATTGCATAACATGAAACAGCCACCAGATAAAATCGTCAAGAATTTGTGCACTTTTCTCTGTCAGGACACTGAAAATACACCAACGTTTTCTCTCAATCGGAAACAACTGGATGGCATATTGTCATACCAAGGGTCCAAGGTTACTGAAAAATTCTCGGCGAAATCAACTGACTCTGAGAAATTTGAAGAAAATCAAACTTCTCGCTTGTCCCGCCGCGGTGCTGGTTTCGCATTTAACCAGCTATCCTCCAGATTTGGGCACAGACTCTTAAATGTGGTTCCTAATATGTGGCCGTCAATGACTGGTGGACTTTTGAGCGCATTTCAAAATGGTGTGTTGTACTTTCTTGGTTGAAACCACATTTACATCTCTGTCAATTGCAGGCACGGTTGGAGAATCAGACGCTCTGATAGACAAACAATATGGACAAGATGTGATTGATTCTTTGAGTGTCTTGGAGGCTGTCGCTCCTTTGTTTGACCCAGCATTGTGGCCTCGCCTTGTGGAAATTCTGCCGATTCTAGATCTCGCCCTCCGGAGTCGTTTCGCTATCATCAGGCAGGCTGCAGCACGCTGTTTTGCTACGATCTGCCATGTCATGACAGCCGAGTCAATGTGCTACGTTGTTGAGAAAATAGTCCCTCTCTTGAGCGATCCACTTACCCTTGCAAACCGCCAGGGTGCAACGGAGTTGATTTATCGTACGTTCATCGAAATTATCGCTCCTTACATTGCTGAAACAAGGTGCCAGATATTGTTCAACGGTTGGACATCAAGGCCTTGCCATATATAATCTTTCTCGTTGTTCCTGTGCTCGGTCGCATGAGTGACTCCGATGATGATATACGATCAACATCCACCAACACATTTGCGGCTTTGGTAAAGATGGTCCCCCTAGAAGTCAGTTTGTCGCAAATCGACTCGAATCACCGCTGACAATTGATCAGGCTGGCCTACCTGATCCTCCGGGTTTTCCAGAAGATCTTCTCAAGAAACGTGACGTTGAAAGGGAATTCCTTTCTCAGCTACTTGACGGTTCAAAAGTCGCTAGATACGCCATCCCAGTACCAATCAAGGCTGACTTGCGAAAGTATCAACAAGATGGTGTAAATTGGCTAGCTTTTTTGGCGAAATATCAACTTCATGGGATTCTTTGTGACGGCAAGTGATGATCCAAGAAGCGAAGTACCCAATCCTTACTTAATTCTCTTAGACATGGGACTTGGGAAAACTTTGCAATCCATCTGCATCCTAGCTAGCAAGCATTACGAGCGCAAACAGAGATATAATGTGACTCAATTCCCAGATGCCATCCACCTTCCCTCGCTCATCATCTGTCCGCCCACGCTTACTGGTCACTGGTACTATGAGATCCTGAAGTATGCGGATAACTTGAGACCCGTTTTGTATACTGGCAATTCTCGTGAACGCACGAAGCTTATCCCAAGACTTCATCAGTATGACGTCGTCATCACCTCGTACGAAGTGGTCAGGAATGACATCGTCAACTTTGAGCACCTAAATTGGCTCTATTGCATCCTCGATGAAGGACATATCATAAAAAATGCGAAGACAAAGCTTACTAAAGCTGTCAAATGCATCCGTGCACAACATCGCCTCATCCTCTCAGGAACCCCAATTCAGAACGATGTACTCGAGTTATGGAGTCTTTTTGATTTCTTGATGCCAGGATTCTTGGGGACAGAATCATCTTTCAATGAACGCTTTGGAAAGCCAATTCTGGCCAACAGAGATGGTAAAGCAAAGAACGGAGAGGCCGGTAAGTAGCAAATGAGTTTTGGTCGTTTTGTTCCAGTTGTTTACGATTCACTACAGCGGCTCTGGCCCTAGAGGCTTTACACAAGCAGGTCCTTCCCTTCCTTCTCCGCAGATTGAAAGAGGATGTCTTGAATGATTTACCACCTAAAATTATCCAAGACTACTACTGTGAACTCTCCGAGCTACAAAAACACCTTTACGACGACTTTTCTACCTCAAGAGCTCGTACGTCCGCAGAAGACATGATACGTACGAAACCCACCAACACAGGCAAGGAGGAGACAGGTCAACAACATGTTTTCCAATCGCTACAATATCTGCGAAAATTGTGTAACCATCCTGCCCTTGTGCTCAAGGATGACGGCACTGCTATCAGTAATGCCTTTGAAAAGGCTGGGCTTCAGCCGACTGTTCTCTGCGATATCCACCAGGCGCCGAAACTGTTGGCGCTCAAGTGCGTCCTCTCGCGTCTACTATTGATTGAGAGATGTGTCTAAGCGTATCAAACAGGCAACTGCTGACCGATTGTGGTATAGGTACAGCAGGTAATATGCGTGCTGACAGTATTGGAGGCGATGCCTCTGCTTCTATCACGGATTCAAGTGGTGCATTCTCTCAGCACCGTGTTTTGATCTTCTGCCAAATGAAACAGATGTTAGATATCATTGAAACGGACTTATTCAAAGTTCATATGCCATCAGTCACTTATATGCGACTCGATGGTAGCACCGAGGCAAACAAGAGGCATGCTATAGTCCAGACCTTCAATTCTGATCCGAGCATCGATTGTCTGCTATTGACAACCCATGTTGGCGGTCTAGGACTGACATTGACCGGCGCTGATACAGTTATCTTTGTCGAACATGATTGGAATCCAATGAAGGATCTGCAAGCGATGGATCGTGCCCATCGTATCGGTCAGAAAAAAGTTGTGAATGTTTATCGTCTGATCACGAAAGGGACTCTAGAGGAGAAGATCATGGGGTTAGTCTGTTCTATTCTGCACTCGATTGTCATTTTTTGACTCCTCCTACAGCCTCCAGCGGTTCAAACTGAATATTGCCAATTCTGTTGTCACGCAGCAGAATTCTGGCCTAGCATCCATGGACACAGACCTTGTTCTTGATCTGTTCCGGCGTACGACTGAAGAAGAAGATGTCGCGGCTGCAAGTCAAAGGCAGAAAGAGGCATCCAAACCAATGACACAGAAAAATGTATTGCAGGGCTTGGAGGACCTGCCAGCAGAGGATGAATACGAAGGCTTAGACCTTTCTTCTTTCATGGGTTCATTGAACGAATAATCCTTTAAAAGTAATCTTGTGATGGGCAATTATAATTCGACTAAAAGTAGCAATACAGATAGACGAGTATTCGACCAGCAAGCTAAGAAGTGAGTTATCAGTAGAGGTGATCAAGGTATCAGATTATCAAAGAATACTTCGCTACAAACGCAGGAAGAGGTGGACGAGTCGTCCTGTAGCAACTATCGCACCTACAATAATCCCGCCCTTGTTTCGAGATATACCAAGAGGTCTTTCAATCTCAACCGGAGTGAGAAATCCTATTTCAAACTGGTGGTTAGGATACCAGTGCCTGCCTTTCCTCGTTGATGGATATCAGAACAGACTGCGTGTTTTTTAACAACAAAATTCATTCATACACAAAATATAATATCCGAAGTAACTATCAAATCTGAAATTGTTTTTATCTTTTAATCATTTGGCCGAGCACAGAGGACATCTCGAGAGCAAGATAGTGACGATGGTGGATAAGGTAATGACTGACAAAACGTGAGACTCACAAATGCACGCAATGCCGTCGGAAATTTCTTTCAACATTAAAAAGTTACCCCGCGGTCGAACTGGTCTATGTCTTCCGGCGCAAAGAATGGCGACTCAACAATATTTGCTTCCATATAAACCCTAGTCAGTTGCAAAGCCATCTTCAATGGAGGGAGGAAAGTCCAAAAAACCCAGAGTCGAGTGACCTAAGATTTCAACGGAGTCCTGCCATCTTGCTAAAGCTTCATCTGCGAGCTTCTGTTCAGGTTTAATTGTTAAGATGAACTCATCCCAACATACCATCAACATAATGCATATCAAAGAATAGCCCTAATATCTAAACACGGAGGCATAAAATGTCGGTAAATAACTCATCTTCTGGCCTTTTGCTTCCCTTTTCTTGAATCGTCGCCATCCAACATCCTCTCAATTTCTCTCCTAATCTCTTTCAAATTGAATTTCAGACTCTTGACATCCTCAAACTTCCTCTGACTCGTTGCTTCCTCAATGAATGATTCCAAGAGGGCTTCTTGTTCGAGCAGAGGTTGCAAAGTCTGTGCCAAGTCCGAATCTGGACTAACTCTAGACTCTTCGGCCAGACTTTCGAAGACACCAGGTTCAGACGTCGAACGACAATCTGACTCTTTGGGTTTATGGTGTGATGGACCTGGCAAAGACTAATCCTCGGATCAATTCAGTTTCAGGAAAAATTAGGGCTAAAACTTGCCTGGAGAGGGAACATATTCCTTTGCAGGAAAAGGCTGGCTCGCATTGCAATTGCTGACTGAATACGACTTTGGGAGCTCCAAGGTCCATTTGAGCATGAGAGCACCTTAATCCGCTTAGCTAATGCATCATACTGAGCAAACGCCTCCAATAGGCGTTTACGTGCTGCAGATGCCTCCTTTGTGGGCTGATCGTCGTGCCTAGCAACGCTGATGTCAGGAAACCTGACCGAGCGGATACAAATCGTAAAAACACACTTGAGTGCGTGAATGAGTTCCTGGAATTTAGGGAGCGCATCTTCAATCTCTTGTTCCAACAGAATGAAAGCCTGAAATAAATCAGGAAAAAAGAAGAAGTATGACGAGTGAATGCACCTCATGTAGCTTGACGAGTGGGGGAACATGCAATTTTTCTTGTTGATATTGTTCCCGTCTGTCATGTTCGATCAGCGTGGGTTTAATAAAACTTGCAAAATACGAACAGGAGGATCGGTCGACATTCCCGACATATTCGCACACCTTTCAGAAATTTCTCGTCATTATCAGCCTCGTCGACCTTGTTAGCATTTGCATTTGGGCGTTTTCGAACTCCATAGTCTACGCCCTCGCCGACCTCTTCAATCTTTCTGGTCTTAGTGTCAACGACGAACAGAATTGAACACGTGACCAAACGTTGAGGATCTTTGACCGGTAGTGAACAGATGATACGTCCGCATAGCCGACAATGATGTTTGCGATTTGTCAAAGGGTGGAATGAAGCTCTGATGGTAAAATGAATGTATCTTATCTGATGGTGGCAGGTATCAATACTCACGAACAAAGCGGACATTTTGATACCGTTGAATCTTCCTCCCAAGGGGTGATATGCTGTTCTAGAGCTGTTCCACTTCATCAGCGAACTTTAGAGCTTTCCAGAGGATAGAATATGCACCCCGCTTATCTGGTTTGCTATTATCTCCAAAATTTCCAACCAAAACGCTCTTCCAGAAATCACCAGCATCTCGGAGATTAATATTTGTGTAAACATCCAGATCAAAGATAGATGATGTTCGTCTCATTTCTTTGGCCATACCTGATCCCTGTCGTCGTTTGAGCGTGCTTGTAGTGTTAAGTGGTTTTGAGGGGAAATGAAGACTGATGAGTTTCTCTAGTCGTCGCTCGAGTTTATTTCGTTCAGCTCGTTTCAAGCCTCGGGTGTTATCTGTGCCATCACGTTTTAATGTCCGCAGCGTCAAGAAGTCATCCGTGAGATAACGAAGTACTCCTTTAGGTTGAAAACCTGGTCTATATGGTATAGAAAGCCGGCTGGCCGCCGAAGAACGCGAAGCTAGTTTGTCGCCTGGAAGTGGCGGAAGGGTATCCCCTTTCACAGAGGAACTGGAGGGGGTCTGGATAACTGGTGTAGAAGATACAAGGGGAGGTACTATGGGCTTCTGGGTGGTTTCGGAGCCCGGAACGCAAGGGGGTAACGAGGGTAGGGCTTTTTCAGATAGACTGGGGGATGTAAGAGCGGTGGTAGATTGAACAGGAAGCTCGGACACTAATTGGTGGGAATCCGCGGGTAGTATCCTAGATGGCTGAAGAAGTATAGAGCTTGTACGTGAAAGGGTTCTGTGGCTGGCTGGTACCAGGGGAGACGAAAGATAGGGTGTTTGTGATTTAAGTACTGGATTGACATGGCGGAATTTCGAAGCTTTGCGGAGAGCTGGCGCCCTTTGATTAGAGGGCAGAACAGAGGTAGACGCTCTGAGTGCCTGTGAGGGTTGGCTAGTAATGTGAGGTGGGACTGTGTCGGGAGCAAGAGGAGAGTCCATCGCTAAGGGAGAGTCAGGGGAGTCCAGTGAATGGGTTGAGGCTGGAGGAGAGGGCAGCCCATTAGAATCAATGCTGAGCTTTTCAGACTTTGGGCGTCGTTTGGACTAGAAATGGAATCAGAATGTTGAAGCCCAAAGACAAGCAGAGGAACTTACACGGTAGGCCTGGTAGGGAACGGGTTGAGACATGGTCGAGATAAAATATGTCAGTACAACAGAATGCCAATACGACTCACACGCTCAATTCCACATGTCTGCCTCATCCGGCATCCCTGTCTCTCCTCCCCTCGCCACTGCATTTGCAGACGCCATCCAATCCTCCTCTGTCCGCTTTCTCAAAGTCGTCGTCCACAATGGTCTCGTCGTAGCCTCTTCATCTTCCAGTTCTGAGGCTTATCACTCTCTCCAGAAAATCTTGTCCACCAACTCACCATCGATGCTGTTGGTTCCTTTGTCGATGACCTTGCAATGCTCCAGGACAATCATGTCCTCTCAGAGACTCTACCTGCTTATATTCTTGCAAGGCTGGATCCCCCATCGACCGGCTGGACGGTCTTCTCCTATGTACCCGATCATGCCAAAGTCAGGGACAAGGTACCGCAATACTTTCTTCACTCCATTTCTTGAGTTATCACCAGCTGTAGATGCTCTATGCTTCGTCACGCGCCCCTTTGTTCAAATCTTTAGGATCTGCCCTCTTCACAGACTCTATCTACGCCACTTCCAAAGCAGACCTTACTCCAGAAGCCTATCAGGCTCACCTACGACATCTCGCTGCTCCTAAGCCAATGTCCACCCGTGAACTGGAGATGGTTGACGTGCGCGCTGCAGAGACTAGCTCGGCTTCATATCAGGGCAGCCGTTCTCGTGCGACCCACGTCGCTACTGGCATTGGCTTCAAATGGACTCCAGAGATAGAAGAAGCTGTCACTGAGCTCGGCCGAGGTGATGACTGTGCAATAATTGTTCTTGTGAGTAGCATTGCTCTCCTCCCAAGCAATCAACATGTAAAATCTTGATTAGACGGTTGATCCGGAAACAGAGACCATTCTACTCAAGTCGACCTCCGAGATTTCGATCAATCAGCTCGCTTCATCCATTCCCAAAAGTGAGCCATGCTATGCTCTTCTAGCCTGGCCACAGTCACACACTTTGCCTCCGCGCCGCGAAATCGGTATGCTTTTTTCTGGTCAATAACTCCTTCGTCTCGCTCAGTGTCTCTAGTTTTCATCTACTCCTGCCCCTCATCTTCCCCCATCAAACATCGCATGCTTTATTCTGCAGGGTCTGGCACAACACACCAACGGATACAAGAATGGTTTGCATCTACTATTCTAACCACCCATTTTTCCCCGCGGAAGATAGAGACTTCAGATCCTCGAGAGCTCACAGAGGAATATATTGTTGAGGAGCTTGGTCTCGAGGACTCCGATCCTGAGAAGTTAGGTAGTAATAGTGGTGGCCCTTCTGGGGTAAATGAGGTTTCGAAGCCCTTCGCACGGCCTAGGGGCCCTCCGAGAAGAAGATGAGCCCTCTATCAATTGAAAAGGATGGTAAATCACGATCATGCTAAGATCTTTCTGTAGTCGCGGTTTGCTGTTTGTATCACATATGCCATGTACTTGCTGTTCAAGGTGTCTTCTCGACCTGGCTCTCTTCAGAACCTCGACAACTATTAATTCATCTCGGAATTTATGATCAGCCCCCGTGCTGCTTATTGGAACACCTCTATGTGTGAACAGAGTGCGTCATTGTTTCTCTAGTCCCACTTATCAGCAACCAGATTTGGTGCAGTACTAGAAGAATACAAGGAAAGTGACAGACATTGTACTGCATGCTATGATTTTCTCAAGAGGGATCAAAGAGTATTCAATTCAGTGTTAGTTCTATCAATATATTTTTCTTTTGACTGGAGGACGGCGACGGTAGCCGCTCTTAACCAATGGTCTACAACTTGCAACAATGAAGTTGCACCTGGATGTAAAAAAATTCAACACTTAATCGATACATTTGTGTACTGATGTCAAGTAGTGGACGGAGGTGAGACTTGACATTTATTCATTGTGGGTGCAATTGAGCGGTTTTTATTCATGAACGCATCGACGTCCGCTTCTGTCACATTCTTCCTGTGCTGGATGAGATATAAGAAAATGGCTTTTCAAAGTGGGGATGGGCGTGATGACTAACCTCCTGGAATTCACCAACAAACCTTTGCAGTTCGCCTATGCATTTTGCTTTGAGCTGCCCAGTTAACAGCTCACCAGTCCGATATTCCTAGAGATACAATTCAATGTGTGGTGTGTGAGTGTATGTAATGAAACATTGCAAAATAACGACTGTACTCTTCCCAGTCTTTCAAGCTCTTCGTCGTCCTCGAGGAAAAATGTTAGATACTGATAGGCAACATCTACTTCGGTGTTACCACCCAGTCGTCTGTGCTCTTCCTCAGTCTCCTGACCACCCGAGAAACCGTGCCTATTAATCTTGTTTTTTATCTGGTTTGGTTTATCTGTCATGTATATGCTACTATTGGCGTCACTGGCACTCATTTTTGTCTGGGGTCCCTGTAAAGCAGGGAAAAATTTGGCGTGAACCAGCGCAGGTTTGGGATATTTGAGCTTGACAGCGACATCACGCGTGAGACGGAAGTAGGGGTCTTGATCGATCGCACAAGGGATGAGACAAGGAATGTCGGAGGTCGTTCCAAAGATATGAGGAAAAGAGTTGGAGAAGGAAGGGGCAGCTTGGATTGCTGTAAAGTGGATCTTGCCAATATTATCGCTGAGGGTTCGCCAGATCAAGGCGAATCGATAAATTCGAAGTAATAACTTACGATTCATTGAACCCAAAAGTAGCTTTTGCCTGGTTATAACTGATCTGACGAGAGATTCTCGACACATTTTCATAAAACACTCCGCCCATGTAGTCATAGTCACTGAAAATAAAAGTCCGCTCAGAGTTGAATCCACAGGCAATGATGTCTTTTGCATTTTCTCTTGCAAATTTTCGGGTCTGATTTGGCTTGAGTTCATGTTTGAACAAGAATTTCTCGTCGTCTGCCTGCTGAATCAATCAAAGAGTGGGACCAGGCATATCAAACAAACTGTACCTGTCAGCTGGATGACCAAGGGGCAACCAAACACATCCTGAAGCCATCTGGAATAGAGTTGAAAGAATCCTTTGAACCTTTCGATATCACTTACTTTGTAAAGACAAATGGGATCATATGGCCCAGATGCATGCTGTCGCTGCTCGGTCCACGACCAGTGTAGAGGAAAAACGGTTTTCCCTGCTCGTATCGGTCCAGTATCTTGTCAAACTCGCTTGTACTCACGTAAATACCCTCGTCTTACTTCTGGTTTACTTACCCCTAAGACTTACCGGTGAGAAAAAAACATGCCCCGTCTCAGGAATACATGTGGTGTGCGTCCAGTTAACCTTTTGAAACGTTCAAGCAGAGCAGAGTCAATTCTTCGAGTACCGAACTGGTCTATGAGTTTGTCGTAGTCAATCACTTCTTGTTTGCCATCGGCTGAGACGCCTCCCTGGACGTCCCAAGGGGTGACAACCTGTTCATGTGGCTGAATCCTTTCGAGCACAGGTTTTATAGTGGGATCCTCGGTCGTTCTACTCAGATACTTGAGCACGGGAACATAAATTGTCGCTATCAGTCACTTACCGTACCGACACATCGGTCAGAGAAGATGTAATGTTATCAACGGCTTGGTCTGTCATAACAGGCATCATGGGCTGGTAAATTGACTAGTCCTAGTCAATTTGCTATTGCTGGTACTATTCTATTCACTAGGAAAGTTGGATTGGACTCATCGATCACACTCAGTGATCTAATCAGTGAAGATTAGATAACATTTGGGGAAATTACGACGGATAGCCGAATTTGGCCACAGACATTCGAGTTATTAGAATAGCGTCGTCACATGGTCAAGATGAGGAGGAATCACCAAAAAATATACATTAGTTCATAAATTGTATACTCTGTACACGAGCGCAAGACTAGATCAAGACTAGATGTGTTAGTTCAGAAGTCTGGTTATCCTTTGTCTATGTAAGCTGCGATTGGTCAATCAAATTTTTGACCACAAGCGGGAACAAATAAGCGTGAGAGACGTCAATTGGTTGCCTCGCTGTAAATGCCACTTTTCAACTGCTCTTTTTCCATCCAGCACTCGTGTTACTTGGTAATTGCCTCTTTCAGATATAGCTTTTATGATGTCTGCCCCTCGACTTCACCCCTCTTTACCAGCACCCGTCGTTCATGCAGGGTTTTCAGTTTCCCAGTCCAAGTCCCACGTACTTGCGGGAGTACAGGACGCGTACTGGAGCGATGATGAAGCTGTAAGCTCACGACTTGTTATAAAAATAGAGAGATAGAGAGCTGACTTTGAGTATGATTACTTTTGTAATCGATAGGGCGACCCGGAGTGTCCTCTGTGTCTTGAGGAAATGGATATTTCTGACCTTAACTTCAAGCCTTGCATTTGTGGATACCAGGTGATTCGTATCCCTTTCATTGTGACTTACATACTAAACACTGGGGCTAGATTTGTCGTTTTTGTTGGCACCATATCAAGGAGAACCTCAATAAGCGCTGTCCTGCTTGCCGTAGAATATACACTGATGAAGCTACTGAGTTCAAACCCATTAATATGCAAGAGTAAGCATCGTGTGTTGAGCATCCTTGCTGTGATTTTTAACATGCCATAGCCATAAGCGCCTCATGCAGCAAAAGAAGCAGAGGGATCGCGAACGCAAGGAGCTTGATGCCCTCGGAAGACGTCATCTAGCAAATGTTCGTGTAGTTCAGCGTAATGTGGTATATGTCGTTGGCATCGGATCTCGTGCCAAGGAAGAGGTAATCATAGTTTTTCTGCACACGTCATTTGTGTCACTTAATATCACTCAAGCTCATTCCGACTCTCCGTTCAAACGAGTATTTTGGTCAATATGGGAAAATCATCAAGATCATCCTCGTCAAACGCACACCTTCAAGTGGAAGTGCTCCTGTCGTTGGTCTTTATGTCACGTATCACCGAAAGGAGGATGCTGCGCGGGCCATTGCAGCTGTCGATGGACTTCCTTCACCTGGTGGCGACAAAGATATCATGCGAGCGAGTTATGGGACTACAAAATACTGTATGGCTTTTCTTCGTGGTGTCTCGTGTGTGGACCGTGGTTGCATGAACCTCCATGAATGGGGGGATGAGAAGGATTGCTTCACCAAAGAGGACTTGACGACCCTGTATGCGTGTTCTTTCTTTGTCATAACCCTTGTTAACGTAGCTCATCCAGGAAGCACACCATGAAGGCGACCGAAAGTCGAACTCGCATGATGATTAGGAGGTCAGATGAATCCGAAGGTTGGTTCGATCCTCGAAGCCCTCAGTGATTTTTCTCAGCGCATTTATGGACAGGTCTGCCGCGGGCGGCCTCATGGGCACAAAAAACTCCAGGGACTCATTCTACCAGTGGACTGGCGTCGTCTTCAAGTACTCCTCTTGCTCGTTCAGTTCGTCGTGGAGGGACACCTCGCCAGAGCCGTTCTGGTGCTGTTCATGCAGCAGAAGGACGCACGATACAATCCCGATCTGGAGTTGACCGGAGACCAGCAGGCACATCACTCTCTCAACCCTCTGTTTCCCGGCCCTCAACGCCTGGTCCAACTGACGTCAAAACATCTCAAAAAGAACCATTAGTGTCAAATTCCACCGACTCTTCAACAGTGCTATCTATCACTACTGAGTCAGATACTAGTTCCCATCTTCAAGGTCCCCTATTCTCATCTAGGCCATCATCTCCTGGTTCTACGCGATCTCCCATGCGATCGTTGGCATCAATACCTGTACCACCTGGCCTCATGGCACCGCCAGGGATTTTATCTTCGGCCTTGCCACCTCGAGTTACTACTACATCACCACAAACTCCTTTGTTATCTTCTCAGTCTTCGTACCAAATGTCCACTGCAGCACGTGCATTGCTTGATGATGTGAAGGCTCGTCGAGAAGCACCACTTGCTTCTGTTGGCCTTGGCCCGTTCCCAGACTTTGATAGAACATTGCAGACACTCAGCGGGACGAATGATGGTGGGTTTAGCTTCAATTTTGACCCCAAATTCGTGAGCGAGATACAAGCTTCCGAAAATCTGGGAGAATTTGACCCTAGTATCACCATTTCGTTTGATGGACCCTATGCCGATGATTTTCCTGCGTTGCAAACTCCAGATTTAATCAACACTCCGCACGCTGGATCCCTTCCTGGACTTCAATACCCTGCCAACCATTCGATTCATGACCCATTCGATATTCAATCTGATCTAGATAGACAGGCACAACGCAGCTATGCTGGGACTTTCAATCCTTTTGCTGACACCTTTGACGACGATCTGAATTCTGGGGGGGGTCGTGTGATCACAGAAATTGATGAAGAAAGAAAGTTTTCCCGCTTCAATTTCGCCCGGAGTAGACAGACTCCTAGCCTTATGTCTTCGCCTACAAGTACCTCTCCACCGAGCTTTCAGGGTTCAGGTGAAAATCCGGCTTTTTATGGTGCAAGTAGCGGACGTTTGCAGCAGCCTCATTGGTCGTCGTTCAACCACCAAGAACTCAGCTACTCGCAGCCTGTCTCCCTCATAGGGTCCCCGATGTTACAGCAAAGCCAGCCACAAAATTCTCTGGGTCAATCAGCTCCAAGATTTCAGTCATTTGATGCTGATCTAAGTGAAGCCCAGTTAAGGGAGTTCATTCAGTCGAGTAGAGAGCGTGCTGGTACGACTAATCAGCAATCCATTCTTCAAGGTGAGTCTTGTAAAATAGTCATCATTTGACCTAATGTTAGTATACAGAGCCCCTTGGTTTTAACAAAGCTCAATCGCCATTTCATGACCCAGCTATTATGTCCGCCAGCTTCGCTCCTACATTACAGTCATCTATGAATAATGTCCCTGCATATGGACCTCCACCGGGCCTCGCATTTCCGCCTGGTCTGAACAACCACAGCAACAATAACAACACCCTCATAGTCAATTCGCATGTCAGTCCAATTCCTACTCTTGATGAAGGATCTGCTCATGGTGAGTCTGAATTTGTTTCTCCAGGGGAGGGAGATGGATATGTCAAATCCTGCGCTCTCTCAACACGGGAACACCGTGATCGGCGTCAATGCGCCATTTCAGACTCTTACTGCGCGTACACAGTAAACCCAGGCAACCCTGGTTGAAAACTGTAGTACCTATGCATTTCCCTTCCCTTGATTGCCGCATACAGTCTTTTTGTGATATGATGCTGACATTTCAACTCCCTTGTTATCTTATAAACCAAGTCTTAGTCTCCACAACTACCTCGCCGGTACCTTCGGTCTCATTATCAGCTATTGATTTCCCAGCCCTCTCTGTCAACCCTGCTGAATCTCCTTCGCCATTTCAAATTGAGGATGGTCTTTCTGAGGTGGAAAAGACAAAAGCACAAGAAAGGGCTGAGAGAAAGGCGGCCAAAGCTGCTGTAGCTGCAGAAAGGGCTACAGAACGACAAAGACTTGCCCAGGAAAGGGCAGCCGTAAAAGCAGCGGAGAAGGCAGAGTGGGCGCGGAAAAAGGCTGAAGAGAGGGGGAGACTCATTCAGGCACGTGCTGCAGAAGCTGAGCGAAAGAAAATCGAGATAGAAGAGAAGAGGGTCGAAGAACTCAAGGCAAAAATAGATCGAGAGAATGCTGAACGAGAAATCCGTGAGGCAGCAGAGAAAGCAAGGGCCGAAAAGGAAAAAGAGAGAGCTGTGCGAGCCGAGAAAGAGAGGCTTTTTGCTGCTCGAAAAGCGCAAAAACAAGCTGAAATAATGAAGACTGCTACCAAAAAACAGTACTTGGTGTCCCCAATGGCGTCACAGGTCCAGAAACCGGATCCCGTAGACGATGTCTCTCAGGTCCCGTTGCTCTCTAAGAAGCCCAAGAAGTCCAAGCCTGCCACGAAATCCCTACGAGTCTTAAGAGACGATGAACACTTTCCAGACGAACCCTCAACTGTTCTCTCTACTACCACCCCTGAGATTCCTCGTCTTCCGGGGCAGACTGCAAACTCGAGTGGCGTCAATACACGTTCGCATTCTGTCGAACACCCGTCCAGCCGTGCCTCTGTCGAAGAGCTGTTTGAACAGATCCAACTGACCAAGCCTCAGATAGACTTGACCGACCACTCTTTCTTCGACTTATATAAGATTGCTGCTACCTCCAAGATGCCTTTGGAATATGATCCTCTTGTTCATGCATTGTCTGCACTGTCTGTTGGAGGGGCATCGTTCTCTAGCAGTGTTCCATCTAATTCTATTGATAACGCCGTCTCCTCCTTCCAGCAACTTCTTGAGATCTTGACCCAGACAATTTCAGACCTTCTTCGTTTGCTTCCCAGGACGACATGGGACGACAGCTCATCCTTTGATAGCGTTCTTCGGGATATGCTCAAGAGTGACGACTTTTTGGACGAGACAGCAGAGGAGAATAGTGCTAAGGAAGACGAAGTTGTCGCTTTGACGTTGGCATTAGAACGCCGTGCTAGATGGATGGAGGTCCAACTCTCTAAGTTAGAGGAACTGCACCGTGATATCAACAATGCTGCTGTACGCGCCATTCTTGCATTAAACGACAATGGTTGGGACGCAGTAGGTTTCCTTCCGCGTATCACCAATACTCTGCGTCGTTTTGAGCAGCTTGGTATGGTGGATGAAAACGGAAAATTACGGTCCATGTCAGCCCAAGAACTCGAAAAGAAGCTCGTCGTTTCAAAGGAGGCAACTATCTTTGCCGAGACGGAAGTACGGGAGATGATGGAGAGGTTTCAGGGAATTCAATTTGAACCATTGTACTAAGCTAGTCAGCCTTTCACACGAAAGCTTGTTAAATAAGTAGATAAACAATTTCTTGTATTAAAACCCCAGAAAATGCACAAAGCTACGGACGTCAGAGGGGAATGTTCAATGCTCAATGTTCCTTGCTGTCTTTGTCAGGATAGAGCTAGAAAATGGTAAGAAATTGCCATCGAAAAAACCTAGCAGGTGCTACACCTTCCCAGGGTTCAAGATATTACAGGGATCAATTGCTCGCTTGATAGTTCGCATGAGCTCAACGGTACCTTCACCTAGCTCCTCGAGGAGATATTCCTTTTTGCCAACTCCAACACCATGTTCACCAGTACCTATTTCATGGCCACGAGTTCAAATATGGCCAGATATGTGGGGATGATAAGAAAACATACATGTACCATCTAAATTGATGGCCCTGTGCACGAGACGATGAACTGCGCCATTGACTTTCTCCAGTTCGTCGTCATCGTGAAAGAGAATCAATGCATGAAAGTTGCCATCGCCTACATGTCCCACAATCGTGCTCTTTAATCCAGTCTCATATAGATCTTTCTTGGTTTCCTGGACTAATTGCGGCAGCTTGGAAACAGGCACACTATAGAGTTACGATGCAGTAAGAATCATTTGAAGAAAAATAATGGTACGGCGATAAAAAAGCAGGGAAGCCGAGGTGTCAAGGACCATGAGGAACGAGCACTCGGGCTTTATGAACAGTCCACGTACCAAACGTCTGTAGTCCAGCATCGACTACCTGGGTAAGCGGCAGAACTGGACATAAGGGCATATTTACGATTTTGCCAGAGGTCCTCAGCTTCTTCGTCTGTTGAGGCAAACTGAAAATGATTGCTCCCATATTTCTCGACAATGGCCTGGATAGTCTTGGAGGTTGCAGAGACACAACCGGAATCACCTTGTAATTTGAAAAAAAGTGTGTCTTTGACCAGGTAGGATTTGTCGATGAGCCCGCCCTTATTGATAGCATCCATCACTGGTGAACATATTGACATTTTGATCTCCAAATCTGGATTGCGACTCACTATGATCGTCTAGTAACTCAATACATTCTAAAGTATCCTGGATATAAGCAAGGCACAACCAGAAGGCATTGTTCTTACGGATATGAGGTCCATGTGGCGTATTCAATATCTCCTGTACTGCACTAACGGCGCGCTCAACATCAGGAAACTGTGCCATAGCTACTTTCGTAGGGAGCAAGGGTGCGAGTCGGATAGTCACTAAGAAAGACCTCAAACAGAGCAATTTCGAGTTGAGAGGATTCGCTCACCTTCAGTTATGATACCTAGAGTGCCCTCCGCGCCAATGAATAGTTTAGTCACATCAAAGCCAGCTGCTGACTTTCTTGCACGTCTCCTTGTTTTTATAACATCTCCATTTGGAAGGACAGCTGTCTGATTATGCATCAAAAAAGTCCAGCAGTGCGTAATTAAGAAAAACCCACAATATTCAAGAACCATTCAGCGCGAGCGGTTCCATACCTGACGGCATTAGCTGAGATTCATTATCAGGATTAATCAATTGTGGGCGAACAGCGACTTACTGCCACTACAACCAGTACCGATCATACCCCCGATAGTCTCGTAATGAATTTCAATAAAGGATCAACGGGGATGAAGGTAGGTTCTTACAGCACCTGGACCAGGGTCGAGCTAGACTGATTATTACTAAACATTCACGTATAACATCTCCTTGACATACTGGAAAAAATAGGGGAATTCCTTTAGTCTTGAGTGTCTGATTAATATCCTCCCATCGTGCACCAGGTTGACAAACAAGGTCAGAGTCTTCAACTGCTAAAGTCTTGGCATTGATGAAACGGACAAGTTATCAAACTAACCGTTTAATTGTAGAATTTGATCCATGCCAGACAAATCAAGACATATGCTTCCTGAGGGATACTGATAACTTTAAGCAGATGATAAAAAACCAAAAGAACAGAGGCAACTGACGCCTGAGAAATGACCTTCAAGGCTTGTGGCCCCACTGTATGGGATGATAGGTACTCTATGCTTCCTAGCAATGTTGACAATTTTGACTACGTCTCCTGTAGATTTTGGACAGACCTTCCGAAACGTAAAAATAGATTCGAGGCAAAGTGACTAGATACCAACAATAATAGAATGGGGAGATGCGGGATGGTAGGAATTTTCAGAAAATCCATGGGTCCTTAGAGCACCAGGATCCATCGTAATAGACTGAGGGTCGGGAAATTCGGCTTTGAGCTCTTGAATCGCAATTTTGAGTTCTTCTGGAGATGCATACCGACCCGGTCCGTAAGATTTCTCGTGCGGCTGGTCCGTTAGTTGAGAGCTCACTATGGAAGCTCGTTTGGTACATATCCCAAATGCTTCCATCAGCCCAACAATTAGGAATGCATAGACTCCAGATTGTAGCAGTATCCGGGCGCGCAAAGAACCAAGAAAGTGGTTTGACCATGGCGAGAAGCGGAGAAAATTGGAAAGAGTCCTAGGCGAGCCGGTTGTATACGGACGGGTGGTAGTTAAGCGCAAAATTGCTAATGAATTTCGAGCAGTTGCTCCACGAATAATACGGAAGGTAAATCGAGAGGTGCTCAGAGTTGAAAGCATGGTTATGACTCACCATGGTCAGTCCTTTTTATGACATGGCGCGCAATCTGACGTCAAGTCATAGGATACCTGATCCCGTCAGATTGCGCGCCGTGTGAGAATCACTCAAAAATGAAGCATGATTTAGGTTTGATGCTGTGATATTCTGTACGCCCTCATCTGGTTGTGGGAGTTTCTCCCATGGGCATGCATATCCTAAGAAAGGATTTGGCGCCGGGGGAGGGAATAGGGGAGGAAATAAAAAATGCCGCGGACTGTGTACGTACACCGCGTTACAAATTGTTGAAATAAAATAAGGAATGGATTGAGAGTATAGTGGATTGCAGAGTCTCTCATTTTGTTAGATTTCTTTTTTCCAGCCTACCTTAATTTGGCATTAGGTGACATCTGTCTGTGAGGTGTAACTAACTGACAGCTGGAAGCTGCTGCATGTGGCACTCGTGTTGCAAGTAGTTTTATAACGAGTGTCAGGAACCTAGAGTGATAATGAACACTCAGAATCGTGAAACGAGACTAACTATATATTAAGAATTACCTAGAGTGATAATGAACACTGTAGGTATACTGAGCGACAAATCCTAGTCCATAATATGAATTACTCTTACCTCAGAATCGTGAAACGAGACTGAGGTGCACCAAAAAGTCAACCAAACATAAAAAGACTGATTATGTAATGTGCGAGATGGAAAAAGAAACTATGCTCAAATGAAGGGTATAGCCACAACAAGTAGCACTCATACTGCAAGCCAGATGAGGACCCTGGCTGCAGGCAGGGATGGTCAGATTGATAAGAGGGTATTCTTAGGTGTAGCCTACCTAGCACAGACTGCGTTTGCGCACTGCTTTAATATGATTCAAAACAAAAGTCACAACTTACCATTACACTATGCATAGAATTGTCATCCCTGTCTCGACTATCCTTCTATTCAGCAGCCTCATATCCATTATTGCTGCTCTCTCGCTGCTATACGTGACTTTTCTTCAACAGCCTCCTTCTTTCATTCTTATATCTGGCCGCTGGGCGGATCATCGAGCATCTATAGGACTATTTCCTCTTCCAAGTCAGCTCCCCAAAATGCCTTCAAGCCGCTCTCTATCCCACGCGCAGTTTGTATCTCATGGTCAAACACTTTTGGCTCATGACTGAGTCGCGGACAACGTGGAACACGAGGCATGACAAACTAAAGGACAGAAAAATCTACTACTTTAGCACAATCTGCTATCAAATCATGTATCCTGTATACAGCCTTCAGCGCCAGCCATTGTACGTCGACGCTATTCAGCGCGGCGCATAACTCTCATCCGCAGTGGTGATGACCGATTTTTCGGTCATTATTGTGCATATGCCAGAGTAATGTATGCGGAAACATTGTATATCGAACGAAAATTTGGACCTATATTTAATGGTGCGAAACAGGTTTCATGGTGGCAATTAATATTCGATATGATGCTCTTCACTCAACGCCTTCTTTCCTCTACATACTATCATTAACCAGTCACACCAGCAGGGTCAAGCTGCGTTGAATGCTTCGCCGACCGTGTACGCAAGCCAAGGCACTCCACCTATTGGTCTTGTGCCTTTGGAGATCTGATAGTTTACCTAATCATCACTGAGAGCTGTACCTTGGTGATTGGCGCGACTATTATCGTTAACTCTGCGGAACATTCCGGTAGCCGTAACAAGAACCACAAACAAGTATGTACAAATAATCATTAGAAAACCCATGTCCCTCTCCTCTACTCAAGAACTGGTAGAACAACGTTTAATACAGTTGGAGTAGGTATTCATGTCCTAAGGTCTAATTCTATCTAATTGCGCTTGGAATAGAGCTATCTCAGTGCGACGCAATGAATTGCTTCATCAAATATATCATATGGTTTTGAGGCGTAATGATGTTGGCTCGATTCTGACTTTGGGAAAGGAAGATGATCAAAACTGGCAGCAGTTCCTACAGCGTTTTGATATCATCAAAAAGTATGCAAGATTTTCATTCTGCTTCTCGACATATCAGTTGATATCTGAAGTCCGGACGATGGGAGTATCATTCATTTGAATGAGAACGATTTCTTGGACAATCAATTCCAGTCCATCATATCTCCAGCCCCGTCTCCATCTCCTTCGAGTGCTGGTAGTTCTGACGCATTTCCTACTACGGGGAGTCGGAGTCGCATCACAAGCTGCACGAAATCTCCTCATAGTCCCTCATTACCTTCTGTATCAATTGATTTTGGTACATTGTCGCCTTCTACACATCATCATACACCCCCAGGTCAGAAAATGGATGTAGATCTTCGTCAGGATGAACCAGGTTCTCCGCTGTCCGATGACCGAGTAAGTGCTCGTCAAACGATGTCAGTCACAAAGATCTCAAATGACAGTTCTCTGGGTAGGAGCAGGAGGAGCATCATCCTGATTCTATCAGAGCACTCGACTCACAATCTCCAAGAGAGACCGGAAGTGTGAAAGAAGATGTCCACTTATCTGAAGATGATGAAGATGCCATGAAAGTAGACACATCATTTGGAGGCGACAGAGAAATTCTGCAACTAAGAACGGTAACGCCTGGCGCATCTTCTGATGTTAAATCTCCAGGTATCGCCCAGAGTTCTGAGGCTGCCCTTGAAGATGTTGATGTGCACATGGAAGACATGGATATCGTCTCCAGCGTTGATTCAGAGGAAAATATTAACCAGATGGTCGATAAGCCTGTATCACCTTCCCCCTTCCAATCCGTAACCTCACCCTCATCCATTGGACCCATTAAGTCTTCCATTCCCTTCATACATCTTGGGCCGTCCTCTCCAATACAAGCAACCCCTACACCCCGCCCCCCCGTCATTATTCTAGCCCCAAGCACTTCAACAGATGCGGCTTCCTTCACCTTTGACGAAAGTCCATTCATCGGCCCCGAGCAACAGAAATTATCTGATTCTCCCATCATCCACCGACATCAATCTAATCCGGACTACACTTTACCGCCGCTGAGAAAATTACCTCAGGAGTTCAATCGGAAAGTAAAGACTAAAATAAAAAAGAAGGATAAGGACAAGGATAGTGGAAAGGATATTCCTAGGAAAGAAGAGTCACTACCCATGGGCATTCAAAGATGGGTAGCTACGCTCAATGCAAATCCTGTATGGAAACGGGTTTCACGACCGATGAAGTGCTTAAGTTCGCGGGAGTGGGCGGTACGACATGCATTTACAGTCTCTTGCGTCACTGATCATTTGTTTTAGGTAGCCATGACTGAACTCAAGCTCATAAGGACCTTCGACCGCATTGAGTCTCTGAAGGACAGTGGGCGGTGGAGTTTCAGGCAACCTAAAAAACAAAGGGGAGTTGGTGGTCTAGTAAAAAGTCATTGGGATTACCTTATGGATGAGATGGTGAGTCGTAGTTCAAAGCTTGCTGGTTGATATAGAATTGTATACATACAGAAATGGATGCGAATTGATTTTCGGGAGGAACGGCGGTGGAAGATATCTTTGGCTTACAATCTAGCCATCGCCGTGACAGAGTGGCATGCTGCCGGTTCTCTCGAGGAACGAGTGAAGCAGGGAATATGTGCGTTATGGAATCCAGCACGCCTCAGGTCAGAGGAATTGCAGGATGCTCAGCAGGACGATGAACCTATGCATTTAGAAACACCAGTCTCACAGGAACATCAATCTCCAGGGGAGAGGTCAAATGTTTTGCTTGGTGTTGACTATGGTTCGGACGAAGAAGAGGATGATGATCAACAGGATGTTGTTGATGCATTACAGCCTCTTGTGCAATTGCAAGATGCTCTAGAAATTCCATCTCAAGACGAAGTACATGAAGATCAAGAATCAATTATCAAGCCCAAGACCGAAGAGTGTGAAGATATTTCTGTGCTGCGCCGTGATGAAAGTGCGCAGATAGATACTCAGACGAAGGGTCACTCCATGGACCAGCAAATGGTCGACTCCGAGGAGAAAAATATTCTGGCTGGACTCAAATCCTCCTCCAATGATCCTATACTAGCAGTCAATACAAGCTCAAATTCCAGCTCTAGCAATGCAGATAGTGATACCCCCGCAACCTCTACGAAAGCTTCTCTCAAGCGGGCTTATGCCCCTTTACGAGAACGCATAATGGAGTCCGAGATTGACAAGCTGTTCCTAGATCTGGATGATTTCCATATCACCCATCCCAGCAAGATGAAGGATAGTGACTATGGTGACCGTATTACAATTGATCTCCCCCCGGCTGATCTGTCTTCTGTTTTCCCAGAGCTTCATCCTTTTAGTATGTTGGATGTTGCTCCCCCAGCAGTACCCGTTCTTGAAGGAAAGAAAAAAAGTTCGGATCGAGATGACCCCAACAAACGTATAGAGGATACAACCTATACCAAGCTTCTTTCCCTTGGAGAGTTTATGTACAGCAAACCAACGCTTATCGGACCTTTGCAACCGTCCAAGAATTGGAAAGATGGACAGTGGCTATCGCTGGATGAAACTCCTGTGTACGCAGATCACGAGGGACCGATTCGGTTCTCGGAAGACATGAGCGGTAACAAAAGTTGGATTTATCACTGAAAAATAAATTCACTCACTATGCGATCAGAGATATTTGATAACCGGCTAACCAATTCTGTGGTGCTTGGTCAGCAACAGGCTCTCTTTGCGGCTGTATGTGAACGGGAAAAGGATCGGAGAAGAGCGACGGAAAATCAATGGAGTGTCAATGATGATGCATTGCTTAAAACTCTGATTGATCGATATCCCTATAATTGGCAACTCATATCAGAGAGTTTTAATGCGGCGCGGACAACCACACCAACAGATAAAAGGACAGCCAGAGATTGTTTCGAACGATGGAAGGAGAAGTGGGCAGCCGAAACCCGAAGACAGCTCGAAGTTCCACCTCAACAGCCTTCCGTACAACAATCCTCAATACAACAACCTTCTATACAGCAACCCTCTGTGCAACAGCCTTCTGTACTGGAAGAAAATGCTACTGTATCAACATCACCAATGACCACTCGGGGTGTCAAGAGACTGGTCTCAGGTATTGTGACAAGCCCTATCTTGGATTCCCCTGGGGGAAGTGAGTCGAAGAAGCGTCGTAGACATATTTTATTGCAAGAGACAATACGGAAGTCTGCCAAGAAAAAGGCAGAATATCAGCAGAAGATGCTTAGTATGTCTAGGTGGGCCGATAACTGAAAAATGACACTGATCCAGACCATGGCAGATACGCAACGGAAACCATCGGTTGTCCATGAAACGCATATACCTTACAACAACATGCGTCATCTTTCGCCTGCCGAACTAAGTAGAATGAAAACAGAGAAGGACGCCAAAACCACTCATGAGATACAATTGCGCAAGAGGCAGGAAGAGGTCACCCGAGCTGCACAATTGCAGGCACGCTTGACGCCTGTCAGTAATTTGTCTTATAAAATTGGATGCGCTAATGTCTTACAGGCACAACAACATGCTCTACAATTGCAGCAACTCCTCCAGCAGCAGCAGCAGCCATCCACTCAACAAGCTCCGCAGCAGCAGCAGCCTGGAACTTTGAGTCAAACACAGGCACAAACGCAACCTCAGCAAGGTAGCCAACAGACATCACAGTCAACGCAGGCATCAACTCAAGCAATCCCGGCATCATCAATGACGCAACAGGGGCTTCAAGTTGCACAAGTGGCAAATATTACTCAACGTTCTCCAAACACGTTGCTGACCAATCAGGCGCTGGGTAATTTTCGAGGACAAGTGAATATATCGCGGATCAACTCACCCAACGTTGCTCCAGGGGCACCACGCCTGACCGCTCAGCAAATCCTCCAGCTTCAACAACAAGTACGACCCGGAAGTCAACCCCGCCAGGCTGGACAAATAGTTGGGCATCAACCAGGGCAGCAAGGGCAAATGCTGGTCCCGTCATTGAATGGAAATTCGAGCGGACTCAATGGTACCCTGACGGCGTCGTTCATTAGTCGTGATTCGACATCCTCGCCCTCTGCGAATGTGACGCCGCCACGCAAATCAGCAACACCAACCAACGTCAACTCTCCTCGAATAACGGTAGATCAAAGTCAGCCTGGACAGAGTCAGATGGGGGTCCAGGTGGCTGGAAATGTATTGACCAGGCCAACGACCAACCTGAACTACTATGGTGCGATATCAGGTCTCACCCCAGAGCAGCTAAATGTTTTGCGTTTCATGGTCAATTGTCCTTATCATGCTTCTCTTTTAGTGCTGACATCTGACAACTATAGCAGCAGCAGCAACAGCAACAACAACAACAACAACAACAACAACAACAGAACACACAACAGGATGGCCAGGGCTAGACCAGGGCTAGACACGAGCTGAACTATTAATAAACCATTAATAAAAACATGTGTTATTTTGTGCAACAGGCCCTGAATTGATTGATTGATGACGTTTACATGAGGTCAGTGACAGAGTGTGACAGTCCTTGTTGACGATGACCAGCGATCCGCTCCGGGATGCACACTATGACCCGCTGCCACTAACAAGTGACGACCAGCCTACCACTACCCTCTATAATGCCCCTCCCTCACCAGATCTCAATCCTTCTGCCTTCCACACTCCAGAAATGCAGCCAACTGACATTGGGAATCCTGACCCAGTCGTTCCCTCCAGGGTAGCAACCCCTCGCTTCCTAGGCGCTGCTCTTTACAATGACCACCAGCCTCGCCCTCGCGAATCTTTTCCATCTTCCTATCATACCGGGATCAGCCAGCCGTCCGACTACAACTCATCTGTGTACGCTCTCAACGAACCAAACGTCCATGAATATCGTGACGATCCGCGTGGGAGCTACTATGGCATTCAAGATGGAATGCCCATGTCACCCGTCGGACAATCTAGAGTGCTTGAAGAGAAGCGGGCTGCTTATGCCGCTCCGGCAACCAAATCCCGGAGAAAAACTATCATCCTCGCAATTCTCGCTGCACTCATTCTCCTTGTTATCGCCATCATTGTCCCTCTTTATTTTGCTGTCATTCGACCCAGATCACTTCAAACAGACTCGACGAGTAGTGTTAGCGAGAGTAGCAAGCCCACATCTACGAGCAACCCAAGCATACCACAGAGCCGTATCGTGACTGGTGGAGATGGTTCCGAAATTACAATGGAAGATGGAACTAAATTCACCTATAGAAATTCTTTCGGCGGGTACTGGTATTATGACGAAGAAGATCCATTCAATAATGGCGCTCGCGCTCAATCCTGGTCACCCGCCCTTAATGAAACCTTCAACTATGGTACTGACACTATCAAGGGGTGCATACATCATTGTACCTATCTTGTCGTTGTCTGCTGACAAGTTCTACGCAGGGTCAATTTTGGAGGTTGGCTTGTGTCTGAACCCGTGTGTATTCATTCGTTTGGATCTTTTCCTTTGCTGAACACTCGGTGAATCCACAATCACAGTTTATGTGAGTCACTGACAGCTTAAGATGTATTATCTGACTCAAACAGTTGCCGACAGTGTTCCTGGTCTTTACGAGAAGTACCACGGATCCACAAGCACTGCGGTTGACGAGTGGACATTGAGTCAGAACATGCGTGCAGACACTGCCCATGGTGGTATCAGTCAACTTGAGGACCACTATAAGACCTTTATCGTTGAGTAACAGCCCAGCCAAAGTATCAATGGCACCTCATGCGCCCATAGACCGAGCGAGATTTTGCTGAAGTTGCTGGTGCTGGTCTTAATTACGTCAGAATTCCGCTCGGATATTGGGCGATAGAAACGAGAGGAGAGGAACCCTTCCTAGCTCACACTTCCTGGCAGTAAGTCTGATACTATGATTGATTGGAGTCCATTCACAACAACTGGCTTCAGGTACTTTTTAAAAGCAATCAAGTGGGCCCGTAAATACGGTATTAGAATAAACCTCGACCTGCATGCTCTTCCAGGAAGCCAAAATGGTTGGAATCACTCGGGCAAACTGGGTACTGTCGGTGTCCTCAACGGACCCATGGGCTATGCGAATGCTCAACGTTCCCTCGACATCATCCGTGTTCTCGCTGAGTTTATCTCTCAGCCTCAGTATAAGGATGTTGTGACAATGTTCGGTGTTATCAACGAACCACAAGGACCCACTGTGGGCCAAGATGCACTAATCAGCTTGTATGTACATCTATTGTTTCAGATACAGTCGGGCAGCTTATATAAATTCAGTTATCTAGAAGCATATAATATTGTTCGCAATGCTGGTGGAACAGGTGAAGGAAAGGGACCTTTCATTTCCATCCATGATGGCTTCTTTCCTCGGGATCGATGGACTGGTATCATGCCCAATGCGGACCGAGTTGCCCTTGATGATCACCCCTACATTTGCTTTGGTGGGCAATCGGATAATCCAATGTCAAGTTATCACAACGTACCATGTACTACTTGGGGTGCTGCCGTGAACACTTCGATGAGAGCTTTTGGACTAACATTTGCCGGAGAATTTAGTAATGCTGTCACAGACTGTGGCCTCTGGCTGAACGGTGTAGATCTGGGCACACGCTATGAAGGGACATTCGCTAAGAATTTACCGACCGTTGGAGACTGTACGCAGTGGACAGATTGGACAAAGTATAGTGCCCAGATGAAATCCGACATAAAAAGCTTTGCCCTTTCAAGTATGGACGCTCTTCAGGTCATTCATTCTTTACCTCTGTGACCAGATTTTCCTGAATCAATCTCTAGAATTACTTTTTCTGGACCTGGAAAATTGGCAATTCCAGTGTGACAGGTAAAGTTGAGAGCCCTGCGTGGTCTTACCAATTGGGGCTTCAGCAGGGCTGGATGCCTGAGGATCCTCGTGAAGCAACAGGAGCATGCGGTGGTAGCAACCTATTCAACCCCCCTCTCCAACCATGGCAAACAGGAGGTGCTGGTGCCGGAAATATTCCAGCCAGTGTCACGACTGCTTATCCTTGGCCTCCTGCCAGCATAAGTCCTGCAGGAGCCGTCAGTCTCCTCCCCTCCTACACTCCCACTGGACCCATCCTCACATTGCCTGTGCCTACTTTGACCGCTTCCAGTGGTTCAATGGCCACTCCAACTGCGGATGTAGGAAATGGTTGGAATAACCCTTCTGATACCGCTGGTTTTTATGTTGAAATTCCAGGATGCAAATATTTTGATCCCTGGATAGATCCTAGTACTGCTCCGCCTCCTGTGTGCGGTTCTTGATCACTTGCCTTTCCCCGGACCTGGTACTGGATTTTGATTATTTATCGTATACACTCTCAAAATGGCTATTACATGGACAATTGATCTCGCTCGTCTGCATTAATGCAGTCCTCAGTCTTGGCTCGTCCGCTTGATGATTAATGTAGGCGGTCGTCTATTCTTAACAGTACTATTATATGGAACCAGAACCTTATCTAATCTTACCCGACGTCTCGATACGCGTCTCCATTACGTGTCTCCTCAGCTCAGACCTCTCTCGTAAGTGGTCAGCCTCGCGAAATTTCATTCGAAGGGTTTACCTTTCCAATGTGCGTACGTGGAAACTAGAGGCTATGCGACAACTCCGGATCAAGACAGGGTTTATTTAGTGCATGCTATGGTTCAATGAAAGACATGTACAACTGAGTAAAGCTCAGAATCGAATTTATCTACGTATCTGATTCTGCGATGGTTGCGGTTTTCCAACTGGAAATTTTCTTCGCTAATCCACTGTCCTTGATCCACTCTCGATAAGATTTCGCCTGAGGATAGATATCAAGCGTTTGTGCCTTGTCCTATCAAATGATCAATTTCCAACCATTGAACCGATTTAGAGAGGATAACAGACCCGAATACCGCTCTCAGGCCCTGCACGAGCAACAAATTCCCAAGATAAATACATCAACTCAGCGGCCGGATGGTTAGCGTAGCGTGAAGCTTCAAATTGTTCTTCTGTGAACTCCGGATCGAGTGAAGCCTTCTCCCCCGTCACCTCACTAAATTGACAGACGATGTCACGAAGACTAACATAATCGACCACAATTCTGATACGCTTTCCTGCAGGCATGTTCTCCAGTTGGGTCACCAAACCGACAGAAGAGAGAAGACTGACCATTGTATTTCTCAGGTTCTCGGAAGGCAGGGACAACCCAAGCGCCATGGTCAGCGACACTATAGGCGAATATTGGGACATCGGGCAAGAAGCCAACTGACCAGGAGAACCCTTTTTCTTCGTGATACTTGGGAGCAAAAAAGCTCGTCCAGAAGTTTTCATAATACATAGGAATATGCACAAAAGTGTAGGGAATGCCACTTTTAGCAATGCGGTCTTCGATGAGAGCCTTTGACGTCCAACTGATGGCTCTGCACTCGCCTTCACGGCCTTCGACGGTAGACCAAACCAAATGCTTGGCACCGACCACTTTCGCTGCCTCTACTATGTGTTTACCATGAAGTTGCTCGACATCATATCCATGCTCGTAGAATGAAGTGATGCCATAAATCCCCCAAGCACCGGAGAATGCCTGAACTGTCTCATCGAGAGAGCTGAGATCAGCTCTGACAATGTCAACACCTCTAGCTGCAAGGGCGCAAGCCGCTGGTGTCTCGGGATTCCTAGTAACTCCCCGAATTTTGAACACTCCCTGAGGTTCCTTGAGCAAAAAATCAACAACAGAACTTCCCTGTCTAGGATCAAAATTGAGTGCTTGTCCTGATACTCTAGGGAATGACCTACTGTCCGGTGGCACCAGTAACAACGATCAGTTTCGTCATGGATAGAGGTTCAGAAATTCGACAACCAGCAGGAGGGCAGAGACTTGCACAAGCCTAGCGGAAGAATCAAATGTATATTCCCAAGATGTATCTCTTTTCATATATTATCTGTTTCCAGCTCTACTGACCAAAAAAGGGGTTCCTTCTGGGGCATGTGGTCATGGGATCATAGAAATTAGTGATGTGGTCACCAACATTTTGAATTGGAAATTTTTTGAGCCGAGCTAGGATTAGGCAGAATAGTTAGCAAGACACATACCCTACTTTTTTTCGGTGTCAGCGTGTAAAAGTTTTTTTACCTGTCAAGCTCAAATTTAGCATTCAACAGTGATATCCTTATCGTCAACTCTGAAGATAAATCACGATACTTCAAAGAAGGTCTATCGAGTGTCAGCTTGCTACCTGCCAGCACGCCTCATTCTGTTCGGACATCTCAAACAACCCCGGGCATCACAAGTCAACTCAAGTTAACACCCTAAAAAGCACTTTTCATGATTCTGTTAATTTTAGTTTTTACATTCGTTATGCCTAGCTCGTGCTCTTCCTAATTTCATCTTTGTTTGATTCTTACCTTCAAAATGTTCATTGGGAGTTTTCTTCCCCAATGCGCACACTAGACATACCGATTCTCTACCAAAAAGACCAACGAGTTTGAGTGCTGTTGACCTTTGAAAAAAGCGCACACTTGGGGTAATTTTTTTTACCATTCCTTCTGTGAGTACTTCAATCTCTATCTAATTATAGGTCTACTGACATGACGATTGACTTCCGTAAGCAGTCTGGCACCTCAATTTTCTTTCTTTAGACTGGTCGGTGCCGAGGTGTCAAGGGTGAATTTCAAATCTCGGGGTTTCTCAGACATATGATAAACACCCGACTGAATTTTTTTCAGGTTGAGATATTCTTTCTATATATAGCATATAAGTCTTTGTTGGAGGTCGAAGTGAGACTGCTCTGCAGCATGTCACCCTGTCGTGCTGCACAATGATGATTATAATAGTGATATCGTCATGTATTCACCTCCTGAAGAAAAGGCACTGCTTGTTTGCTTGTAGGCTGTGCGATAACTCTTCATGCCACTGATGCTCCCAAAAAACCTCACTGCCTGCAACGAGAGCTGTTTCCTAGATCCTCACAATGAACAGGCCAAATCAGACTGAGGGTTCATCACCCTCCTTGGGATGTAAGGAGGAAAATAAAGAAAATGTGTTTTGAATTGAAGCTTCGACCAAATATGGCAATATTCCACGCCATACACCCCTGCATGTGCTACTATGTATGATGGACTACTCACAAGCCACACACGACGAGGTCAACGTTTTACGACTCGTACAGCGCCTCGAAAAAGCGGTGTCCTCTGATGAACATGAATGGAATGAAACGGGAGAAAAGGTGTGGTTGCGAGCTTTGGGTACCCTTCAGGTAAAAAAAAAAAAAAGGAAAAGAAAGTTCATACGCCCTTTTGTTATTGACCCAAAGTACGGATTAGAAAGTCAAGTATGGGCGAAAACTTTTAAGAAACCTCGATCATGATGATTCTCAGCCCACTTCGTATGTTGTTCGCTTTCATTTCTTTCCCTCTTTCTCTCTTACTGGCATGACGTTTCCAGAAAGCAAGTACACCAGAGAAGAATCGATCTCAGTACAAAACTAGATCGAATACAGCTTTTCATGACCCAAGTTCGAAACGTACGTCAACGTTTTCTTCTTAAAAAATAAAATAAAAATTACTTGAAAACAATGAACAGAGAACAGAACCTCCACTACAGCGACCTGAGCCTATCCTTCCGAAACTTCGAATGCCCACTGATGCTATCCAACCATCGTCAGAATCCAATGTGAATCCAGGGTCAGACTGCGAAGAAAAAGGTTGGACTGGGATATCGACATCCGTTGATGATGATCGTGTGGAATCTATCATGGTACGACGACGACGGCCATCCAACGATTCGACTACTGTTGCTGCTGAAGCTTTATCCTCTCCTCTCCTTCCCATCACTACACCTACCCATCATACACCGTCATTACCCCTCTCTTCTTCTTCCATCACTGTACCCCCTGCCGGCTCTTCTCCCAACACTCTCAAACGTCCCCATCTACAACAAACCACAAACGCCCTTCACGAAGCATTATCCGGTCAACTTGCACTCATGGCTACCCAACTCAAACGTAACGCACAGCATTTCTCTGCCAGTCTAGAGAAAGACAAAGCTGTCATCGAGGAAACGCAAGAAAAGATGGAAGGGAATTTGGGTTTGATGATGAAGGAGAAGATGCGATTGAGGGATTTTAGAATGAGAAGTAAAGGTTCCTTGTGGATGGTGATGGCGGTCGTGGTCGTTGTCCTGGTACTGTTTGTCGTTATGGTTGGCGTCATTAGGTTCAGTGGAAGATGAAGATCACAAGTCTCCTTTTGACGCCATGGGTTGTCAGAATTTGAGTTTCTATTTATTTATTTATTTGTGACGATGAAGGGTTCTGTTCATATATATACCCTACATGACAACAAGAATATTGTGTCTCGAGAATTCACGCGGATACATTCAAGTCAAATATGTATATCCCAAAGATCATACTCATATCTTCTGGAAGACGAACCTCTGAGAAGAGCTTCCATCAGAACCTTGCAAGGTGATCTGAAAAGGCAAACACATGTCGTTATTCATGCCATTCGAAAAAAAGATATCCCTTACCATGTTCTCTTTATCAACACGAGGAGTAACAGTCCAGAGAAAATCTCCCGAAGAAAGTTTGATCTAGTTAACAGAATTGGATTTCAGATGGGGGGGGGGTGTCATTTTGTCATTTTGTCATTTTGAATTTGGAAGAGACGAAGAGAGGGTGTTGTTTACTCACGGTATATAGGTTTTCCTGTGTATTGCTCTGACCTCCACCTTGGATAAGCCACGACGATTGTTCATTCGAAGCTGCTAAGACTTGTTCACCCTGCAAAAAAAAATCAGGGTGATTACTTGACAATATGGATGATGTTCAAACCAACCATGATGGGAGTGGCATAAGCCCAAGCCCCCGTCCTCGCGCCTTGAATGAAGAATTCATCACTACCATTAGAAACGAGTTCCCACTGACATCTTTATCAATCCAACAACAATAACCACAAAAAAAAAACATACATCCTCCCAAACACTGGCAAATTGCTCAGAAAAGGTGATCTCTGTCTCAAAGGGTCCCTGTTGCGTCGCAGGCGGGAAACTGCGGGCAGATTGTAATCCGTTTAAGATACGGTAGGTACCCGAGGTGAGCTGTGGAAAAGATTCATCTTCGTGAGTGGAACAGGGTATTGGGGAGTTGGAAAAAAAAAAAAAAGAAACTTTACAGGAGCTTGTGCTCGAGCAGCGCCGACGAGACTGGTTACAGCGACAACGCAGGATAGAACGTTTGAGAAGAAAAGCATTTTTTAAGATGATTGAAAAGGCAAAAGCGATTGTTGGTTTTCTTTTTGTGCTGGTAGAAAAGCGCATTTATATGTAGAGATCCCGCCCAACGTAGACGTATACGGTCATATTGGGCTGCATGCCCATTCAATAGGCCCAATATTCATCGGAGGGAGAGTGGGAAGGGGTAAAGATGCTGAGTGCCGGCAGGAACCAAAGAGAATGTACTATGAAACGCTTTTGAGCCTCTTCATCCCTTCGGAGTAGAAAGGCAGTGTATAGACAATCGCAATCCACCTCCATTGAGAAACAACAGGTCGAGTTCAAATTGGCCTTTCCATTACAATTGCTCGCAAAGTAAACGGGATGACATAGATAGGTATGCATCAAACCACGGGTTATGCGCGCATCAAGGTCCGACTCATTGTTAGTCCGCATGGAGAACATACCATATATAGATAATGTCTCACTAAGGGGTCCTGACAAAACCAACCGTTTGACCCATCTTGGCATCAATGACGACTCCAAAACAGCCCGACGATACGATATTAAAGGAATTTCTATCGGTAGGTCAGGGCTTATGATATAGATCGATGCTGACTCATGAACCAGTTTGACCGAAAAGCACGGTATACATTCGATAGCGAGAGAGACACTACAGAGACGGAATTGTGTAGACAGGGGTCAGAAGCGTGTATCACGGTACGTGTTGCTGTGCGAGATGGTGTCAGGAATGAATACATTGTCAACACAGCTCGGCATGAATTCGAGACGGCTGTTTACTGCTATGCAAGAACAAGGATTCTTTTGTGCGCTGCCGTCGAATCCCAAGAAATTGCACATGGAATGTCGACCCTTGGAGACGGCATGAACGCCAGCCACTCTAGATTTCTAGTATAGTACATTACAACTCGGGCGCAGGCGGGATGTAATCGATTCCTAATGTTCCTTGTTTGGCCTTTTCAGCCTGAGCACTGGCTACTTTTCGTCTGCCTTGAGCCATGCGTAGATCGATGTTGGCCATGTCGACTTCATGCAAAGCTCGACGAGACTTTGCCTTGAGACCATCGAGGTCTTTGTTGAGTGAGATTCGATTCATCTGCATGCGCCTCATCTGCAACGATGATATAATTAGGTAGGAGTGGGATTGAAAAGGCCACTCACCTCGGCCTCTGATTTGGCCGAGCTCATGTCTGGCATAGTGAAATTGGGAATTTGTGTCCATCGCTCGGGGGGTATAGAAGGGATTGAGGTGTATTTTGAAGAATGCAAAGGGTGGGAGGATTCTGGCTGGTCTTTGGGTCTGCGGTCTGCGCGAGGGGCTGTGGGATAGGGAGCTGAGGGAGGCGGTGCTGCGGCAGGGGCAGCGGTGGAGGGGGTTGAGGAGCCTGGATTTCGCGGGCCCTTGGGGGGCGTCTTGGATGATTTACGCCATTGAAAGGCACGGGGGCCTTTTGGGGGTGAGTGTGATCTGCCTCTGGAGGGAGGGGGAGGATCTGGGATGACAGGGGATGGTGTTTTGCGAGGAGGCGAGGGCGGGGAGTCTGAGATGGAGTGATTGCCGAGTGTGAGTCGCTTGGGTGGTGGAGATCGACGCCTGTAGCGTGGAGAGGGTGAGCGATGGCGAGGAGACGGTGAGTGACGAGGTGAGCGATGGCGAGGAGAAAGAGAGCGACGGTGGCGAGAGAGTGAGCGACGGTGGCGAGAGGGTGAATGGCGGTGGCGAGAGGGTGAGCGACGGTGACGAGAAGGGGAACGACGATGACGAGAAGGGGAACGGCGGTGACGAGAGGGAGAGCGACGGCGACGAGGGGAAGGAGACCATCGGCGACGACGAGCAGCATAGGGTGGGATGTAGGTCTGTGTGCGGAGATTGGCCATGGGGCGGGCGACGGGAAGGGCGTCGTCGTCGTCTCTGGCAGCGGACTCGAATGGTTTTGGTGGGAGAGTGGACATTGGCTTGTTTGTGCGGACCAAACATGCTGTATCCACTGGCGTCTGCCACCCAAATCCTCCTTTCTCCCTCCCTCGACGACGGCCTCCCCAGCGACCTCGAGCTCGATCTCCGCGCCTATGGCTGCAAGCTCATCCACCAGGCAGGCATCCTCCTCACACAGTGCGTCCTTGTTTCTTCTCGGCTCCATCCTCTCACAGCTCCAGAAAACACGTCGCCGTCGCCGCTGCCCAGATCCTTTTCCAGCGGTTCTGGTATGTCAGCTCGATGAAGCACTTTGGCGTCGCCGTGGGCCTTGTCTTCTCTCGCTCCTCTTCTGCCTGTTCACTCTCCACCAGGACATCAGCATGGGCGCCCTCTTCCTCGCCTCCAAGCTCCAAGAGTCTCCCTTGCGCATGCGTGATCTCATCAACGTGTACGACGTGCTGCTCCAGAGAGCCGCCCACGACGGCCCAGCGCCCTTTGTCTACCGCCCCATGCTCTACTTTGACAAGGCCTTTTACGACCTCAAAGAAGCCCTCGTCGTCGCAGAAATGCAGATCCTCAAGCGCCTTGCCTTCAACGTCCACGTCGTCCTGCCCTATGGCACGCTCATCAACTATCTCCAACTCCTCGGGCTCGTCAAGCACCCAAATGCCTGCTCGAGGGCGTGGGGCTACCTCAACGATGCGTATGTCCCTTTCTCGTCCCTGTCGGCTGACCCTGAGTGCGCTCTCCAGACTCCAGACACCGGTCTATGCCCTCTACCAGACGCCGACGATTGTCTGTGCCGCCATCCTCCTCACTCTCCGCCATCTCGACCTATCCCTGTCGGACCGTTGGTGGGATCTGTTTGACGCGTCGTGGGACAACATATGGAGTGTCTGTGGCTACATCATGCGCCTGTACCGTGCGCGGCCTGTGGAGGACAGGCGTCGGGTGCAGGGCCTCGTGTCGAAGCAGGCTGTGCGCGACTGGCTAGATCATAGTGAATAGATAATCACGTGCCATATAGCGAATAGATGCTCTGATCACGTGCCTCACATGCTTGACCACTGTTCCATCTCACACAAAGGCAGGTTTCTCTTTTCTCTGCTCGTCGTCGCTGACAGTGAGCAGGGGGCATCGTCCTGTGGTCGCGCTCGTTCACCCCGCACGCTGCCCTCGTCGCCGCCTCTCCCGCCTCTCCCCTCAACGCCCTCATCCGCGACGCCCTGATCGAGGGCCGCACCACAGAAGACAGGTACGAAAAGGATGGTTATGCAGTCAAGTGGGCCTTTGTCAATGGCCTCGAGCTCATCTTCGTCGTCCGTGTCCTCTCTGCTCTTCTGCTCGCTGCTCACCTCCCCCAGGTTGCATGGCAGCGCATCATCCAGCTCACCTACGTCGACCAGCTCTTGCTTGCTCTCAAGACCCTCTTCATCAAGTACTACGAACCCTTCATCGCAACCCTCGTGGCCTCTCTCCGTTCTACAAAGTCACTCACCCTCGAGCCCACCTCCTGGAACTTGCGCAGCGCATTCGAGAACTGGGACGCCATCTTTGACAACATTCTGCAAGGCTTGGAGGATAAAGTGAGCCATCCTCTTGTCGCAGAACATTTTCTCGACGTCTGCCTCAGAGTCGCAAATCAAGGGTCAAGTCTCTCCTTCCTCCAGCGCCAGCCCCGGGTCATCTTCCCGACGACGACCAAAGCAACGGTACGTTCCCAACAGCATGTTCTATGTATCTCATCTCCTTCTAGAGCCCTCTGTGCACCCCGATGCGCCCAAGGATGGCCAGGAAATAGCCAGAAACGCTGAAATTTTCAAAAGCAGGCTGCGCGGTCGCGGCGGCAGCAGGCAGAGAGGAAGGGGTGCAAGGCAGGTCTCGGTCCCCATCGACAGGAAAGCCGGGCGCGACAGTCAATCGAATTCCGAGTGCGTCTTCCTTTCGAGTTTTCTGACAATCTGTTGACCGAATGGGCAGCTCGGAGGCACCGCTTGTCAAGCGGAAAACCAAAGCTAAACGTATCTGGGGTGATTCTCAGCCCACGGAGCTGGATATGGACAAGTTGGATTATAGCGTCGATAAACCTTTGCAGGACCATGCAAACCTGAACGATATACAGGCCTTGGTCGACCAATCATCCCTCGGCTCGAGGAATCACGACGGCATGTATCAAGTCAAAGATTGGGAGTTTACTAAAGACCGTGGTCACGACGTCCTCGCTGACGTCGTCAAGCCGTTGGACAAGAATTCGAATTCGAGTTCGCTGATAACATCCTTGTTTTCGAGGCTCACGGGCTCTCAAGTCCTTACCGAGGCCGATCTTCAACCTGTGCTTGAAGGCATGAAGCAGCACTTGATGAAGAAAAATGTCGCCAAAGAAATCGCAGAGAAGGTCTGCGAGGGTGTCGGTGAAAGTCTTGTTGGCAAGAAGATTGGCGGTTTCGAGAGTGAGTGATCATCTTGTCATCTCTGATATGTATTCACACACCGCTTTTTTCCAAGCCACGACCACGGCCGTTCGGAAGGCACTGTCGATGTCTATCACACGCATCTTGACCCCCAAGACCTCGACTGATCTCCTTTTATCGATCCGCACAAAACTCTCACCACCCCTGTCGTCGACACAACAGCGCATGCCTTTTAGCATCACGTTTGTGGGTGTCAATGGTGTCGGAAAGAGTACGAATCTTTCCAAAGTCTGCTTTTGGTTGATCCAAAATGGACTACGAGTTTTGATTGCTGCCTGTGACACGTTCCGGTTCGTCAACATCAAATTTTTTGGGGGTTGTCTCTAATATCATCATGGTTAGAAGTGGAGCTGTCGAGCAACTTCGTGTACATGTCAGAAACCTCAGTATGCTTAGTGTCAACAACGGTGGAGCTGAAAACAACAAGGGTCGTGTGGAACTCTATGAGAAAGGTTATGGCAAGGATGCAGCTGGGATCGCTCGGGAAGCTATGGCATATGGTTCATGTGTTTTTTTTTGACACCTCTTACCCGTTACTGACATGGTTGTTGTTACAAGCTCGAGCGAACGATTTTGATGTCGTTCTCATCGACACGGCTGGTCGAATGCAGGATAACGAAGTAAGTCGACGATTTTGATTTTTTTTTCAATTCTGTATCTTGTTCTCAAAACAAAAAAGCCGTTGATGCGGGCTCTTGCCAAGGTGAGAAACAAACCCAGTCCTCTTTCTTGTGTGTCGACATTTTTTCGCTCATGTTTCCCCCCTCTTTTTCTTATCAGCTGGTTGCAACGAACAACCCTGACAAGATCATTTTTGTTGGCGAGGCGCTTGTAGGCAACGAGGCTGTCGACCAGTTGACCAAATTTGATCGTGCGTTGCGTGATTTTTCGTCTGTTTCTGGTGTTTTAGGTAAGGGACGTGGTATTGATGGGATGTTGGTGACGAAATGGGACACGGTGGATGATAAGGTGAATTTCTTCTTTCAACTTCTCTTGTGCTCTTTTTTCTTCTACTGATTTTTTTTTAACAAGGTGGGAGCGGCACTCTCCATGACCTATGTTACAGGTCAACCCATCATTTTCGTTGGTTGTGGACAGGTATGTATGTTCATGTGATTTTTTGATCATAAAAATTGATTTTTTTTCTCACAAAAAAATCAGACGTATACGGATTTGCGACAGTTGAAAGTAGACAATGTCGTTCAAGCTATTTTGAGCGATTAGATGATGAATGAGGGCCTTCATCAAAATCAAGAGCGTTTCTTGGGGATTTTTGTATTTCGGACTGGACTTGCGAGATTGGATTCTTTGATGTGTATCATCAGATTTTTGATACCAAGTGTTTTTGTGAAATGAGTCCATGTTCCGTCTACGAGAGTCAAAACAAAAGGAAGCATGACGTCGAGGCCTGTACAACATATGCAACTAGGAAGAAGGAAGAAAAAAGTTCGAAACCAGGAGTGGTTAGTAACGGAAGCAACAAAAATGAGATGACAGAACTCTATTGATACCTGAAAAAAATACCAAATTCCCATACGTAGCACCAAGTGACACACAAAGAGAGAGAGAGAGAGAGATTCCAGATTCTAGACAAAAACCCGTAAAAATGCACATCTAGCGCTATTAACCCAGAAAAAAAGGTCTTCACCCTCCAAAGACAACCAAATTCCAAGTCAAAAAAAAAAGAAAAAGAGAAGAATTGTACGCACAAATAAGAAAATAAAATAAGATTTTGGGGAAGAAAAATCATGGTGGGTTGCCTTGTCCAAGTCCCTGAGATTCAGGCGGCCGACGCGGAAACTGAAAGGTCCCTGTTCCAAATGGCACACGACGACCCTGAGGAGTACGCGGTACAGTAGGAGTACCACTAGCGGCAGGACTCGTCACGACGATACGCGGGGGCGGTGGTGTGGCATAAAGCACCTCTGGTTGAGAAGCTGGTAGCCGTGACTGCTGACTCGTGGTGTTCATATCACAATAGTCTCCTGGTTGTGACTCTTTTGCTTTGCTTTCTTCTTCTTCTGGAAGAATGCTTTGAGCAGGATCGACTACTACTGCGAAAGAAGGCTTGAACTCGGCTTGGCCAGCAGGATTTGTTCTTGTGCCATGGTAGATCCCATCCGTCATTTCATTCTTCTGCTTCTTCTCCTCACCACTGATCGTGTAACTGAAACCAGCATGTGCAAAGGGATACGAGGCAGCAGACGTGTTGACGAATTCGTCAGAGGGAAGTGGACGGTTCTTGTTCCATCGCTTGTAAAGTACCCAAGCCGCGAGTACGAGTAAGACGACGACGAGAGCACCAACGGAACCGCCTGCAATGGCACCGTAATTACTGCGCTTTGAGAGATTGGTTTGAGGAGCAATGAAATTGGTTGATGTAGCAGCACTCGAAGGGATAGCAGCACTCAAAGGGGTAGCATTTGAAGACGTCGCAACCCCTAAGGTATTGATGCTGATCCTCGTTATTGGGAATGATGATGATGATGAAGAACTGGAATCCTTGAGACGGGGGATTGACGTGGGGCTTGGGGCATCTGCAAGAACTGTTCTGTCCGTCACCGAGGAGTGTCTCAAAACGAGAAGATGATACAACTCACTTGCAGTATCGATTGAGGTTGAAGGGTCTGCTTTAAGGTTCGAACCATGGCTCGTGTCGACGCTCTCTTGAGAGACAGGACTCTGAGAGTTCTTCGCGCCACTGAGGTTCTTACTAGAGGAACTAGGATTTTCGACACTACCATCGTTGTCGACGCCAGATGGAGAGTTCCCGTTGCCATTGGCATTGCTGCTGCTATGATGGCGCCCTCCATTGTGGTCCCCACCATCACCATAGTGATCGGTCCCTTGAGAGCCAGGATCAAACCCTCCTCTCGACCTTCCATCACCGTCAGCACCATCACCATCTAACGCAGTATGCTGCCTGCTCATGACACTGTGAATGGAATCCTGAGCGACACCACATAGACTCCTATAGGTCTCGGATAATCTGAGATGCCGGTATAGCATGCGAGAGTGTGAGGCCGAAGCGGCCATGAGGAGACTAGAGAAGGGAAGGAGAAGAGTATAAGGAGCGTCAAAAAGAGAGTAACAAAGGCGTCCGCTCCACGAGAGAACAGAACATATGAGAGGACGAAGAAAAAGAAAAAGGCGTGTATTGCTACTTCTCTTTCTTCCCCTTTAAGGTATCATTATGATCTATTTCACTCCCACGTACCCATGTTTCTTCTCAGACGTTCTTTTACCTCGTCATCCCGTGCTTCAATGAAGGTCATTCCAGTCCCCGTCCGCCAGGACAACTATGCCTATCTGCTTGTAGACGAGCCCTCCAACAAGGCCGCTGCCGTCGATCCATTCGATGTCCCCCGAGTTGCTGCTGCTGCCGAACGTCTCGGCGTTTCTATCATCGCCGCTATCACCACTCATCACCATCTTGACCACAGTGGTGGAAATGGTGTATGTGTTTGACCACTCAATCTCCTAGCCTCAAGTATCGAGTTGACGATTCGTTTCTTTTTTTTTTTAAAAAAAAAGGACTTTGTGCGCAATTTGACATCCAACCCCTGAGTCTCCTGTTCTGAATGGTGCTCAACTGCAGGCACGAAAATATCCTGAGGCTCCAATTTATGGAGGCAGCCATCAGGTCCAGAATGTCACTAACATTGTCAAGGACAAACATGAGTTCAAAATTGGGGAGAACATCCATGTTAGGTCAGCAATGGCTTTTTTCAGAAAAAAAAGAAAATCAGCTTTATCCCTTGAAATGAACAGGTGCCTGGCAACACCATGTCACACTCAAGACTCGATCTGCTACTACGTAACTGACCCAACGGACGTGTCACATCCTGGTGGCGTTTTCACTGGAGATACTCTCTTCATTGGAGGTTGTGGTCGTTTCTTTGAAGGTACAGCTGATGAGATGATTCATGCCCTTCGCTATCTCGGAAGCCTTCCTGACAAAACCATTATATACAATGGTCACGAGTACACCGCTTCAAATTTGGCTTTTGGCAAGTTCATCGAGCCGAATAGCAGCGGCATTGCTCGGCTTTCTGAAATTGTCAAGAATAATGACATTACTACTGGTAAAACGACAGTAGGGGAAGAAAAAGAGTGGAATGTTTTCATGCGTTTGAACACACCTACCGTGAGGCAAGTCAGCCCGGAATTATTTTCCCATCGCTTATGCTTATGATCTGCAGGGAGAAAACAAACGCAGGACCAATGACCTCCGAGATCGATATCATGAACTCTTTAAGAGAGCAGAAGAACAACTACAGGGGGTGAATAAACTTCAGACAGTCATGCCTAATCAAGTTCCCGACACTGCTATAGACAGCCACCGCGTTTGTGAAATTAATTTGAACAAAAAATGTACCAACAATCAAGACATTTCGTTTGACTTTTCATCCCCTCCTGTGTTAATAACGGAACGTGTGACTTTCTCAAGCCATCCCAAAGACCTTGAGTACAGCAGATCGAGCATAGGGGATATACGAAAGTGTATACCAAGTATAAGCGAGGTACTCGATGATCACGAAAACTAAGTGTGGCAAGATTTTCATATCGACTTTGCAAGCATCGCTGAGAACATTGAAAACTTACTCAAGCACAGGACCTGCAGTGACAGGATTTAGTCGCTTATTGGGTGACAAATCTGAATGTTACGTACGTCGCTATGGAGGACAAAAGCAGCTACGAAAACCAGGCCAATAGACGCCAGGAAGACGATTGAGGCCACTATACGAACAGGTTTGAACATCTGCATTTCTGTCAAGTCACAACCAACTGGAAAATCGGACGTAAAATGAGCGTACAAGCTTTAGTTGCCCAAAGAACTGTCGTTGTATACAATATAATCAGCTTTTGCTGTGTGAGATATTAAATAACAGTATCCAAACGTACGCCAATAATGAAACCTGTTCCAATGAGTGAGATGACGGTTCCAAAGACATAAAGGACTGTGGGGAAAACCTCATCAGTGCCCAACTATTTCTCGCATGCAAAACAACAATACTCACCCGCAAAACTTCCTAGCTGCCCCAGGAAAAGTACAATAGAACCCAACAAGCTCAACAAGAACCCAATTGCAAGACTATATAAATTCCATAAACACGACCCAAACGCCCCAGTTTCATCCAACAAGTCATAAGTGATTTAGAAAGATGGCAGCAGAAGACCAGAGAAAAAGACACACACCAGGCAATGAACCCATATAATCTCGTCGTCTTGGACAGACCCAAAAACTTGAATGCGGAATCACCTTCGAAGAATTGCGTCTCTGGAACAACACTGGTTCCAGCTTCGAGATTGAACCATCCTTTGCTAGGCATTGTCGTTGCTTCACACAAACACACGCACGCACGCACACAAACACAAATCGTATAACAGCAGAAAGAGGAAATCGATTCAACAAAAAGGGCAAGTGAAAGACTCCTCTACGAGTTTGAAGCGTTGAAATGTTGGAAACGAGCCCGTCAAGTTAGTTCGTAGGATCGGTCTTGGAGATTCCAAGCCTGAGACACGGGTGAGAACTTGGTGGGTTAAATGGAGGTTGATGTAGTGATGAGAAATGAAAATGAGTACTATTAGTTGCTGTACTGCCAACTTGCCCTGAAGCATTTTATATGTTCCTTTAATTGTGCCTCAAGAAAATTATGGTATTTGTCAAACCTGTTTTCTGTTGGAATCTAGTCCAAGTCAAAGGCAGCTGGTACATGGTTTATGGAAGGACAACTAAGCAGGGATCCTATTTACAAACAAGATAAAGTTCAGTCGACTACATCCAGTTAGAAAAACGATATTACACAGTCTAGACATGGTTAAGACAAAGATAGACAGATATCAGACGTAGTACATTCGGTAACGCATATTAGTGTTCACAGGATGGAATTTCGAGCGAAAATAGTCCAAGTGCGCAACCATATCATCGCTCGCAGCGGCTGAAGAGTAATCATTGATCTCTTCACTGAAGTGGAACTTGGCACGACGGCAAACAAGCTGGAAGGTACAGTCAGAAAGTCCAGCAGCGTGGCAGTGGCTAGCCACCTACATCAGCATCTGGAAAGTTGAATCAGCCTAAGTTGAATATAAACTAGACTTGAACCCACAGTAGACAGGAGCCGGTATCTTGACAGAGCGCGTAGATCGAGAGTAGCAATGACAAAGATCATATCTAGTTCGAAGTGCCTTCAGAGGCTGATTTACTAAGACCTGAGCTGTGACTTACGCAAACTTCTGTATGCTAATCAACAGCTTTAAGTAGTTCCAACAGATACAGAAGGGGCACCTACTCTGCTAACGGGATTCCTCTATCGTTCCGGAGAACTGTATAATGGCTCGGTATTGATGCTAACAAGGCAGTGAGCACCGGAGGGCATATAAACAGGGGAGGACTTACTGCCTTTCAAGCCTGGCTGGGATTGCAAATAGAAGTCGCAGAATCGGGGATGGACAATGTCTACGATATAAGATCGACAATGTCATAGACAGGCATCACAAGCCATGCTTACTATCATCAACCACAAGACCAGACGGAAAGTTTCCATTTCCTCTAGGGTCGGCTCCCCGGCTCCCTGGGAAAAATCGGATATGGTGTCTCTTTCCTACGACAACATAGAGGATTTGTGGCATCTGTTTGGGGGAATATCCCGCGTTTTGAAAGACAGCTATGGCAGGATATGACCGGTTAACAAGATGGAAACACAATGAAGCTTACCACAGAGCGCTTGTCTCTCCGATGCTTCAACAGTCAGAAATTCACCCTCCGAGACACCATCTCTGAAGATAAAGATGAGTTTGGGCGGCTGCTTATTTCTTTGCACGAATATATCAAGAAGTTCCTATCAAGATATACTGGTCAGGGCGCAATGGACCGGCAGTTATTGTGACTATGAATAGGTTACCTTGAACATCGCCTCATATTCCTCGATGACTTCGACTCTAGACGACTGGACTCTTACGGAAGCAGCATACCGACATGCCTTCTCATCAAAGGATGCAACCAGAGAAGCCACTGAAGGCATCTGACTTCCCGGTCCTGGATGACTGACATCGGCGCCTGTGCAATTGCGGATCAGCATGATATGACGACCAATCTTTAATCCATTACCAATGACCATGAAAAGCTGCATGGCCGCCAGTTTGAAGACCGGAGATTCCACATGAAAGTTTTCCCCACCCATTTTAGGGTTGATCCTTAGTGATTGGATTAGATTGTTACTGGCAAGATGAAATAAGACCTACTTGAGAATCAGATTGTTTTGATACTGATTAATCCGCCTTTGGCCAACATTCCTTTTCAGATTGTTGCTCCAGCGCTACACGATACGTAAGCCCTGGAGTCATTCCAGAGTCTTGATGATCACTTACAACACATTGCGTGGCAACTCCTTGCGTTATGTCTCCGAACCTCTTGATCTTGCGATACTGCTCTTCTGCTGGATCTGGAAGTATAGCAAGTATAAATGCTGGATTGTATTGTCTCATCAAGTTACCCAGCTCCTAGTATCCATAACGAAGATATGAGAGAATTTTTCACCTAAAGCATCCTTCAACTTACTCTCTCGATGTTAGTTTGCACTGACTTGTTTTCAACAGCCACAGGTGCCGAGACCTGGATTCCTGCGATAAAGAAAAATAGACAAGTCAAAGAGGAGATTTCGAAGACTGATGGAAAGCAAACCTAGGCTATTCATTGCCCTGATCAGTTCGTCAATGAAATAGTGTAGTGATTGATCATCTATTTGGACAAAGTTGATTAGGACCCAGGTTTGGATAATCGCTGGTTTAACCAATCTCTGCGACATCACATCCCATACCCCTGGCCGGGCGTTCTACACAAACTCAGTAAGTGATCCTACATTCCGCAAATAATAACATACAAGACTTTTTCTGACATCATTTCTGAAAACGATATCTGGTCTCGGGAGCAGTCGCCCTTTAATCGTCTGGGGCTGTTCATCAACATTGATTCCAGCGAACGAAAGGAAGAAAGAGTTCCCATAGCCCAGGTGTCCAAAAGCTTTTCTGATCTCCTCTTCCCTTTTACTTGGGTTCTCTGGAGTAAATCTTAAAGCTGCGCGGACCACCTCAGGAGTTGCACGGTTCTATACATGATCAATAATTACTTCCAAATGTGTGTGATGATGATACGAATATACCTTATAAAATTGTTGAACTGTTCTGCATACTGTAATAGGGAAAACACTACTCGATCTCTCGAATCTGACACCCAGTGTGCGAGGCGGAATCGTCACGTTATGGGCCGACTCAAAGTGTTTCTAATTTAGAAGTTTCACCAGCATTCAAACAGTAAATGGAGGGCAGGACTTACAGCCACAGTGATCATTTTCCCATCCTTTTCGAAGGTGGATCCACTTCCATCCAAAATCAAATCTTTGATAGCTCTCGAACTTTTGTGCTTGTGCACCTCGAGGTCTACTGTAACCTTGACTGATTTCAGGAAATGACGCAGCTTCTGGAACATGTCAGGCCTCAACTGTCTGAGGTCCTGAAGATTCTTAACACGCAGATAGTCGGCACATATGTACTCCAGCTTGTCTGCGGGAAGGCTGTGTACAAGTCAAAGTCTGGATTATAATTGAAAGGTGTTAGACACACATGACACCAATAGTTACATCAACGTTTACAACCATTCTGTCAAATGCTGGCCTGACGGACCTGCATGTAAAGGTTAGTATAATCAAATAAGTAAACTACTAGACCAACTGGTAGTAACCTCGCCACAGCTGCAGTGGACTGATCTCATAGTCTGGCTGCTTCTGGGATTCCTGAACGAAGACAGATTTAGAAGTTGTAAGTACACCCGCCTTCCTAAACAGAACTGAGGACAGGGCAAGGAATGTAAGTAGGTTTACTCACTGTTTGGGGACAGCACTCATGAAGACGTTTAACATAGTTGTTACGAGGTTGACACTGTCTTGTAGCCTGTTACTCTGTTGTGTTTGGAGATATTGATGCACAACTCTGAGGATATTATCTCAACACTTATCAGATGCCGCAGTGATGGAGAACTCACCCAAAATCAATGCTATTGACGTGTTTCATGTCAACTCGTACTTTCCTCAGTTCTCTGCCCGGACGCGGTTTCTCGTCCATATTCAACTCTACTTCAAACTGAAAAGAACTGAGAGCAGATTACGTGGGACCAGGAAAAGTATGCGTACACTCTGACTTGAGAAATACTTCTTAGGAGCAAAGAGATTTTTTTGTCCGTCGAAAGCTGAGTCCTCATCGTTGAGCGTCTACCATTAGAATCAACTACTTTTACTTACCAGCCCTACTGGAAAATATATCACCGTTGTCAGATTGAGTTCTCTGCACAAGCTCATTTTTCTTCTTGCTACCAAGTTCTCTCGAGGTTTGATAGAGCGGAGTGATAACTTCAGCAATTTGAGCCTCAAGAAGAGCTAAATCACAATAAACAGCATCCTTACCGACTAGAAAATATTTGAGGAATGAGTGATCAGAACTGTGAGACTGGATCGTACCGTCATAATGATGAATAGATTCTCTAGGAAAGCTAATATTGAACGAATTGGTCTTGACATCGAGGTCATTTATCACTCCCTTCTTGACTAGATGATCCAGACGTTGGTCACGCGATATAAACGCCATCTTGAAGCAATATAGAAAGCAAAGCCCGGAATAAAACGAGGAATTGGTTGATTGGCAATGTCCAGGTATTTATACTTATTACAGGGCGGACAAAGGAATCAGCTGGGGTACGCATCGTGGTAAAGTAGTAAACGAGGTCGTTATCTGACTATCGTGGAAAATCAGATGGCTGTCAACAAAGCAATGACAATTTTTGGCTTTGTCCATTCAACCGCAACAACCTTCTAGACACGGGTAAAATCTTACCAGACTTGCAGTTTCCGCTTCTTCAGAATTCGCCTTGGCAATCAGACAGAAATGTTATCTTCTAGAAAAAGAAGGAAGGCTGAAATATTCTCGCAAAAAACCGAGCGGCATGTAGACATAGAAAACATAGGCAATTACTTAATGCAGAGACATAAGAGGGAAGATATAATCATGAATCATGACGGCATATCTAAGTGGTTCAGAGAACGGATGCCTTCCGCCTCAAAACATCCTGAGTATCTGATATGATTTTGATACTGTCCATCGTGGAAGGTCCTGGAATAATACCAAGTCTTTGCTTGGTGGTAATAAGAAGTTGTTGGACATTCGGGATCACACGAGGAATGAAATCAGTGATTAGTTTATCCTGTCACATTCGATTAATCTCCTATAGATCTTCTATTCAGTGAGGCACGTACATCTGGGCGCAAAACAGCTACGGCACGTTGCAACCACCATAGAGAGTTCTTGAACGTCTCATCACTAGGCTGTGTTTCGCCGACGACGGCAGATAACTAAGTTCAAAGTCAGAAGACATCTTCTGTGATCTAGAAGAACAGCTTACTCGATGAACGAGGGTCAAGATCACAGCCTGCGAAACGAGGCAAAGTCCATTCAATGGCATAATCAAGTCTGGATTGGTGTGTGTCAAAAGGTCTTGGAGTTTGGCAGCGTCTTGAGTCTGGAGCACCCCAAGGTAGATCTCGTCCCATTCATCCGGCTTGGTCTTGGGAGTAGATCGTTCTTGCGAAGGTGGAGGAGGTGGAGGTTGAGGAATAGTCGCGGGATGGGATGCTTGGGGCGCAACTATGGTTGGAGGGAGCCATGGAGCACGAATCACAGCTGGCGGTAGTGGTTGATGTTGGGATACAGGTTGAGGATACGACAGATGAGACGCGTAAGTCTGCTGTTGTTGAGGATTAATGACAGGTTGGATGTTTTGTTGCTGGCGTAAATGAGGTTGGCCATGGGTTGTTTGAACGGACGGCAAGGGACCTGGTGAATTGTGTGACTGAGAGGATTGGTGCCCGTGATGCATCGTGTTCAAGCTCAAAAACTTGACTTGATCGGAAAGCGTCTTGACGGAATGCTCAAGCTCACGAATGGCAGCCTTCGACAATGATTAGAGATTGCAAAGGGGAAATAATTGGGACTTACATCGTGGCTACGAAACGCCTCGTTTTGCCAAGCTGTTAACTCTGATTTGACACCATGTATCTCACCACGCAACTCACGTAGTAACTCTTGATGCATCGTTGACGCCTGTTGAGAGTACACAGGAATGAACGTCTTAGCAATAGCATCCTTGACCTGTCGTTCAATGAGTGAAGAAAGATTGGTTACGAGAACATGGGCAATATGATTGGGTATGTCAGGCCTGGAAAAAAGCTTCTCCATTTCGATGGGAAAGGCCTAGATCAGATGTCAGTTCACAGTACATTGATTAGGCACAATCCATACCTGAGTGATGTTGTCAACGAGACCTCTTCCAATCTGGTCGTTCAGGGCCGCCTTGACTTCATTTTTGGTGATACTCTCGAGAGAAGGAAGAACCGAGTTTTGAACTTCATTTTTGACCGCCATCTCGACGACACGGGTAGTGTTTCGCGTGAGTTCGGTTGATATCAACTTTAAAATCTGCTCTTGACGCCTAAAGTCCTCGACTTGTTCGTGCGCACGAGCTTCCTCAAATCGCTGATCTAGAGCATTATTTTCAGCATTGTTCAAAAGTAATGACGAAATGCTCTTACTTTGCTTTTCCATTTCTTTAGTGATCAAACGACCAAAACGGTTTTGCAAATTGTCCTCTGTCTTTTTTATTTCTCGACTTAGCATCTGAGTAATCGACGATTCAATGTCTGTATTTGTCCTGGCCTTTTCCTTCTCCTTCCCACTATCCCAGCCAAGCCCTTTTCCTTTCAGGTTCTTGCCTTTTACATCGAGTTGGCGACTGTCATGACTAAATTCATTTTCATTGTCGGAAGTCGGAGTACGAGATCGTGGCCCAGAATTGACGGTGGTGGCCATGGTGATCTGAGATTGTATCTGGGAAGATGAAGAGATAGGCTGAGGCTGTCTGATCTTCTCAGGTAGAATCGGTTGGGGCAATTGTTGTGGCAGAGGTACCGACTGATTGTACGGGAACCGGACAGGAGCCATAGCAAGAGCAGAATCGAACCACTCACGACGAATTAGGACCTGGTCGACACCACCTGAATGAACAGAGAAGGCAACCAGTGCCAACTCGCCAGAAGGTACCTTCGCAGCAATGCATGCAGCGTTAGCCTCAGCACCATGAGGATCTGAATCTGCAGTGAGGATGACAAAATGGATCGTAGGTTTGGGACCGTAGAACTCGACAACCTGCTCAAAGTATCCTCTGACACCTTCTTCACCTCCATAAGGCGTCTCCAGTGCTAATTTAAAAGCGATCATGCTCTCACGACGGCTGTTAGCAATCCAAACTGTTTGTATGCGAGAATCATAGTTCATATGACCAAACATGTCGGGATCCTCGACCGTTCCATTAACGAATTTAATCGTAGAGAGGACTGCCTTGGTACTAATCGATAGCAGTTGGAAGATAGTACCATTTTTACGCCCAACCACAAGACCCCCATCAACAAAGGTAAGAGACGAAGGGACATCCTCTCCTCGAATTTTATGGGTTGTGTAAGGCAGCTTATCGTGCATGTTCCAAATCGTCAAGGTAGAATCCTCGGAAATCACAGCAAGAGCACCTCTCAAGACGTCAAAGTCAAAGGCAGTGATCCTCTATCACATTAATGTCAACAGAAGTTCAGAGTAAGATTACGTTTGACATACCGAGGGAACAGTGAAGACCTGACCTAGATGATGAAGATCGGCATGAGCCAGAGGCAGTCTACTCAGAGCATGAGTGTTGGCGAGATCGATGACATGAATTTTGTTATCCGAAGCAACCGCTAGAGTATCAGGATCCTTGGTGTGCCATTTCACTGACCGAAGCGCTTCAGGCGTACTGATAGGAGGGACACAGAGGATCAATGTTCCACTGAAAAAGAGCTCATGAGCAGAAATCACAAGATTGCAATAAGAAACATACGGTACGTCGTCTTCGATCGTGACTGGCAACTCCCAAATGACAAATCCACCATCTACCGTCACTCCAGCAAGCCGATTCCCGAAAACTGCCATGTCGGCAACACTTGAATTCATGGGGAAAATGTTTGGCAGCTGCAGAAGCGTACGATCTCCGCTGGCCCTTGAGATAACACGGACACGACCCCTTGTCATGGCATAGGCAACCCAATGCGTCGCTCCAATAGTTGTACCGGGTAAGAAAACTGAATCTTGTTTAACAAGTGCAATCGCAGTCGACTTGACAAAATCTTGAGGTGCTTGCACCTCCTCTAGTTGCTGGGACACGTCGACGACAATGGTCTGAGGTTGAGGACTCGGGCTCATATGAACCTTGCCACCTGTTTTGGCCTGGTTAACAAGGCCTTTGCGATTACCTCCGCGATTACTAGGGCCTGGAGAACTTTCTTTATCGCGCCGGATACCACCCTGCGGAGCGTTAGAGGGCGGAGGACCCTGAGTAGTGAAGCTATCTGGTTGACGGGGTTGGGGTCGCTGAGGTTGAGGTTGAGGTTGAGGTTGAGGTTGAACCTGAGCCTGGAGCTGGGGAGGTTGTTGGATAGAAGTTTTGGGCGGGGACGCTCTCGGTGACGAGGTACGATTGGGAGTAGGTTTATTGCCGACAGGTACGAGTGGCAGTGAAGCTCGACTTGTGATTGGCTCTCCCTGAGAGTAGTCATTTCCACCAAGATAAGATTCATAGGCAGAGACGGGTGCCGGCCCCGTAGATTGGACAGGAGGTTGAGGGAGTTGCCCTCGCGAAATATTCTCAAGAAGGTTCTCGACAGACTGGCGTTTGGGGTCAGGTACAGTGGACCATGAAGAATCATCGGTACCACCTGAATTGACACCGGAAGGCTGGGGGGGAGGTTTCTTTTTCGTTTGGTTTGCCAAGTTGCTCGTGTTGGAAAGTTGGTCAAATGGGGAAATATAATTGAAGATGGATTGACGAGGAGAAGGCGCTCGTTGTGGTTGAGGTTGGGAAACAGGAAAGGAAGGGTGTTGTTGGTGCTGTTGCTGGGCAGGCAGAGAACCAGCAGTATCTTGAGCAGATGTATCAGGTCCATATATCCGGTATTCACTCTCGCGAATCAAAGGACCGTGGGGTGGAGATGGAGGTACACCTCTGATTGATTCCGCATAATTATTGCGGGGCGGATTTCTAGATATTGCGGTGAGAAAATTTAGGAGAGGAAAAAAGAACTGGAGAGACACGACAACTGATAGAATCACAGGAAAATAAGGTTGGGTACGTACCCTGCCATAAGTTGCTCCAATAAAATTTTGCCCTGTGTTTCGTTATGTCCGGGCGATGCATTCGAGCGCTGTGAAGACCCTGGTGGTGTCGGCACCTGGGTGGGCAGAGGTACATTGGCTGCCTGCGGGGCAGATCGGCTGGAAGACGTAGGCCCACCAAGAAGAGATAACAACGCACTTTGACGGTCTGAGGCGGTCGTCACTGTTGGAGGAACACTAGATGCCGGAGAGACATCCCTCATAGCCATAATAGGACTGGCTGGGGCTGAAGTCACAGTGCGGGTGTTATCGGTACTCTGAACAGTGGACTGGACCGGGTGTTGTGGAGACAACTGCTGTTGCTGCTGAGGTTGTGGTGGAGATTGATGTGATACAGGGGCAGCGATATTCTGAAAAAGAGCGTCAATTGGATTAGAGGTCGAGTCGCTTGCGAGTTGTGTGAGAGGCTGGAATTGCTGGTGCAGATTCTGCTGGCCTGGTGGGGTAGAATCCCTTGAAAAAAGTTCGTGGACATTTGTTCGATTGGCATCCATATGCGAAAAAAAATTGAGGAGGGTAGGAAATCAGGAAGTAGACGGACGCAGCCTATGAAGAACGGGGAGCGATAGAGACGAATGATCCAGTTCTTCCAGACTGAAGGTATACCATGCCCTTGCCACGAGGCTGTTGCATCTCGGCAACTGCCGATGCCCCAATTTGGTAATAGCGTCCAACTACCGCGAACGAATGCAAAATGGAGACGATCGATGTCATCCTGGCCATCCTGGCATATGCTTCCGGTAGATTACTCACGAAGCACAATATCCACTTGGGTGTTGACAGAGGCTCCAGAGAAAGAACCGACATTCAATAGCTATGTCGAAATCATTTTAGTATCACCATTTCTCCATTACTTTAGATACATCTGCTCTACTACACATGCATGGTTACATCAGCAATACTCAAGATGTAACTGAGTTACTCCTAGGACCAGACTTTTTGGTCCTAGGTAGGTTTCTTCCACTGTCTTCGATAGACTTTTATTTTTGGTCCTGGGTCATTATATCTTTCCCCTCATTATCCCAGGTCATTGTGTTCCTTATTCCCTTAGAAGCTACCAGGCACCACACTGTGCACACCACATTCATACAGTCTGGCGTTCTGATTCTATGCTCTAGGTTCTAGAGATCCGAAATGAACTAACTGAAAAGTAAATAAAAAAATTGTGTACAAATGTTGACAAGGAACCCCGACATGTGCAATAGATATTGAATCCACGCTATAGTTCGTTAAAACTCGAACAGCTAGCGCAAGTTCAGGCAGAGTGAAGCGTGGAAAACATCATCAATGTCGTTCTTTCCGTGCACTGTGTCATGAGAAGCATATAGGCAAGGATAAGGCATGATCATGATATAACAACAATTTCAAGGACATCACCATGAACCATGATTATGTCTCCGGGAATATTGCGGTCACGGTGGGATGCGATGTATGGCGTACCTCGACAATTAGATCCACCACATCCACCACATGAGAAACATCAGTGATCACATTCGCGCATATAGCATGAAGATGATATTTTGCAAAGGTTCTTTACCCATATGACAAAGAGTGCCAAGCAGATCGGTTAGCGGGCCACGAGGGGAGAAGAGGGCAGGAGACTTGAGTTCTCCAGATGAGTGAGCAAAAAGAACAGCGAGTTGACAGATCAGACGACCGATTGGCAACGGACAAATCCTAATTTTGACATGGAGTTTTCCATGAATGTGTCTTGTCCTCATCGACCATATAATTTTGACTCTGGCTGGCAGGTCATCTAATCGGCCGACCATTTCAGCAGGGGGAGAAAGTCTGAAGCAACTTCACGAGCAAAAATTTGTCCGATGACACGCTGATGATGGCAGGGTGAGAGCTATCTGAATGAGAATGCAGCTTAATGCTTCTCGACAAATATCAGTAAAAATAGATTTGAATTTCTATATAACCTGTCAGTCCCTGACCAAGCATCAGAAGACTTTCACCGCTGAACCAACAATCGCACTACGCTTCTCTTACCTCAATTATCATGATTGTTGTATGTTGACACCGTGCTTCATGCACAGTTCTCTCTGTCTAATTGCCACGGTTCATGTACACAGGCCACCTCCATGGTCGACCAGCACGGCGCCTGCGGTAATACCAGTTGCAGTTGCGGAGATGAGTATGCCTATATGTCAGATATGTCAGACCGTCTCTGAGCCTCCACAGCTGCCAGTGCAAAGCCAATGAATGCAAATGCTAAGTGCTGAGTGTTGAGCTTTGACTATCAACCACGATGTATTTTGCCTATATTGATGCTCGAGTTATTGTTACACAATTTAACTAGCCAAAGACTCAGAGTTCTTGAGACAGGTTACTGGCTTGATTTTCCGTGAGCCAAACGGGAGGACCGTGCTAGGAACGTGGATACCAACCAATTCGCTCATATCGTTGTGATCGCATAGGATCTAGCATCTTCAGCTGATCTAGGAACATGCGACATTCTGATACCAGTGTCTGAATGTCAACATCTTTATAGTTCCGCAACATTAGACCCTTATAATACACCAATGATTCTAAGCACCCTATATTTACAATTTGTCAGCAACTGCTCAAGTCTTCACGCCTGTCTACCTACATTTACTATCAGGCTGCTCAATCAGCAGCTCATGGATTGATTCAATCTCCCGTTCTAGTATCCCACATGTGCTATCTGTTGAAATTAGATATTATCAAACACTGAAAGGAATTGCAACGCACCGTTACCAATAAGCCAACGGTGATATATCCAGACACTCTGATCATGAGGATCGGTGTACATTGCATCTCGGATGAGCTCGAATTCTGATTCAGTCTTACAGGAGGCGGCAAAAACCCATTGTTAGATGTACACCTACCCTTTTGCTTAGACTTTGATTCATTAAGCTTTCCACTTGCCCACAGAGACGATAATACTTTGGATCGCTGGTGCCAAGCGCTGAAGTTGGAGAAATTGGAGAGAATTTTCTGTTTAGTGTAAACCAACTCGGATTTCGGTGTTCGTGCATTGGGTGTATTAGTTAAAATATATCGTCTGTAATTCCAAGCGTGAACTTAAAGAAAACGTGAGACAAGTCCTCGAGTTGAAGCAGAAGCTCACAATTTCTTGCATCCACATCAAGCATCTGTTCAACAACAGATAGGTCTTTCTCCCAAGCAGACTTTTGCCATTCGTTGGCGTTCTCTTCGCCAACGACACCTGGACCAGCCGGAATATTCTCGAGGCACCACTTACGATGGTTCCATATCCAGTAGATCTTTGGATGGGTCTTGAGAGCAACCATCGTCATTGTTAAGTCGTTCAAGAGAAGCTGGTTGACCTGCTCCGGTCTCCTGAGAAGCCAATCAGCCGCACGCCTGATAGTCTTCAAGGAACTCGCCTCTGAGGAAACAGGCCGTTGATGAAGATATTGCGCCGGTAATTCCACACGGTGTAGAATTCCGGGTTTACCTGAAGGAGCTTACTGGTCATATGGAGAGCATCTTCGGACCAATCGCTCTGTTTCTTCTACTTCAGATCTGCATGAGATAGGAAAACCAGACATATAGTTGGTTCAAACACACTCGAGATAGAACTTGGCCGGTCAGCGCGAGATACTCAGCAATTTTTGCTTGTTCCTTCTGTTTTCGCATCTCAGAATCTGCTTGAGTATGACGGACTCGTTTTACGCCATGCTACAATTGATCAATAGGCTGGAGGGACAGATAGCTATCCCACTGACCATGACTGCGGTAAGAAGATGGAGCGTGGGAAAGCCTGGCCTTGGTTGTGAAGGCGCTGGCAAGGTAAGGCGAGGCACATCAGGATGCCTTCAGTTGCTACAAAAACCATTTCCTACCCCGAAATTTCTTCCATATTTCCCCTGACTTATCCGGTCCCTTCTCCACTTACCCACCCTGATTTACTCAGCCCAAAGGATATCCATCGTGAGGAGGATCTTCTACGAAATCCCAATTCTTTCCGTGCATGGTGGACCGCTCTTCAGGCGACTCGAGAAAGCTATGTTGCGCAGCAGAAAGCAGAACGTGGTGTCGACATTCCAGACGAGATTCGCAGTCTTCTTGGACCCCTTGCCACCCCGTCTGCCCGCCTGAGCCTACAACGACTAACATATCTTTATGAATCAGCCCTCGTCCACTTTGCAGGTTCTTTCAAGCTCTGGAAATCATACTTGTTGATGCGCATGTCGTTTGTCTGTGGGCGTCCCATCGTCAAGAAAAGGTCCGGTGGAAAGAAAAAGTTGCCTGAAATGAAAGATGCCCTTGAGGATGAAGTTGAAGACCTAGAAGAATGGGAAGGGCCTTTGAGCCCCATTGTTGGTTGGGAGGAGTGGAAGTGCTTGATTGCGACTTTTGAAAGGGCTTTAATGTATTTACCTAAGGTGCGTGACTCAAGTGCCTCGAGAAATACGAATAATGTGTTTAATGTATAGTCTAGTTACCAAGACTATGGTTAATGTATACCTCGATATTTTTTCACCCTGCCTGTCCTTCCAACCTGAGTCGTACTCACGCACGTCGAACCTTTGATCGTGCGCTGCGTACGCTCCCACCCTCCCTACACGCAAGGATATGGACGCGATATCTGTTGTGGGCAGAGCAAAAAGGCGGCTCCACTACATTTGCCGTCTACCGGCGTTATTTGGATGTAGATCCTTCATTATCGGAGCGATATGCTACTCTGCTGCTCAGTCCTATCAACTCGAATCCTCGTCCTTTGGAAGCAGCCAAAATTTTCCTTTCGTTGGCAAGAAAAGCTTCAAGGGGTGAATATACCAGCCCGGAGGATCGAAGTCCCTATCAGCTCTTGGAACTGTTCATTGATGTGGTAGAGAAGTTTTCGGACCAGGTTGGGCTTGACGTGGATGAAACCCTAGATTCCAACAAGGCCATTGCAGATGCGGAGGAAGCAGCTAACGAGGTATCAAAGCCTGTGTCCGCCGATGGGAAACTCGTTCGAGTCGATGATCCTGTTTTACTGGTATCGGCTCACCACGACGTCGCAAGGCCGTATGATTGCGACGAGGACCCTGTCAATTCCAAGAAATTGAACATTGAGAACATCATTAATAAAGACGGTTTGCATGTTTACAAGGATCAGGCAGGACGGCTATGGACAGGTATGGCAACATACTGGATTAAGCGAGCTGAGTTTGACCGAGCCAAACATACGTTTGAGGCTGGCCTCAGAAGTGTCCTTACTGTTCGTGATTTTAACCAGATCTTCGACTCGTATGGTGAATTTGGACAATCTCTCATGGACGCACTGATGGAAAGTCTCCGTAATGAAGAGGATGAAGAAGAAATCGCTGAAACTGAGAAAGAATTGGACCAACAAATGAAAGATTTTGAAGAGCTGGCTGATAGGCGCCCTTTTCTTCTGAACGACGTGATGATACGGCGGAATCCCAACGACGTGCAAGAGTGGGAGAAACGCATTGCTTTGTGGGGAGATGGGGATGAAAAGGTCGCTGAAACGTACAGTCGAGCTCTTGAAACCATCAACCCTCGCAAGTCGACTCCGAACTTGCACCGGCTCTATATTTCGTTCGCTAGGTTTTATGAAGAAGGGGGTGTATCAGGACAAGCTGAGCCTGATATTAACTCTGCCCGAAAAATATTGGAGAAAGCAACAAAGGTTAACTTCAAGAGTGTGGATGATCTTGCCGAGATATGGTGCGAGTGGGCAGAAATGGAACTTCGTCATGAGCAAGTTCTTTCGGAACCCTGTCATTTCCACTACTAATGATTGACTCAAGTAATTACGACGAAGCCATTCGCGTCATGCAATGTGCTGCTGCTGTCCCGAAAAACACAAAGATCAATTATCATGACCATGTTCGTACCTGCTTTTTATGCCATAAACATCTTTCCAATTATGTCCCCGACATCTAGGTCCTTTCGGCTCAAACTCGCCTCTTCAAGTCGCTTAAGCTCTGGTCCTTTTACGTAGACCTTGAGGAGTCTATCGGAACCGTCGACTCTACGAAAGCCGTGTATGACAAAATCCTCGAATTGCGTATAGCCAACGCACAGATCATTGTCAATTATGCAGCTTTCCTCGAGGAAAACAAGTACTTTGAAGAGAGTTTCAAGGTGGGATTTTTTTCAGCCAAAGATATGTATATTCACAATCGCTATTTAGGTTTACGAAAGGGGCGTCGAGCTCTTTACTTTCCCTGTCTCTCTTGAGATTTGGAACATATACTTGTCCAAGTTTATCAAACGCTATGTTAGCATTATCGTTGCCTGAATAAAACCAGAACTCTGATATAATTATAGGGTGGCACAAAACTGGAACGAGCACGTGATCTTTTCGAACAAGCTTTAGAGAAATGCCCAGCCAAGTCGTGTAAACCCATTTTCCTTATGTATGCCAAACTGGAGGAGGAGCATGGCCTTGCTAAGCGGGCAATGTCAATTTATGAACGGGCAACACAAGTAGTCAACAATGAAGACAAATTCGATGTGAGTCGCCCTCTCAATTTCCATTGCGATATTAGAGCTCGAGCTCGATTAGATGTACATCATTTACATTGCAAAAGCTACTGAGAACTTTGGGCTACCAGCTACACGCCCCATCTATGAACGTGCCATCGAAGGTATAGTCACGCAGATACGAACTGGATAAGTTTCTCAGTCTATCATCACAGTACTCCCGGATCGCCAAACTGCAGAAATGTGCCTACGTTTTGCAGCTCTCGAGCGCAAGCTTGGAGAAATTGACAGAGCACGTGCAATTTATGCTCATGCCTCACAGTTCTGCGACCCTCGAACCGAGCCACGCTTCTGGAGCGAGTGGAATTCGTTTGAGATTGAGACTGGCTCTGAGGATACATTCAGAGAGATGCTCAGGATCAAACGGAGTGTACAAGCCCAATTTAACACTGAGGCCAGTTATTTGGCCGCTCAGACAATAGCGGCCCGATCAGGGGGCCAAGCGGGCAAAGAAAGTAGAGAGGAGCAACTAGATGCCATGGCTGCTGCGGAACGGCAAGCTGAGAAAGGACCTTCATTTGTCGCTGCAAAAGCCACTGCATCACTGGAAGTCGATGAAGATGAATCAGTGCCAAAAGCTACCGATCCTGTCCAGTCGACCAACGCTGACGAAATACACATTTCCGATGATGAGGACCTATAAATTGTCTTCAATAGTTATTTGTGTATTTCAACTCTTGAAGCCGTTGTCTTCCTGTACCTATCTGCATACCCCCCCGTTTTGTCAGGCTCTATGATACAGAGCTTATCGTAAATTCTACATGACTTGTCGGTGCTATTTTCTAATTACATATCATTACGACAAAATTCCGAGGCCTCAATACTTAGCTCTTGTTATTCACATGACAAAACTGACTTAAGATATTTTGAAGAATGTCTATTTAATCGTATGTCACACCTCCAGATTTACTTTCTTCGAGTCAGGGAATTCCGATTGACTGCGCAGATTCAGGTTATTTATGATAGGATGATAGGCATAGACTGTGCATGCAGTCAGCACTATGTCTGGCATTAGTTGGAAATTGATCTACCCCTAGAGCCATTGATCACTTTTGCAAAATCAAATCACCTTTTGTATATTAATAGCAGCGCTTTCTGTGCTATCAAAGTTATCTTCAACAGATGACTACATACTTAGAGATACATCTGGTTCACTATCAAATCTTTGCAGACAAGCTTCCGTCGTGATCATCGAGGCATGTCGTTGAGGTGCAGGTGAATCACAGCATCGTGATAGTTTCTGTTGAAATGGACCGACAAACTCACTGGAACACGGAACGAAGGACAAGGATGCTTTACATCCGCCACAATTATATAGTAGGACGATCGAGCTATACATCCCTCAGTCGTGCACCATACAGGGTGACGTCTGAGGTCAGTACTCCACGTCCACATTATCTTACCCATGTCTTATAGTTTCTATCATTCAAATAAATAGATCAAGTTTGGCTACGTCTTTTTGTTCGACGCGGATATGCTCGAAGCTGTGGTACTGAGTAAAAAATGCAAAGTCATGAAGCAGTAGCTAACTATCGAGTGTGTCTTTATCAAAAATTAGAGTGTTTAGTTCTACTGTTGTCTGGACTAAAAATGGAGACTAAAGTGGTGCCGTGACTTACTAACCACCGAACATAGGATGTCACATACTCATCCTCCCTGACTATGTTGCAATTCTACATTGAGACATAGCGAAGGTTCCATTCACCTACAGGATATCTGCGACGCGTTCGAGTTGTGCCCAGTAGAACTCAGCTCATGATTTTCTACTTTAACAAGCTCCCAGCATCGGGTTGCTGCAACCTATTTACTACTGCGAATTCTCTGGAACATTTCACAGCGCTTTTCCTCATTGCAGAGACTGCAGAAGACATAAACTTTTGGAATAATAACACGACTGTGATTCCTTCACTTTACCTTACGTCCAACGCCAGCAGCCCTGCAACTATCAGTCGAATGCATCAAGCTTGCACATGGGAGACAGGATATCAAATGGTTTTGTTGAAACGATTGGAGGAGGCAAACGAAGAGAAGAACACTTCCAGCGCCTGGAAAGCGAGCAAACCCTGTTTTTAATGATTTAGCAGGCGTTAGTTTCAGTTTACACACAGCGGGTGTATTTACTGGAAGTTTGACTGGACATCTTCAAGACAAAGTGAATGGATGTCAGTAGTACCCAACCCGTTGTATATCTGGTTCGTACAAAATCACTTGACAGATTAGCTCTCCTCCTGGGATATCATTTACACATATATCACCAATTTGGTGAACAAACCTGTCCCTCTTATAACTGAACCTGACTGTCTGTTGTCAAATATTGAGTCATAAGCAGTGAAACTGCACATCTTGTGTTTATCTTTTGATCTCTGTCCATCTACAACATCTCCAACCAGTACTATCTATGTCGAGCCGAGTAGTTGGAATCCTTGGTACGCGTAAGTTATCAAAAGTTCACGATCGTCTCTTTTTAACTTTGGTAGCAACAGACATGTCTTGCAGCTGTGCAAGAACTTTTTTTGATGATACTAATCAGGTGGGGGCCAGCTGGGCCGGATGCTCGCCGAATCAGCTTCGCGGTTGAACATTCAAGTAGTTATCCTGGATTCTGGGGAACACGGTCCCGCAAAACAGATTCTAGCGCCTGACACGCCGCAGCTCTCTCATATTGATGGATCATTCAACGATCCCTCCAAAATACGGCAACTCGCTGCCAAGGTCGACGTTTTAACGGTTGAGATCGAACATGTGGACGTGGAAGCCCTTCAAGACATTGAAAATTCCACTAATGTTGAAATACACCCCAGCCCAGCCACGATAAAAATCATCCAGGATAAATTCAAGCAGAAGGAATATCTTTCCGCCCATGGATTGCCTGTCTCTGACTATCTCAGCGTCAGCAGTACCCCGGAAGCTATCCGTGCTGCAGGGGAGAAACTTGGATATCCGTTCATGCTTAAGAGCCGGACATCAGCTTATGATGGACGGGGGAACTCGGTCGTGCGTCAGGAATCACAAATCGAAGTGGCGATCAGTGATCTTGAAGGAAGACCTCTGTATGCAGAGAAATGGGTGCCTTTTGTCAAAGAGATTGCTGTTATGGTCGTGCATGCATCCAGTGGAGAAATAGTGTCGTATCCGGTTGTTGAGACGGTACACAAGAATAATATCTGTCACCTTGTCTTTGCGCCTCTAAGGAGCAGAGATGCAAGCTTAGAAAACCGAGCGAGAAAAGTAGCCGAAAGAGCGGTCAGATCTTTGTCTGGAGCGGGCGTTTTTGGTGTTGAGATGTTCCTCATGAAGGACGGTTCGTACTTTTTGGATGTCTCGTCCACTTCAGGCTGAACTTTTTGTTTCCAGGAAGCATCTATATCAATGAGATCGCCCCTCGTCCTCACAACTCAGGTCATTACACTATAGAAGCTTGTTTTACGTCTCAGTATGAGAACCATCTACGTGCTATTCTCTCACTTCCTCTGGGCTCTACTGCACTCAAAGTTCCCTCGACTGCCATGCTGAACTTGACTGGGCACTCATCATCCATGGAGGAGATCAATGCCACGGTGCAAGTAGCTTTGAGAGTCCCTGGCGCCACTGTTCATCTATATGGTAAAAGTGACTGTCGCAAAGGCCGCAAAATGGGACATATCACACTTGTTGCTGATTCTGATACCGAACTCCGCACCCAACTCCGTCCGCTCCTTCAATCCTTACCATTGACTAGACCGGAAGAGCTTGACATCTATGCTCCTATGCCTCCACCTCGTGGATCTGGTTTCCCAAGTTATGATCCTCTTGTCGGCGTCATCATGGGGTCGGATTCGGATTTGTCGGTCATGCTACCTGCCGCTAGAATTCTTGATCAATTTAATATCCCATACGAACTCACAATCGTTTCTGCGCACCGGACGCCTGATCGCCTGATAGAGTATGCGCGGTCTGCAGCCACGAGAGGAATGAAGACCATCATTGCTGGTGCTGGTGGAGCTGCACATCTGCCCGGTATGGTTGCAGCGATGACACCATTACCGGTGATTGGCGTACCCGTAAAGGGTAGTACACTGGATGGTGTGGATTCATTGCATAGCATTGTACAGATGCCGGTACGTGGCCCCTTGGCAATCTGAATATCATTGATGACCAATGTGCTGTATTGTTTCAGAGAGGAATACCTGTAGCCACTGTGGCTATAAACAATGGTGTCAATGCAGGTCTTTTGGCAGTCAGGATATTATCGGCAGGGATTCCATCCTTGATCAGAACAATGGTAGAGTATATGCAAAATATAGAAAAGGAAGTGCTCGAGAAAGTGGAAAAATTGGAGATGGTCGGATGGGAACGGTATCAACAAAGTTATCTTGTACCGAATGCCCACCCGAAATAGAATTGGCTCTAAATTGGTTTGTACGTTGCTCTCCACTCATGCAGTGGTCTGTTCTTCTGCTATGTCTTGGCCATAGATCCAAAAGTCATAGATCTTGTATTAAACTTTCCCAGCTTTCAAATGGCAAATAATAGCAGTCAGATTTCCAGAACAGGATACCACCATCATAAAATTCTCTCCCCTCACGTATAGGGTGCCATCGATGTATATCTTGACTTGCCGTTGTCCGGGAAAGAGCTATCGGGCATCAATTAAGCCAGTCGACTGCTAGGCCTGATCATCACACATGTTAAATGACACACCTATCCTAAATAACCATCTTATCTGCGCATTGCCATCTGATTCGGAACGACTTCGGCAGACCATGTAGTTCGTGTGAAGTCAATAGTGTGTCAATCAAGTCAATAGTGTGTCAATCGCGTCACAGCACCCTCGTCGAAAAAACACGTGATTCAGTCTCAATTCACATGGTAGTTATCTAAAGGCGCATGCTCCGCCTCTCGAAACTCCTCTCAAATTTCCTGCTCCCATGCCCCTCAACAAAGAGAAAATAGTCGAATTCCCCTCTGTCATTCCCTACGACAGACAGGCTGTTCCTGTTCCTGGTACTAAGCGACCCGGACAAACAGGTGATTCGTGATTCACTCATTCTCGTCCAGAGCCTGACTGATTATGATTTAGCTCATTACCGCAATAGTAAGTAGCGTGATGCTCTTCAGTGTCGTAAATTTTCAGTTTCCTGCAAGGCCTGTGGGGTCTTCTGGATGAGAACAGCCCGACGAGCATGTCAACTCTCGATCAGATATTCGAGAGCGGTTTAAAGGCCGGCAGAGAACGTCCGTTCCTTGGATCCCGTCCTATTGTCTCTGAAAACCCCCTCAAGTTCGCGGATCGCTACGAATGGCTCACTTGGGGCGAAGTTGACTGCAGGAGGAAGTACATCGGCAGTGCTCTCCACTTGCTTTTCCAGGCTGGTGTAGTAGGTGGTGGTGAATATGAGACTGTTGGTATTTGGTCCCAGAATCGACCAGGTAATCATACTTGGCTTCGCAGCCAATAACTGCCTGATAATGCGACAGAGTGGCAGATTCTTGACCTTGCCCTACAAATTTATCACAAGGTCTCTGTCCCTCTTTATGATACCCTTGGTGCAGGTGCAGTTGGTAAGATATTCTCTTCGTCGATTTCTAGCTCTGGAGTCTAAATGAGTTCTAGAATATATGTAACGTCGGCTCCTCTCTTGTCAGGCAATATCTCAAACACGAATTCTAGCACCAACCAGGCTCATGTTACTATCGTCTTTACAACTTCTGATCACGTCTCCACCCTCCTGAAGCTTGCATCTCGAAGCCCCTTGCGGATGATTGTAATCTTTGATAGAATTCCTTTAGAGTCCGCCAAACTTTTTGCAGAGTGGGGACAGTCTGTAGGTATCAAAGTGCAAGAACTCCACGAGCGTACGTGTCACTACTGAAGTTTTCACGGACGAAATCATCATTTATGAATTTTGTTCTTAAGTCGAGGCCCACGGCAAAGCAAATTTGATTGAGCCCATCAAACCCACCCCTGATACTGTATTTAGTATCTGCTATACGTCTGTCCGTGACCAGTGTTTCTCCTTGCCACCATCGGCATTGCTTACCCAATGATATAGGGAACAACCAATGTCCCGAAAGGTAACGGTTACTCTCTGTATTGAATCTCAAGCTTATGTTCACTAGGTGTTGTCTGGCGGCATAAGAATCTCGCTATGGCTGCATGTGCTGGTTTGCATGGAATTAGCCTGCCTGATGATGGCTCTATGATGTCTTATCTTCCTTTGGCGCACGCCTACGAAGTCAGTTGCCACTAAGTCGTTTCTTCTGGACAAAGAATTTATTAGATCCATAATAGCGTATTTGTGAATTCGTCACAATGACGGTAGGTGGACGGATTGGTTTTTTTACTGGCGATCCCCTTCGTCTTCTCGAAGATGCACAGCTGCTCAAACCCAATTTTTTCCCTTCTGTCCCTCGTGTTTTAAACCGTATCTACCAAGCTGCTATGACTGCTGGTGATGTCCCCGGCCTCAAAGGCAATATTTTCAGAAAGGCAGTGGCGACCAAACTTCAGAGGTTTCACACCACTGGAGAGGTGACACACCCTCTTTGGGATAGGATCGTTTTTCGTAAGGTCAGATACCTTGAACCTTTTCCTTCCACTAGCTGTACTTCGGTCAGATCCAAAAAGTTCTTGGTGGCGAAATAAAAATTCTTCTAAGCGGTTCGGCACCCATCACCCAAAACGCCTTGGACTTTCTCAAAATCGCATTTACATGTGAAGTCAATGAAGGTAACTAATTATGTTTGGTTCTAGTCTTGTGTTCATTGCCTGTCTATAGGGTACGAGAACATCATGTCATAATCAGAACTTACTTGTACCAGGGGTTCTAGTTACGGATTGACTGAGACTGGCGCCACGACGACCAGGTCCTTGGCTGGTGATCCTACAGCTTCTGGTACCGTCGGTCCTCCTCTGCCGTGCAACGAAGTAAAACTCGTAGATGTTCCTGCTATGGGATACACATCAGAAGACAAGCCTAATCCTCGTGGTGAACTTTGTGTTCGTGGCCTGAACGTCTTCGATCACTATTACAAGGGTATGTCAGTCCTGATCATGGTAGTGTAACTATGGACTCAATCATTGTGGCCCATCTTTTGCAGACCCCGAAAGTACGAACAAAAGTATTGACATCGAGGGCTGGTTCCATACTGGCGATATTGCTGAATTTGACTCGTGCGGCCGCGTTAAAATCATTGACCGTGTCAAGAATATCATGAAGCTCGCCCAGGGCGAATACGTTGCTTTGGAAAAGATCGAGAACATGCTCAGTTCGAATCCTATAATCGCTCAGATTTACGTGCATGGAGACTCTCTTCAATCTTACCTCCTCGCCGTTGTAGTCCCCGATCCTATAAAATTGGCCGATGTTGCTTCGCAAATCCTCGGCAAAGGGGTATCATCTCAGGATGACCAGGCCCTGGCTGATGCTATCAAGGACGATAGAATTAATGCTTATGTGTTAAGTGAGCTTACGAAGGATGGTACAAATTGTGGTTTGAAAGGGTCAGTATCTCGACCCTCATCTCTTTAGGTCTACTTGACGAAATGCTTTGCAATATAGTTTTGAGATGATCAAGCGCGTTCACCTCACTCTTGTGCCATTCTCTCCTGACAATGGAACTCTCACCCCCACGTTGAAAATCAAACGCAAGGACGCTGCCAATCTCTACAAGGCTGAACTCGAAGCCCTTTACGCGCTTGGCGACTCCTCGGGGAACAAAAACTCGTTTAAGCTCTGATTTGTTCATTCTGGCTGGGTTTTGTGATCGTTCCATATTATGTGGTTGATAGTCGTAGCATGCGTGTACATCTGCAATATACCAGTTTTTGTACAGAGTTGTTAATGCCGGGTACTGGCGACGAGTATTCTAGGAAAGAGCAGCAAGTGGAAAGCAATTGAGAAAACGTAGTATACGAGGGTAGCAAACTATATTATTCTGAATCGATATGATGCAAGGTATCAGTCCAATGTCTCATATGGTTCATATGGGGGGAGGTCCAACATAACCTTGAGGATGGGCAATATGCTTTGATAGCGAACAGCCAAGCAAGCAAACATTGACCATGGCTATGATCCAGAAGTGACCACCAAGGACATGGTACTTGATGGACCAAGCAAAAATGGAGCTGAAAATCCAAATGAAAAACTGAGAAGATCGTGAAATATTTTAGCTTGAATGCTTGCCTCACAAAGGCAGGTGCACCTGCCCTGGCTAAACACATCCCCAGCAGAACGAGACCATTGGTCTTGGCGAGGGCAGTAGGTGCGGGTGCGTGTTTCTTGCACAATATGAGGCTAACACTTGTTGTCTCTCCCGTCAGGATCAACCCACAGAAATGACCTTTCCAAAAAAACTCACGAATATGCCAGACAACCAAATCGTGAGAGCGCCATCAGGATCACGATTTCAGTCCATACTAATGCAACCCTCTTCGGTCCTGGATCACCTGCACCAAGGACAAGTGTCCAATGCAGGATCGGCATCGCAGCAAACGTTATTGGCCATGAAAACATGAAAACATTGTACAACTTGGCGGCTGAGAATCGTCGAAGGAGACTCGGAAAAACAGCAATCTGAATTAGGATCGAAGATGATCCTGCTATGGCAAGTGCATATCCTATCTGGGTTGTCTATAGGATGTATGAAAGTTACTATCATGGATGGTGCCAACTAGATTGCAGGAGACACGCACATTAAAAGAGAGTCCACCTGATTCTGTGGGAGTGTAGCAGAAGAGCACGAAAACGGCATCAAATGCCGTTGCCACGAAACAAAGTGCACATCCGGAAAGGCATAAAGCACCAATGATGGGAACTGCGAAAAGTTGGCGCATCGAGAGCTCTGGAACAGTAACGTTGGGATCGTGCACCATAAACAGTGTAACCTTGCTTCTATGGACTTGCGCATTGTGGGCTATCGTGGCCGGATGTGTCTCTGGTTCTGAATGCGCATGTGTACCCGTGGGGATACTGGTGGGTGAGGTTGTTGATGCGGTGAGGGTGCCATATGTCGTTGAGGGTGTCACTGTGCTCCCGAATTTATTGTCAGTCTCTCCCTGGATGCCGGGATTGCACCTAAGGGTCTAGTGAAGATGAGTTCTCAATATTGTTGTGGTCGAAAAATGTCTTACTTCGTGAAGGAAGAAAAATGCAGATATAGCTGTGAGAAGTGCCACGATGCCGGAGAAGAAACACGGGAGGAAGTATGGATGGCGTGTGAGGAAGGCAACGGATCCGAAAATGTGGGAGTATTTTTCAGCTGGGTTGGCAAGTGATCCGCCAATCAGTGGGCTTGAGACATTTGAGTTCAATTTCATGGAATCAGACGCAGCGTCTTACCCAACAATGCTTCCAAGGGGCCAAAACAAGCCGTAGATGGGGAAAGCTAGGGCCTGATTGCTTTGGTCTGTAAGCTCACCGAGAACTGAGTGAAGTACGGCAGCGGTGCCGGAGAATGTGCCCGCTAGTATTTGTATCAGAATAGGAAAAGGTCGAAAAGTCTGGCAAACCTAGACAACGTGCGATCAAGATTTGAGGGAGATTTGAAGTAAGACCGAAAAGAATAGTCGAAATTGAAAGGCCGACAGTGCCAATTATGATTACCGGACGGCGACCAACCATGTCTAAGGCACGGATGAGGGTGGGTGGACACGAAAGAGAGAGTGTGTATACCGGATATGCGAGCCCATTGGTAGATAAAGAGCAGCTGGAAAAGGGCAAAGCTGGATTCCTGAGATTGAAAGATAAGAAAGGAGTACTCGGCAAACTAAAAAACAAAAAACTGACGACGAGGCCGCTGTAAAAGCCAATTTGCGACTTATTAGGGACGAGATTGAGCGAGGTGAGGAACTGGTTGATATACGGAAATATCTGCGAGGGCGTGAGAGCCACACGGATCAACGGAGCCGGAAGGACTTGCCTGGGTAAATGTGAGGGGGTCCATAAGTCTGACTGCGCAGAGAAGGGCAAGCTGGCCCTTGGGAAGAGGCGTCTGTTGCTTTTCTGCATCGCCCTGGCCCTCGAGCAGCGTACTTGTCTCGTTCATGGCTGCAGTCCGCAACAAGTCATAATATCATATTGTCCGAAATTAGCCAAATAGAGCACAGCGCGGCCAAATAACCAAAATTAGTCTTGACATCAGAATTTCTCCCCTTTGCTCGCCATGTCCTTCATCCCCGAGACCCCCGTCCTCGTCGCGCCCCGCCCTGTCCGCATCGCCACCGTCGCTCAACACCACTTTCCCCGTTCCCATTCAGTACTTTTTTCTCCGCCCGCCGAGCGTATCGCCAACCATTCCCCAGACAACGATGACTCCAGGTCGTTGGCCGACGACTCCCCTCATGCCTCCCCCCGGTAAGCACAACCACCTGACGTCATGCATATGTTCCCCTTATTTCTTCTTTTCAGGTCCGCTCTCCCCTCAGAGGCTCTCGAGGAATTCCTTTCCATCCTGAGGCCTTCCGTCTCCATCTTTCCACCTAATACTCCTCGCCGTCGGGCTCCCAACCCTGTTGCTTCCTGGCCTTATGAGCGTTCCACATTTAACTTCAGACCTTGGGCTCGCATTGAGGCTGCTTCCACTAAGAGCGAAGTCGATGATTCAGACACAGCTCGTTCCAGCCAACCAAGTCGCAATGCCCTTTCCCCCAAACCTGGCTCTGCGACCCCTGAAATTGAGGCCTCGCTTGAGATGGAACCATTTATTGACGGTGAGCTCACTCCCTTTCGTTGGTTCTCTTCAGGCGTACTCGGTGAGTTGATTCAGTGCCTAGGTTTTTTTTAGTTGACCCTCCGTTATCACTTTTTAGCTTCCCCTGTCTCGCGCATGCATACCCGCAACCCTTTCTTCCGTCATGTAGCCACTCAGTCTCCAACTCCCATCTTGCCGCTGTCGCCTGCCGCTATACCTCTGCCGACTCCCTCTCCTGACGAGCTGCTCGATCTCCGCTGACACTCATCACTCGCACATCTATTCGGCATTCCTTGATACGTAGTGCCGTCTTCAGACACTATTGCATCCTCGCATCATATATCTATTACGGATTTCTCACGCCTTCGATTAAAACAGGTATCCCTTGTATATTTTTTGATAACTGTTGTATCTCAATTTGAATAATCGTTTATTGTATACCTCTTTCTCTCTTTTGCCTGGTTATAGGAAACCAAGGTCCTGTTTTTACTGGTTCGTCAGCCACCTCGATAGTTGTTAGACCGATGAGTTATGGGGTGTAGTTACACTGTACAGCATTGTCAATTCACCGTCTTCATTGCTTCGAATATGTGCCTTTTTCCAGACTATCGGGCTATCTTCCTGTCAGATCTGAGCTATGATGTAGGGACAATCTTCGAAGCATTTCTCTCTCACGAGGCATGATGGGTCTCATCATACTAGGGCTCGATGGAGAAGCCTTTTTGAAGAACGACATCGTTCCTGTGATTGAAGCAAGGTCGCTCGTGGCCCTCAGGACTGAAGTATTTGTACTGACACCGTAGGCCGATGTGTTAACCATCTCGCGTAAACATTTTAGTGTCTTCTGCAGGCAGTCATTATGAATAGCAGCCCTTCTTGAGCATCATAAGGACCCAACAGCTTTCCAGGATATGGGGCTAGATGGGATTTCAAAAACTTTCTTCATGGACTTCTTATAATTATAGTATCGATTCCCTGGAAGAATGTGAAGTAACAGAAGGCATTCAAATCCCGTTGAGTCATGGCCATCAAAACAGATAATCAATCTTGCAATTAGTCTATGATTTATGCAGAGAAGTCTCAGGTAACGCCCGACAACGTTGGTGTGTATATAATTTTTTTTGCGCTTGGGAGTGTGCCTAGTATGTAATTCAATCTAATTCAACCTGCCGGTCCGAATCAGTCTCTCACGCCCTACTCTACAATGGACCTTGACACAGACACCCTCGTCGCGCTTGTCTCCAGCCTCCTAAACCATATATCGGACCAAGAAACAATCCTAGAAGCTCTTGTTCATTCAGAAGGCGATGCCCAGCGAGCTGCAAATGTTTTGAACAAGACTCATGGATTTGGAGAGAAAAGGAAGAAGAGGAAGAGACAAACACTTGATGATTGGTTCAAAAAGCTGAAACCATCTACTGCGATGGCAAAGCACGTCAATCAGAAAGCTAGTCCAAATGAAGGGGTGCCTACCCTGATCAACCCGATCAACCCCAAGTCCACTGTTAGATCTCAGGCTACAATGGATCTCATGACAGTGCTACGCCCACCTCTTTCAGAAAACAATCTGAAAAGAAAGATCAAGAGTCTGCCGCCACTGACGCTAACAAATCCGTCGATGGTCGCAGAACATACGCCTTGCACCTTGCACCTGTCTATCCTACCTCCTGAACTCGCTTATCAACTCTTTTATGCCATGCTAGAAGCTTCTAAGAACTGGCAACGAAATAGATGGTGGCTATTTGATAGGATCGTGGAAAGTCCTCATAGGACATCTTTTTACGCTAGACTAGAAGGTGATGGACTGATAGATGAAGGAGGCTCTACCGAATGGCAGGAAGCTGCGAGGTTCTGGTGTGTATATCCTTAATTGACAGTTAGTTATTCATTCTGTTGGTCTTAATTGAACAAGTGTTAATGGCTTCGACTTCATTTCTAACACGTCCATCCACTCTAGGTATAATGGGCGTATGACCGACCCACCCAAGACATTTCCGCCAGAGATGGAAGAGGCATGCAAGATCATTGAAAAAACTGTCAATGAAGAGCTCAAGAAGCGAAAACGTTACTCATTGGAGTACGGTGGAAATCAGAAGGATAACTCGGAAACCGTGAATCCCATCTGGAAAGCGAATGTCGCGGCATCAAACTGCTATGAAGGAGCTAACGAGGGCGTTGGGTTTCATTCTGATCAGTTGACATATCTGGGTCCATATCCTACCATCGCTTCCCTGAGTCTGGGTAGGAGGTACAATTAATTTGGATTCCAGGAAGGATAAACTCATCTTTGTCTGTTCCTAGGTACCACGAGGATGTTTCGGTTGCGAGAAGTCATACCCACCGATGAGATTAGTTCTCGTCAAGCGAGAACATTCAATATTCCCCTAGCCCATAATTCTGTGCGTAAAGTGTCGTTGCACTGTCCATGAAATTTCTGAATGCTCATATAATTCTTGTAATATTGTTGTTCCCTTCACATGTTACCTATTCCAGTTGACTATCATGCACGCCTCGTGCCAAGAAAAATTCAAACATGCTATTCCACCCCAGTCTGCAATAGACATTTTTCGCCCGAGCTCACTGTTGAATAGCATGAATCCCTTGAGTTCTAAAGCTACAATGTCATCAGCACCTCTGAAATCATGTACTGCTGATGAAACCATGCCTACAGCCGCATCTGCACCATCGAACTGCAGAATCAATATCACTTTCCGATTTTATAGACCGGATTTCTGTCCAGAGAGCATCCCAAGATGTGATTGTCGTGTGCCGACGATTCTACGGCCGGACATGAAGAATAGGACCGATGGATTAACAGATAGATATTGGTGGACTTGTTATGCAGGCGCTCAAAATGATGGGAAAGGATGTAAATTCTGGAGGGTCATGGACATGAAGAAAGAGAATCGCGGTCCTTGTGTAGGAGACCATAGCTCCCTGGCGATACCTCATGCAAAATGCTTGTCTCCGTGATCTAGAAAATTTACTCAGTATACCAGTAGTGTTTTTTCTCGCCCTAAATCTTTTGTCCTCGCTGCTTTCCAAGGCTCATATTTGTATACCTGTAGATCTGTGTCACTGTATGAGAACATTTCCACCTGAAGTGGTTCAAACATTGATAATGCGCTACCATTCTTCAATCTTACCGAAACGCCACTTCAGAACCCTCTTCCTGAATTACGGGCTTTGTTTCGCCCAGTCTTTTCTCAAATGGTCAACTCTGTGAAGTCATTTGATGAGTGGTTCGAGACACCATCCGCAAGCTCGGGAACTGGAGGCAGGATCTCTTTCAAATATCTCTGTGGCGCCTGCTCTCCGTACCTTCGATCCAACTGAACATAAATTGATTCAGTGCAGAGGGCATATGTGTTAAAACAATGAGATATGGGATAGAAAGCAAGGACTATAAACAAGCTCAATAATGATGTAGACCATATTCCGGAGGGCAACGAAATGGCTGTATCTTTTCGGTACTAAAATTAAGTAATGTAGCTGACTTGATATGGTGTTCCTTGAAGGTAGGGATAGAGGCAAGTCAGCATATATCGTTTGACCTTGAGGATCCCAAAAAGTAATATAACAGAGAGCACTTATTTCTGCTGTTTATTAAGGCTTGGTATTCGTAACATTTATTATTCTCATTGTATTGTTCCTCTCGCATTTCACGATTCTAGCACTGCTTGTTGCAATCGTGTATAGGTGATCTGGGTATACTTGGATGATACTCAAGTCCCAATGTGACTGGGAACAAAGATGAGGACAAGCGAGACTGATAAGAGTGAGAAAAGAGATGCATTAAACAAATACCTTTCTGTGGCTTCATAAATAAATACACTATCTCTCAAGATCAAGTCCCTACTCAATACTATATTCGAGTTTGAATCTCGAAGACTACCTATCATGCTGACCTTCACAGGTCGGTCAATGACTCCAAGCCTACAATGCAGGGTTTATAGTTGAAAAGCCTCCACTCGCTGGATTGGACATTCATGAAGACCGATATCCTTTACAGATTTTTCACAGCTTAGGTTGTTCAACAGGCTCTAAAAGGTCAATCCCGAGCTTTGTTCCGAGTTCTTGGACTGCCTTCAGTGTGCCTCCAATGGGTACATCTTTGTCAAGATCAGTATATAACACCTCCTTTGTTTCAATACTTACGGATGGTATCCATGCCTAGTTTCTTTGCTGCCTTCAGGTTACTGAAAGAACATCAAGAGTCAAATGTATGACTGAATCAACCGGAAACTAGCATACATGCCGATATCATCGAGGAAGATAACTTCATGTGGTTTCAGGTTATTCCTGGAACAGGCAGCGAGGTAAAATTCAGGTTCCGGTTTTCTATCTAAAGCGTCACAATTATATACTCAATTGGTCAGAATCGAGATTATCTTACCGCATTCCCAGCCTGCTACTGTCGCAAAAGTCATCAAAGAGCGCTACAAGGTGGGGTGGGGTGGCGCCTTCGATCCATCCCAGGAACTCTCTCTCTGATTGGGGAACCTCTGCTTTCTGGAAATTATTAGTCAGTGCAATGACCTTCCATCGAGAAGTGGCTGGAAAAATTTGCAGTCATTCAAGGATTTCATATGTAAAGTTGTCCTCACATCGAATTCGAAGAATTGCATTTCGCATATGAAGGTCATATGTCTGTGCTTCCCTCATCATGAGTCTAAAAAGCTAGATGCAAGCGTAATGTTATGAAATACACAGATACATCTGGATGAAAGGCTGACTTCTCGGCCATCAACGTTGAGACATATTGGTAAAGGCGGGCAGGCTACAATGATTTGAGATAGGTCATGATATATCACTGTCACTTACAAATTGCTTTTTTGACACAATATGTCTGGTACCTACACAAATCACTTCAATGTGACTTTTGACAATGTTCAAGACTTGCCATTCATTTCCATTTGCAACGTCAGATAAATCATGGCCGAAAGCATCATAAAAGCCATCGAAAGGTATTTCCCCGCGTTCAAATTTTTGCCAGGCACCTTGTGACCCTCGTCCAGCTCTATGATAAACGGTGGATGATCGGTGACGACAGCAAAGATACTGATAACTCACATCAAGCAGTTCAGATAGTTCGGAGGCAAGCCATGTGCTGTCTCGTACGCTGCGATTCCGATAAGGGGACTTTTCAAAACAACGCCTCCAATCTGGCGAAATGTCAGGACACAAGAGATATGTAACACAGGGATCACAAACGTCGAAGATGATGGCCTTGTACGGAGTAGTCATACCTTCTCACCCTGAGACAATGAATAACCAATATGTCGCCTGGTAAATGAACAATTTGCTATCGAGATGTTCAGATGGTCTCAAAAACAAGCTTTCAAGTATATCAAGTATTATACTACAGTTTCCCAGGATGATATTCATGTGCCTTGCTTTTCTCAGAATTTCTACACCGCAACAAGTAGACTAGTGCGAGAGCGTCACCACGGACTGTGACTGAGCACCGTGTAATAAATTGGTGATTTTTTAAAAAAACGTGGAGAGCGCCCAACATCAGGCATGTATCTACAAAAGGCACATAGCCAGAGGACGAAGGTATGGGAGAGGTTTGCTGTTGGGTAAGCAGTGTCATAATTAACAAGATCCAGCAGGGGACTCGTCCTCAAATTCCCCTTCAGAGTAGCTTTCCAGCAGTCTATCATCAATGTTGAATTCCTGTTGGATACTGACTTTCCCCTGAGGTGTGAGGGCGATCTTCGCGGAAGTGACAATCATGTAGGATGTGATGTGGGTACGGGTCTGGTTGGGTTCACCACTGAGGCAGGTATGTTTACTGCTGCACCAAGCTTCACGTGGTTCCTCAGCGGCAGTCTTGTCAAAGATCACGCTTTCCACCTTGTTCTTTCCCTCCAGAGTTGTCAGAAAATGTGAGGCAAAGTAGACTCTGAGATAACCCATAGTCTAGGCCTTCTCCCAACTGCTATGGGCTGTCTCAGATGTAACTGGAGTTATGTCATACAAGACATTACTAACAATAGTAAGGGGTGATGTACAAGTCGGTATCCCTAGGATTGTGATCTATTTCGAAATGGCGCATGAAATACGATCTTACTTTGATCACATCATCCCCAGGCAGCGGAGCCAGTAGCGCATTCAAATTAGATCTCGAGGGGCAGAAGGTCGTATAATACTTTGTTAACAACCTACCAGATCTGTCCGGATGACTTATATTTTAAATTAACTGCGGCTACGATCCGTGTATCCAATTCTTAACGCTTCATTCTCATCTATCATGTACAACAAAAGATGCTCGCAACATCTTCCAAGTTACGACGTACACAGATCCAGCTATCAAGCTCCGGCACTGGGCATTGCGATGTCACAAACGGAATTGGGTTTGCAGGGCTTGCTGCAGCCTCCTCTCGAGGCCGATCCTCAACTTTGGCAATGGTTTTGTACAGTCGATACTGATAGTTCGGGAACTATAACCGTTCCGGAGCTCCAGTCGGCTCTGATGAATGGTGGGATGCCCAGCTACTTACCAACATACAAGGTACTGATATCAGAGTCATGCTTTTCAGGAAATTGGACAAGTGAAGTCCTTTCTCATTTCCTTGTAGTTTTTGACCTCAGCTCAGGACAGAATTTGATCTTGACACCGTGAAGATGCTTATGTCCACATTTGTATGTAGTCTGTTTAGCCTGTACTTCCAGCATGCATTGCCTACCAAGTTCCATCTCTTACGACAGGACATCGATAGAAATGGTACCATCAGCTTTCCAGGTTCGTTTGAAGGTTGCAAATAGAAATCTAGAAATGTGATGGAGTCGAAATTGCAGAATTTGTCGGACTATGGAAGTATATTTCGGATTGGCAAGATATTTTCCGGAACTTTGACCGAGACCAGAGTGGTTCTATTGAAGGACACGAATTGTCGGAAGCACTGTGCAGCTTTGGTTATAATCTCTCGTCTCCGCTCCTAACTTTGATCGAAAAGAAATACGGTGAGTAAATGCACGGAGAATCTGAACTCATATTATACAGTGACTGATACTACCTCAGCGTCGGGTCCTACTTCGTATTACGGTCCACCACCTGGAATCACCTTCGATCGTTTCATGAGGGCTTGTGTCTTAATCAAGACCGTAACAGAAGCTTTCCAGCAGTCTGTACTTTTTTTCTCATGATACGCCTATTAACGATCTTCAGCTGTGATTCCGATCGTGATGGTTGGATACAGCTCAATTACGAACAGTTCCTGGCGGTGAGTCGCGAATGTTGCAAGAACTGTTTCTTTTCATCTGTGCTATTACTAGATCGTGTTGAACGCTCCCTGAGCAATCTGTGAGTCTTCAAGACCAGTGGCCATGTTGAATACATGGCTTGATTATATGCTATATTTTGATCTTTTGATATGACAAGTGTTCAGGAGGCTAAGCAGCTTGAAATTGGTGTATGCTAGCACACAGAATACCTGAGAAAATTGTTACCTTAAGATCTTCACAATATGCCTTGACTATGATTCTGGAGGATTTAGAGGATTGTCATCTGGATGACCATGCTGGGATCTTCTACATTTCTAGCAGACTATAATGGTCACTTCTTAACTATTTCAGGCTATAGAGGAGATGCATCTACCCACTCTTCTTTTGTATCTTGTATTCTTTTGATATCACTCTTGTTATCAAGTATAGACTCTATGATAATTTTGGGGGGCTCGACCTCAACTCAGGGGTGGGTCAACCTTTGCACCAAGCCCTTCTTGTTATTGGATCGTCTCAGAATATTCAGGAGAGAAGGTTAGAGAGTCCTACTAAGTCGAGAACAAAGCTAGGGCACTAGCTACAATTTTCTAAACCAGGGAGTATGCTAACTTGTACAAATGATAGAAAATAGGCACAAATCATATGCAGTGTCACAGGGAGACTTTGCTGCCGCTTTTGTGTTTTGCCTCAACTTCCGAAGGTATTCTTGAACTCTTGGCCCTTTTTCTAGCCCCTTGCCCTCTCTTCTCTCAACTCTCCTAGCTTCAAATTCTAATTGGCTCACCATTTCTCTCAATTTTTAGTAGAAATTCCCTTGTATCTGTTTCCTCATGCTTTGCAATTTTGTTCTAGACCCTCTTGTACACCACTCATAACATTAATATTTGATACTCCATGTGTAGTGTTGGAGCATTTTTTTCTGAAATATATATTGACACTGATGAGTAAACCAGTCTGTCCTTGTGATATGATCCTTACTAGGGATTAGCTTGTTCAGCAAGCCCTTAAGTTCTGGTAAAGTCATAGAAAGATGAGAAAGGATGTCAGTCAATTGCCAACTTTTACAAATGTAGACCAAACTGCTCATGTGTTGAAAGCTCAGAACTGTGATAATAAGGCATGTTCAAATCACTAGGGTTCTCAATCCAGCACAACTGAGTCCAGCAAGGCAAACTGGCAGTCAGACCAGATGTAGGATGACATAAGTGACACAGGCTAACACCTGACAGGTGGCTTTGACATTTCAATGTAAATAGCAACTGCATGAATCACGAATCATGAATCATCACATTGACCGTGCCCTGCCTGTGTGGTGGATATCGAGTTTTGCGATCATCTGGGTCCCTATATCTCTCCGAAACATCTATCTCAGCGCTGAGAGACCTGCCAGTGCTGTACGGTCTTGTCCACATCAGAGTCTCGGATCAATCCTGAGGTTCTTGCGATGATCTGGTCTTCTGACAGAGCAAAATCGGCGCCCTTCGCGCGTTAAACATTGTTTGTTCATACTCTGAGCACATGTTGTCAAAGCTACTGGATAGTACTTTTTGTCTTCTGCTGTGTCTTTTAACCACTGTTCATGCTCTTGGGACATCTTGCTCGGCGCCCTTGGGACAGGGTACCGCAATTCCTGATGATCCCTTCTGGCTTGAAACTATAAAACACCAAGGAACCGCGGCATTCAATCCGAATCCTGCTACATACCAAGTATTCAGGAATGTCAAGGTTGGTGCTCTAGAAAGACCCTGACTTGACCTGACTACTTCTGCTTGACCAGGATTTTGGTGCCAAGGGTGATGGTGTTACAGATGACACAGCAGCGATCAAGTGAGTGAGCAGTTTTGTTTTACCCTCCTGACGCTTCAACTTGACCAGTGCGGCAATATCGGCGGGAAATCGGTGTGGACAGGGAACATGTAGCTCTTCAACGTAAGCAGTGCATCATCATTATTCAACATGCGGGGCCATGCTTAGTATTTATAGCATTACACCTGCGGTTGTTTATTTCCCACAGGGGTCAGATTTAATTTAGATCGACAGCGGGCTGTTCTCACAAACCCTCTATCTACTAGCACCTATCTGGTTTCCGCTCCAATAATTGCCTACTATTACAGTCAATTAATCGGAGATGCAAAAAATCCTCCTACTTTGCTTGCTTCAGCATCCTTCAGTGGAATGGCCGTTATTGGTAGCTAGTTCATTCATCCAAATCGTTCGTCTCGATTTACTTCTACATTGCAGACGCTGATCCCTATCTTCCCAACGGTGGTGGGGCACAATGGTATATTAACCAGAACAATTTGAAAGTATCACTGATTATCTTTTTGGATCGCTCATCCTGACTTCTATTTTTAGCTTCCGTTCTGTACGGAACTTCGTGATAGACGTTCGAAGGTAAAGGCAATATCCTTCATCCTAGATGACACCATCCTCATATGGAGCTAATTTTTGAGGGTCCCTGCCCAGAGCTCACAGGGGACTGGACTACATTGGCAAGTATCGCAGGCGACTTCTCTCATCAACATTGTTGTACACATGTCGACAGCTGCGAACACTGCACATCAAGGAATATTCATGGAAAATGGAAGGTGAGCCACTGATTGCCTGAACATTCTTAAATTTGACATTGGATATCATCAGTGGTGGTTTCATGGGAGATTTGGTCTTCAACGGAGGTTTATTCGAATTTGTTAATATAGCAGAGCATACCTGACCAAAAGTCTAGGAAAATTCGGCATTTGGGTTGGAAATCAACAGTGAGGGCCCCTTGTATCGAAAGCTGACGAGTTGACTTACAATGGTCCAGATTCACAGTCCGTAATATCACTATCAACAATGCTCAGACTGGTGTTTTCGCAGTCTGGAACTGGGGTGAGTCTGTTTCCGATGCATTTCTTCTTGTAAACAATTCATGATGGTTTAAGGCTGGACTTTCCAGAATGTGGATATCAACAATTGTCAGGTATGCACTCTTCATTCACTCGACCTCACATGGGTAAGTGAATAGTGTAATACAGGTTGGTTTTGACATCACAAGTGGTGCAACCTCAACTTCGGAGCAAACAACGGGCGCGGAAGCCATCATTGACGCCTCTGTGGTAAACACGCCCGTATTCATTCGCAACTCGCAGCCGAGCAATGGCAGGCTTGCCGGATCGCTTGTGATAAACAACGCGAAACTCACTAATGTCCCTACTGCTGTTGGTGTGGCTGATGGTACTGTCATCTTAGCGGGTGGTACGACCACAATTCAAAGCTGGGGCCAGGGTAATATATTCAGCAGCACAAGTGGTTCTGGAAAGTTCGTTCAAAGCGACATTGTCAACGCAAATAAGCCTTCTGTGCTTTTGGATGGAAATGGCAAGATTTTTGGCAAAACTCACCCTCAATATGCAGCATATGCTGTCGATCAGTTTGTCAGCGTGAAAGACAATGGCGCTAGAGGTGATGGACTCACAGATGATACTGCAGCTTTGGAAGCAATCTTTAACGAGGTGAATTCACTGACTTTTCAATTCAATATATCTGATTTATTTCCCTCGTTTCGATCTAGTTTGCGGGATGTAAAATTATATTCTTTGATGCAGGGACATACATTGTCTCCTCGACACTAACTATCCCTGCCGGAACTCAGATTGTCGGTGAAGCGTGGTCTGTAATCGCTGGGAAGGGGTCTCACTTCCAAGACATCGAAAGCCCCCAACCGGTTGTTCAAGTGGGCGCGAGTGGCTCACAGGGTTTGATCGAGATCACTGATATGCTGTTCACGACCGTTGGCCCAGGTATGTTTGATTGCCAGATCTTGTTCCTTGTGTTGAAGCGAACCTCCCGTAGCTCCTGGTGCGATTGTTGTTGAGTGGAATGTGAAGCAGCCCAATGGTCAAAATGGCGGCGCTGGCATGTGGGACTCCCATATCAGGTTTGTGAACGTTTTCCAACCTTCCCGTTAATCTCTGTGACTGGTCTGTAGGCTGGGTGGCGCCGCTGGTACGAACCTTCAAGACCGTCAATGCCCAAAGTCTGGAGCTGGTGGAACAACCAACTGTTTTGCCGCTTTCCTTGCTCTCCATCTAACGTCACAGTCAACTGCATATCTCGAAGTGAGTGTCAGGCAGATGTCTCTGAGTATTGGTTGTCAATATGCTGTAGGGAACCTGGGTCTGGTTAGCTGATCATGATCTCGATGGTGACTCCCAAGTATCTATCTTTTCTGGTAGAGGTATTCTGTCCGAGTCTGTAGGACCTGTCTGGATGATTGGCACAGGTACGTGTTACTTGCAGCTCTGGGGATCATGTTGACTACACTTTATCTTCACATGCTATGTCTGGTCGTGTGGTCCCGATGATCAGCTTGTGAGTCGATTTGCGGGGATTCTGAAGCTTTCGTTGCTGACCATCGCACCACTGTAGCTGAGCATCACGTCATGTATCAGTATTCATTGGTGAACGCCAAGAACCATTGGATGGGCCTGATTCAAACGGAGACGGTTAGTATTCCTGCCTGTGCGGAAATCCGTTTTTGGAATCTGATGATTTCGTGGCTTAGCCGTACTTTCAACCCAATCCTGCACCACCGACTCCTTTTACTGTCAATCCTACTTTTCACGATCCGAGCTTTGATGACATTTCAGCGTCTTGGGCTCTGAAGGTTGTTGATTCTACGGATATCATTGTCTTTGGTAAGTAATTCTGATACAATTCCGAGGGGCGCCGCTCATCATATTACGCTCGGTAAACAATAGGAGCAGGCATGTACAGCTTCTTCAAGGTCAGTTTCAGATACTCATTGGATAGTCAGCTGAGTTTTTTTTGTTAGAATTATGATCAAGCCTGTGTCTCGTCCGCTAACTGCCAGAGCCAAATCATGGATGTCGATTCCACGTCTTCCATTACGATATACAGCCTATCGACTGTCGGGAGTACTTTTCAATTGAGCGTGAACGAAGTTGGAATCATCAATCAGTCTGGAAATATCAATGGATTCGCATCGACTGTCACGCTCTGGAGCCACACTGCTTCTCTGGAGCAAGAAAAAAATCAGGTACCAATGAGCTATTAGATACCCTGACCTTGATCTCTCCTGGAATTCTGGAGATTTTTGTATATCGATTGTCTTATCTTTGTCTGGGGATATAACATGTTGTCTCGCTGAATGAACAGGCATCTAAATAAACCATAACAACACGGTCGCGTTGACCAGATTACGTATGACATAATTATTAAAATGACTCGCAGCGTGTTTACCATACTCGTTGCTCTCTCTTCATGCCTACTACTACCACCGCTACCACCGTCAGTAGAAAAATGCAAGTTAAACGTACATATGGCTCTCGTCATAATTTGAATACCTCTCCCGTTTCTTCTTCCGAAAAAACTTCTGGTGAGGTACAGGCTGGCCAAAAACGACCGTTAACATCCAGCTTCTACAACAACATTCTTACGCCAATGACCAAACGCACCAAATACTCAGTCAAATATGACCCCAAATCATTGAAGAAGACGAAACAGAATCGAAAGATACTAACTCAACTTCACTTTGCCATTGACCGAACGATCCTCTGGACATGCCCTTTGTGTGACTTGTCGTACACAAAGGGAGCAATGGAGGATGAGAGCTTACATCGATCGCATTGCACTAGAGTACAGAAGGGAATGGAGTGGGGAAAGGAAGAGGAGCGGGAAAGTGTTAAAATTGGAGTTGTCAAAATTGCAAATCAAGTTGAAATCACAGGAGGGAGACGTGGGAGGATTATTTCATGCCCTGCAGAATGTATAGGGAAAATTGGGTCCAAGGTCCGTGATAGGATGGCCATCGTCCTTTGGTATATGGTTACAACAAGCTAACGATAATGATTTTTTACAGATATCTGCATTGCTACAAACTGTTGATTTATCCCTATCGTCACCACCACTTACACAAGAATGTTTACGAAACTCGAAAGTCTATCTTTTCCTGCTTCCATACTCTACCATTGCTTCAAATTGCAACCGGGAGAAAATTGTCGGATGTGCAGTGGCGCAGCGCATCACTACCGCCATGGCGATTGCTTCACATGAACTAGTCAATACGAACCAAGGGAATGGATGCAGTAGCGAGGATGATGATGATGGTAGCAAAGCTAACGACGCCAACAGCGGTAATACAGGACGAAATCATCTAGTCGCAGTCGATAGTGGGCTTTTCTGTCACCCAGAGCCTTTGCCGACACCCATGGGGATTCCAAGGCTTTTCGTACCTTGTACGTATCGTAGACAGGGCATTGCCAGTGCCCTGCTTGATGCGGCGGCAGCAACCTTTATCCGTGGATGCCCAATTGATCCAAAGCTTGGTCAGATTGCGTTTACACAACCGACGGGAGATGGGAAGGCAGTGATGTTGAAATGGGGAGGAAGCAGCATGAGAATTTATGAAGAGTGAGGATTATGAAAGCAAGTTATCTTTTCGAGTCGATTAAATTTGGGATGCATTTTCGAATTAATAACCTTACTCGTCTAATTCTGCATTATTCCTGGCGATTGAAAACCATAAAGCCAGTGCGGGACGCATGAGGCATATCAGAAAGCAGGCCAGGATAAAACACAAGGTAATAATAAGGAAAAAATCTCTAGCTGTGGAGAAATAATGAGGACGATGTGTGGTCATAGGGGGCAATGGATGGCTGACAAAGGCGCTCTTCACGGTGCACGTTTCTCCTTGTCCTCGATCTTGACTCTTGATGAAGGGTGGTTTCTCGGGTGTTTGTTCTGTTGCTTGGGAGGTTGCTGTGGCGTTGCCGTGGTGTGCCCTGAGCCTGTTTCCATCGCGTATGGCCAAGGTAAAGAGGCGTCTCATCGAAAAGGGGATTATCATCATTTGTGTGGGCCTGTTTTGTGTCCAATAAGTTCCAGGGTGCCATGGGTGTAGAGCCTGGAAGAGGTGCTGTGTGCACTGATGTCCGGGTTATGTAAACGTACCGCCTGGACCAGCAACTCTGCATCCGTGTGTTACGTAAACATAGCACAGCATTGTGCGATATTTATATTGTGAAATATTCCTGTCGCTCATCCTCTGCCTACAATCATGTCACAGACCCCTGCTGGCCCTGCTCTTCTGCCCCAGTCCTCCAGGCTACCCCAGGTCTCCCAGAACCGAGCTCCAAGCCAGTGTCGACTCAGGCGTATCCAGAGGGAGCACGGTGCCTACGACAGCACCAACTCATCGCCCGCCTCCAAAGTTTTCAGTGGAGACGTCCTCCAGAGTGCTGCTACCAGCGCTGTGCACTCTGCTTCTTCTGCACTGGCCAGCTCCGAATCGGACTCTGGCTCCAGCGCCACAGACTCTATAACATATCCTTTCCCCCCTCCAGGTCTATCCAAGTCCTCTTCTGCCGCTCTGATCGTTCCAGAACCCGATCATCCTCCAAACGTCCTGCAGCATTCCTCTTCCGAACCTGATCTCTCCCTCTGGAGCGCCTTTCGATTGGAGTCTTTCCTCGGAACTTACTGTCACACGACCACTTCTCTCACCACGAACACAGATCTTGACCCTCCTTCTCCCAACGTTACGACTCCTCAGCCAGCACACCTAAATGTCTACACATCAAAGACCCTGAACTCGGCACACAAATCAACTTTGCCTACGAGCATTTGCCACGTATCCACATACCCCGCCAACCCACTCATACTCCAGCGCCAACGACAGCAAGCATTCATGGCCCACTGGAACTGCGTCCGCCAAAGGAACCATCATGCTCCTGCCATGCCTTCCTTCTTCAACCCTGCTCGACAAAGTGCACCAGCATGCTCTTGGAACTTTCTACGTGATCCCTCATGTGGTGGAGATGTCAACGAAAAGCTCAGCGCCAGAAAGGGACGTGAAAGTATTTTTGAAAGGGCTTTGGTTCAGTTACCTCTGACGAGGTGTAGGAGGTGTGTTCTCACTCTCCTCTCGAGTTTTCATCTCTCAAGCTGAATATCGTGACTCCATTCACCAGTTCCTGCGACCGTATCAGGCGAGGCCAGCAAAACCTGCTCGGTTGGGGCATTTATGCCTGGATCGGACCTTCTAAGCACTGCCGTTACTGCATAAACGACGAACTGATCAAGGGTTTCCTCATGTTTCGTTCTCATGAAATTGATAGGCACCAAGAAAAACCGCGATGCACGCGGGAGCAACCAGATCGTTCTATCGCTGATGCCGAAACCCATGAGAGTGCTATTGATTCCGATGCCGTTCTTCTGAGCTACCCCTATCGTACTTCTTCATCTTCGGCTCCTCAAGATTTTGAAGACCAGATCCAGAATATGCCCACAGAACCTTTTGCCAATTACAATGAAATCAAGCCTAGGGTCCATATCTCACGGACCCTGCCAAACGGCCAGCACAACTGCTCGAATTCAGATCCTCAGGATGTCTCTACGTGCAGTACAGAGCTCAAAAATAATTTGCTGGCAAGCCCTATAGTTCGTGATTTGGATGACTTTGACTTCGAAGAAGATATGGGAGGATTTGATGACGATGACGATCTAGATAGTTATTACGACTCAGACGAGGAGGAGGAAGAGGAGGAGGAAGAAGAAGAGGAAGGCGACTCTGGAATCATCATCGGTGAAGCCGATGTTGACGATCACGAAAATCAAACTCCCCAAGTCAATATTCTCCAGCAAGTTACAAAAGATGCGACCGCGGATTTCAAGAAAAACAAGTCCAATTCTGACAAGACCACTACTGCCATATGCGGAAAGGTTTTGATGAGTTTCTGGGAAGATGATGTTGATTGTGTGCGCGTTGATGTGGAGCGAGTTGATGATTGTGTGGAGGTGGATGATTTCAGTGTTGAAATGGGTGTAGTAGGTTCGGGCATGGATGAGAAGAAGTGGAGGATGGATGATAGAAAAGTGCTTGAGGTTCAGGTTCAAGCCTAGAAGTTGGCCTCACCCTTTTTATTCCGCATCGAGTTTTCGACCCCTCGAATTGATGACGTGCTGTGCTAACATCGTTGATGGGTCGGTCCAGTTTTCTCTAGCAAACAGTCGCATGAATGTCTGCGCATCAAGTTATCACAAACAGCTATCACTCTCCTTTTCATCTGCAAACATTCTTTATTTTTTTCTTCATTTTTGGATGTATAAAGGCAATTGTTCATTTTTCCTCACTTGTGTCATTCTTGTCTATCCTCTCGCTAAACATCTCTTCTTCTGGATTATCTTGAAATTCTGGGTTTGTCCTCGCAATCGCTCACACACATATTCATAGTTTTATACATATACATAAAGACACAATTACCTATACGCAATTTAATCTGTATTTCTAAGTAGGCAGAACCACATGCATAAATAGTATGGATAACGTTGTGATACTGACCACTGTTCGATGAGCATCAATGAGCATGTGCATTGTCATGCAACTCAGGAAAAAGGTCCTTTCAAAACTAAGATACAAGAGGAGCAGTAATACAAGAACAACGCAAAGGTCCGAAATGACAAAATCATTCCTGGCCTTCACAGAGGGCAGCAAGGAATGCTTTTATATGTTCCTTTCGGACTTCAATGACACTCGTATCAAACGATGAATGCCGAGTTGTCGCATTACACCTATCCCTAGCTTCAACAAAAGCCATAGCAAATTGGCTATAATGAAACCGTTTTTAGTATCAAGAAAAAAGCAACCTCAAGAACTCACTTTTTCTTGACATCACCAAATTCCATAGCAGCAGTTATACCAACAACAATATAAACGTCTCTCCGCTCGTCTAGACATGCGACCACAAATGGTAAACCCTTGCGTTTGTTTTGCGCCGTAATTTGATTTGCCGGAACACGATCCCTCAGGGCATCAACGAGCCAAGATGCTAAGCGCATTAGAACACCAGGATGGGAGAACAATTCTAGTTTTGGTCCTTGAGCCATAACCACAACTCGATGGTTTCTTGTCGTCCGAATATCCTGCTTGTCAATTATAGAGGTTCCTTGTTCAATTATTGAGCGATGAAGGGACATGGAAAGTCGAATTGACTGCTGTAGCGCTTCAAAACTAACGAATTGCTACGGTGGCAGAAAGACAGAAGAGGTGTTCAAAAACTCACTCTGACAGTGCGTCGTAAGCTGTCCAGAAATTCTTCACCCACCAGGCAACTTCTTGATCATCTTTTCCTTCGTCTGAAGTCTCTACATTACTTCGAAAACTTGACCCCGTCTGTTGAACATTACTCTTCCCTTTCTTGCCTTCGGCTCCAGGTGTCTCCCAAACCTTACTACCTCCAAACCATTCCCCTCCATTGCGAGCGCCCTCAACCTCGATTTCCAGGGGCAAACCTCCGGCAACATCTATCAGAGCACTAATGCCTTCTGTGGCATCTGCTGCGGAAAACGGCTGGGAACGATAGCCATAACAACGGACGAAAGAAGGGTAAGTCAACTCCACTAGACCGTATTCTGGTGCAGTCTCGTTAAACCTATCAACAAGTGCTCTTTTAAGATCCATGTCCATGTGACTATACGATTGTTGCGTCTGAAACAGTGAAAAGCTAGATGATTCATGTTAGTTGGGTAAAAATATGCAGATTCCTACTTACCCCATTTTCGCGAGAAGACCGGTCAATCGTTTACGGCCACGCTCCTTCCAGATACCCAGTTTGCTGGCTACATAGCTAGAGTGATATATAGCATCGTACAGGGTCCAGTGACGGAAAAACATGAAACGAAGTTCATCTGTTGCACGGACACTCAGGTCGTCTGGATTGAGTGACAAAATGAATGCAGACCCCGAATTTGAGTTAGCAGGAAGAGGATTCAGTCGAGAGACTTCATCATAATACAGGCCATGGTATGTTTCATAGTCTTCTCTTGTTATTCGTGATGTGATATACTGATGTGTGAGACCAAGGATAGCGAGCCTATTCTACATGTAAAAAAGCCATTTGCATGCCTCAGGACGACCTACCAAAGAAAATCATTATCAACCCTTTCCAATATTGTGGCAAGGGTGTACATCATACTTGACGAGCTTTGGCCGTACCAAGTACCACTGAGGTAATATTTATTCAACCGCGCAACATGGAGGTCGTATGCTTCCTGCGTCATCCGCTGCAGGGGCTAATAAAATCATCAGGTCAACGACTTTGCTTAGTGATAATGACACATACATCGTCATCGTCGTCATTCAGTCGCCGTCGTTTAGTTCTTCGGGGGTCCATGACTCGTCGCCGCTTTTGCGTACCCTCAGCATCTGAGTCACCTTCGTACTCTAGTCCAGCAGATTCCTCGTCTTGAGAATTGTCTGAATATTCATCATCGGAGTCAGGAAGAGGTTCGTACTTGCGATGAATCAACAGGAGCTCAATCCAACCTAAAGGTTCCATACCTCCAATGCTTCCCATGATTTCTTCTCATTCACAAGCCTATCCGCCTCTCCATCGTCCCAGACGATGATTCGATCGCCATTCTCTCCGGCTCCAAATAAACTAGATAAGTTGCGCGGACGGATAGAATCGATGACATGAATGATGACGTTGGTTCGAAATTTGCCAAACCAGTTGGGAGACGGAAGATCGACGTAGCCACCTACATTAAGCATGACCAGGGCGTGCAGCTGAAACACTTCCAGGTTAACCGCAGGGTTCCATCCCAGGAATTTGGCGGGCTTACGCACTTCATTATTTTGCATTAGCTCATCCCGTATCCTTGTGAAATCCTCCACTCCAGCTACAGGTATTATTGTGTATATCACATCGTCCTGTCTGAACAAACGTGAAAGCATCTTGGATGCGCAAAGAGCATCGACATCTGGTGCCACCAGCATCACTACTGAAGATGCCGATGTCAGAGGCGAACGTCGATGAGCTGCCAGGATTTTGTTATATGCATCCCCATATGAAGATCCTCCTGGCACAGTTTGATCAGGTGGCGTAATGTAGACCATCACTACGCAGCAGCAACAAGTTGCTATCGAATATTGCGACGCGAACACTTTGTGACGATCCACAAGCGCGTCCCACGTGATGGTATGTTTTGTGACAAGTTCCTCACAGAAACCTTAGAGAACTAGAGTCTATGATTCCGGAAAGGGGAGCCGTTTCTAGTAATGGATTTGGATTCGAGTCAATAACATTCTTTTATGATTCAGTTGCACTCCCATGTATAGTAAGATTCATTGAAGATGCACGCCCTGTATACAGCACATCCTGCGCGAGTGCATACATGTATCAAACGATCGCCTTGAACATGCTGGCATGGGTGATAATCCCGCCGAGTTGATCCACCAATGAATCTTCAAGGTGAGAATGTCCTGAGTACATGCCTTGCTGCTCGAACTTCAAATTCATGTCCACGAATCTAGCCGTCATTGTGGAGACTCAGAGGTATTTTTATGCGATGTCTAACTATTCTCCCAGCAACCTGCATGAGTCTCCCGATCCCCGAACTTGGATCCCAGCGAAAAAGCGGTTCAGGCATGGCATCCCGGTCAGCATACTCCACCCCTGATCAGTTAATTATCCGATAGAGTAGCATTCAGACCGAAAACAAAGAATTTTAGGCTGCTGTTACTTTATCTGATGGAGAAAGAGGGGGATGAACATGCCCTTATCAGGGTTCCATTATTCTTACCGATTTGCAGCCGATTCCGCAAGAGAAGGCCCTTCGATTTCATACAAGACTCTTGGAAGAGCCTGTTGCGGGATTCTTCATTTGCATAACCTAAGTCGACTTCTCTCTTGAATAGCCAGATAATTCATCTTAATTGCTCTTCCGGCCCGCTGAGCATCGGAAACCATAATACAAGCAAGTCCAGACGGGGCTCACACTAGAACTAATCACTCCCAGCTGGAAAAATGGAAGAGACCCTGACTTCAGGAGGCAGGTGAGGCCTACGCTTTCGACCACGAGTGAACCTACTCACCTTCCCATTCGTGAGTGACGAGAGAAATAGTCAAAGTCGATATTAACTGCAGCGTGATGAGAAGCTAGCCAGGAGCTCGTCCAGAAGTGGAAACGTACTTGCGAGGGCAAGAAAAAGCTAAGGATCATGTCAATCATACTGCGAAAAAAGGTCATAGAAGGAGATTCACTGCGCGCTCGTCTAAATTCAAAGGTCTTGAACTGGACTGGGGAACATAGCCTTGTCCTCCCGGAGAAAGACTTACCGGCCTGAAGCAAATAGAGTAGCGTCCCATTAGGCTGTCAGTACCACATGGGAAATAGTCGAGCTATTGTTCAAAGTACCTGTATCTGTAAAAATCTAGATCCTTGGGTCAGAAGATGAAACAAGGCCCGTGAGTTTAGAATACCTCTCGCCCAAATCCTCGGAAGGAACGGCTTATAAAGGCAATGTTTTGTTTGCACCCATCCAACAAACGGAAATCCCATGCAAGGAAAGGTGAGTCAAGCTTTGCAATTTGATTGAAAACAGCGGTTGTAGGCTCAGGCTGGGATTCTGATGCTAATGATAATATCCGTCTTGAACTCTCTCTTCGAACTGATCAATACCACATTGCAGAAAGCTTTGGCCATGCGTTACCTGAGAAACAGATCATAACGTCGACGCCATGGATGCCACACTTGCTGAACCTCCCCAAACGTGTCAAGGATTGGATCGCTTTCAGGTGTGTATTCTGAGCATTCCTTCAAGCGCTGTACGTACACCCGTGAGTTTATCCAAGCAAATGGTCGTCGCAACTGCAAAACAATGAGAAGGTTGAAAGCTTCAGAAAGATCACTAGTCCTACCCATAGAACCGGCAACCCGCCGGTGTCAAAGACCACTGCTCTAAAAGGTCTATGGGTCGAAAACATTTGTCGAGTAGCAGTGCCGAAAAAGCCTCGATCATCCTCAGCAATAAAGCCCAATGATTCTCCTTGTTCGTTACCTGTGATTTTTCGGAAGAAAAAAGTATGCTCAACCCTGGCCTAGACCACAGCAATAAGACAGACTCGCACTGATTGTGTACTTGTTACACTGTTCGAATCCAACGAATATGTTTAACATTTCGAGCTGCCTTGACAGAAACGATGAGACTTTTATTAGAGTTTACAGAGCATTCCAGCACCTCTCAATGATTAAGGTTTCATTTTGCATTAGCAATCTTTGGAGTCCTTCCTCGGCGCCACTGACAGATGGATGTTGTGAAGTATACCACATGGGTAGTTCTTTGGCCGAGGGCGTATCAATGTCCTGATAGCCATTCTGGGAAGGATCCTTCTTCGAGGGAGAAATAGGCTTGAGAATTTCACGACACCTTCCAGGACCTACGGGTCGCTTGCGAGGAAAGCGACTCAAAGTATATGAACAACGAGGTTGACGAAAAACTCCAGATGTCGGTGTCTGGCAATAGAGTTGAACACAACGGAAAGAGCCCAAAATAATTTTGTGCCGCACAATGGCATACGGTGTGTGGAAAAACATGTTGTACTACGTGCCGTTGGCGGATCAGACGGCGTGACGGAACAAAATGATCTCATGTGCATCTGAGCAACAATTCACTTTGCAAAGTCCTCCTGTGATACCCCCCATCGATATTGTGGGTTGTCAGCTATATTCCACTTGTTGCAATGCACCGGCATAGGTCTCTGCTTTCTTTATTGCACTGTTCACATAATCAGTCTCGCTTCGTAGCCACTGCAGCCAAGGTGTGCCAGTTATGCCATTCGAAGTACTGTTCATACAAATCCTGCTGATAGGCTTCTAGTCAGACAAAATACAACCCACAACGCCATGTAGCACAAAACAATTTGAATAACATTTTTCGAGATGCCTTCGATCAGCGAAAACCCTTGGCCGAACCACGGACTAGGCCAGAAGGCAGGGATGTTCTGCCTCATATCTCTGAGCGACGTTCGTAATGATGATTTATCTCTGCTTCGCCCCATCTACATTCATTCTAGAAACGTCGCAAAACATCCGTTCTACCCAATCTCACCGGTCTCAAGCAAAATGGTCTCCCTCGTCTCTGCCAATCAAGTCTTCTCCGAATTTGAATCAGAGTCAAAAAAACCGACGGAGACTGAATTTCAAGCGTGAACCTCAGTCTCCAGAAAAAAATATCTCACCTGCATTAAACTCGGAGTTTCCAGCAAAGACGGAGGTCATGACGCAGGAGCAGGACAGGCAACAGGAAATGGAGTTGAGCGATGAGTGGGACCCAGAGTTTGATGATGTCTCAGAGGATGATGCCCAACTGAAGGATCGTTCATGGACGAATCGCTCTCGGTCGGCCCAATACAAAACGCGAGGCTCCGTCGTACAGAAGCTTCACTGTGAAGAACAACAAGATTATAAGAAGAAAGCCGTGCAGACAAAACCAACGCCAAAACCAAAAACACAACTACCACGTATGAAAGAAAAGCCACGAATGGACGTCTATATACCATCCGTGGTGACTGTGGGGACATTGGCAAGGATTCTTGATGTCAAATTTAGTGCGTCATGGTCTCTCTCTGCACATTGTTCCTCCTCACTAAACAATTTATAGACCACCTCAGGAAAAAAATGGTAGAAGCTGGGATGTCCGAAGAATCTAGTCACGATCACGGTGTGTAATCTGCTCAGTCGGATATGAGCTCATTTCCAAACGACACTAGTTCTTACTTCTGACTATGCTGTCCTGCTGGCTGAGGAATTGGGGCGCAATCCCATAGTCAATGATGAAGCTGCGTTTGACTTATATCCACCGTGCGTCCCTAACTGCGGCAGTTGATCACGCTTCTCACTCCTTGCAGCGCTGTGTGTCCTGAACTTTCCACCTTGCCATCCCGTCCCCCTATTGTGACGATCATGGGACATGTTGACCATGGAAAAACAACACTGCTCGACACTCTCCGATCTTCTGCTGTTGCAAAAGGTGAAGCAGGGGGCATCACACAACATATCGGAGCCTTTTCTGTCCCAGTCAATTCTTCGCAGGGAAAACAGACCATCACATTTCTTGACACCCCTGGCCACGCTGCATTTTCTGCCATGAGGGCACGAGGTGCCGGAGTCACAGACCTTGTAGTTTTAGTTGTAGCAGCCGACGACGGAATTATGCCTCAAACCAAGGAAGTCATCAATCTTCTCAAAGAAGATGCCGGTAAAGTTGGCCTTGTCGTTGCAATAAATAAAGTCGACAAGCCAGAAGCTGATGCCGTGAGTGACCTCATACTCTTTTTAGTAGACAATCGAACAACCTTGAACAGGAAGCTGTAAAACTGTCATTAATGGCTGAAGGCGTCCAACTCGAGTGTTTTGGTGGTGACATACCATCTGTTGAGGTGTCTGGCCTGACAGGACAGGGCTTACCAGATCTTATTGAAGTTTTATCTGCTATGGCAGAACTTCAAGATTTACGTGCCGAGAAAGAAGGTGTTGTGCATGGATATGTGCTGGAATCGAGAGTGATGAAGGGCCTTGGGTGAGTAGACTGATGTCTAGAGTATACATAGATGCTTATAAAATACAGATCCGTAGCCACTGTTTTGGTCCTGAGAGGATGTCTGAAATCGGGTTCACATATCTTGAGTGGCACTAGCGTTGCTAAAGTCCGTGCTATGACTGGTTCCTCCGGCAATACTGTCAAAGCTGCTTACCCCGGTACGGCCGTTACTGTTGTAGGCTGGAAGACGCTGCCCAAAGCAGGGGATGAGGTACTTGATGGTAAAGAGTCTGCCGTAAAAAAGGCGTTGGCAAATCGACTGCGAAAGGCAGAGATTGCTGCATCACTAGCTGACATTGATGCCATTAATGCAGCACGAAAGGAAGAACGGGAGCGTCGGCAGACAGAGGCTGTCGGCCCTCAAAAGATACTGACTTCGACGCCGACCGAACTTGATGGACCCAAAGAATTGAAGCTGATCATCAAAGCAGACGTGAGCGGAAGCGCAGAGGCTGTTGAAGGAGCACTTGGAAGCATAGGGAATAAAAAGGCCATGGCTAAGATTGTGTCTTCCAATGTTGGAGATGTGACAGAATCCGATGTGCTTATGGCAAAGGCCATCGATGGTATGGTTCAGACAAATTTATTTTGCCCTATAACTGATAAAATGTTCGTTTTCAGCAACCATTGTTGCCTTTTCTGTTTCAGTTCCTCGTTCAGTGGAAATTTTGGCGGCACAGAATCTGGTTCCAATAACTACATCGCCCATCATCTACCGGCTGATGGAAGATGTTCGCCAACGAGTAGTCGCTCTTCTCCCAACAATCAAAGAAAATAAAGTGACAGGGGAAGCTTCAATCATCCAGATATTTGACATACAACTGAAGACAAAGGAAGTGAAGAAGGTCGCTGGTTGCCGTGTGGTTAATGGGATGATTGAAAGAGTTGACCGTGCGCGAATTGTCAGAGATGGCTCAGTCATTCATGAAGGTACGTTCTTCGCAGGTGTTGTGCCCTCGCATGAAATACTATTTTCAGGGTCATTGGATACCATGCGTATCCTCAAGAGGGATGTCACCGAAGTTCGCAAAGGCCTGGAATGTGGTTTGAGTTTCCTCAATTTCGAAGATCTCCGCGAGGGCGACTTAATTCAGATGTATCGGACGATAGAGAAACCAGGGGTCTTTTAAGATTGGACACACTGGATTGATTCTAGACTATAGACTTTTCAATGAGTGCGAGTTTGATTGGCTGCATCAAGCTGAAGCTCTTTCCCTCCAACTGTTCCAGTCCTCCCACCGACACCAAATGTATAGGCAATGCCGCTCAGATCGCGGGTCGTTTTTTCTAGAAGGACCCAGCTGCGGTTATCTGATTTTTGAAGCTGAAGCTCGACCTGCGATATATTTAGCAAGAGCCCGGTAGTCAGAGAAAGTTGATACCTTGGTATTGAAATAGAGGAATGTGCTCTTCGCCGGATCAATGGGTCCGAAAAGGTTCAACATGCGCGAAAAGCGTTTTGATCCTGGTAGATGAATATCGAGTGTAACCTGACGAGCATATGAGGCTTATTTTGTACGTCGAGTCACTAAAATAAGCTGCTGAACCTGTTCTGGTGAATCGAACTTGACTGTACTGCGTTCCCTGTCCGCTTGCCTGGCAAATACTGAAACGAAAACCTTATCCATCGTCTGATAGTGATCTATGCGACAGTCAACGATCTCTTCTGTCTTGGCAAGGTTGAGTGATCACATAATTCGAGTAGCAGTGATCCTTACAACTGCAGACAATGCTGCCCCTCGCGGAGCGAAAACGTGACGGCCCGTTTTACAACCCTGAATCTTCAAGAACTCGTCGAATTCCAAGACACGGCGTTTGCAACAGAGGTACCCCTAGAGGAAGACCAGATGAATCGATTCAAGACCACGCGAACAGTCTTCACAATAGTTACCTTACTGCCCTCTCTAAAGATTGGCTGCGCAGATAGATTTAGCTTCTAGTCGGCTACCTTGAGCTCATCACATACAGAGGCAGGATGGTAGATGCATTTAGTTCCCGGTCCATCCCCCTTCCTGTTCTCTTCGTCACTTACAAAGAGAAGACCGCATCCTTTCCTTTTGCACGATGTCCCAAAAGCTACTGGCACGGAAGGGTCATCCTCCTCTTCAACGACAGGTGCTGGTTTTAGTAACTTGGAATCAGCTTGTGCAAGTGTTTTCGTGGAACTCGAGAATGTTTCTTTTCCTCCTTCTGTAGACAACTGGGTGACAGAGAATGTAACAGGGGTTTTCCGTTCGGGTGCCTTTGGAACTTCGGAATCATGACCGTCGACTTCAATACACCCCTGGCTTTCGGGTCAATACATAATACAAGATGAGACACGGACACACAGGGATACTCAAAAAATCATCAAAGCTGAGGACGGGCTTGTTGATGTTGGAGCAACATGACCACGACTTAAGTCCCTCGTGAAAAACCTAGCATTCGTGGTGTAAAATCGATTTCAGTTGAGGGGTGGGATGTATGGCTGACCGGTGCGCCTGGATGGTGGATACATTTGTCAGTCGAACCCTTAACATACTCAGTCTTGCAACCTCCACGAGAACAACACGGCATCGTCTCAGAGTGTGTTTGCTAGTAATTATCTGGTTCTGGGGTATCCGTTTGTCTATTACGTAATATAATATAATCTGTGCCCGGATATATTCTTAGCATGACGAGTCGTAGTTCAGCGTATGCACTGTCACGGCAGCAACTAATCAGGATAAACCTGGACCATACATCTCCCATACAAGAAATCCCATCCCCCAAGGTCCAACACGACCCAGAGTCCGAACAACTCTGATTGCCTTCGATCTGATGCCAGTGTTAGTTTGTGCTTCATAGGATGAATCACGGAAGAAAGCCATGATTCCTTCAGTGTTAATGGCATGATAAATAGGCTTTATAAGTCGAGGATGCTGAGACTCGGAACGAGCCGAGTGGATCAGGCGTCTGGCCTTGTCCCAAGGCCGACAGAGAATCTCATAAGCAAGACCTGCTATAACCTGGATATGGGAACTTGGAATTCAATGATAATGGAGATTTGAAGGAGGACGCACACCTCCAGACACAAGTATGGCACTATTCAAGATGCGAGGAAAGTGCTGACTCAAGGAATTACGGGACTTAGACTTGTCAACATAGGCAATGAAATCTTCAGAGCATGATTTGGCAACCTGACCAACCCTTCTCGTAATTTCGAAAATAGCGAAGAACGCTGAAAACGCTGAAGGGGCCAAAACTGTGACTTGAAGAAAATTGTCATCACATCTGGCTAATGTACCTACCACAGATATCCTTTGCACAACCCCAACCCCACCCATTCCACCCACGACCTGCCATTTCCCCCACTTCTCGCATCCACTTGCGGAAGTCTCGAGCATCCTGTAACTGATCCGCGCGGGTTTTTCTTTGGACTGTAGGATCACTTTGCACCAGGGATCTCCAAGCTTGTATCCAAGACTGACTCGACGTCCCCCCCTCAATCGCAAGGCGGGCATTTTCAGCAGGGGCAGCAATCAATGCCTGAACACCCCCAGCAACACCTCCAGATAATGCAGCACACATGATTGGATGGTTTCGCATATTGGGCTCGATGATTGAATAGGCCTCAGCATAGGCTGTCCATAGGATAGTCCCGAGCATAGCATTTACAACCAAAGGGGGTAGAAAATGTTTACTGAAAACACTGAACTTGGACTAGAGTTCAGCTAGGGCTTACTCCATCCTCGAATGCTGACCTACACCTTGAAGTTTGATTACTGACAGTAGAAACTTGTGATCATAAATAGCACCTTGGTGCTCAGCCAGACTTCTCAAGGACTGCCAGCCACTGACTTGAAATTGCCGGTTCAGAATCTGAAGAAGAGGAGCATGCATACTGACTTTTTGACGGTCGAAATAACCGGACTGGTCGAGAAAAATACAAGGCTATTCCTCGTGTTGCAGTACGAGCTATAGCGGCCTGGAGACCTGGGCTCTGTTCTTCTGCAGTAATTTTGAGCTTAGAATCAGCTTATATAGGTATACACACTCGTATTTGTTTCTTCATCTTGTAGGACAGTGAACATGAGGAATAGTCATGAAAGCACAAGGTCCGGATCGGGCCGAAGGGTACTTTTCGAACAGGGTGGCTGTGTTTCTTGGTGTACGTCTAGTCTAATTCCAATATGACGAGCCGCATTGTAGTTTCTACTACGAGAAAAGGCCTGCAAAGGATGCTTCCATTCTCTTCATCTCCTTTCTTTTCTCGTCGAGCATGTCTTGCTTCAATGTCTTCGAAACGCTTTCCTCAGGGTGTCCAGTTTTGGCCTACTTACTTCGATGTTGATGAGCAGAAAATTCTTTTACAGGCATCTCTGCACAAGCTCGACAACTCTGAAAGCATAAAAAGCCGCAAGCGAAGGAGGATGTACCTGGAGACATTACCCATGGATCGTCCGGATCCGACCGAGATACAAAACACCTTCTTACCCGATGAGTACTACGAATTCCAAGAGGTATGCAATGTTCAAGTTGGGTCCTGATTTCTAAATGGACTTTAGGGGCACTATGACGGCGTTATCCGTGATTATCGTGAGATGCATCTAACATCATGGCCAGAGGATGAATTTGTGGGACTTACAAGTGTCTTAAAACGCTTGTACGACCTATGTCCGAGTCAAAATATTCAGATCCACCTTCTTCATCTGGCTTCCCGCGGCTTTATATTACCTCACGTCGACAATACTGATGCCAGCGGTTCGTGGATTCTCGGTGTAAGCCTTGGTGCCCAAAGGCTTCTTCGGTTGGAATCTAGAGACAATGCTTTATCCGAGCTCTTGCTACCTTCTGGAAGCGTGTATCTACAGAGGTATCCTTCCCACGATTCCTGGTATCTACCTCTCAGGCTTTTGTCAGGGGCAACGTCCGCTATACCCATCGGCATTCAATCATCCATACACCCGACTGCGATAGCGGCCAACGCCTCAGCATCATGGTTCGAGTAAGTGAACACGTTTTTGACTCGGTTGAATTCACTGCATGTTTTGGGATGAAGGATCTTCCGGCAGCAGCCATGGGTCGTGATCGGTGCCGAATCGAAAATGATCACCGTGGGTAAAATATACAGAGCGAAGACAAGAAAATCTCCTACCCTCCTGGAGTGGCCATGGTACAGGCCATGACACTTGACGAATAATACTATCTACCTTGTGGTCTACGTAAGAAGTATTCCATCCAAAAATTTCTCGCTCAACAACTTAGGTTTCAAACTTGCACAGTCAGATATCAGGTACCTCTCCAACAGAAGAGACTGTTCCTGATCTGGCTATTCTTTCATTTATCATGTTCATCGTTTGTATCCGTGCTTTCATCGTCCAGATTTGAAAGGAGCACCTGGATTGGTCGGTGCAGAGCACAAAAAAGCATCCGAATATAAAAGGATTTCCGAAAATGACCTTTCTAAAGATAGCTTCCACAACAATTCGATCCTGTGATTTGCTGGTGAGAAGCATTGTCCGAAGTGGTCGATCCTCCCGAAGAAGCTTTTCCACATACTTGGCGAGTTCATCGCAGTTCAGTGCCACGAGGCTAAATGGGGTGCAAACCAGGCTGTTCTTCGATCAACAGTCCAACGTACTGAATGATATCATCTAATAAATAGTAAACACAGAAGCAAGATTGTCCCGAAGAGAAACAAAAATCTAAATGATCTAGATTACCAGCCGCAGGATGCCATTCGAAGGAGCACAACATCAAAGCTTCATATGGTAACAAATGACGGGAATTACACGGCGCATAGGGAAATGCTTCATGAAATCTTGTTGACGCCGACGCTCCTGTGGTGTAATGATCAGGTTAGCTTCTTGCATTGACAGGATGTGCCAACACGCACGGCAATGAGACTTCTTTGCCACTGTCTTCGCGAATAGTCAAAATTTGTGTACCCTGAATAGTAGGTCAGATTAGGCCACCGCGGCTACTGAAAGTACTGAAGCTCACATCCTCCAGGAAGCTGGAGCTCTCAACGGTCCCATAACAGGTTCGACCGTCGGACAGCCACCAATAAACACGAGTGCCAGGCTTTTTGCTTCATTCAGGCGAAAACAATCGGGGAAGACAACAAGGACAAACCTGGAACGCGTTCATAGCCCAAATAGCGGAGAGAGGGGCTAGTAGGGGAACGAGGTCGATGGTCTCGCTCTTGACTATATATGCAAGCTGAATCAAATACTTGTGCTGGTCAAGGGCCAGTAGTCAAAGGTTCCCTTCGGTGATAGGTACACGAGCAATCGTGAACACGAACCCATTTTCCCAATTCGAAGTTTCGGGGCTGGACACAACTATAGATTATAGACAATGGAAGTAAGATGCAGCTGTCTAGTTGTCCTACATTAACCTTAGGGAAGGGAACACCCAGAGAACATTGCTTCATACTAAATCGATCGTCGCGGAATCGGAAATAAGTGATCGCATCGGGAAAGGGGATCCTCAAGGCACGCGTCAATTCACATACCTACGGAACCAACACATCACAGTTGACCCCAGCTCAGGGAGCATTTTCTCAGGCGTGTGTATCTGCATTGGCGTATGTCCTTTCATGCAGATCGCCAATATTTAAGTCCTTGAATGTAGTAAAGGAATAGCTGGGGCGCTCCGTTGATCCTCGGAAACCGCGAGTGTACACGTAGCTTGTAGCTGTGGTCTTCAATCAAGTGCTTCGAGATGCAGTGGGACTCACGCACATAAACTATGAAACGAGCGAAGTATATTCGCGAATAACTTACACCATTTCGAGTATGTGGTACGAATGCTTGAGTGCTCTGCGCAACAAGTTTTCAGGGTAAAGAATTCGAGTCTCATTGAACTTGAGTGCGAGATACGATCAATAAACTAGTTGAATTATATTTATGATCAGCATCATCTTTAGCCTTGGGTGATAATGTGACCTCAGGACGGATTTGTCCCTCAAACCACCACTTCGATTCGTTCAGCTGGATTCTGTAATGCCTACCCCATCTCATGTACATGCACAAAAGACAAATAACTCTCGACAGGACATGTCTGTGATTCTGGTAACAGGGTCTTATGACCACGAGATCAGGTTTTGGGAGGCTTGGAGTGGTATATGCTCCAGAACTATTGCACGTTCTGGTGAATCTGGCGTAAGAATCGACTATCTCTGTGGTTGTGCAATAATCCTCATTTCCAGATAGCAAGTGAACAGGCTTGCAATATCCCCTGAGTAACTTCTTTGTTGGTTGGAGGGATCTGAACTAAGCACTTGACCAGCAAACGACTCCTCGCTGCTGCTATACACAAGAAAGTGAATATCTACGAGATAGCAAGCACATCGAATGAACACGTAGGTACTGTTTTGTTTGGATAGTTTTCTCCCTTGATACACCTCCGTGTCAGCTCGTAACCTTGGAGGGACACACCATGAATGTCACCGCGGTTTCTTTTCATAACGAGGGAAAATGGTTAGTCACTGGTAGTGAAGATGGGACGATACGAATTTGGGATTTGCGGTGCGTTAACTCAGTTCAGGGAGATTGGAAATACTCTATTTAGATGATGCTATGCATCACAGCAGCTCATCGGTACACCGGATCTATGATAATGGGGCACCAGGTGTGTTTGGCTGAATTCAGTGGTTCCACCAATTCTCAATAACATTTTCACATGAGTCAACGATGTCGTGATACATCCCAACCAAGGGGAGCTAATTTCTTGCGATCAGGCGGGCAGCATCAAACAATGGGATCTGTCAGATAATATCTGTTCACATGAACTGGTGAGGCCTCTTTTTGCCGCGGTTCGCTGAAAGTGAGCTGACTATTCTCGTGAGATCAAAGACTCCTGCAGCTGATGTACCAATACGCTCCGTAACCCTCGCCTCCGATGGCTTATGCCTCGTGGCCGGTAACAATAGAGTGGGATGTTTATGGTGCCCCGCTTGTCATTGACCTAATATCAGCATCCAGGGACAGTGTTATGTCTGGAGAATCAATGACGAACATACAGGCCTTCCTCGGTTTCAAGCAGTGACTCGTTTCCTGGCACATACGAAATATCTGACGCGTTGCCTGTTGAGCCCCGACGCAAGGTTCACTTATTTTGACTCGCGAAAGATTCACAACTTATCAGAACTAGATATCTTGCTACCTGTTCTGCGGATACAACCGTCAAAATATGGACGCTTCACAGAAACCATGAATTTAGACTAGAGAAGACATTGATTGGCCATCAAAGATGGGTGTGGGACTGTGCATTCAGTGCAGACTCGGCGTATCTGGTTACAGGTAATTGATTCAGGTGGTTTGAAATACATCTACTGAACCCCTACAGCATCGTCTGACCACACTGCAAGACTCTGGGAGATGACTTCTGGTGAGACTGTGAGGCAGTATAATGGACATCACAAAGGTCTGTTTTCCATTTTACCGGTGAGTTTGTCTGAAACTCGTCATCTTAAGCTGCCGTCTGCTGTGCCTTACACGATGGTGCGGGTTAAATTATTATCCTAATAAATTAAACCAAAAATCGAAAGTAAATTGAACGTTCGACTTGAACTTTCGAGAGTATGATCCGGCAGCAAATCTCACGATCCTCGAAATAGCTGTGATGGTTCAGACCTCAGAGGGGGAGATCGACAATCTGATCAACAGCCGGAAAAGATGTGGACTTCTTCCGCCAGAGACTTCTAAGTGTCATTATGGTGGTTATTTCCGTTGAGATGCGTGGATTTTTGTGTCTAAACCCAGCTCGAAGTCCGATTTGAGCCTGGTCAAGCGATACTCGGTAATAGTTCCGCCAATGCGGACTTTTGAATGGTATTCTAGGCCTGACTACGCTTACACAGTACTGCGTTGGAAAATGAGACTTCGAAGCTGGGCGATAAAAATTCCACGACCGGAGAAAAAGCGACCCCTCATGCGCCTGGTATTAAAATCCAAGGTTACTTGTGGTGCCGAGACCCACTGTTCACATGCAACTCATTTACGTTTCACGCATTTATACAGTTTCATGAATCGATCAATGATCTGATCAATTCCTGAAGTCAAATTCGTCGCCCCAAATAGTCAATGAAGACTCATATTTGAGAAGAGAGCCTCCTGAATTTTTGTTCCATGACTTAAATTTATCTACTTGAGATTTCTCAAGTGCTTTTCATTCGTACGAACTGAAGCAATAGAGTGTTGTTGCTGGATAAGTGAAGCTCTGATAGGTAGCTTACCTTTGAGATCCTCAGATACACCAGATTTGGACGCAGTGTTGTAGTGTTGTAGTACGAGAACCCAGTCAATGTGAATAAACCTCGATTTAGTCACCGTTGCCGGGCATCCTACATTTTTTCCTACTATATGATTAATTGCTCAAACGTGGTTGGCGGAATCTCACACACGGCGGAAGACTATCACCGGGTAACGGAGGTTCCGGTGATGAGTATAGACGAAGAAATGCTGTCAACCTAGATTAATTCAGGCATATTAGGCTGGCAAACAAGACAACCGCACGGGTTCGAGAGGAATCAGGATGGGACGTTTCGATTGCAGATGGCTATCGACCGAGTTGCGGCAGTCGGTGATGTAGCCGGAACTGATAAGACAATTTCCTGACTCCTCCGTTCTCTGCCTTGCGCCCAATTTGGACAAAAATTTCGTCCCTTCTTACCGCATCCCAATATCGTCTCTATTTTGCTGTCCTATAAGTCTATGGCCGTTACCTCCCTTCACGACCTTGCCTTCTCTGAGCTCTCGCTTGTGTCCGAAACTGTTTCTTTTAACGCAGTAAAACGTGATGAAAATTCCTGGGCTGCCACTCTTCCAGCCAACCAGGGACTCTACAACAATGAATATGAAAAAGACTCCTGCGGTGTTGGTTTCATCTGCCATATTAAAGGAGAACGAAACCACAAGATTGTGTCCGACGCTCGTCAGCTTCTATGTGCGATGACCCACAGAGGTGCGACTGGTGCTGATAGCCGTGATGGTGATGGCGCAGGGGTTATGACGGGCATCCCCCATGAGTTATTCAAGCGTGAAGTGGAGATGGATATCGGTTGCTTCCTTCCAGAGCTTGGAGAGTACGCTGTCGGAAACATCTTTTTCAAGAAAAATGATCCCATCCAATTGCAAAACCAGCAGGGAATTTTCACCAAAATTGCACAAGATCTTGGTCTTCGTGTCCTTGGTTGGCGTGAGGTTCCTACTGATGGTACTATCCTTGGTCCTGCGGCTAGTAGCAGAGAGCCTACAATTCTTCAACCCTTCGTCGTACTTTGTAGCCATTACGGCGAAGGAAATTCGTGCCAGAATGGGCCTATCGATGCCCGTCACTTTGAGCGGCAACTCTATGTCCTTCGTAAGCGTGCAACACACAGCATGTTCGTCTATCCCATTCTTCGCTAACCTTTTGAGCTCAATCCCCTTGCCTTGTTTAGCGGTCTTTCTAAAGGATTCTATATCTGTTCTTTGGCATCCAAGAATATCGTTTACAAGGGTCAACTTTCACCCCCTCAAGTGTATAATTACTACCACGATTTGAATCATGTTTTATACCGATCGCACTTCACTCTGGTACACTCTCGTTTCTCTACTAATACATTTCCGAGTTGGGATCGTGCCCAGCCCATGAGATGGGCCGCACACAATGGTATGTCCTCGGTGGTGATCTGAAATCCGGATATTTGATAGATACTCAGGTGAGATCAATACTGTTCGGGGCAACAAGAACTGGATGCGTGCTCGCGAGGGTGTCTTATCATCTCAGCATTTTGGTGATCAGCTCGATCTACTGTATCCTATCATTGAAACCGGGGGTTCTGATTCCGCCGCTTTCGATAATGTTCTGGAACTTTTGGTTGTCAATGGCGTTGTTACATTACCCGAAGCAATTATGATGATGATTCCTGAAGCATGGCAAGACAATGAACACATGGAACTAGAGAAGAGGGCATTCTACAACTGGGCAGCATGTCTACAAGAACCATGGGATGGACCCGCACTTTTCACCTTTAGCGATGGCCGTTATTGCGGCGCAAATCTCGACCGTAATGGACTTCGTCCATGCCGTTTCATCATCACAAATGAAGACATCATGGTATGCGCTTCTGAAGTTGGTGCCATCTACATCGCTCCAGAGAAGGTTGTACAAAAAGGCCGTCTCAAACCGGGTCGCATGCTTCTTGTAGATACCCTTGAAGGCCGTGTTGTTGACGACAAGGAACTCAAGCACAACACCGCTTCCAAGCAGAACTTTGCATCTTGGGTTGAATCTAATCTTCTTCATGTCTCCAACATCATCAAACGAGTTAAGCGTAGCAACGTCCAGCTTCGGCCTGTTCTCGATAATTCTTCCCTGAGCACTGATCCAAGGTTACTTGCCTTCGGTTTTACTTTGGAACAGCTTCATTTGCTTTTGCTTCCTATGGTGAACGACGGGAAAGAGGCTCTTGGGTCCATGGGAAATGATGCTCCACTGGCTTGCATGGCCACCCAATCCCGTCTCATCTACGATTACTTCCGCCAACTATTCGCACAGGTCACCAATCCCCCCATTGATCCTATCCGTGAAAGTATTGTCATGTCTCTCGAAGCTTATGTTGGTCCGGAGGGCAACTTGCTCGATATGAAGCCGGAGCAATGCCATCGTATTCTTCTGCCATCTCCTGTCATTTCTATTGAAGAAATGAATGCCATGAAGAACTTGAAATTGGCATACACCACATGGCCTTCTCGTACAATTGATATCACCTTCCCTAAGGCTGAGGGTCTCCCTGGCTATCAGCTTGCCTTGGAGCGCGTTTGTAGCGAAGCAACTCAAGCTATTGAGGATGGTGTCAAAGTTATTGTTCTCAGTGATCGAGCTACCGGACCAGACTGTGTGCCATTATCGAGCTTGATAGCTTGTAGTGGGGTTCACCACCATCTTACATCCCAAAAGAAACGTGCCAAGGTTGCTCTAATGGTCGAAACTGCTGAAGCCCGCGAGGTCCACCACCTTTGTGTCCTTGTCGGGTACGGGGCCGATGCTATTTGTCCTTGGCTCTTGATGGAGACCATCCACAAAGTTGCTCGTGAAGGACTGTACGTATATGATATCTAGTTGTGGTGATTGACGTATTGATTTTTTGAACCTAGCATCAAGTCTGATGTTCCTGTGGAAAAGCTCCTTGACAATTACCGCAAATCTGTAGACAACGGTATCCTCAAAGTCATGTCAAAAATGGGTATTTCTACTCTGCAATCCTATAAAGGAGCTCAAATTTTTGAGATTTTGGGTTTGCACAATGAAGTTGTCGAGAAATGCTTTGTCGGTTCGGCAAGTCGCATTCAGGGAGCCACATTCGATCTACTGGCCATGGATACCTTTGAACTACACGAACGTGGATGGCCTAGCCGTGAAACTGTTCTGCCGCCGGGTATGCCAGAGTCAGGTGAATATCATTGGCGTGATGGCGGTGAGGCTCACATCAACGACCCCTCTGGCCTCGCCAACCTTCAAGACGCTGTTCGTGAGAAGAATCAATCAGCCTACGATTCTTACTCCCAAAATGCGAATGAACAGACTAAGAGAGTACATCTACGTGGTTTACTCGAGTTCCGCTATGAAAATGCAACTCCTATTCCCATTGAGCAGGTTGAGCCTTGGAATGAAATTGTCCGTCGCTTTGTCACGGGTGCCATGTCTTATGGCTCCATCTCCATGGAAGCTCACTCTACGCTTGCCATTGCCATGAATCGCCTTGGTGGAAAATCCAATACTGGTGAGGGTGGTGAAGATGCCGAACGCTCTCAAGTTTTTCCTAATGGTGATACCATGCGCTCTGCTATCAAACAGATTGCGTCCGGTCGTTTCGGTGTTACTTCTAATTATCTCGCTGACGCCGACGAGCTACAAATAAAGATGGCACAAGGTGCTAAACCAGGTGAAGGTGGCGAGCTCCCAGGTCACAAGGTTTCTGTCTCCATCGCTCGTACCCGCCATTCCACTGCCGGTGTTGGTCTCATTTCTCCTCCCCCTCACCACGATATCTATTCTATCGAGGACCTTAAACAACTCATCTATGATCTGAAATGCTCAAATCCTCGCTCTCGCATTTCCGTCAAACTTGTATCTGAGGTCGGAGTTGGTATTGTTGCTAGCGGTGTTGCCAAAGCAAAGGCAGATCATATACTTATATCTGCCCATGATGGAGGTACTGGTGCCTCTCGTTGGACTGGGATCAAATATGCTGGTCTGCCATGGGAACTCGGCCTGGCCGAGACACATCAGACCCTTGTTCTAAACGATCTACGTGGGCGAGTCACTGTTCAGACTGACGGTCAGATTAGGACAGGTAGGGACATCGCTATTGCTTGCTTACTCGGTGCAGAGGAATGGGGTTTTGCGACGACGCCATTAATTGCCATGGGTTGTATCATGATGAGGAAGTGCCATCGTAAGCTTGTAGGCTTTCCATTATCATCTGATGTCTCATGTTCTTTGTTCCAGTCAACACCTGCCCTGTTGGTATTGCTACTCAAGATCCTCAACTTCGGGCCAAGTTTGCAGGTCAACCCGAACAAGTCATCAACTTTTTCTATTACCTAGCTGAGGAGCTTCGTGGCATCATGGCGAAGCTCGGCTTCCGTACAATCAATGAGATGGTTGGTCGGGCCGATATGCTCAAGGTGAACGAACTGTTACGCACTCCTAAAACTGCACATCTCGATCTCTCCGCTATCCTTAAACCTGCTTGGCAGATGCGTCCAGGTGCTGCTACTTATCGTATCCGTCAACAAGATCATAAGCTCTACATTCGTCTCGACAACAAGTTTATCGACGAGGCTGAACCCGCTCTTACTAAGGGATTACCTGTCCACATTGAGTGTGATGTCACCAATACAGATCGTGCCCTTGGAACGTCTCTCTCGTACCGTGTGTCCAAATCGTACGGCGAGGAAGGACTTCCAAAAGATACTATCCATATTCGTATGCGAGGCTCAGCTGGGCAATCTTGCGGTGCTTTCCTTGCCCCTGGGATCACCATCGAGTTAGAGGGTGATGCCAATGACTATGTTGGAAAGGGTTTGTCTGGTGGAAGGCTTGTTGTATACCCTCCCAAACAATCAACGTTCAAGGCTGAAGAGAATATTATCATCGGAAATGTTTGTTTGTATGGTGCCACCTATGGAGAGGCTTTTATTCGTGGCATTGCAGCTGAGCGTTTCGCAGTCCGGAACTCAGGCGCTAACGCCGTCGTTGAGGGCTGTGGTGATCACGGCTGTGAGTACATGACTGGCGGTCGAGTCGTCATCCTGGGCTCTACTGGTCGTAATTTTGCCGCTGGCATGAGTGGTGGTATTGCATACGTCCTCGACACTGCTCATACATTTGCTTCCAAAGTCAACAAAGAAATGGTCGAACTAGGACATGTCACCGATCCTCGAGAGATCGCCGCATTACGTGGCTTGATTGAGGATCATCGTCACTATACGCAATCCGAGATTGCTGACCGTGTTCTTCATGACTTCCACCACCTCCTTCCACTCTTTGTGAGGGTAATGCCGCTGGATTACAAGCGAGTATTGGAAGAGCAAGCCATTCGCGAGAAGGAAGAGAAGCAGCGTTTGAACGTCATTGATCTAGTCCCATCACGAACCGCCAGCCAGGTCGATTTGGCATCTGAAAGTCTTGAAGAGATTCTCACACACAAGGCTCACCCTCAGGGCGTTGTAGGTCAGATGCAGAAATCTCGCCATGAGCCTTCCTTAGTTGATGTTGAAGATTCACTTGTTGATGAAACTACAACTAAAAAACGCCTTGAGAAGCTCGACAAGACTCGTGGTTTTATGAAATATAAACGGCTCGGTGAGGCTTACCGTCCTCCTCGTAAACGTGTTAAGGACTGGAAAGAAATATCCGTGCGTTTAACTGAAAGCGAACTCAAATACCAGTCTGCCCGCTGTATGGATTGTGGCGTCCCCTTCTGCCAGTCCGATACGGGCTGCCCTATATCTAATATAATCCCTAAGTGGAATGATCTTGTCTTCAAGGGACAATGGCAGGATGCACTCAATCGCTTATTGATGACCAATAACTTCCCCGAGTTTACTGGTCGTGTCTGCCCTGCTCCATGTGAGGGTGCTTGTGTTCTTGGTATCAACGAGCTACCTGTGGGTATCAAGAGCATCGAGTGTGCTATCATTGATAAGGTGTGGTCTATATATCCGGATCATGTACTGTGCTTCATCATCATTTCCAGGGCTTTGAAATGGGCTGGATAGTACCCCAACCACCTGCATTTAGGACCGGAAAACATGTAGCTGTTATTGGTTCCGGTCCTTCTGGTCTTGCATGTGCGGACCAGCTGAATAAAGCAGGTCATCAAGTGGCTGTGTACGATCGCAACGATCGCATGGGTGGCCTTCTTATGTATGGCATACCGAAGTAAGTGCGCACGCTTTCCATACTTCAACTCTTCTGACAAATATTTAGCATGAAACTTGATAAAGATATTGTACAACGACGTGTTGATCTTATGACTGCTGAGGGTATCGTATGTGTATTTACTATCTCAGCTCAACTACTCCTGAACCACTTCCAGACGTTCGTTCCTAATATCCACGTCGGTGTGGATGTAGATATCAACGAGATCCGCAACGAGCACGATGCTGTCGTTATTTGCACCGGTGCTACATGGCCGCGTGACTTGAAGATTCCCCATCGTGACGCTAATGGTATACACTTTGCCATGGAGTACCTCCAGGTTGGTCTGATCCCTTCGCCTGATTTCGTTTCTTATCGTATATTGTATCAGCTTAATACGAAATCGTTACTGGATTCACAACTGCAGGATGCCTCGTACATCACTGCGAAGGGCAAAGATGTTATAGTCATTGGTGGTGGTGACACGGGTAATGACTGTATCGGTACAGCTATGCGGCATGGCGCCAAGTCGGTTGTGAATTTCGAACTTCTCCCTAAGCCGCCTACTGCTCGTGGACGAGACAATCCTTGGCCACAATGGCCCCGGTGCGTTCTTTTTTCTCTATGTCCATGATTAATGTTGATTTGGCTTAGCATTTTCCGTACCGATTATGGACATATCGAGGTCGCAGCCCACTTTGGTAACGGTGAGTCTTTCCGCCGGTTTTAACTTAGGGCCGTGCAAACAGAATTTTAGATCCTCGCGAGTACTGTATCTCTACCAAGGACTTTGTCGTTGACGAAAATAATGATCTCATGGGATTGAATACTGGTGCGATAGTTTACACCGACGATATCAACGACATCTATTAATGTCTCTTATAAAGTTCGTGTTGAGTGGACCAAGGATAGCGGAGGTCGCTGGAAAATGGAGGAAGTCCCGGGATCAGAAAAATACTTCCCTGCTCAGCTTGTCTTCCTTGCCCTCGGGTTCTTAGGCCCTGAGGCCAGTGTTGTCAAGCAACTTGGTATTAAACAGGATGCTCGCTGTAATATTCAGACGCCTCCAAAGGTATGTATCACGACCCAGCATGCACTTAATCTTTAACTCGAACTGATTGGCTTTTTTCCAGAAATATAGGACTAACATTGAGGGTGTTTTTGCTGCAGGTGACTGCAGACGGGGTCAATCGCTGATCGTTTGGGGTATCAAGTACGTGTATTTATTTGTCCCCTTGTCGTCGCTCATCGTGTTTTAGCGAGGGTCGTGGCGCTGCTGTCGAGGTCGATGCCTACTTGTCCGGATCCACCAGGTTACCTCTGGCCGGAGGCATCAAGGCGAGAGTGAGTTGGAACTACCGTGGCTTCGATGCTAAAACACTTAAAGCATGTACTATAGACCTATGTCCCTCCTCCCAGCAAGATTGGGCAGAAATCTCACTCCGTCCAAGTCAAGGCATGAAATGCCAGAATTTATGGCGACTATCTCATAGAATGATTCTTGTATCTATCATATTTTGTAATTGCTTGTTGTTATGCCGTCTGTTGGTTTAGATTTCTGCAATTTTATCTGGTACTCAATCTTGATTAAAAAAACTGGTATTCGACGACTTGACGACTTGAACCAGGGATGGCATGCGCATCCGGCGAAGATGAAGTTGATTAGAAGTATAGGTAAATGCTCTAGCAGACTATGAAAAAAGCTTGAAGATCGAGGAACGTTCCTGTATGTCCCTACTCTTTCCACGAATAGCCCAGACGCCCCAGTTAGTTTTAACCATTACGCGTGGGTCAAAATCCGCAATTTCCCATTTTTCACTCCCAAAGGAATTGGGACCAGGTGTGATGACCCACTCAAACTCACCAGCAACCTGGGGTGCGCCTGAAAGCGAGCGAACATCGCGTTCGACGTCGGTGGGTGAAAACCCGGTGATGAAAATTGTGCATTTGCTTGCGAGAAGCGTTGGCAGGACAGGACCCCATTCCGTTGGGGAGGCAATTTGCAAGAGAGGCTGCCCAGTCTCATCTACAGATTCTGGGGATGGGAACCCAAATCCAGGAGAAAACATGAAGAAGAGGTCACTATAGGGATCCAATGTGTGCTGGAATTGAGCATGTACATCAGCGTAATTGGTTTGCATTCCCGTGATCGTGAGTTGAGGAGTGTAAGGAACAGTGTATGATGGAACACCATACTTTTGGAGTGAGTCTCGTGTGCGTTTAAGCCGAGCAATAGGTGCGGGGGTAGGAGGTTCGTATACATTTGGTAGATATTCGGGTTTTCTCTCCATCACCTCCTTATTTCCTGCAACATCGACATGTAGTGCATTGGCATTACTTGATGTATCCGGATTAGTCGTGGATGTTTTAGGCATCCCGTCCTTTGGAGGCTTCGGCAACGAAACCTGGGGTCCAATAAAAAAAAGATGAAAGTGGGTGGAGGGGAAAAGCATGGTCAATTGCTCCCATGCATGAGGTGGCAGAGATGATTCAGCGCGTGCCCCGAGGATGAAAACGCGCACTTGAGGTTTTCCTACGGCTGCCTCTTCTGTTTCTGGTGCACCTGGCTCGACGTGAAGTGTGCTTCGGAGCGCTAACGGATTTGATCAGTCCACGCGCTCTTCTTCAGTTCTGCGCGGAGAAAGGAATCACCTGCGAGAGATCGACTTCCCTCTGGAGTGAGCCGTTGGTTTTTCAACGTCAAGTTGCTGTACTGGTGTAGGGTATTTCCAATCGTGATAGGGTAAGTGAGAAGCTTACTCGCGTGTCGACGTGACCGCTCAGTGTCCATGGAATTGAACCCTCGAGTGTACCAGAAGACATCCCAATTTGCGAAGGAAATAGCTTCTTCATATCCCTGAGGACCTTTTCCGAGGAGCATAAAAGATCAAAATCCAGTCAAAGGTATAATATGGAAGACTCACCCGGCAACTCGAACTCATGCATCCTCCTTCCACTTCGCAGATCGTGTTCATCTTCATTGGCTTCTCGTAGACGTTGACAATATTTTTTATGCTCTTTGTCTTCTTTCCAATGTTCTTCTGAACAATGAGTAGGCCAGCCACAGTCTGGACACTCATACTTGACTGCGCGGGGTTGTGCTTGGGTATGGGCGTGAACATGCGTATGAGAGCCGGCACATATAGGGCAAGGAGCCAGATGTTTGACAGCATCTCCTCTAGCACGTATGGGAGGAAAAGGAGATTTGGAGAACGGGTGAAATAGGTTGTCTTGAGCAAGGATACGACCAGACTCCACAGACGAAGGTGATTTGTTCCTCCTGAGAAAACTAAAGATCAATCTTCGCTGGCCAACATGACCAAGGGAAGGGAGGCAAGCTGAACGAAAAAAGACCAGGCGGGCAGGCAGCCAGGACAAGAGCATTTAGAAAAAAACTCGTTTCTGGGTATTCCAATATTTGTATTTTCCTCTGTTGTCTATCACCCCCGATTTTGCCCTCTTCCCTCGACCATTCATGACTACTCGTCAAGCAACCATTTCTCGCAAAACTAGCGAAACCGAAATTGAGGTCTTCATTGATTTGGATTGTGTTCCCAGCGCAAATGTCAAACAGATGATCGATGTTTCTACCGGAATTGGATTCCTGGACCATGTATGATTTCTTCGCATGGATCCAGGTATTAATCCATGATTTTCATAAGATGTACACTGCCTTGGCCAAACATGGTGGCTTGTCTCTGAGTATGAAGTGCAAGGGTGATCTATGGATCGACGACCACCATACAGCAGATGAGTCGAGGCATCTTGATTTCCATCTCAGTTGTCCAACGATCACACACAGGACAGTGCTATTGCGCTGGGGACTGCATTCAAGCAGGCCCTTGGCGAAGTCCGTGGCATCCGGCGGTATGGGACAGGGTTTGCTCCTTTGGACGAGGTTAATATCAATGTAATCTGTCTCAACTCGCCCATTTCATGCCTTGTTTCCAGGCCCTTTCTCGCGCTGTTATTGACATCTGTTCTCGACCTTACTGTGTGACCGACCTAGGCCTCCGACGCGAGAAGATTGGTGATCTCTCTACTGAGATGATACCCCATATATTCTATTCATTTGCCATGGCGTCTGGCGTAACTCTTCACATTGATGTTCTCAGAGGCGAAAACGATCATCATCGGTATGTTCGGCAACCCTCAACAAGCTTAAAGTTCATAAGTTCATTTGCTTTCACCCCAGTTCTGAATCTGCTTTCAAAGCCCTCGCCTTGGCGATTCGTCAGGCCATTGAGAAAACGGGAGGCACCGATGTCCCCAGTACCAAGGGAATACTATAAATCTCACGATCAAATCTCAAGATATATCGATGACTGTCCAGTCAACAAAAAACAAAATAAAATGCACACTGTATCTAGCCCCAAAATATACATTGCTTTTCGCGAGGAGGGTTCAACTTTGCATTTGTGGGGCAATTGAATGCTCTCGCAAATTCTGGTATATTTGAAACGGTTCCGTCCACTCGATAACGGCTCGGGGAGTGAGGGTCAGTCAGGATACGCTGAACCTTAACAACATGAATCAGCCGTTAGCTATTCAAACTCAAAGAATCACTCACAGCTGCAGTTGGTTTCATCGTACGTGCCCAAATGCGCCCAAATGCGATGAAGAATAGTTGCTCCCTCAAGAACAAGTTAGCGATGAAAGTGATCTTAGTTGCCTTTCTGGCCTACCTAGTATAATTCAAACCAGGCAGCAGGTATTCACCACCTGCCTCAACAGAAGTATTGTATTGTGCTTTCCACGCTCGGAACGATTGTATTAAGCCCGTATCTCCAATATTTTCACCAGACGTGCTTCAAGAAATAAGCAAGACCAGAAGAAACTGCATCAAGCTCACAGATTGCCCTGTGATCGATCCTCAACATCTGTATAATTCGAGATGAAATTCTGTAGCTCACATTAACATGAATCTTCCTTCCTTTCCCATCATCAATAGTATAGGCTATAGAGAACAACTGAGGATCATAGAGCCTCATGAAGAAAATTATTCCCGTACCGGAGTACTGTTTGACGATGCAATCTTGTTTAACCTTGAAGCCTTGGCTCGTGGAGTCCGTCCACCATTTTTCAAGTTTACCATGTTGGTTGTACAAGCGCCCAGCAGAATCGAATGCGTGCTATTCCTCCAAGTGAGCAATGATTCTGGCCACACCAACAATCCGACAGACCGTCAGTTCATGAGCCGCAACTTGACCGAAAGCACCGTAAGAGAGATATCCAGGCCTAAAGCAACATGATGTCTAGGGTTCAGGTTGGAACAAAATAACGGACCATCCTTGGTAGAAAAAAGGGGGCTGGAGTATACCAGCTGGGAAAACAATCTACAAAAACATTGGACTGAGCTGTCCACCTGCATGAAAGCTTTTCTTGCCTCGTTAGCCGGAGGATTGAAATATGCGTTGACCATAGAGGGCCACATTTCCCATGACTCTGGATCCCTGTTCAGTTCAAGTCTCAGCCAACCTTTAGATATTTCACTCTTCCTAGTGTGAAATCAGTCAGAGTTCATTTATTCGAAAAAATCTATACCGAGCACTCAGCATATTGTTGAAAAAGTCGCTTTCATCAATTTGAACCGAACGATAATAATGAGCGATGGACTGAGAGTCTTCTGTATTTGGAGACAGAGGATAACCAACTTTGACATGAATAGCATCAGCCTAAAATACTATTCATTTTCAGTCGAGGGGCTAGATGACAGGTACATTCACCTTCTCTGCAGCTGCATTCGCAGACTTTACATCCATCCAGTCAATATCTCTAAGTGAAACCTTGAATGCATCGACAATATCAGTTATAATTTTGGTCCCTTTTGCTCGAGAATCTCCGCCAAAGGTCTGTTTGATGAAGAATCTGCCAGCAGCAAAACCAAGAGTCTCTTCCACTTTGCCAACACAGAACTCTCCGCGGTCGCCAACAGCCCCTTTCTTGATACCGGTCAATGCTTCTAGTAGTGTTCGTTGAGCTTGCCATGCCTCAGTATTCATACCAAGGAGTGGGGATAACGCCAGCGCCGCTTGCATCACGAGATATGACTCAACGACATGGTTTGGTGTGTCCTTCAAGATATCAGAAAGGTTGGTTGCATACTCAGGATAGGTTAAGATGACACGTTGCGAGAACCGGGGCGTGAACGTTGAAAGATAGGCTGGGAAGTCTACCTCCGGCAGAGCATCAAACAAAGCGGTGAGGTGAATGGGATTATAGGTCGCAATGGGATCTTGTAGAATATCCCTAGAGAAATGTGTTTTCAGATAACTTTACGCGTCAAATTTACTTTGACGACTTACAGATCGAGACTTGCCCGTGCCATCCTACTTTCAAACTCAACAACTTTTTTAGCTAATCCATGGATATCACGATGTTTGGGAGGTTCATCCTCGCCTCCACCATCACCACTGTCATCATCACCATCCCAAGGTGGCCAAGGCCAGGGAGGCCACATTCTCTGAGATTCCTTCTTGATCCGAAAATTGGCTTGCTTGTCATTTCGTCTGAATTCTAACTTTTCCATGTTACTACCATCATCAAGGATGGTCAAGAGACGCTCAACGACAGTCTGGTACAGCCTCTTGATGGATTCATCCTCATAGTATTCCTACGGAAGAGGGATTCAGGAGTTTAGACCATGATATGACAAGGACAAACCTTGGAAGGAAGGCCAAGGTCTGGCTGGCTGAACCACAAGACCATATGGTTTGGGTCATCTCCAACGTCACCCTCTATGCCGAAAGAAAACAATGAACTGATACCTGGAAAAGATGAGGACGTGTAATGCTCTTCCCTTAATGAATACATCATACCTTGCGAGTGAAGGAATGCAAGCGCAGCTGTCAATCCTTTGGATTTTCTCTTTTTTCCTCGCCGGCCAATTTCAGTGCCTTCACCTCTGAACAGCTTCCTAATTGTCTTAACAAAGTGCTCAAGCGGTGCACCACCAATACCATCCAGTAAAGACTCGTTGAGACAGGAAGAGTACATATCCCGGATTTTTTTGAGAACTTCTTCATCGTATGGGTCCTTAGATTCTAATGCAATTTTGTCTGAAGATTCCAAAATCCGCCGTATGACCTGCTGATTTTGCTGAGCCAATGCTTCAAAATTGCCATAACTACTTTTATCCGCAGGCAATGGGTGCGCTCTTAACCACCCATTATCTTGATCGAAAATATCAGGACAATCCGATCATATCAACCAACACGGAAATCCTGTACTTACTAACAAATTCATAAAAGTTCTCGCAGGGATCCTGAGTCGTGTCCAAAGAAGAAAGAATCACTCCAGCCAATATAACACATTGTGGTCCTATGCATACATCCTGTCATATTCATATTGGAGCACGTGTAAGCAAAACCTTTGAAGAGGGTATCCCTGACCTTTCCTGCGCCTTCAGTAGGGCCGGGAATAGGTACTGGTCTCACTGTCTTGGTGACCTTTTCAGTCGTAGTAAATGTCTCCGTTTTTCCACCTTTCGTGGATGAATGAATATGGGTCATCGTGGAAATCCTTGTTCTTGTAAAAGTCTCCGTCTCAGTATATGGTAGCGTATGATACTCCGTCGTTGTCAAAGTCTGAGTGACAGTCTCTCCAGGATCACTACCGCGGTCGAGACTAAGTCTATGCTGAGCCCCGGCAAAGAGGCCAATAAAAACCTGTAGATCGTCAACCTCAGAGAAGATATCTTGAAAAACTCGACACTTGCCGAGCTGACTAGAAGCAATATGAGAGCTAGAATTAATAGGATCTTGGTGAGAGGTGTAAGTGGTTCCTGGGCCACCTTGTTAATACAATCCGAGAATGTCGATTGGCCAAGTTCCTCCTCTGCGGTATCTAATAAAGGTACTCGCTCTGCGGCATTAGAACACAGCGCAATTGAACATACTGAGGTGCACTCACCATTAGAGGGCCCAGGATCTGTGTCCGACATTGTGACTGACGAAATACTTTTGAGACACAAGCCGCACGAGTACCTCCTATGTGGACAATGCTGGACAAACGATGCCTTGATGCCATCGTGTGGACGCTGCGAGGATACGAGGCGCGCATGTCAAAGTCACGTGTCGAAGAGCAAGACACGTAATCTGCAAGTTTCACTATCGAAACTTGATCCTGAGTGCGCGTAGGGTTTGTCTGTCAGTGTACATTGTTGTTATTGCTCCTATCAACATCTTCTGTTTGTGCGTGCCCCACGTTATCAAATTTTTGAGGTTTGACAGCTCAGAATACACTCCACACGGGCATAGTGCGGATCGGATAATATTCAAGGATATGTCTCTCAGGTAATGATTCGGCGTTACACTTCTTACCTTCTTTGTAGCGAAGTTTGATATGTAGCACATGCTGGATATCTCCGTATTCCGAAATATGGCTATACAAATCCAGTCCAAGGATTAATTTATCAAAATGGTTTGTCCGAAGCGGGAGTTTTGTCCTCGTAATAACTACCTAGCTGTGACTCTGTGAGATATACCAGAATAAAATATACGTCCACACTGACGATTGGGACCTTTACAAGAACTTCACGGCGGACAAGCGGCGTTACAGAAAGAAACTAGAGGATTTTGAGGACAGATATGTCGCAAAAGTATTGGGGGATATACCAGTAATACACCGACACCAGCACTGGCACCCCAAATTCCTAAACTGGTAACCCAACGTCTCGAAGACTGGGAAAAATTCAGTGATAGGTTGCAGAGGAACATATAATAAACACCATGAGGGTAGCATTCAAGGGTGTTTGGGCTTTAAATGTGAGGTATGCCGTGGCAAACGAGGAGAGTGGACAAAAAAGATTGAATAGGATTGAATGTTGCCGCGAACACGTGAAAGCATGTATCTGACTTTTTTGACTTATGCCCAACCCACGACAACGACGTAAGGCTCGATCGTCATCCTATCGTCCAATTACACATTCCAAACATGCAAAACGGAATTTGAAGAGAATGCCAGGTAAGCATGTTAATGAGTGTCAATGAACTAGTAACCGATACGGCTCCAAGCTATAAGAGGGCCAAATGTTTTGCAGGAATGTTGGGACAAAAACAGAACATTGAAACAAAAGTATGTGGAAGGTCATGTTTAAGTCTAGCACTGACATACGCATTTTGAGTCAGTTATGCTGCACTGGGTCTGCTCGACTCGCTGAATCCTCAGGTATCAGGTGGGGTGGAGAAAAATCAAGAGACTTCAATCAGAGCCTTGCCGGAAGCTTTGCATAGCAGCGGTTCCAATACATTTCAAACTCAGTCTCCTATCCCCCCAGGATTTGGAAGAATCATACGTGACAAAACCGGGAACGTGGCCCTAGTTGAAATGAACGAAGGAGTACAACATACAGTGGGTGAGAAAGCTACCCAGATGGACACGGAGCAATCAGACCCAGTCATCGATGCCAATGTGCTAGCCAAATGGACAATCAAGAAAACAGCGACTACAGTTGATCGTGATGAGCAGATACATATAAGTAATGGTTAGTGTCACTTCTCATTGTCTGTTGGTTCAGTAAGGCATGAGAACTTATCTACTATTTCTTGACCCTACCTCCAACTGACAGTGCTCGAAAAGATGTCGACAACTCAAACTGCTTCTCGGACTCTCTCGTTCACATTAACTAGTGTTGGGACCCGCTATACCTCAAGAGCTGAAGCAGTCTATCTCCAGAAGCTTGTTGCTAAGTATGGAAATAATGTCGACCAGATGGCTAGAGATCACAAATTCAATTCCGACCAAAGGACACCAGTGCAATTGCGAAATGCTCTTCGTCGAGCAGGGCTGTATACTCAGTGATTGTGCACAGCCAGGCTGATCTATGGATACAGTCAATCCTCTTTTAATTTAGTGAAATTCCAAAATCCATGGATATGGTGTATGAGATTCGAAAATTATCCTTTCAATCTTCTTTGGATTATCCTCCATGTTGAGTCATACAAACACAACTGAATAATCTGTTGTCAATGGAACTGACCACTGTAGTGTAAAAGATTTCATATCATTTCCTCTTGAGACTGTGATAGTCCTTGAGAAATTGTTCTCTTGTCAAGCCCAAGACTGGGTGTGACCTGAAGAATTAATTCTGAGTGGAATTTCCTAAGGAAAAGATCTGGCTCTGTTGAGAACAAAACTAAAGAATAATTCTCCTCTCCAAGTACTCCTAATCCATTTCTTTCACCGGTTAGAATTATATCATTAATTATGTAATCACAATAATATTACTTTGCAAACTAGTCTTTTTTTTCTGAATCAGCAATTTGTTACATGGTGCTCAATCATAGTCTGTGGTAGATGGCTCTATTTAAATACACACATATCTAATAGTAAGAAAAGAAAGAAGTAGTACCTATTAAGTAGGAGAAAGGGAAAAGTAAAGAGAATTACTCAATGTTATCCATAAAACAAAAAACTTGTAGGTTGCTCTGTAAAAAGTCGACTATCTTGCTGATATAGTTGTAACTGCTGTAAAGAGGGCACTGGTACAGAATATAATAGCATGTTTCAAGTTGGGTGCTATTGTACAGATAGGATATATTTTTGTTAGAGAAAAATTTTGCTCTGTATTCACCAATAGGGACATGGTTTATAATGAGTCATATTGTATAGGCACAAATAAAGTTGGAGATGCTAATAACTTTTAACCAGCTCCCTCCCTTAGTGTATATTGGAATAATAAGGCTGTCATTATTATTATATATATTGAAAAACTGGTTTTTTCTATATAGGGTATTTTCAAAGAACATTTACTACTTCTTGTGATGTCCTCATACTCATTTTTCTAGTATAGTTCTCATAATTCTTTGTTAGAATATTGAATAAGGATCTGATAGAACTTGATCTATTAGTTCACTTTAAGGTACAAAGACCATTTATTATCACTAAGATAGTCCCAGAACTAAATTAAGCTAGTTGTTATAAACCACCCCAGTCCTAAAATTGTATGACTAAAGAGATAGGAAAAGTAGAAATTCTTCTCTAATAAGTTAAATAATGTCATAAATCGCCTACCCAAACCAAAAATAGTACAGCTAGAGGAATGGGAAGAACAAGTGTTATTCTTGGATGAACTAGGTGAGAGATTCTAATTACAGAAAAGAAGAGATAAGATAAGATAAAGATGAGGTCTCATGACCTGGTTACATGATAGGTCACATAATGGAATCTTCTGGAAGGTTCAGTAGTTACTTAAGCATACACATAGACAAATAGAAATTGTGTATAAGTAGGTAGCACAATCTACCAAGAGACTCCATCGAGTTCTCTTCATTTATCTCTAATGTTGAGTGTGATAAGATGGTCACCACGACTAGCTTGTCATTACAGCATTACCCTCCTAATTCTATCTATGTGGTACTACTCCACTACCACCTGACTTCATGGTCTGTTTATTCTGTCTCTATCAGTCAGCTTCTCCCAGCTCCAAACACAATCTAGAAATAACTCTAGTATTATATGACTGCATCCTTGTCTTGGATCCACGTATAGCATCTGCTTCTAAAGATTAGGCTATATGTGATAAACTCACATATCCATAATAAACTTCTAATCTGTTGTATCTGTTCTAAGTTTGTCTAAGTTCATTTTAGATCAAGGTTAGCTAGCATTCCAGAGAAGAGTCTGAAGTCTTAGTGTCCAGAAGCCCAGTGAGATGTTTCAACTCCAAAGACCCTGTTGTTAGCTCATCTATCTTGTTTCTCGAGGTAATAGACTATTCCAATCTATGATAGCTTGGAAGCCCTCTGTTAAGAGTACCCTGTTAGAAATCTAGGATATGTCTGGGGCTTGTAGAAGAGTCCTAAGAGCATGTCTTAGTTAGGAAATGGGGTTATAAGTCTTATCCCATGTCACAGTTCCGCGGTAAATTTGCTAGCGGTGTAACATCGATACGACCATAATTTTCTTGAGTTATAGAGACAAAGTCAGACTCAAAAGGAATAAAATAGACAGAGGCACCAGAGTCCAAGAACCATTCATTATTATAAGAGCAGCCATATGGTATTTCTTTACCCTTGCATGTAGTACATAGTATTCTATCACATCTGCATAAATTCTCAGCTATAGGTGATGCAAGCAATACAAATTTATTATCACATCGAGCCATATAGACTATACTATTCAGTGCTACAAAGTTCCTAGTTGCAGCCATTATATTGGCACAGGTTGTAAGAGACTGAGCCGAGATAGTTAGAGAATAATGGGAGATAGTAAAGGAATATACATATAAGTCATGTCCAGAAGTCTAATTATTCAAGCCTCAATCCTTAAGACTTCCCAAAAATACTACATCATCAGCATTGGCTGACTTCTCTAAAACAAAAGTGTTTTTCACTGAAGATAGGTTAACATCTATCTTAGATGGACTACTTTGAACCTGAGAGGAAAAGGTTTTTAGAGAAGACTCAATGATTTTGGAGGCAGATGCCTCAATAGGAGTAGGATCAGGGAATTTTCTAACCAAGCACTCATCATACAGTTTCAATGCTCTTTCTTGTGCATATGCTAGTGGATCATGAATTGAACTAACTTGGGAAGAACATTGTTCAGAGAGTTGATCAGTGAGTTTGAGTACTCTAGCTATTGATTGAGGTTTGGGAGGAAGAGAATGAGAAGGGGGAATAACAGTAGCTATACTTGCAAAAGCAATAGCACTAGAGGCTTGGTAGTCATCACCATTAAGAGATTTGGAAGAGCCATCTACCTAATGTGCTTTACCATCTCGTTTTCCTCAACCACACTTTTTCTTCTGCTGCTAAGGAGAATCCCTCTGTGATTGCTACTGCTGCTGCCCCTGTGATTACTATTGCTGCTGCCCCTAAGGATACTACTGCTACTTATCTTGGGGGTTTCTCTTCCAAGAGGAAGAACAATTACTTCTAGGGACATCTGAGTGTCAAGCAGTATGAGTACTAATTGACTTTTGAAAGAACTCAGACTGAATAGCTAAGCTCACAAAATCCCAAGTCAACTGGGAAAGCGAGGTTTGAGAAGTAAGAATAGAGGTAACCAAGTTATCCCAAGATTGAGGAATAGCAGACAAAAGTGTTATTACACGAATAAGAGAAGGAATATTACATTTGTTTCTCTTCAGTCTGGTATAAAGAGTATTGAGTTCTGCAATCTGGAGAGCAGGGTCACTGTTCCCAGAGATCTGGAAGTGTCTAGTGCACTGATAATCTGCAAAAACAGAAACAGATCTAGGAGAGCTATACTTATCACGCAAATAGTTCCAGAGACTCTGCATCCTCTTTTTCATGCATAAGGATATTGTGAGCAAGAGATGAGTTCATTATCCCAAGTGTTTGAAAATCCAGACTGCTATGCCTTGCATGCTTGTTCAAATCCTCAGATGAAGGGATTGTAGAAGAGGTAAGCATATCCTTAGCATTATAAGAGAAACCAGGCATAGTGATCATAGCAAGACAAGACTGCACACTGATTGCCCAAAAAGGATAAACAGATGGGCTAGATAGGTAAGGAATAGTGGAAATCAAACTTGTCATAACTATTATCAAGAAAGTCAGCTTAGTTCAGGGAGCAGATACAGCAGTAAATGTATAGCGCTTCATCCTAAACAGTCATAGGCCATAGCATTTGTATAAAAGCAGAAGATCCTGTAGGTATAAAGTGATTTAACAGGGAGATTAGCTCAATTTACAACAGGTCTAGGAACGATACCAAGAAGAAGACAATAGTCAATCCTGCCAGCAAGCCAGTCAAGTCCTTTTTATCAACTGAGGTAGCTTGAAAGTATCAAAGAAGATCAGGGTAGACCAGGGCCCATAACCTATCAGAAGGATAGAGAGCAGCAATTACAGTGGAAACAAATAATAGTCTATTCACTAGATTATTCAACAGATGATACTTGTAGTGAACTCAAGTTAGGGTTAACTTAAGCACACACTCTTTATTGGAGTTGACAAAAAGAACTCGTTAGAGTCCTCGCTAATTGGTCTAGCTACTTATATGTGAATCGGTATTTACTAGTATTTGTCTACTTAAATTATCCCGCGGACTCCTTTTGAGTCATAGTGTCCCATGCACTTCAAATTATTACATAATAAAGAGAAATGAAAAAGAAATAAAATAATCCGCTGCCGCAGATATTCCAGCTCACCTGCCGTTTTATTACACCACCCCTCTCTCAAGCTTCCTCGTCCTCAAGGATTTTACAATTCACTGTCCTAATCCCCTATGTTCCCCATTTCATCCTCTTCTTGTTGTTTTATCTGTAAGAACGGATTACGGCTTACTTTAGCAAATGGATTTCTTTTCCATCGCCGCCAATTTTCTTCTAATCTTTTCCAATACTCTTGCTCGTATTTCTTCTCCCCCCACCCATATAATAATTTTGCCGTATACTTCCCCGGCAATTCTCTGTTGAACACATTCTTTTCTTCCTTCATTTCTTGCCGCCTTGTTTCTTCTTTTTCCTCCCTTTCATATTCCTTCTCAAACTCTTCTACAAGATCACTTGCATTTTTAAGATTCTCCCTACTTTCCCAAGTGTCTTCCTCTACCATACACCCCTTCCATCGTACTAAGTACTTATCTTTCCCTTGTACCCATCTCTTATTCATTATCTTTTCTATCTCCCACTCCTCTTCTCCTTCAATTACCACGGGTTGTGGCATTTCTTTCTTCTGTCCTTCTACCTGACTGGTGTATCTTTGTACTCTACTTACATTAACTACCGGATAAATCCTTACTATACTAGATAGTTCTAATTCTATGGCGTTCATCAAGACTATTGACTTGACTTTGTAAGGTCCAACAAATCTTTCTGTAAGTTTTTCCGTTCTCCTGCCCACTATTTGGTACTTGAGATCCTTGGTACTGAGTAGCACTAGATCTCCCACTCTATACTCTTCTACCTCTCCTCTATGCCTATCCACATATTTCTTCATGTCTTCTTGCGCTTTACTGAGCGCCGCCTTTGCTTTCCCTTGTATTTCCTACATCCTTTCCACGAATTTATTCGCTTCCTCAAACTTTCCCTTCTTCCTCAACTCAAATCCCATCCTTGGGTCTCGTCCATTATTTACTTTAAACGGTGACACTTTTGTGCTTGTCTGTATCTTGTTGTTATAAGCGAATTCTGCTGTACCTAACCATTCCAGCCACTGTTTTTGTCAATGGTCGATGAACATCCTCAGATACTGTTCCAATTCCTGATTCATTCTTTCTGTTTGTCCATCTGTTTACAGGTGGAACGCCGTTGACAATTTGCTATCGATTCCCAACATCGCATTCAACTCCCTCATCACTCCTGCTGTGAACTGTGGCCCTCTATCTGAAATAATGCTTTCTGACAAGCCGTGTAACTTCCAAACATTATCTCTGAACAATCGTGCCAGTCCTCCTGTTGTCGTTTTCTCTGTAGTTGGGATAAAATGTACCATTTTTGTTAATCTATCAACAACTACTAAGATTGAGTCATATCCCTGAGCCAAAGGCAGCTTGGTGATGAAGTCTGCTGATATATGACTCCATGACTTCTCTGGAATAGAATTCGGCATTAGTTTGCCAGCAGGTGCTTGTGTTTGATTTTTATCATGTTGGCACGTATCACAGCCCTCCACATATCGCTTTACTTCTCGACTCACTCCTAGCCACCAGAAATTTCTGGTTACCAGTTCCGTCGTCTTCCACTGTCCTCCATATCCCCCTACAGGGCACATATACCTTTCCTTCTTTCAACATTAATCCCTCACTTTCTCTCTACTCTTCGTCCCTTAGGATTTTGACTCCTGCTCGCTTCATTTTTTCTACTGCCTTTATAACCTCATTGTCCCTTGCCTCACTCTTTCTTATTTTATTTAGTATATCTACTCCTTCAATCACTACTTCTGTCACTTGTGCCGCTCTGGTCTCCAACCATTCTCTCTTCACCAACGTCTGCTCTTCGTTATCTCTTTCCGCTTCCATTTCCCAATCTGGTCTTCTACTCAATCCGTCTGTCTTCCCCATCCTTTGTCCAGGCACATGTTTTAAGATAAAGTCGAACCTAGATAAATACAGAGCTCATCTAGCTTGTCGCCTATTTAATTTCTAGCTGCTCATAAAGTATTCTAAGTTCTTATGGTCCAACCAAATCTCAAACTTTCCCTTTGCTTCTTCTAGGAAGTGCCTCCAGGCATCAAATTACTACTAACATTTCTTTGTCGTGAATCTCATAATTACGTTCTGTCTCGTTTAGAGATTTTAAAATGTACGCCACCAGTCTCCACTTGTTATCATCACATTTGATTGACAGAACTTTTTCTATTGCGAAATTGGAAGCATCTGCCTCAACCCTGAATTCTTTGTCTAAGTCAGGTGCTACTAGTAATGGTCTCGTCGTAAAGATCCCCTTTAACTGTTCAAATGCCTTCTGCTATACTTCTTCCCACTTCCACTTCTCGTCCTTTCTTGTCAACATATTCAAGGGCTTTGCAAGTGCTGCAAAGTTTTTAATAAACTGCCTATAGTAATTGGCAAACCCCAAGAACTTTCTAACGTCTTTGACCGTTTTTGGTACCAGTCAATTTAATACTCCTTCCACCTTTTCTTCCTCCATCTCTATCACAAATGGTTACTTACTAGTTTGTGATTTGCAAGAGTGGTCTTTAAAAGGCTCAAAAATGCAAAGTAGTTTAGCAACAAAAGATATTGTTAAGTCTGAGGTCTAATCCTCAGACTATGAAGCCTTATATACAGGAAATGATAGTCTGTGCACCTGGACAGAGCATTACATGTTCTACTGCCTATTGTTCTACATATGGCAGTCCTTTTGTGTCTAAAATAGCGATAACTTAACCATATAAGGGGCTGTTCAAGGATTGATGTATATCTATGGGTAATAGATCAGTGTCATGCCAAACCTTGAGGTCCTTGTATCTCCACAGGATCTTATCACCCTAAGGTCTATTTATGGTTGTCAGGAGCGTATTGAAGAGAGCTTTCATGTGCACATGGAAGCAAATGTCCACGTTCAGCAGTTCCCGAGATGTCTACCGATCAGTGTCCAGCACTGATTAACTGATATCTCGATGAGTACTAATCGCTTTGACACGTTTTGGGCATTGTTTGAAAGGTCTTATTGAGGGCTTTTCCAATGCATTTTAGACCATGGGAATCATGCAAGTATCTGTGGAGTTATGGCCGAATGAAGTTTGTGACAATCTTGATTTTCCTCTGACCCATTACTACTCCCAGGAAGTTCACTTTACTTGTTTTCCATGAACACTTTTCTGGTTTCACATATAAGTCATTCTCCTCCAGTCTCTTCAACACTTCTGTCACAATTTCATCATGCCCTTCTTTGCCATCTATACTTATCAACACATCATCCATGAAGACCGCCACCTTTCCTTCATTAATAAGATCTTTCATAATCTCATTCATTATCCCCTGGAACATTGCTGGCAAGTTTGTCATTCCAAAGAATATTACCACCAGTTCAAATGACCTCACATGTGTAGTGAAGGCCGCCTTCCACTCATCACCCTTCTTAATGTATACATTATTGTAGCCCTATCATAAATCCATCTTAATGAACAATTTCTTATTTCCCATTGCATCTACTAAGTCAGTAATCAATGGCAATAGGTAGTTATTTTTCACTATTTGCTTATTGAGTCTATAATAGTTCATAACTATATGCTTTCCACCATTCTTTTTTCCTACAAAGAAAACTGGAGAAGTTTGTGGTGACTTCAAAGGCCTTATGTACCCTTTTTGTAGATGGTTCTGAATGAACTGTTGGACCTCTTTCCTCTCGTTCCTAGAAAGTAGATACACTCATGCTTTGCTGGCCTTGAACTCCTTTTTGAGATCTATGACGTGATCCCATATCTTTCTTGTTGGCATCCTCTCCGACTCTATCTTTCCAAACACTTTCAGCTACTTGTGGAATTTTTGTGGTACCATCGCTTCCACCTTTCAATGATCCAATTCCATTTCCTCCTCTCTTTCCCAGTCTTCTTTCTCATCTGCAGCCCATCTGATCCTTTCGATTTCATCCCTTTGGACTTCTTTCTTTCCTTTTCTTTTTTTCTTAATTTCTAGGCCCATTTCTTTCTTGCCCATATATCGTCCACATATTGGTGGACACCTCGTCATTTTAACCTCCCCTTTCTCCCAATCTATTTCTGGGTTATGTGTCTGTAACCAAGGTATTCCCAATATCACTTCTGTCTTTCCTAGATCGCACACATCCATTCTTACTCTTTCTACATGTCCTTTAAAGTATAGATTTACTTCTACTTCATGTGTGATCGATCCTCCACTATTTCCTGTGCCATCCACATTTCGCACTACTATTAGTTTTCCAAGTTTTATTAACTTGAAACCTCCTCTCTCTGTACACTTCTTGCTCATAAAGAGCCCTGTGGCTCCGCTGTCCAGCAATGCTTTCATCGATACTCCTTCATGAGTATCAATCTTCTCTACTCTTATTTGCATCCACACTTCCCATAGACCCTTCAAGGTCCTTCGGACTTCTCTTTGTTTCTTCTCCAGATCAGTGATTCCAGTCCCTTCCACTTAGGCCCTAAGCACCGATCGTTTCAACTCTCTACCCCAGTTCCACCATGGTGTCTTCTTTCCTGTCCTGCAGAGTGGACAGAACACTTCTCCTTTCTCATTTCTTTCCACCTCTCCTCCTACTACTGCATCTTTGTCTTCACATGCGTCACATTTTACTCTTTCTGCTCTACCACCTTTTGCCTCCTCTTCTCTTCAATTCCATGCCTCTTTGCAACTTCCACACTACATGTTACATAACTGCCCCTTGCTCAGGAACCCTTGCCCCTGATTCTCTTCCATTTTCATTCCCTTTTAATCACATCCTCTGCACTCCATGAACGTCACAACCTCTCTGGGTGTCATCCACCCTTCCATGCACATTGCCGCTCCCCTTGGGGGTAGCCCCTTCGCTCTACTATGCCTTTTCACCTTTTCCTATACTGTTCGTGGTGATGCCATTTCTTCCTTTCTGCTTCTTTCATTTTTCTTGGGACATTCCCACTTCTTGTGTCCTTCTCTTCTACATCCAAAACACTTCACCACTTCTCTCACCACTTTCTGTCTTCTTACTTCTTTTACGCCGTATTGCATTACCCTACTTACCAGGGCCTCAAATCTATTTGTTGATTTCTTCTTCTTTTCTTTCACCCTTCCTCCTTTGTTCCTATAGTTTTTAGCTATGTGGCTGAACTGCTTGCATCCCCAACATTTTCTATCCTCTCTTCCTTCTAGTTCTGATCTCATTTTGGCGAATGCTCGCTGGGTGTTGAGCATTTTGCTCAGGATGTTGTTGTACACCTCTAAGGACATTGTGTATTGTACTTAGAGGGGCTAGCTTGGTTGTGTGTAGAGAATATATGTATTTGCGGGTTTTACTGACCAATTGTTCTTCAGCTGACTATTTACTGACTACTTACATCTACTGGGGCACAAATCTTCATCCAGCCAGGTGTCTATTGTCCTACTGACTACTGTCCTAATACTAGGGTTATACTATTACTTCACAGGGAAGATCCCTATACTAATCGTCTCCTTAGGGGTGTGACAATGTTCTTCTACATGTACTAATCACAATAGACTAGCAGTACAAAGCTGATAAAGTAAAAGAGGTACAAGTAATTACTGAGCATCACCTGATTGTAAGGTCTGGTCTACACTGGGGCCCAGGTATGGTCCCAGTCGTCCACCTCCGAAGTCTAAACTTTCCGGTCAGTCCACTTAAGCCTGTGGCCTGGCTATAAGGAGGTGACTAGTAATTAGAGTTGATCACCGATCGAGGGTCGATTGTATGAGAGTAAGATTTGCTCAGGACCGAGGAGGTCAGGAGCTAATGGTGAAAACGAGTTCTAGTGTAGTGAACTCAAGTTAGAGTTAATTTAAGCACACACTCTTTATCAGAGTTGACAAAAAGAACTTGTTAGAGTCCTCGCTAATTGGTCTAGCTACTTATACGCAAATCAGTATTTACTAGTATTTGTCTACTCAAATCCACGCACTTCAAATTATTACATAATAAAGAGAAATAAAAAAGAAATAAAATAATCCATTGCCGTGGATGCTCCAGCTCGCCTGCCATTTTATTACAATACTAGAGAACCTAAGGAAGGAGCGATCTCGATCAAAGCAAAGAAAGTCCAAATAACGTAACAGTCAAGAAAAAGAAAAGTATGTACTTAAATAAGTATGACTTGTATATTGAAATATAATAAAATATGATATAACTACTTTTTAATCTAATAGTTTTTGTATTGTAGTCGTCATATTATAATGTTGTTAATTAATTAAATATTCAAAAAAAAAAATAAGTACTAAAGTGAATTATGACAAAAAGGATAACATTAACAAAGCTATTTGCTAATGAGGGTCTAGCTATTAATGTAGTTTATTGAACAAGTACTTTATTATACTTTTATAACATTATTTAGTAGTTACTTTTATTATGACATTACTTGTTTATATATATGCTTAAGTAATTTCCTATAATTTTTCTAGAAGATTCTATTATATGATCTATCATATGACCAGATCATATAACCTTTTATCTTATTTTATCTTTATCTCTTATTCTATTTTTAGAACCTTTTGTCTAATCTATTAGAAAAGGGTTCCCTTTCTTTTTATTTTTTTAATCATACAATTTTTGAACTGAGCTGGTTCATAACAACTTGTCTTCTTATTTCTTTTATTCTATATTATATGATCTGACTTTCCAGTATTTTAAACCTATTTTAGGATTTTATCTTCTTTGTCTTTTTTCTTCTATATAAGAGTTTAGTTTTTGAGTGACCTCAGACTTAACTTTTATCTAAGTTAAAATTAACAAAAAAAACTTGTTAGAGTCCTTACTAATTTATATATACTACTTATACAAGTCCAATTATTTGTTCTTATTTACTAATCTGATGATATTACATAATTAAAAGAAAAGAAAAATAAATATTGACTTAAAGAAAAAAAAGCAATTTATAACACTTCACTTTAATACTTTTAAAGTAGATAAAATCAAACTTTTTATAAGTATATAATAAGTACTACTCAATTGTAAGGTCTAGTTTAAGCTGGTATCTGAGCTTGGTCTTAATTGTCCACTTTTAAGGTCTAAACTTTTCAGTCAGTCTATTTATCTTTAATATCTATTAATAAATATTATGTATAAAGAAGGTTAGTCTAGTTACAAGAATATAAAAAGTTATATAGTTAGAATTTAAGAAACATGTTTATAATATGTGTTGGAGATATGTAGCTACCTTTACATAGTACTATTATAGACTACAATCAAGTACTATATAATAAATTATTGATTTTTTTTTTTCAAAAAAAAACCTTTCAAATTTCTTATTTTAATTTTTAAGAATCTCTTAAAAGTAAAGCTTTTTTATTATTAATTACTAAGAAATTAATATTAGTAAATTGCTATTTATTTGACTTTGTTTTGAAATTTAGTGATTCTGTTAAGATCTAAGAATAAGAATAATATATGTAGACATTAAATTAATCTTAAAATATTTACATAAACAACTTAATGTTGCATTTTCCAGATACACTTTACCTTTGAATATTTCAATGGATGATACCAGGATTTGAGTGGTAAGGAAATGAAAAGACAATATGGTTCAGATATAAGGAATGCTATTCAAGAATCAGTAGAGGTTGAAAGCCCATGCCAAAGCAAAAGCCTCCCCCTCTGATATGTTAATAAGGAAATGACCGACATCGGACATTGGATTCATCTGGGCGGGATTCCAAGCTGGTATTCTGGAATTGGCCCCTTAGATTGAGATTCTCCAGATTATGTATCGGAAGCGCAGCTGAATGATGAGCCAATCAGACGGAAGATCGGGTGAACAAGATCTGAGCATATTATTTGGTAATAACCATATTGAAGATCAGCAAACACTGCAACTACACAACAAATAAATCACCCTGAATATGGTTTCAACATGGGAGATCTCTGCAAGTCCAGATCCGCTCCAGTCGTGCCATCCTTTTTTGCCGAGTTGGTGGCACATTGCTTTGCATCTAACCCTTTTAACATTCCGTTGCTCCGAATTTAATATAAGTAGTAAATCGATTGTCGCTACTAACTGTGATTTTCTCGTCCTTCTCAGCAATGTCCCCTCGAGGTGTCTCCAACTCTACTGCAATTGGTGTTAACACTCGCAACACTACCACTCCTTACTCTCGACGACCGGCTAGTCAACCCAAGTCAACCCGTCAGCAGTTCTCTGCTTGTGGGGCATGTCGGATGAGACGGTGGGGCTGGATTGTAATCGGTCACTATCCTTAATGCTGATTTGATTGATATTTCTAGTGTTCGTTGTGATCTCAAGGACCTTGTAATTGCGGCTGCAGGTCCCAATCCTTCGTGCTCGAATTGCAAAGAACGGAACATTAAATGCGTGTACGTCTTTCTTTCCATAAACCGAAGGTCTTCACTCAGTCCCGTAGAGATGAATTTGCGGATGTGAAGGCAGTCAAATTGCTTCGTCGAGGCCGGAGGCTCCAACAAGTCGAGTGAGTATAGTACTATTATCAATTTCCTTTCTTTATACTGTCATCAGGGCTCTCTATGGCAAAACATCCGATGCTCAGAGTGGCCACCCTACGTCACCACCAACAACTCGGCTGCCAAGTACTATCCCCAATCTCAGGCCTGAGTTCTTCGCCTCATCTTTCTGGGCCTGGTTCTGCATGCAGCGTGAGTTACTTACAGTCTTCAAGTCGAGTGAAAATAGTCGAACGTTATTACTAGGTCCTATCTTAGATCCTGCGGAATTCCCTTCGCGGTTCTACGCTCACACCAAGGGTACTCAGTCCCTAGGTCATGAGGGCGGTTTAATTGCTATGCTGCTCGTAGTTTGGGCAACCTCTTTTGGTCTTGATGAGCGAGGCCTTCCCTTTGATAATACAGATGTCGCAGATATCCCACCTCTTGCTCATACCAAAAGTGAAGGTGATGCTTTGGATAATCACAAATTCAAGGATGGGGTTCAGGATATGAAGTGGCGCGAGAAGAGGGACAAGACTGACACAATGCTTCGTGAAGTCCTCGAGCTCATTGATTTCCACGGTGTGATGCGCCGCCCAACTACTGACGGTGTTCGAGCCTTGTTGTTGATCTTACCACTGCTTGAAGGTAGCAACTTTTTCTTACACTGAAACTCCTTTTCTTATACTATATTAGATGCTCAGCCCATGGAACGGTCTGCCATTCATGAGGCTGCGCTTTCCCATGTCTTTGCACTCTGTAGGTCTAATACGCAATCCTCGAGACATATGGGCGTGTCAAACGGACAAAATGAGATGTTGATACTGGCCCGTATCTTCTGGTATGCCTATACATACGAAGGTCTGACGACCGGGATGAAGGGTGGTCGCTTTGTGCTGTAAGTAACTTCTTCTGATGACGGAATATCGCTGATGACCCCTTAGTGACATTAGCGATCTCAATGCTTTCCAGCGGTTTATTCCAGCTTGCAACGCCGACGCTCAGCAATTTTATCATGATCGGAGTCAGCTCTCACTAGCCAGAAGCTTCGATGAGTTATTTCAGACGACTAGAATACCTTTAACTGTCAGTGGTGTCTGCCGGAAAGTCTACGAAGTTCTCATCGGTGACAAAGCTGCGAGCTGTATCGAGGCACATGGTCTGATTGAAGCTAATGGAATGTGGGAGATCTGGCGAGAGCTTGACCGCCTCTGGCGAGAGCTTGCTGCAATCAAGGAAACAGTTATCCGAGATGGTGGCGCAAGCCAGCGGTTTTTTGTCGAACAATATACTTGTGGTTGGCAGGTAAGTTGTATTCATGATATCGTGTCAATCATTGATCTATCCCTCTTTGTAGCTTTTCATATTCGAATGTCATAACCTCATTCGGGAGTCCCTCAAACAGTACATGTCTATGACTATGACTCAACAAATGTACTCGACCCCACCTCGTCCCTCCTCTAGCTCGTCCACTTCATCTCCTTATCTCCCTCCTCAGCATCTCTTTGCTATCGCTAATCGCAAATGCCTCGATCACCTTCCCCATGTTATTGATATAATCAATCAGCATATTTCTACCAATAATCCCGATGATTCAACATTTCTCCGATGGGATACAGGCTTCATTCGAGATGCTTGTTTTTTCGCGGCCTACCTTGCTGCGACTGATGACACGAATATCCTCGACACCACTATGGATGATCCTGATTTCAAAGAAAACAGTTTTCTCACTTCTCTTCCCCGTCATTCGACCGAGGACAGTGTTGCTATATGCATGGCCGCTATTTCAAGGATGACGTGGGCAGGCTCGAAGTCCGAGGAGCGCCAACAGACCATTAAGATGATCTGGGACAGCCGCAAAGGTCGCCGTCACCATCAAAACCACCGTTCTGAACCTGACCTCCATTATCGACATCCTCCTCTTTTCGAACAACAGTCAACTGATCCGGCAAACTCTCAGTCTCATGATCTGCAGTCAGACCGCCCGATGCTTCCACCCCTCAACCTATGCGCAGGACAAAGGCGGGTGGAGTCCGCTCCGTCTACGTCGTATACGTCAGACGGTACAGGGGCAAATGGATGGCCTTGCTACACACCTCCAGGCACGGCTACGTCGAACACGACAAGCACTGGAACAGGCTTCAGTGCAAGTGGCTCGCCTGTCTTCCCAAACGTTGGATCATATAAGAGTAACATTGATGATACCTACTACCACAACACCCATGGCGATCTCGATCAATTCCACTTCAATGTGCCTATCGTCACATCTGTTGTACGCGATGTGCCTGTTTATTCTCAGCGCTCTCTCCCTTCCGAACCACACACCATTTCAGGTAGCTCATCTTCGTCTTACCTTGGACAGACTTTCACTACGGTCAGTCCTTTAATTGTGAGTTTGGGTGAGCATGATTTTGATGGCTGTACACAGTTCAGTGAGAGCTGCCAGGGTACATATCACTGAATAAGAGTGATCAAATTAGGGGGTTAACGGAATTTGAGCTCATCTGATATCCCTTATAATTGATACCATATTAAATTATAATTATTGAACTTCGATGGGTCTTGTAATTTTATGCAGATTTGATAAAAACTGTTGAATGACTGCTTTAAGAATCTGAATATAAGGCGTTATACTTTGAGATTTTGCTGGTGGCTGAATCAAATAATCTATACTGTTTTACTCCATATCCGAAAGTCGCTCCACCGGGTAGTGACTGACAATGAGACCACGAGGTGGGGAGTCTAGTCTTCGGCCTTTGTGGATGAATACATTCCTCATGTCTTCGGCAAGTGTCCCGGTAGCTCCTAGGCATGACTGAACGCACTTGAAAGGCTTAATCAGAAATGGCTCGATCAAACAAGAAAGAGAGACGTTGCCTCCTCGGAGGTCGAACCCATGGACAAAAATAGAAGTAGCAAAGTGGAATACTTGAAACCAGGCTCATCTTTCATTACTTACCGGAATATCCCACCAAGTCATGCTAAGCAGATTTTAGGTCGATTTCAATGCTCCGGTGTTGATCTTCTTTTGTCAAGAACTTGAGAAGCTACAATTATCATCACGATCCTGCAAAACCGTGGGTTTTGCGGGGCGGCTGCAACCTGTAAGCCTGTACATATGAAGCCGGTCTATGACCAATGGTTAAGCGCCCAATGTTACCCATGGATTGGTCACCAGTATATGTTGCTCCAGGTTTTATCACGATTCTGCAATACAAGTTCGATTCAGCTAATGACTGCCGCTACGGCATGGCGGGACGACAAGACATATTAGACAGTGGGTGAGATGGATGAAATGTATATATTTCAATATCAAGTCTAGACATCAATGCCGAGAATTCTATTCAGGAGTCCCCTATCCATCTGTAAATAGTCATTTGTCGATCAACAATGGGAAAAGTCCTGATATGGAGCCAAATTCAAGGCAGATATGATTGGGACATGATTGCCAGGGATTTAGACTTTTTTATTCGGGTGGCTTTGAAGGGGGATCTATTATTGCTATTATTGCGTATTTCCTATTTTGGGAGAATACTCCTACCCGTTCAGCACAGCTTTCCTCTATCTCTCACCTCCTGAGTCATGTTCAGTGAGCTCGTCTTCAGGCTTATACACACAGTATCTTAACCGCTTGCTCTAGTTTGCATACCAATATTGTGTAAAGGCTGAATAGCTGTTGTGATTCTTAGTGCATTGTGCTGACTGTTCCTTCAGTTGGATGTCAGACCAAGTTGAAACCAGAACCTAATCAAACACCTCGTATATGTCCTCGCTGTCACAATGGCAAGTTTCGATATCCCTTTACCTTTTTCAACTCATTAAGTTATTGATTAGCATCCGTCTACCCGACTAAAAAGAACACTTGGTTTGAGCTTTTTTTCGTACCAATCATACCACTTTCTCGAAAGCATATTCTACTTTGTATGATCTGTGGGTGGCAAGCAGCCCTCATTAACTATGAGTGCGTCCACAAATATGGCTCATACTTACCCTTATGCCTTCCAAATCACAGTCAAGCCCCTGCAATTGCCAGTGCCAACAGACCCCGCGGTGTCCAAGGCTGGGATGTCCCTAACCAAACTGGCTACCAGCCGGCCTACACTCCCCGTCCACAAAAATGATCAATATCTATCTAACAACGCTTTGCGAATTGTATATGTATAATACATTTTTCTTTACTTGTACACTTGCTGCACTTGTCTGATTTTCAGTAAGTTCCTGAAAGGAGTTGTTTAGGCCCACGACGTCGCAGTGATTGAGGTACTATGTCTCATCTTGACGCTGATTTCCGAGTTGAAATGGATTTTGATTTCTACAAGCAACCATAAGTTTTACGCACCAATCCGCTTACCTGGACTAGGTTGTTTACCGTTAATCCGTCAGAAATAATGTCTCAAGACTTGCAATGGGCAACTTGTGTCAGTCAGACGCTCCTCTTCCATCTCTCAGGTGAGGCTCAGCCCATGAGGATCTGTCCGAATTGCCGCAGTGCATACTGCTCCAAGTGCACAGATAATGATTAAGGACTATCAGTCTCGGTTCCTAGCGGGAAGAAGCATATATGGTCCGAATTGTGCTGCATGTCAGTATTTTCTATGTCAAGCGGTCGTGTTTGGATCTGCTCCATTTGCAGCTGGACTGTAAAAACCGGACAGTAAGCCCATTATTCCTCAAATGCAATTACACATTCGTTTTGAATTCTCGTTCCCTGGACCGTTACCAGGAAGCAATCAGGCATTTTACCCCTTGCAGGTCAGTTATTCCCTGCAGTGCAAAGTTACTGTCTGCCCCTCAGTAAGGGCAGCATCTGTAATTCACAGTTCGAGCGGTCCACGATCATAAACAGTGCCACTTTTAAATGTGCTGAGCCTCTATCTGAATATCCAAGCCTGAGTGTAAACTAGTTTTGTGGCTGCAGAGAAATCGGCAACGACGGTGGATGGAATATCCAATCACATCGTGAGGACGGCAGGCCACGTGCTCAGGACCGTCGTCGGTTGTTGACACGGACGCAGCCTTCCTCTTCACGGTCTTGAACACTACACCTCAGTCTGCTCTCACACACAATGCACACGAGCGAATACGATTATCTCTTTAAGCTCCTCCTCATCGGTGATTCCGGCGTCGGAAAGGTCAGATCACGACCCTTGTAGCTCCAGTTCTCTGACTCGCTTTTAGTCCTGCCTGCTCCTTCGTTTTGCCGATGATACCTACACCGAAAGTTACATCAGCACCATCGGTGTTGACTTCAAGATTAGAACTATCGAACTAGAAGGAAAGACGGTAAAACTCCAAATTGTGCGTGATCCTCCATTGAGCCTCGGCTGTGCCACGAGGCCAGTGAATTTAAAGCTATCGTCGACTTGTCCCTATCATAATTTGATGGAATCTACCCTTACTTACGCTGTATTTTCTGCTACCAACAGTGGGACACAGCTGGTGAGTCGGTCCAAGATAATTGTCTATCCCTCACTGATGCACAAACCCAGGCCAAGAGCGATTTAGGACCATTACATCTTCCTATTACCGTGGCGCACATGGCATTATCGTTGTGTATGATGTTACCGACAACGGTATGTACCAGTCTGTTAGGATCCGGCCGTCATGTTCATTGACTATGACATCGTCTAGATACTTTCACTAATGTAAAGCAATGGTTGCAAGAGATTGACAGATATGCGTCCGAGGGTGTCAATAAGCTTCTAGTAGGAAACAAGTCAGACCTTACTGGCAAGAAAGTAGTCGAGTATACTGTGGCGAAGGTTTGCCATGTGCTAGGCCCGCTCATTGAACAATATGACTTATATTCATTGTAGGAATTCGCGGACCAGCTCGGCATCACTTTCCTAGAGACTTCTGCGAAGAGTGCGACGAATGTGGAGCAGGCTTTCTTGACGATGGCAAAGCAAATTAAAGACAGGTCAGTCGAGTAAAATAGCATTGATGTGTCTTGTGAGGCTCACTCTTGATTGCACAGAATGGGTTCTACTGCCACGCCATCTGGCGCTGCTAAGTCGACAACCATCACTCCGGGTCAATCAGTACAGTCGCAGCAATCGGGCCGATGCTGCTGAACGAAGTCATTATTTTTCTTCGGTGGAGTGTTGGAATTCCACTTGGTTTTCTTTAGGCACATATGCGTAGTACTATATGGACTGAATACCTCTTATTCGTCTACTTGTTTTAAATTAGTGCAGCATGTCAATGGTGCAGTAGTGGTACTTTGGGAAGTCTTGTTTGCCTGTGCATTGAATAGATGTTGCTATTGACTCATGATACATTCGATGACGAACAGTGTAGTGACCGCAAACGTACTGATACCCCACCTCGAAAGAAATAATCCCAAAATACTAGATATCCTATTCCACCCAAATCTAGACCTCTTCATGGTTCACCATAATTTCTACTCTTTTCGCAAGTTTCTCACTATATCAGTGGACACGATATTACTCCTGGTTTTAGACCCTGATCCTGGGTGAGAGCTAGTCAGATTATTGCTGCTTTTGGTCCTGTACCCAATCGCGCGAAAACTCTTAATGCATATATTACATTGCAGGCATTGCTTTTTCGAAAGAGGAAAAGAGTTGACTAATTCATTACGAGTGAGAATATGGGAAACAGAAGGTGATCAAGATCTGAGACATGACATCAGAGATAGATGAAATAAATGTTCATGAGTCCCGAAATGTGTATAAGATACTTATTGTGATCTTATTGCGATCTAACTCTGGCACTCACCGACCTATGCAAGGCATTGCCCTCGTTGAGCAAGAACGTGAGGTCAGACAATTAAGATATATCCACTTATGTCACGAAGTATGATTAATGAGAAACTGTCAAGAGAATCGAAGACAAGAAAATACTGATTGCTGGACTGAACACCTGTTGATACATCATATGTCTGGCAGCCTATCAGAATAGTACCAAAGCTCCCATGCCGAAAGATAGGCAGGGTTAGGGAGAGCACGAGATTCAATCGAATGAGTAAGAAGTAGCACGCGTTGATTATCTCCTACCTACCGTTTGCCATCATAAGTTCGTTGGCGAAATTATTGAATAAATCAAGCGACCTATACCACGTGTAGAAATCCCCCATTTGAAGGCGCTTCTATGATCAAGACAAGCCCACGATGACTTGAAATGAGACACTCTGAAAAATTGCTTGACACGAGCCGCAGCTAGTCCAGCGAAGCTGATACGCACGTTTCTCAATATGGCAACCTTCGAAAAGAAGAACGGAGATAAGACTGACAGACAGTATGTATCAAGACAGACCAGTCATAAAGAGTCATCGCCTTAGCCACCCTGATTAGGATTTTATCCATATATGCAAACTGTGCCGTCGGCTGTCCAGTAAATTATTGACTCTGAAATCTCGGCAGACATAAACAGTTATCTGCATGTAAATAATGTGCAAAACGAAGTGCCTACTGAGGCAAGATGATGTATTCGAGAACCAATCGGGGGGCAGACGACCATGAAGCGTGGGAAGAATGCAGCACCTTATGGGTGCGAAAAGGTTTGCACTAGTTAGTAAGCCTGTAGGGTATGTCTTAGTGTTTGTTTTGGGATTTCGGCGATCGTGAGACCTCTGAAAGGTATCCCGCCAAATTATGTAACAGAACCAAAAGAATAATTTGACCTGGACACTTGTACGGCTTGAAAATACATAGGTTAGACTCTGATCATTTACTGCTGGAGCATCAAGCGCTCAACGTGGCGGGATATTGCCGCACGGCAGATGTATGCCGTCAATGATTGGGGTTTTGTAATGAAATCCTGAATCCCGCCCTTGGGATCTAGGCTGTGCGGTCCTCATCGGTCCCACGCTCTCCGATCTCGTCCTGAGATTTATATTTTAAACAGATCTCATGAGAGACAATATGAACAGAATAAGACATATGACAAACCCTTTAGGTTTCATTTTGAATTCAAGTATAGAGATTCTTTCGGTGTGTTGTGCTTTCCAGTTGGGGACGATTCCCTACTGTGGGACTAACGGTTGACGGTGTAACAAGACTTGTTATGACTAGTGCGAACCATGCTTGCGCACCCTTGACGCAAAATTAATATTGCCTGGTGTCAACGATACCTTTCAAGCGATTGGAAGTTCCCAGCTAGAAGCTGTCTGGGAAGAAGTGTACGGAGAACCGGCCGACGGTGGATTAGGATCATATTAAGGTCGTTCAAAGATACCATTCCGTAGGCTGTGCCGCCCAAATGTGTTCTTTTTGGCAGACAGCTGAAGCTGTTTGGAAACTATGAAACTGGAAGAATCATGTCAGGGCTACTGAATTCCAAATTTGTTGTAGTCTGGAGCACGAATGTGATGCACTAGGAGGGTTCCTATTTCTCCGTGCATTTTTCGGAGGTGTGCTAAAGACGCATCAATTATTTAGAAAATTCGGAGTTGGAATATTAAACCAGAAGGAGTATGTTCTGGGCCTTAGCCCAAAATTGATATATTGCAGGTTGAGGGCCGCTTGGATCTTTTTTTTTTTAACTCAACAATTTATTACGCGGTGTACAAACGTCCATGGACTTGGATCATATATTTTCTCTTCTTGCAAGGTGATTAGATGAACACTGGACCTATGCTTACATGCTTATGGTATCTGCTTTATCTACAGAGGGCAAAGAAAAGATGGTGGAATGGGCTTGTCAAATATGCATGTGTTTGCTCCGCGGAGTTAAATCAGGGGTGGCAACTTAGGCAAGAGACCTAAAGATGTTCTTCATGAATAGAGGATGACCTTTTTGACCATGCTATCTTCTGAGTTTTAGTACCTAAATTACAACTGTGACTGACA